>SESA01000025.1_pt1 | contig 113569 bp, 80 predicted proteins | sample 3171451 | NCBI WGS metagenome assembly SESA01 (sample SAMN06051862, study PRJNA518727) | freshwater metagenome | biome: subpolar coniferous forest; feature: holomictic lake; material: water; isolation source: holomictic Lake 227, 8 m depth | place: Canada: near Kenora, Ontario | collected...
GAATATCTAGGAATGACCGTTTCCTTCTCTAATCACTTGACTCCGGACCTACGGGCGGAGGATATTGCACTAGCAGAGCAAATTTGGAATAAAAATGGGATCTATTTTTTTGGCAAAGATTTTACTTATCCGGGTTACTTCAAATCGTTGGGAGGAGACTGGTACTCTTGGCACTTCTGGGTATATTCCCTGCTCAATCTACCAGTTTTTGCATTCTTGCATTATTTTAATTTTAATGAACTCAGGTCTTTTCAGATAACCAATTCGCTATTGCTTATATTAAGTCTTTTTATTCTCTTACGAATAACTAATTTAACCCGCTCTCAAAAGACGTGGTTTTTTCTCTTTTCAGCATGTAGCCCCGCTCTCTTATATGTAACGTGGATTCATCCAGAAATCTTCACGTATTCGTTTGTTGTCGTGGCTGTTGCTTTCTATTTAAAAAATGATTATCGATTGGCAGTTTTAGCCTCTTCGTTGGCTTCGCTACAAAATCCGCCCTTATCAATTCTTACAATCTATATAGTCATATATGGTTGGAAGGCAAACGGCCTACGCCTTAGAGAGCTATCTCTTCTATCGGTTTGTGCATCAATTTCGTTGATTCCTTATATATTTTATTACCAAAATTATCACGTTCTGAGTCTAATTGTTTCTTGTGGGGCTTCAAATATCAGCTACATCTCTTTCGATAAGATATTTAGCTTATTCTTTGACTTGAATTTTGGAATGTTGCCATATATACCACTCTTAATGTTCCTGTCGATTTATGCGTTGATAGCTTCTATCGCCAGAAAAAATCTGGTTATTCCTTCTTTATGGTTAGTATTGATAATAATGGCGACGATGTGCAGCACCGCAGGGAACTGGAATTGCGGAATGATGTATATTAATCGATACTCTGTGTGGATGTTGCCAATAATTGTTTTGATCTGTATCTATGAAATACCAAAATTTTCTGCAAAAAACAAAAAAATAAATGTGTATTTGTGTGTAGCATTTTTGATTAATCTGCTTATCTTTGGAACATTATTGTATAATTATGACGGTGGTAATAGTGTTAAATTCAACTTCCTATCAAAAGAGGTTCTAATCAATACACCAGGTCTTTACAATCCGACGTATGAGGTATATGCTGAACGTGCCCTGGGAAGAGAAATCGGATTCGGTGATCGTTTGCCTATAATTTTTACATATAATAGCATTCCGAGGAAGGCATTAACAGACTATGAGGGTCTAAGCCTGATAGAACGAGTCACAGATAATCCGATCAAAAAGGCAAATTCCGAGCAGATTAAAAAATCAAAAATAGGTTATATCAATTTTGAAAACATGATATCTGAATTCCCATATGATGAATTAAAATTGAGGATTTATGATAAAAAAGCTATCGAAGATCTATTATCTGAAAATATTTCTTTTTCAAATGTGATCGGTTACGTAGCCCTCCAAGCTGTCAACGGCAAGTATGTTTGCGCAGAGAAATCTGGAGATCTGCCATTAATAGCTAACAGCGATACAATAGGTGCCTGGGAGAGATTTAAACTCATCGATCTAAGGAATGGAAAAATAGCCCTCCAAGCTGTCAACGGCAAGTATGTTTGCGCAGAGAAATCTGGAGATCTGCCATTAATAGCTAACCGCGATGCAATAGGTGCATGGGAGACCTTCAAACGAATTGATTTTGGGAACGGTAAGATCGCACTGCAAGCCAATAACAACAAATATGTCTGTGCTGTGGATGGCGGAGGAGGTGCAGTCGTTGCAAATCGCAATGCTATAGGAGCCTGGGAGACATTTGGCCTAACCTAGGTCTCCCTTAGTTTTGCTCAATCAGATGAGAACCTAACAATCGAGAACGGAAAAGCCTCAATTAGCGTGGGTGAAGGCAGTGTTTAGCGGTTCCTAATATAAACAACGCATAATGGGGGACTACCCGCTTTTTTTCTTAGGTTAAAACATAATTCTCAAATTGCTTCACGATAGGATAATAGTCTTTTCCTGCTGAAGGCATACCTAAATTTGAGTAAGGAGTGATTCCTACACCTCGTTCATTACTGGTACCTGAGTAGTCGCTCCAGTAATTGCCAAGATATCCACTCCAGGATTCACCATTATATGCATAATTGATCGCAAGCGGCGAAACCCATGTCTCTAGTGGGCTATCTGAATAACCATTCATAGGAGCATTATTTACAAAGTTATTAAGATAGATGACATCATTCGCAGAATAGGACGTAAGAATCCCAAGATATTTATTATTGAGAACATTGTTCATCATGATTTTATTATTCTCACAGGTTGAGACTCCGATACCATTTTTGACGTTGTTTGCGATATTATTTTCCAGTACGTTATTGTCGTTAGATTTATATAATTCTATTCCATTGGCATTGTTATAGCTAATACTATTGCCTACGATATCGTTGGAATTACATGAATCAAGTATAATTCCGGAAAAGCTGTTACTTGTAGCAATGTTTCCTGTGACCAGATTATTATGCGATTGCCACAGCCCGATGCCCGATCCATCACCATTGTCGTTTGCATTGTTCCCGATAATTTGGTTGTTATCAGACGAACCAAGCAATATGCCATAATCATTGTTGTTAGCAATGTTCCCAATAATTTGGTTGTTATTAGAAGAACCAAGTACTATGCCTTGATCATTATTGCTGGCACTATTCCTTGTAACTATGTTATTATTCGATCGAACGAAGATACCTGCAAAGGAATTTACTGTGTTAAAGCCCGCGAGGTAAACTCCGTCAGCATAAAGCGTTATCGCATTTCCTATCTTGTTTCCATTTATGGTCGGGTTGCCCCATCCAATAAGAGTCAATTTTTTGATGAGGACCACGTTTTCATCATACGTCCCTGACTCTACAATAATTGTATCTCCCATCCATGCTTTATCCACTGCATTCTGGATCTTTTCACCCTCATTGACATAGAATGTACGAGGGCCAATGAGCCCAAATGTCTCCCAGGCACCGATGGCATTGCGGTTAGCTACCACCTCTCGTCCACCGCCACCTTCTGCACAGACGTACTGGCCATTGGCGGCCTGAAGGGCACATTTGCCATTTCCTCGATAGATGAGTATGAACGTCTCCCAGGCACCGATGGCATTGCGGTTAGCCACAACTCCATCGCCACCGCCACCTTCCGCACAGAGATACTGGCCATTGGCAGCCTGAAGAGCATATTTGCCGTTCTCTCGATAGATGAGCCTGAACCTCTCCCAGCCACCTATGGAATCGCGATTGGCCCCTACCCCATCTCCACCACCATCGTTTGCAGAGACGTACAGACCATTGAATGCCTGAAGTGTCACTTCCGACAAGCCAATTTTTTCAAATGTCTCCCAGGCACCAATAGCATTGCGATTGGCCACTACTCCATCTCCGCCGCCACCTTCTGCGCAGACATACTGACCATTGAAGGCTTTAAGAGCTACTTTGTTGTTTCCGAGATCTACTATCCCAAATGTCTCCCAGGCACCCATCGCGTCCCTGTTGGCTACGACTGCAGCCCCACCGCCGCCATTCGCACAGAGATACTTGTCGTTGGAGGCCCGAAGAGCAAATAATGCAACACTATTTTCGATTGGAGGGAGATTTACACCATTACTGAGATCAGATGCGTTAATGGTAAAGTTCGGATTGTTACCGTTAGTTACTGGGCAATCAGGACATGTCTTCCCTTCTGCTAGAAATACGGGTGAGAAAATTATTAATGAAATGATTAGTAGAATATAAATGTGCGAATTTTTTGAGTCTCCCCAATTTAATCTACTATGCTCAGACATCTCATCCACCAACAGCCATTATGTAATGCATATCTTCCCATATTTATTGATTGTGCTATTCCATTTGAATATTCCTATTTACCCGCCTATTTCCTAATGCGAGAGTAGCTTGACTTATCCCGATTACATCTAAATGATTCCGTTCTGGCAAATTGGTAGCTTTCTTGAGCAGGTCCCCGTTTTGATATTTCTCCATTCGGTATGCCACTTATTCCATAGTATAACGCCAAGTAATTGCTGAGTGCTTTGTTTCCAGGTTTGCCATAGCAGGTCATCTGTTTTTTGATGCAGATCAGATCTGTAAAGTGCCAGCCATTCCTGTACTGCCCGTGCAAGATCAGCAGGCTCTTTGCCTTTGAAGTAAAAAGCATGCTCTCCGGCTACCTCATGGAAGACAGAAATATCACGGGAAATAATGGGCAATTTATGCTGTGCGGCTTCGATGAGCGGCAGACCGAAACCTTCGCCATCGGAAGCTGCGATGAGGCAGGTAGAGGCCGCATATATCTTTTCCAGGTATTCATCGCTGATACCCTCCAGCCAAAACAGCCGCACACCCTTTTTCGGGTGGTGGATAAGCATTTCAACAATTGTCGGAATTGTGCGGCGCATTTCATCAATAACACCTTTCCATCCCACCTTTCCGACAATAACCAAATTAACATCTACACCAAGATCCCACAGTTGATTAAAAGCTGCAATAGTCTGCAAATATCCCTTTCGTGGCTCAATAGTGCCTACCATCAGGAAGCTGGGACGGACGGCAAGCTGAGCGAGTACCTGCTGGGCATCGTTCAGTAAGCCAGAGGTTGGCATGGAGTTATTGACATCCGCGCCCAGATGGAACCAGCCGATCTTTAAGGGGCGCATCCGATTCGGTCCGTTGGTCTCTAGCCATTCTGTAAGCTCATCGGCAATAGTCTTGGAGTCGCAGATTACACCATCTGCAATACAGCAGACGGCTTTCAGCCATCTCTCATGAACGTCGCTTGCATCGGGAGGAAATGCCTCGGGCATCTGAATCGGGAGAAGATCATAAACCATAAAATATAGAGCAACTTCGATATCCCTAAGCCGTTGATATGCCCCAGCCTGTTCGGCTTTCTCCACCCTATCACCTGTAAGGTCTGTAACCAGCATCACATCCCCCGGCTGAAACTCAACTAACTCATCCGCAAGCCAATCGTCAGGGCAGTTTAATGACGAGAGTGTCCAGTGACGTGCATAACGGTAATGCCAATAGCCACCTTCATTAGTGTTAAAAACGGGCTCAATTCGGAAGCCTTCTGGCGGCGATTGGATTAATTCCCACATCAAGGCGCGTGTAACACGCTGTATTCCGGTCCTCAAATCGTTGCAGCATGTCTCAGAAACATCGAGAAATATTGTGCGAGCCATACGCTTCATCGGCAGATTTTGCGCGATCGCGGTGGCTAAGGCCACTATTGCCCTTTCATCGTCTTGTGAGTTCTCAAGGCCAGCAAGTGTCTCGATAAGTGCATGCCGTCCAGTTTCCGCGTATGCATAGAAGTTTTCGATGGCCAGAACATACTGTTCAGCACACGCTTGAGGTGCGTGGCGGGTTAGTATCACCTCGCGTGCTCGCGCTCCCAATGTTAAGCGCCTCTCATCATCGTGCCACAGGGTGTTGAGCGCCTCTATCAACTCAGAGTCCTCGAACTCATCCGGCAAAATCCATAATGCATCCTTTGGCAGCTCGGCTATCGAGCCGTTTGCGTTTACAATGGTAGGCAAACCGTAATTCATGCAATCCAGGATTGCAGCCGAGGTTTCTCCACGAGAGTGCGCGCGTAGCTGCACCGCCATATCTGCGGCTGCAAGGTAATGCCGGAAGGTATCGATGTCTACCCAGTCCGTGGAACAGATGCGATCACTTAGGCCGCTTTGGCGTATTGTATCTAGCAATCTTTGGCCATATTCACCACAATGGTTTTCACCTACAAAGATCAATCGACAAGATGGATCATTTATTAAGTCAGATCTCAGCCAAGCACTAAGCAGACGGTGATTTTGCTTGAGTGGATCTAGCATGCCAAAACTACAAACGATAAAATCATTGGGCTCCAGCCCGAGCTTATCTCGTGATGCAATCCGGTCTGCTCCACAGGTCGGAACGCGCAAAAGGGGAATAATCGCCCAGTCGTCCGCTAGTCCGTTTCCATAAATCTCACTCGCCAACCCAGCCGAGTAAGCTGAATGAACGATCACCCCTATTGCCTGCTGGAGGACGCTAAAGTTGCATGGGTATTTGAAGACGACTTCATTCATATCTTGCTTATGAAAACGTTCCCAAACAGCTGCGTAGCCGTGCGACTTATAAAGCTCGAGTGCCCACGCGCCGGGAACATAGCCCTTTGCATCCAAATGTTCTATTATGGAACTCAAGAAAAAATCATGCAGTACCACCACACCAGGGAAGCGATCAAGGAGATCGAACATGTGCCTATGAAAAATTGAGTTGCCGATGTGGTAGAGCAAACGGTCGTAGCGGTTGGCATGTTGCATGAACCATTCAACTGAGCGAATGGGCAGACATGCCTTGATCCATTGATCGGACGTTTCGGGCTGGGCAACGATAACGTCGATATCGTAGTAGCGGGCTAACTCGGGTAGTAACTCTGAGCTATAGTCGGAAATTCCACTTCGCTCGGGTGGTAGAGGCGAGAAATAAGCAAGTTTTGGGCGAAGAACAGGTAGTTGGATCTCCTCGTGGGTCTTTTTTCGCTCGGCGTGGATATGCTCAAAAGCTGCGATAGCCAGTTTGGCGGTTCCATCCCAACAAAATTTCTTTGCCTGCTCAACACCATAGCAGATTAGTTCATCACGAAGGGCGTCATCCGTAAGCACTTCAATGATTTTAGCTGCGATAGCTTCTTCAGAAAATGGGTCAAACATGGCGTCTTTTCGCTCAACTATCTCCGGGACGCTGGAGGTATCTGCAGCAACTACTGGCGCGCCGCAGGACATAGCCTCAAGTATCGGTAGGCCAAAACCCTCTTGCCATGAAGGAAATACAAAGAGCTTACACAAGTTGTAAAGCTGTACCAACTCATCATTAGTGACATAACCGGTAAATATCATTTCATCTTTACTCAGACCCGCGGACTTGGCTGTGGCTTGCAGGGCGAAGGTCTCACTCTCCGGCATCTTACCCGCAAGCACCAATTGATGCGTTTTACGCAAGGCGGGGGAAAGAAGTGCGTAAGCGCGAATAAGACGATGCAGATTTTTCCTGCTATCGGCTCCACCTGCATACAGCATAAAAGGTCGAGTTATCCCATATCGTCGTCGCAACTCTGCCTCAGCCTGAGGCGAAATCTCAATGCACTCAAAGCAAGGATCACAAGCGGTAGAGATGTTAAACATCTTGTCGGCCCTTAACCCAAGAACTTTGCATCCTTCCTTAGCCGAATAATTTGAAATCGCAAGCCAGGCGCAGGCCCGCTTCAGATGCTCTATCTTGCGCAGGTAAAATTGTTCGTATGAAGGATTTGGTCGTAGGTATTGATCTGGATTTTGAAAGGGAATCAAGTCATATAGCGTGATAACGGTTGGTGTCCTTTGGTTGAAAATGTCAATGCTGGTAACAGCATCGTCCTCGTAGCCTTCAAATAGGCTAGTGAGATGCAATACATCTGGCTGAAGGCTGGCTAGGAAAGCTTCACGGATGCGCTCAGCAGCTTCGCGATACCAGATATTGCCAGTCTCACACTCTCGCACAGGGCCCGGTGCATACCACACGCAAATGTTTTTTTGTGGCAGCAGGCCATCGAAGGCAGAACGAATTGGCTCAATGGTGTCCGGGAAGAGGCCATTTAAGGCGATGAGCACTTCGTGCTCCCCTCGATTGCGGACGATGGCTTGAGCCAACGAAAGAGAGTAACGCCCAATGCCTCGAAACCGGCTTTCAGTCTGCGCTCCTTGCAGATCTATGACGATACGCATCAATAGCCCCTCTTTCTACATCGTTCTTTGGCTGCCATCAAGTCGGCATAGACGCGACGGACACTGGGCGTAAGGTTCAAATGCTCTATTGATCTTTCAAATTTTTCCTCAGAACAGATCAGCACAGTTTTTCCGCCAGGAATTATACCCCTTGCAGCAGCAAACCTACGCAACCGTGCCTCAAGAGCTGGACTTCTGCGCAACAAAGCCAAAGCTTGCACTTTGATCTTAGGGTGAGCCAGGGAAAAATTGATCAACCCGGCAAGAATGGAACTGAGCAGACCTCGAATACTGCCCTTTACGGTCTTAGGGATACTTGCGAACATGATCCATACTCTAAGCAATAAATCGAAAGCATCACGTAGTGGGCGAGAGATGCGCCAGCAATAGCTGGATTTTACGGATTGAAGTTCATGATTCATATTATCAGCCACAGTCCACCAGTAATGGGAATGGCCGTTGAGCTCATCGATCTTGACCTTGGCTGCGTTCCATTCGTTTTCAAGCCACTTGACGCGCTCGCGCTCCTGGGTCAGTACCTGAGTAGTGCTGTCGAGCGCCTGTGATCTTTTCGTTAGCTGGACCTCAAGCTGCATAGTTCGATCACGGACTACAGCAAGCTCGCTGATCTGCTCCTCTGCTCTACTCTTCGCAGCATTCCATTCGTTTTCAAGCCACTTGACGCGCTCGCGCTCCAGGGTCAGTGCCTGAGTTGTGCTGTCGAGAGCCTGTGATCTTTCCGTTAGCTGGACCTCAAGCTGCATAGTTCGATCACGGACTGCAGCAAGCTCGCCGATCTGCTCCTCTGCTCTACTCTTCGCAGCATTCCATTCGTTTTCAAGCCACTTGACGCGCTCGCGCTCCAGGGTCAGTACCTGAGTAGTGCTGTCTAGCGACTGTGATCTATTCGTTAGCTGGACCTCAAGCTGCATAGTTCGATCACGGACTGCAGCAACCTCGCTGATCTGCTCCTCGACGCGATTCTTCGCAGCATTCCATTCGTTTTCAAGCCACTTGACGCGCTCGCGCTCAGCCATAATGGCGGTGGAGGCTTCTGAAAAAGCTTGTTGGGCACTGAATTCGGCTTGATGTTGCGCATTTAACTTAAAGTCGTCAAAGAAATTAGGAGGGTATTTAAAAGCTGGAAGGAGTTCGGCATGCTCATGCGCTACGTAAAAGCGATTTAGCCCATCGGCATAAGCAAAGCGATAATCTGCAGCGAGGAGCATGGGCTCCCATGTATCATGACTCTCCTGCTGGGACATAGGCAAGGTTGCCTCAACGACGACGATCCAGGGACGGTATTTTGACCAGTCGTTTCCCCGTAATGCAGCTTCCTCAAGCCCTTCAACATCGACTTTTAGGAAATGGACGTCTTGGTCCTCAGGCACATGCTGTTTCCACAAGGTTGCGAGATTTGTGACCACTACATCCTGTTTATCGATCGTCAAACCTGTACGGGCATGTCTTTGAGCAATGGCTTCATCAAGAGTCGATAAACCAGGATTGCTCAAAAAATTCATGACAAGCGTTCCAGGCTTGTCACTTATTGCAATGCGCAAATTAATATCGCGAGTCCGACGCGCCTGAAGCTGGGCATGAAACTCATAATTTGGTTCTACATTAATACCTCGCCAGCCGTGCTCGTAGAAAGCGCGCGTCACAGTGTCGAGATCAGGGGACCACGCACCCACATCGATATAGAACCCATTCTCGATATGCTTCAGCGCCCGCCAGAGAATTATATCTTCAAAATTTTGTGCGTAGGATATGAAAGTCATTATTTCGCTACCCCGATTACCTGTTCATTGCCGCCACATTTGATATAAATATTACCTTATCCCAAACCAAATATAACGTATTCTGCGATCCTAGATCCATTGCACCCTTCAAGAACAGCGCATATGTCAATGGAAAACAGAAATTCCCCAGATCTATTTAAGACTTTTGCATTTTGCTTTTCGGTATTCTACATCCTTCCGTTTGACCAAAAAGATAATATCTGCAAAGTTCGAGATGTAGAATTGTGGTGAGATTTTATAAATTTTAGTGGCAGAGTGGAGTTCTTAGGAGACTGGCACCCTTTGGAGCACTGGCAAAATGGACCAGCTCGCTGGATTGACCGAGACGCTTCAATTAGGATTTATTCAGCCAATCGACGCAATGCAATCATCAGTTTTGAAATTATAAGCTTCTATAAACAGAGGACCATAGAGGTTTACGTAAGAAAACTATTAAAAAGGCAAATTGTCTCAACTTCATTGGAACATCAAGAATTAAATGTGGCACTTGAACCTGGAGAAAACACTATACAATTCATTGTGAAAGAAGGGTCCAACAGACCATGTGATGTGAGCGAGAGCGCAGATTCAAGATCGCTGGGCATTGCATTTCAAAATATTCAGATAGATGGAGTCGAGTGCCTAAAAAGCCATATGGAAAACGAAATTGATCCTAGGCAAATCATAAAGGACTTGACTGTTGAGGAATTATGCACTACCGCGGACTTACGCTATAAGGCTATTGAAGATCCTTGTTATTTGATAGGCCGTCCTTTCTCAGACCCTGTTGCTGCGCCTTCATATTTATTTCGTTTAGGCTTGCTCTTTAACGGCTTGTATTTGGGAAAAACCATGTCCGTGCTGGACTTTGGTGCAGGATCATGCTGGTTATCTCGATGGGTAAACCAAATGCAGTGCACAACAATATCTGTTGATTGTTCAAGCACGGCTCTAGAAATAGGAAAAAGGCTATTTAAGGATTATCCCATAATTGGAGATTATATATCTTCACCACCCCAATTTCTACAGTTTGATGGTCATAACCTGAGCATGGAATCAGAATCGGTGGACAGAATAATTTGTTTTGATACGTTTCACCATGTTCCTAACCAGGAAGAGGTATTGCGGGAAATGTACAGAGTGTTAAAACCTGGTGGATTAATTGGATTTAGCGAGCCGGGTAGAGAGCATTCATGCTCTCCTGAGTCCCAGATGGAAATGAGATATTTCAATGTACTAGAAAATAATATTTGTCTTGAAGAAATCTGGCAAATAGCGAAAGAAATCGGTTTCAGCGAGATGCGCATAAAATCCGCCCTGGATTGTGATATAGACATTGTGGATTACAAGAAGGTAATTTCAAATAATATCCCAAAAAAAATATGCAAAGCGTTATCGACTCAAACAAAAAATGGCCCTGTGTTCTTCTTAATAAAGGGCAATTTTATGCCAGACAGCCGTTGCGTCTTTGGCTTGATGCATCATATGGAGCTGATAGATTTCAAGCCAGGTAATCCAGCTAAAATTGCGCTGCAAATTAAAAACACGGGGCCGACCAAGTGGCTTCATGAAAATATAAGAGATATTGGCGTGGTAAAGCTAGGAGTACATTTATATGATGGTAATAAACTATTAAAAGAAGGATTTTATAGAATGTGTCTGGGAAAAGATATACTTCCTGGAGAGACGATAAGAATAAATGCTGAGATACCTATGAGTACGCCAGGGAGATTGGCGTTAGACTTAGTATCCGAGCAGGTTACCTGGTTCGAGAGAGTTGGTTCTAAACCGATTTATATTGATTAGTTTTATTTCCGGTTCCATTGGTCTTCGTCTTAGGTTAAGAGATGATTCGTAAATCAGCCAATTTTATATCAACACATATTGTAATATGACCATATGCGAATGGTTTCACTTCGATTCGATCTTATAATTTTCTCGTATGTGTCTAGCTCCCACGTTAATCATGTAAATTTCCCTCTAACCCATTTAGACCAGAAAAATTAAATAATATGATGATAATACTTTTTCATTGGGAGTATGGACGAAAGTGCAGATTACAAGCAACTTCTGGAACAGAACGAGCAATTGAGTCTTGATATTGAGTTGCTTATGGCAAAATTAAATGAAATTGATCTGCTTAAGACTAGGATCCACGAGCTTGAAGCCCGAACTAGCCCAATATGAGGATGCACATACCCCACCAAGTCTAAGACGTGGCCGCAATCGCAAAAAAGATCCGGATAAGGACAACAAAGGAAAGCCCGGACAAAAAATCGGGCACAAAGGCGTAACAAGACCTTATGCCGCTCCAGATAGATAAGTAGAAGTCACAATTGATCTATGCCCAGATTGTGTCCTTTGGATGTATCTCATTTTCTCCAATATTGACAACCATCTACCACAGTCATGCCCGTTAGGCTGGGAATCTTTAATCCCCAATCAACTCTGCAAGGTTTTTCTCGATGCAGGAGCCAGCCAGCCCCATAAAGCAACTCAATGAGTTTTCCCTCGATAACCCGGCTATGCGTAGCTATCATCAGTCCGGCAACTCGTTCGTTAAGCAAGGTCAAATTTGCTGCTATTAAGTCATATTCCGAGCCTTGGATGTCTATATGTAGATAATCAATTTTCTTTAAATCTTCCATTATTTCAGAAAGAGCGTAGGACTTTACTTTAATATTTTTATTATCCAATCCACGATAATCCGTTTGATTATCTTCAGTAGATGCCGCCGACCCCATATCCATCACAGAAACATCGGGAAAAAATAAATGACCCGACTTGACACCAGCAGCGCCTTCGAATAATTTGCAATGAATATTACCAAGAAGCGTATCCGTCCCCTGGGAATTGGGGCGTAGGCCATTGAAGGCCAATTGCCTTTTCATCAATTCAAATCGAGCTGGAAGACCCTCGACCCCAACCAAGTTAATATTCGAAAACTTCTGGGCACGGGCCAAAACACCAGCCAACGAGATCCAGGGGCCCCAACCCGCGCCTATCTCCACCGCGCAAAAACTACCTTTAGACCGTGTAATCGAATCGATCAGAGCTATATATTCCAGTGCTTCTGCGTGGAAACCATCATCCGGCACGGGCATAGTCAGACGATTTAAATTGAATTTTGAAGCAAAAGGCACGCTTGTTAGAAGCGTCCTTTGGCCGAAGCCATCCACGAAATGATCATCATGCAGTCGGGCAGAGTTTAGTATATATTTGTGCATCATTTCGATATCGGAATCATTATATCCACTGTATATATGATGGGGAGATATTTCGTTCTGTAATTTCAACCAACTGGGATGGTGATTACTAAATTCTTCAGATTGTACTATGGCTGATAAAAAAGCATCTTTGCTTTTGTTTTGCAATTGCTTGGTCCAGAAATCAAGTCCTTCTGGATCAGGATCTCGGCCTAGTAGAATATTATATGCATAATATATTAGTTCATTTGGGTCCATATATCTCCTTCTCCCTAAGCCGCCTATCAAACTTTCTCAAGGCTTTAGGATCTTTTCTCCGTACGCATCACTTTATCTGCCTACCCCTCGTGGATCCCGAATTCCTTAGCCGTCTCGGAGCGAGAATGACCGCCAAGCCGCTTTCCTTCGCCGTAGTATTCGCGAATCTTGCGAGCCTATTAGGGTCCAAATCCTGCCGGAAAGATAAGGGTTTAGCAGATAGCGTGCCCAACAAGCAGAGATAAATGTTGGCAGGCATTTTTATCCCGTCATTATCGATCGCATTTAGACCGGCTGTGACTATATTACGTTACACTGAGATTCTGAACTGCCACGCTCAGGCACCTGTCATCAGAGCTATTCAGCTCTTTGATATCACACGGCCGCTCGCAGCCCTCGGGCACGTGCAGCCGCACGGTGTTTTCACCTTTCGCGAGCTGCAATGGAACGTTCACGTTGATGAGACTCGTGGGTACGGCAACCTGCGTGGCAGGCGCGCCGCCGGTAGAGATCTCCAGGGTACGGTTGCGATCGAAGCTCTGCGCCTGCAGGCTCAAGGTGGCGGTGCGATTCTCAGACGAGTTTACCAGCAGGGTAGCGTTGGCCTGCATCCAGCGGGACGGGATGCCGTACCTGTTCTCGATATTATAGAAGCCCTTGAGGTATTTCAACTGGCCGGACTTCCTCTCGCCCAGAGCTAAGTTCTGAACAGCCACGCTTAAACACCGCTTATCTGTGCTGTTAAGCTCCTCAATATCACACGGCCGCTCGCAGCCTTCGGGGACGCTAAGTCTGAGGGTGTTTATGCCCTTCAGCAGATGGACGGGCGTCTCAATCTCGACGAAGCCTTTCGTTGGTATTGCCGCCTTTGTCAGAAGCTCATCACCAGCATAGACTTCAAGCGTCCGGTTGCGGTGGAAGCTCTGCGTATTCAGGCTTAGGAAGGCGGTGCGGTCATCAGACGAGTTTACCAGGAGGGTGGCTTTGGCTTGCATCCAGCGAGACGGGGTGCCGTACCAGTTCTCGACATTATAGAAGCCTGAGCTAAAAGCCATGAAGGACGAAAAATTCTGTTGTACATTTTCTTGCGTCTCATCTTGTTTTGTTTCATTCAAACAGCCACTACATGCGATAATTGCCAAGGATATTATGAAGACTAATGACTTACATATCTGCATTTATGATCTCATCCTTCTTGCCATTTATTGCTCTCGATAATACAATCATCTCCTGGCATATAAAGGTCATTGGAGCCATATTCACGCTACGGTGATATTCTGCACTGCCACGCTCAAGCATCTTGAATCAAGGCTATTCAGTTCTTTGATATCACACGGCCGCTCGCAGCCCTCGGGCACGTGCAGCCGCACGGTGTTTTCACCTTTCGCGAGCTGTAATGGCACGTTCACGTTGATGAGACTCGTGGGTACGGCAACCTGTGCGGCAGGCGCGCCGCCGGTAGAGATCTCCAGTGTCCGGTTACGATTGAAGCTCTGCGCCTGCAGGCTCAGGTTGGCGGTGCGGTTCTCGGCCGATAAAACATTAATTGTGCCATCTGCTCGCATCCAACGAGTAGGAATGCCAAGCCAGTCCTCATAGGCATAATATCCGGTAGTGCCATAAATGCGAGTATTACTAAGTGCAATATTTGAGTATGAGTGATTTATTTCGTATACATAATCTTCGCCAAAATTTTTTCTAAGACGAATCTCATTAGGATTGTCCTTGATTGCAGCATTAGTGTGATTCCACTGAGATATGTCCATATTTTTTGTGTGAATCACCACATATTTAACACCAATCATTTTTAAGAGACCGACTGATTCATTTGATGGAAACGACATTAGTGTACTCATCGTCTCTGAGTAAGTGTCAGGAACAAAACCGCTATATCCGTTGACTAATTTTTTCCAATGATATATGGAGTAATACATATATTTTGAGTCACTATAAAGCTCTGATGGTAGCTCAACAATAGCAAAATCGCCGGATTCATTTGCCAACCACTGATATACGTCGGGGATTTCTCGACCAACAGGCATTGTCCCGCCAAATACGGGAATATATAATGATTCACTTATGATAAGTAATACAAATATAAAAGATATTGCTACTTTTTTAATTTTTGGTTTTGATTCAATAAATCTATTCAAGCCATATGCAGCCAACACACTCAATGAGAGCATAACAATAAATCCAAATCTGGATGGCACTCGCATGGATTTAAATCCGGGAAGATACTCAAATAGATATTTATATGGCAAATCAATATTCAATATATGACCAAAAAAATGCAGCGGGTACCCCAGCGAGAGTATAAAAGCAATTAGCGCAATTGATATATAGATATTTTGCATTTTATTTGATAGGTTGATCAAGGCGAGTCTATTTTTACCATCCAGTTTAAGCTTCATTAAAAGGAAGATTCCATAGAGTGACAACATTATTACGGTTATTCCTGGAAATAGTGAATGCTCGCTGAAATTCCAATTAGCCGGAAAAGGATAAGAGGGCATCCCGTAAACCAAATTATTGATCGGAGTAAGCAAATATTCGCCCACATCTGCTGAATAAAAACTTACTTCATCGAGCGTTCTTGTAAAACCATATTCATTAGCGACTTGAATATAAGGATATGCAAAAGGCGCGACGACAGCTAAGGTACAGATTAGGAACAAAATCGACTTAATTTGAAATGAGTGTTGGAACAGGTTTCTACGCAGATCTTTATTTATCATGAAAATGCATAACGTATACACTCCCAGTGTGATTGTTATGTAAAAAGCGTGATACCAACAGGATAAAATTTGCAGAACATAAAACACGTATAAAATGGCCAAATTCTTAGAATCACCTTTATGCAAAAATTTATCTAAATATAATAGCGCAAATGGCATCCATTGCGCAGTAAGTAGTTGCAAATGACCGATATGAGCAAATCGAATTGTACAAAAAGCGAAAACAATTCCACCTAAAAACGCGGAATAGTCGTCCTTTATGTAATAATTAATTAATAAAAACATTCCAAAACCGGATAAAACAAAAGATAGAAATAAAATTATATTATATGCTAATATTGGATTGTGAGTAATTATAATCACAGGAAAAGCAACCAACATGTCAGCAATAAGATGCTCGGAAAAGGCCAACGTATTCTTAGTAAGCGGATAGAATATATTTGTGTTGAATAAATTTAAAGGATCTGTTGTAAGACTATGTACATCCCATGCCAAAACCCAAGTGTTGAATGCTGGATCACCCAGATCCAGATACTTATCCATATGCAAAATCAAAGGAAATGTAAGTACCATCGTCAAAATAATATATAAAATTACTACAGTTAAATTAGTTCTAATACTGCCCTTCTTAATCACCCTGAATAGATTCAATTTCCGAATCAATTTTTATGGCCTCGTTACGCTCTAGATATTATTATGAGACCTGCTATAATCGCCAACGTCCCAGCAATCTTATTTATCCCTATGCTCTCCTTCAGCACCAAGCTTGACAACACCAGCACCAGTATGTAGGTCAAAGAGATAAAAGGATACACAAAGCTGAGATCCTTCTTGGACAGCGCTATCAGCCAAAAGATGGTGCTCAATGCGTACATCACGAAACCCAGCAAGACATAAGGATTCAGCAGAACTGTGGAAATGGCTGCAAAATTTAGGGCCCCCATTTGCCCTGCCTGGTTCATGCCCAGCTTCCAGGACACCTGGCCAAAAGCTGCAAAGATGATCCCAATAATAATTATCGCAATTGCATTCATATGTAATCTACCATAATTGAGTTAACCTGGCCTTTGCGGATCGCATGGCTGGCACGATAGTTGATTGCATTCGATTACCTATTCCTGGCCACATCTTGATTAATGTCTCCTGTTGTGATTTTCGATACGTTCCTATGGTTATTCTGAACGAATCTATATAAATATCACGGGTGTTGGAGGCCAAAAGTTTCCCTCGAACCAACAGAATTTGCATTTGCAACTACTTCACGTTCGCTTTCTACTGAAACGAATTGGCCGTTGGAAGCAAGAAGAGCAACACTATTGTTTCCCAGATCTTTAAGGCCAAAGATCTCCCTCGGACCCACGAAATCGCTATTTGCGATTATTTTGCATCCGCCCCCCTCTACAGAAACATATTGGCGGTTGGAAGCAAGCAGAACAACACTATTGTCCCTCAGATATTTAATGTCAAATATCTCCCATGGACCCACAGAGTTACGATTTGCGACTACTTCGTGCCCACCTCCCTCTTCTGCACAAATATATTGGCCGTTATGGGCACGAAGGGCAACACGATCAGTGTGCCCCATTTTACTCCAAAACATTATGAAACGAATATCATTCAATGGATTGTGGGGGTATATGATTCCAGCATTAAAGGTTCTTCCGATTTGGGTGTCGTTATAGTCCCACAATCTATCCCCATTGTCACTTGGAGAACCATCCCAATTACCATTGGGATAATAAAATGCTCCGACGAGTTGCGCGAAGATCGACCAAAGCAGCGAGATAGAGATTATGCAGACTTTAAGTAGATTCTTTCTGGTTTTAATATTAAAACTGATATCTTTAATATATAATCCCAGAAACATTGCTAAAGCTGGCAGCATACCAGTCAGGAATCTTGGACCATACGACCCCCCTGCCCACCAACAGCTAAAGCTGCTATATACTAATAGTGATAATAATATAGAACCCCCAAAAAGCATCAATAAATATCTTATATTTTTGTTTTCAATTTGCAATGTTTTTAAATAGCCAAGAACAGACAAAATAAGTATTGGCGTGTAGACAAATAAGCCCCTGCTCGGGCTTATTAACAATCCTGCAAAAGATATTATATTATTTGAGTTCAAGCTAAACCCAGATAAAAGGATACTATTGCCTCCAAATGGATTTCCGTAATAATAATAATTATAAATAAGAAATGGCCCACCAGATAAAGCCATCGATCCGAAATAGTAAACAATTCGCCGATCTTTGAAATTCAGGATATAATACAATAATGGAATAAGAAGGATAATATCAACTGGCCTATTTAAAAAAAACAATCCAGATAAAATTCCTAAACTTATAATAATTTTATCGGATCTATGTTTTTCGTTTAGTAAGACGAGGTAAATTGACAAGGCAAGGATGAGCTCTACTAAACCATGCTGCCAGAGTCCTTGACTGCTTACGGTCCAGGTGTTGGTCGCAAGAGCAAAAATCATGGTTCCAATGAGTGCCGTTTTTCTGTTAATCAGCTCCTTTAACGATAAGAAAACAAAAATACCTGAAAGAGCAGCAATAAAAGAGGCAGCTAATTTTTCCATTATCGAAACCGTCAAGTTGAAACCGGGATTTGACAGATCAATAGGTATATGGCTCAATTTTAATAATAAGTATGGTATAATATAGAATGGCGTTATTAAGACAGGAGTGACAATCGGATAACCTGACACATAATGGCCGTTAACCTGTGCGAAAAACGAAATGAGGTAATGCATATTCGCGTAATATGAATAAAAATTATCAAAATATAAATTATGATTTTCTAGTATGCTGAATGGCAACAAGGAGGCAGGTATTGTATCTACAGATCCTATCGGCCGCATATTTAAGTTATATATTAGATAAAACAAGCTAAATAAGGACAATAGCTCATGAGTTTTAATAAATCCAATAATACTATTTATCAATTTCATAATTTATGTCCCTCTACTCTCTTTCAGCACTAAGTTCGATAACTCTTGTTATGGCTTTTCATGTTCAACAATTCCTTTCAGTAGACTGCGTCATAGCGCCGTTACATGACCACGCGAATTTGACTCGCCAATTATTGCGCTACTAAGTTTTGGATCTCGCAGAGCTGCTTAATTTAATTATCCGCGTCCTCTATTCTACATAGGTTATTGCTCATTTGTAGGCAAATAATTCATATCAATAATTGACACTCTGTTCTTAATACCAGAGGAAGATTCGTATATACTCACCACTCTCTTTCGGATAACTATAGTGTTCCTCGTGTATACCTGGGTAATATAAAGTCTTTGATCCAGGCGTGAAGCTGTCTTGAGTATTCTTCGATCACGAGCGCATCGGCATCACTAAGAATAATAATTTTTTATTTATATATAATTTACAAACGTATGAATCCAAAGGTTTCATTTAAACCTATCGATGTGCTATTTGCGACTACTGCATTCTCGCCTTCTGCAGAAACATATTGGCCATTGCAGGCACGGAGGGCGACGCTATTGTTTCCAAGATATACGAGTCCAAAGGTCTCCCACCCCCCCACATGATCGCGATTTGCTACAAGCTCGCGCCCGCCCCCCACCTCAGCACAAACGTACTGACCGTTATTAGCACGAAGGGCAACAGCGAAATCTGTTGCATTTCGTGTAAATTCACGTATAGATCTAGGACTTAGATTAACTGCCCCGCTCCAATTACCTTCGGCAAATAAATATCGACCATTATATGCGTAAAAAATTCTAATCTTTGTCTCATCAATCGGGACGCGAAATAGCAAATCATTTGAGTTTTCATAAGTTACGGAGGAATTATTTGATAGATATAATATCTTTCGGGGCTCGCCGTCATAAGTAAAGACAATCGGTAAATAGCTATTGAAATTTGAATAATTAACTTCATGGCCAATTGATCTTTCTACAAACAATTCATATGGTGGGTTATAATATTTAGGAGCTATTACCATAATATTGTTTGATAACGTATTAAATCTCACGCAATTTGTGTAGTCATAGTCCGATAATAAAATGCCAGTGATACATATATTAGACATTAGCGCGATTAGCAAGAAGATGTTTCTCTTTTTAGTACTAGAGTAATATTTTGTGCTGTGCACTGCAGTTACGATGATGAAAGGAATCATCCATACGGAATATCTGTTTATGTACATCATTCCAGAATTCCAATTTCCAATTGTGGTCACCATTATGGCCATTAGGACCAAAATGAACCATATAGATGGAACAAATGATTCTCTCTTTTGGAATGAATGAAGCAATCCTACTAGTGAGATTACAAATAGCAGCGGAATATATGGAAATAGCCCGCAGTTAGGATCTAAAAACAGATTTATTAGTTTATTAAATGATATAAAATTAATGCTTGATGAACCAGTCGATACAATCAGATTAGGTACCTTGTAATTATAATAATAAAACAAATAAGGTATGATTGATATAGACGATAATAATATGAGATAAAATAGATTTTTAAAATCCAACTTGGATTTTTTGTACCCACAAAAAATTAGATAAAAATTCAATAATATTATTGGTGGATTCTGAAGAGATGCAATTGATGATGCAATGATACTAGCTTGATAATTTTGTTCTAGCGCAAATACCAGCGAGATTAAAACGAATGCATATGAATATATTTCTGGTGAAGACCATCCAATGTATAACAAAACCGGATTGAACACGGAAAATAAAAATAACCATAATTTTTGATAGTCCGTCAATTTACTTGAGGAGACTATAATAAATAGGCAAACTATGAGCAATACCGAATTTGTAATAGAAAAAGTTCGGAGCTCGTTAAATCGGAGATAATGTAGAATACTAAAAACCGGCAAATTAAACAAAGGATAGCTCCAGAAGTGAAACGAGTAGAAGTCTCCATTTAATGATTTAAAATATCCGGCATAATCCAAACTCGCTGAGAATGCTGCGGAATTCGTCTTTTCAATAGAAGCTCTTAGAGCATTGTCGATATTATTTAGCTCTGGCGACAAATGGTTGAAGAAAGATACAGTCATTCCCAGATATTCATGACCATCACCAAGTATAATTGGAGTCATTAAACTGCACGAATAGAGTAAAATGCAGGCGGAATATATGATAAGAAGGATGAATAGCATACTTCTGAAATGGATCTTCACTAGCATCTCTGCAAAATGTGGGGTCCGGAAATTGTTTCGTAGCTTGGTCAGTTTTATATATTTAGGTGTATTCATTAACTCCTCACAACCAAATAATCTACAGTCGATCCAGAAGTACGCCTCTTGCGGAGAACTTGACCTGTGGATAAGCTATGATTTCTTTCGAATCGAACCCATTTGCGCCGTTTCTGTTTCTTCAAGTCTTCCTGGACCAAGCCATCCGCCTTCAGATATTTGGGAATAGGGTTATGGTAGATGCAAATCATATACTTCGTCCTTATTAATACTAGCATTCTTGCAGCAAATCTATAACGCCCATAGGCATATCTGATAACCACAGCTTCATGGACATCATGAGCTTTCCTAGGCTGACCCAAGATTTTGACCAAGAACTGGTTCTTTGTCGGTGGCTATGTAATATTTCCAGACTGGAACCAACCCCGGAATTTTGGCATATTGAATGCGATTCTGCCCTTAAACCAAGACGCATGTATTCCGATTCGCTCTCCTAGCCCTAATTGGAGTTTGCCTTTCGCCACATTTTTAATCCCTTGGTAAGAGCCAGATATACAGGGTTACTCAAGCCACCACCAACCTGTGCCTGCTCTTCGAGAAGGCATTTCCTTGTTCCCTCCGTAAATTCGGTCCAAGCCCGGCCAACCTCACTATAGAAATGAGCATCGCTACCACCCAACATCTTTTTTTTATGGCTAACGCAAAAATCAAGCGCATCTCGGTTGAATATACATCTTGAATTAAGAACCTCGATAGCATCTATATCGCGTATAACCTCTTCTAAGCCCTTGAACCCACCACGTATTCTATCGAATGGGTGAGGTATGGCTGAAACGCCGCCTGCCAGCTTTATTTCGCCCATAACCTCCTCGAAAGGCCCGGCTGTTATCGCGCTCTTTATGAAGTAAGCCAGAACTTCACCCCGATCTGTGGTAATCTCTTCGCCAACTATGACTGCGAGAGATATTTGCTCGTCTTTGACAAGATCAACTAACTCTAGCGCACCTTCGATTGTATTATGATCTGTAATTGCCAGGCCATCCAGACCATTATCTATAGCGATCTCTGAAAGTTTCTTTGGCGTCATATAGCCGCATCTTGCAGAATAGCGTGTATGGACATGCATATCGAACTTCATACATTAACCTCATAAATAATCCAAATTACTGAAACAGTCCATAAAACAAGATTTGCCAGAGAGGCTCTGTCCTTCAGTATCAGCTCTGCTTCTCCGCCGAAGTTTTTCTCATAAACAAGCTGCACAAATCTGAAAGCTCCATAAAATGCGAACGGAAGGGTGATCATCATATATGCATCAACATTAAACGAATAAAGGGCGTAGGACATTAAAAGCATAGCAACTGATATATTCAGCAAACTATCAACCATATTCTCTGTATACTGAGAAAGGCAGGATCTAGTGTTGCTGCTAGTAGTCAACAGTTCATGACGCCTCTTTCCAAAAGCCAAGACAAATGCCATCAGCAATACACATAATATAAGCCATGGAGAGACCCATACACTAATGATGAAACATCCGGCTATTGCTCTCAAGACAAATCCTACTGCGACCATCATTATATCGATTAGAGCAATATTCTTTAGATAGAATGTATATAGAAAATTAACAAATATATATAACAATCCAATATAGCATAAAGACCTATCCACAAGAAAGGAAGTTGTCAAAGAAATGGATAATAAAATAAATGCAAATAATAGGGCGGTTCGTGCTGAAAGAGTCCCAACCGCTATTGGCCTGAATCTCTTCTGTGGATGAAGCCGGTCCATCTCCACATCTTTTATATCGTTTATAATGTATATAGCTCCAGATATGAAAACGAAAAAAATAAATGCGAAGATGGAATACTGTAATATTCCCAAGTTAAACAAGTTACCCGAAAAAACGATGCCGATAAAAATAACCAAGTTTTTATACCACTGATATGGTCTCATCGACACTAGGACCGACTTAAACATCGAGTTCATTCCCAAATATGTATCGCCCCACATCGAGTGCATTTCCTTCACATTCAGCAACTACACAACATCGAATTATAACATCAGTAATTGAGAGTGATGATTTTTCCGCTTCATCTGGCCAGACGCTCCTCGATCCTGTCCAGCTTCTTGGTCAGGTAGTCTACCATCAAACCAAGCGATATCAACTGCACGCCAACCAGGATGAGAAATGCTGTAAATATGGGATAAAACTCATGCGATATCACACCGTACTGCGCCTTCTCATAAATTGATATGAATCCCGTAATCAAGCCGATCAAAATAAAAATCAGTGATGGCAGGAGTATCATCTTGGAAAGCAGAGACGTTTCGGTGTAGGCCACCGAAAAAAGAGCCGACAGCATCCTCGCTCCATCTTTAATGGGATTGAGCTTGGACTCGCCCACCCGCTCACGGTACTCAATGGGTATCTCCACGATCTTGTAGCCCAGCTTCGCCGCCCGGACCGTCATCTTGGTCTCGAACTCCAGGCCCTTGGCCTTAACATCCAGAGTATCGAACATCGACCTCCGAAATGCCCGCATGCCGGTCTGGCTGTCCTTGATCCTCAAGCAGCTTATGTAAGTGGCAAGAAAAGAGAATATGTTGTTGCCTATCCGGTTGAAGGCAGGAATATTATCCCGGCTCTGCAGCCTGGCCCCCAGCACCAGGTCCGCCCCATTTTCAATCTCCCTGACCAGATCAGGAACATACCTGGCAGGATAGGTGTTGTCCGCATCTATGAATATGACGATATCTCCGCTGGCATGCTTAACGCCCGTCCTCAAAGCCGCCACCTTTCCTGCGTTTTTCTCATGGCGGAAAAGCTTCGTCTTCCCGCCCACCAGTGCCTTTGCCACCTGGAAGGTGCCATCGCTCGAGCCGTCGTCTACTATGATTATCTCGTCCACTACATCCTGGTATTCTGCCACCACCAGGGGCAGGCCTTTCTCCTCATTATAAGCGGGAACCACGAGCGATGTTTTCATCAGATCACTTCAGAGATATTATCCCAAACATTTTTTAGCTTAAAATCCTTTTGCTCATTTGCAGAGCTCGTCAGCGCCATCGAAATGCATCTGGATCAATTCGTATCTCATATTTTTGCCAAGGGACAACTGTGTTTCTAAAAAAGGGATATGGGGATCTGGAGACCCATATCGCCTGGGTTGACTCCTCATTTCAATATGAGTAAGAGCCGCCATTCGAGCAGTCGTAGTTCATATGCATCTTGACTCTGAAGGTGCCGTCGCCCCGTCCGCCCGACCCCCAGCTATTGATATTGATTTAAGGGACTTCGAGGTCTTTTCAGGTGAAACGGCGGCGGCGCATCCGTGCAGCAAGCTGCGGGGTATTGTGGTTATAACTAAAATTACCCTCGATGGATTTTTAAGATACTATATTGGAGAACCATTTTTCGCAGGAGAGCCATCTAGTAGGCACAAAAAAACGTTGTAGATCATAATGTAGCGGTATGGTTGGATGACATTCTATTATTACCTTTTCCAAAATACGAATTGCTCACAGGATAATATTTATAGGTAATATTATACTTATCTAATATTGACTTATCCTCCCAATGTGCTAAATAATAATCGTATATTCCATCCACGCCGTCCCTGGTAGCAGGTTTCAACCAAGTAAGATTATATTTAATCCTGTAAAAATTTATTCCGGTATAATAATACCATGTGGCGCCAATCGATTTCTGATCTGAGGAATTTGTTTCATCCGCCCGTATCTCATTTATAACATCATCTAAATCGGCTTCGAACTTCCATTGCAAGGTATGAGTTAGGTTAATCGATTGCAAAAAATTAAAACAAAATATTATCAAGATAACTATAAAAAATGTGTTTATAATCCGAGAATATTTAGGAGCTATTACGGTTGAGTCATTCCACAAATGGATAATCATTATTGCGAAGAGAGGCACAAAAAATATTGCGGCCCTATCCAGAATAAATCGCGTGCCCATAAGATGGTGAATATTTATCAGCATAATTAATAGGAATATTAAGGAACAGATGGTCATTAATTGTTTTTCACGGGTTCCATAAGCGATCAACAAAAGCAAAATCGCGATTGTCAGAATTACAATCGCCTGGAAGAGTTCGACAGATAAATATTTATTTTCATATAGATTATAATTTATAATACTCCACATAGTATCCTGCCAGAAGCCTACAGTTCCACCAAAATAAAACTGATCACCTTTTTGCATAGCGGTAACTTGCCCAAAAAGAGTCAGGTACAAAAATGACAGACTGATGCCAGATGGTAAAACGACTTTTACGATAAGAGATTTAACATCAAATCGTTTCAACTCCCTAACAACTAATAGTAAAAGAAGTGCGGCATATACATATAAAAATGATAGTACCGAAAGTACTGACAGAGTAGCCATTAATATTACTATTTCCGCATGCTCATCTTTCATAAAGTAATATAAAGCTACCATGAAGAAGCCAAGAGCCAGAGAATAGCCTCGCGCTATAGGTAGAAAATCCATTATCAATGGACTTGTGATGAGCAATAAGACGCTTGCCAAAAAATAAATATTTTTGAATAACAGTTTTGATATATAATATGCTGTCGTGAGATAGATGGCAGCTCCGATTAGTGCAGGAATCCTTAATACGAATTCAGAAACCCCGAAGCGATCCACAAAGAATTTTATCAATACGGTATTCAGAAAGTGATTATTGGCTATCGATTCTTCTGTGAAGATAGCGATATATGATTTTGTTACATAATCTAAATATGTTAATGCTTCATCAAAAGTTATAACTAGAAAGTATGACCTTAGAATTACATATAACCCGGACAATAGTAATAGTACTTTGGCAATTTGCAAATACGTGTCGTCCTTCATTTATATACTCCTAATCAATTGGATAACCCACAAGCTCACCTTATCGATCATCTTATTTATGTTCTGCACGTGCTTACCCCCTGGTAGCCGATCTCTTTGATCTTTGAGATGGCTTCTGGGTTCTTAGGGAGTTGTGGTTATTTGACTTTTTGGATGTCTTGCACCAGGAACTTTTTGCCCTTGGTTATTTTGTGGCTGTTAGGCATGACGCCCTTGGTATCGTCGGGTTATGTCTCTCAATTATCTGCCTGCGAAAAGCCCGCATGCCGGTCTGGCTGTCCTTGATCCTCAAGCAGCTTATGTAAGTGGCAAGAAAAGAGAATATGTTGTTGCCTATCCGGTTGAAGGCAGGAATATTATCCCGGCTCTGCAGCCTGGCCCCCAGCACCAGGTCCGCCCCATTTTCAATCTCCCTGACCAGATCAGGAACATACCTGGCAGGATAGGTGTTGTCCGCATCTATGAATATGACGATATCTCCGCTGGCATGCTTAACGCCCGTCCTCAAAGCCGCCACCTTTCCTGCGTTTTTCTCATGGCGGAAAAGCTTCGTCTTCCCGCCCACCAGTGCCTTTGCCACCTGGAAGGTGCCATCGCTCGAGCCGTCGTCTACTATGATTATCTCGTCCACTACATCCTGGTATTCTGCCACCACCAGGGGCAGGCCTTTCTCCTCATTATAAGCGGGAACCACGAGCGATGTTTTCATCAGATCACTTCAGAGATACTAACCCAAAAATCCAACTGTTTTTCGCCTCAAGAACCTTTCCCTCGTCTGCGAACAATATTTTCCCTGGTCAAAATGTTTGAGAAAATATTGGCAGTTGCCGGCGAGAAGTGCAACATTTTTAAAGACCAACAAAAAGGAAATGGCCGGGTTGAAGGGTGTCGCCCCCCCCACAAGGCCAAATCAGAAACGACCGATATTGCATCATCGATCATCTATCCATGCATATAGAATGTCGCCCATCCGGTCTTATCATTACTATTTGCCCATATCTGGCCTCCTTTTCCAGGATCCGCCTGCAAATATTGACCATTGCTGGCGCGAAGCGCAAATTTATTTCCACCGATTTCATCATTGCCCAAATATTCGTAACGGAAGGTTTCCCATCCTCCTATCCAATCACGGTTTGCCAAAACCTCACGCCCTCCACTTCCTTCAGCGCAAACGTACTGGCCATTTTTAGCGCGCAGAGCAATCGTGTAGTCACCTAGTTCAATCGAGTCGAAATCCTCCCAGGCATTCCAATTGTCACGATTTGCTACAAGTTCGCGGCCGCCACTGCCCTCAGCGCTGACATAATGGAGATCTTTTGCCTGCCAATGCTGATTATTTTCGCCCATTTCAATAAGCTTAAAGGTCTCCCAAGCATTTACAGCGTTTCGATTTGCTACAAGCTCGCGACCGCCGCCGCCCTCAGCGCAGATCCACTGGCCGTTATTGGCTTTAAGGGCTATACTCTTGACAAAAGCGTTGGTGCCCAGATCATTTAGCTTAAAGGTCTCCCATGCATTGGGCGCATTACGGTTGGCTACGACTTCCCGTCCACCGCTCCCCTCGGCACACACATATTGGCCATTGTAGGCTCGAAGAGCTACATCGTTATTCCCGAGATCGACTAGCTCAAGAGTCTCCCACGCGCCAATCCAATCACGGTTTGCCTGTAGCTTACTTCCTCCGCCATTTTCGGAGCAAACATATTGGCCGTTACTGGTACGAAGAGCTACCGGTCTATACTCATAAAGCAAGCGAACACCCGTTGTGTCTCCGCTCCCAAGAGATCGCTGCGCGGTGTTCATTACCTGGGCCGTATCATATGTTCTGGGATCATTTCGTGGAAGTGAGTTCGCATTAGCAGCATCGTAATAGAGATCCCCTAGCCCAATGGTGTGTCCGAGCTCGTGAGTTGCCACACTCTGGACATCTTGCTTTCCGGAAGCCTGGCTCGTGGACCAAGCGTAATTGCTATTAAAGCAGACATCCGACTCATATATTGAGTAAAATCCATACTTAACAGGAACATCAGAATATGTTCTCGCATAGGCTATATATTGATTTGTATTTGAAGGCAGAAAAGCATGAACATTTTTCCCATCCTTCGTATCCGCATTGACGCCTGTGGAGAGCTCAACGCCACTTGCACCATCGAGGAATAGGTTTCGAGTTACTGCATTGTCCCAGGTATTCGCTGCATTGGCAATGCTATTTGCGATATCCTGCTTAGGGAGGTTAGTTGCTATCAAGTTACTGTCATCCTTAAGCCAGAGCTTGATATTTGGGTCCTTTTCATTCCATCTCTGTAATCTCCAACCGCCGCCAGGTGCCGGACCTCCCAGCCTATAAGATGAGGCAGATCCTGCGCCCGCGCCCTGGGGGTCAATTTCCGTCTGATCAAAATTCTGACGATCCATGTTCGCCACACTCATCCGGAATGATCCCAAATCGGTTGGGGAAGCCAGCCTGAGGCCTTCAACACCCATCATCTGATTGCCGGAGGAGACTCCCTGGATTTCATCATCATCGATCCAGGTAGCTCCATCCAGAGATACCTTTGCGGTGGTCTTTGCAGAATCTGCGGCAGTAGACTTCATTCCCGCATCTAGGGCGCCTTGACCTAGGAAGCTTCCACTAGCCAGTATGACATTGCTGTTCGAGATCGCACTCGATTCCACACTCCCTGCCAGACCGCTAAGTTTGGTTGTCTGGGATGCGGATACTCCATCTCCAGCCGATAAGCTTTGGTACGAAGAAATCAGACCATTTGTCATGCTCGCCCGCTGTTCTGATATATCTGCGCCCTGGCTTGCGCCAACGGCTAGATTTGCACCTCCACTTCCGACCGCCTGCTGGCCCAAGCTGGCACTGGCCGACGAGGCTACAGAGGATGTTGATGCACTTAGAATTCCAAAACCACGGGCAGAGCTTTCGGCTATGTAGCCATCACCAGCTAGGGTTTGCGAGATTGCGCTCTCGCCTGTACCCGAGAAGCTCTGACTATAGCTAACCACCTTGCTGGTAGCCGCCAAGCTCCCTCTAGTATTCAGGGAGCCGCTATTCTCTATGTCATTCTTTGCCGAGTATCCGTTTCCAGTCACCGATTGAGATATGGCGTTTTTTCCCAATCCGCTCACTTTTAGATTTTGAACAATTGATGCGCCGTTCAAGATAGTGTCTTCATCAAGCGATGTCGAATCATCCAGGTCATAAGTGACCGATGACGACAGGGACTCGCCGCCTTCTCCTGCAGAGTAGCCGATTGTGATGGCTGACGCAAGAACTATTAGATTGGCAAATGTTGAGCCAAATAATAGCACCAGCTTGGCTAACTTGTGTAAATAGATTCCTCCTATTAGGCAAAAGTTTTGCCATATCATAGATCATAAAACTATCGGGTCGTTAGGTGAAGGCAACTGAAAAATCATCACGAAAAATCGAAGTGATGTGAGGATAAATCTCCCCACATCAATTGCTGGTGTTCCGGTTGGAATGTTATATCTTACATGGATTCTAGGTCGGGAATAACTTGAATGTCTCCCACGCACCTATTGAGTTGCGATTAGCTACGACTCCACCACCACCGCTGCCTTCTGCGCAGACATACTGGCCATTGGCAGCCTGTAATGCAATATTTCCGTTCCCTCTATATATATCTCTAAATGTCTCCCACGCACCTATTGAGTTGCGATTTGCTACAACTCCATATCCACCACCCAATTCGGCACAGACATACTGGCTATTGGCGGCCTGGAGGGCCACATTACCATTTCCTCGATCGATGAGTTTGAACGTCTCCCATCCGCCTATGGCGTCGCGGTTAGCCACAACTCCATCTCCGCCGCTGCCTTCTGCACACAGATACTGGCCATTTGCTACCTGAAGTGCCACCTTTGCAGGTCTTCGGAGATCCATAAGCCGGAAAGTCTCCCAGGCACCTATCGAGTTGCGGTTAGCTACAACTGCGCCACCTCCGCTGCCTTCTGCACATAGATACTGGCCATTAGCGGCCTGCAAAGCATAATTTCCGTTTCCTCGATCAATGAGTTTGAAGGTCTCCCAGGCGCCGATAGAGTTGCGGTTAGCTACGACTGCGCCACCTCCGCTACCTTCTGCACACAGATACTGGCCGTTAGCGGCTTGTAGAGCCACATTGCTGTTTCCTCGATCAATGAGTTTGAACGTCTCCCAACCAGATATTGCGTTGCGGTTAGCTACAACCTGCTGACCACCGCCACCTTCAGCACACAGATACTGGCCGTTAGCGGCCCGGATGGCTATCGGCCCAATTTTATTTATTCCATGACTTTCATAAATTGAACTTAATTGGGAGATATATCCGTAATTTTTAAACCAATTGTCCCAAAAACTATTGATAGATGTTGGTTTGTAGTTTCTCATAATATACATTATTTGACTGAAGCCTAAGGATAGATCATCTTTATCCGGATCAGAGGGATAATTATTGGCATCGAATATATCCCACCAAATGCTGGCTACAGCGCCTTCAATAATTGAGCCTCTATTGACAGCGGCGCAGGTTGATCTTCCAAGATGCCAATTATTGTTTTCTATATTTGTTTGTTTGTTGCAGGTTAGGTCGGCCAAATTATCGGGAGAATTATCAACTGCGCATTGCATAAACTCTGCCCAACCTTCAATTACAGAATGCGTTTCGCAAGATTCAGTGTTTACGTAATGCTCTGAGATATAGCAGCCATTCGGATAACCTCCATATATAGAATACATAATGCAGTGGGCATATTCATGATATACTGTGCTGGCATCCCAATTCGCAGAGCTTTGTTGCGGCAGATATATATTATCGCCATCTGAGCAGGGCCAAGGGATACTTTTAACAGTACATTCACTGGATGGCCATTTTACAGATATTTTTGACCGTTTATATCCTGAGTTGCTATCAAGCCATTGATATGCTTTAATAACATAATCATATGCCTGCCAATCTTGATAAGCTTTGGATACATACCAAGATCCTAAATCGTTGGATCCACTTGAGATTTCAACAGAACCACTATTGGGAATATAGGCATGATACAAAGAACCGCTATCTGTAGTAACCATAACTGATTCAGAATCACACTTGATATTTACAAATACATTAATATTACTAGAAATATATGTATTAAAATTAAATTTCCCGTATTGGTCTGTACTTGATGTGGCTAACAATGCATCAGGAATTGCAGAGTTGTCTTGCCAAAGTTCAACAGTGGCATATCTCACGGGATGTTGCACGCCTCCATTATCTTCATATTTTAGATATCCATAAACGTTTGCCGTACCTGCGGATAAATTGAAGTCGTTTATAATTTCTTCACCGGGCCCCTGCAACAGTCTCTTCGTTATTTGCCTTTCGGGCGGGCTTGCTGATCCGCCATATATAGATGCCTTTTTGTCTGTTACATTTATATTTTTAACGAAATACCTATTAAATCCTTTAAAGTTTTCGTTTTCGATCTTTGCGCTAAGCACAAATTCGCCGTTCTCGATAGGTGTAATTAAAAAGCTAAGCTCTATTTTTTTACCTTTTAGAATATCTCCATTCCAGATTAAGTTTCCTTCAATAAGCTTAATTTCTTCTGGCAAAATAATATCTATCGAGGTATTTGGTGCATCTAAGATGGTCTCAAGAGTAAAATTAAGCTTAGCAGTACTATTAACAGTAGGATTTCCAATAAGTGTAAAGTTTCCTATATATAATTCGGTTCTACTTAGATCCATTGCGGAATTAATGCTTGAATCACTGGAATTAAATTCATAGGAATTTACAGGCAAAATCAAAACAAGTGCGCTGATTAATAGAAGCATTATTGGCACAATATATTTTGTCATAGTCTACCTCCTTCTCACCTTTCAGAGAGCAACTGCTCTTCCAGTCACTATTCAATGATGATATAAATAACTTACTACAAGATTATTATACTGTGTAGTCCGAATGTTTCGGGACTACACAGATGCTAAACACATACAATCTAGGAATTAGGACTCATGAGACACGGCTACGAACTGGAGCGTCTCATAAATAGATATTAGCCGTGGATGGAGGCAACTGAAAAATCATCTCGAAAAATCGAAGTGATGTGAGGATAAATCTCCCCACATCAATTGCTGGTGTTCCGGTTGGAATATTGCATTTTGCGGTATCCTAGGTTGGGATTAACTTAAACGTCTCCCAGGCACCTATTGCATCGCGGTTAGCTACGACTCCATCGCCGCCGCCGCCTTCTGCGCAGACATACTGGCCATTGGCTGCCTGGAGGGCTACATTGCCGTTTCCCCTATAGATAAGCTTGAATGTCTCCCAGGCACCTACTGCATTGCGGTTAGCTACGACTGCTCCGCCTCCGCTGCCTTCAGCACAGACATACTGGCCATTGGCTGCCTGGAGGGCTACGTTACCATTCCCTCCATTAATAAGATTGAAGGTCTCCATGGCACCTACGGAATTGCTGCCGGCTGCAACCCCATTTCCACCGCCGCCTACTGCACAAACGTACTGGCCATTGGCTGCCTGAAGGGCTACAGGGGCAGGTCTTGAGAAATCAAAGAACCGGAACATCTCCCAGGCACCTATTGCATTGCGGTTAGCAACTACTGTACTACCACCGCCATTCTCAGCGCAGACATACTGACCATTAGAGGCCTGCAGAGCATAATATCCATTTCCCCTATCTATGAGTTTGAACGTCTCCCAGGCACCTAGAGAATTGCTGTTAGCTGCAACTCCATTTCCACCGCCGCCTACTGCACAAACGTACTGGCCATTGGCTGCCAGAAGGGCAACATTGCCATTTCCTAGGTCAATAACTCGGAATGTCTCCCAGGCACCGACTGCATTGCGGTTAGCTACGACTGCTCCGCCTCCGCTGCCTTCTGCACAAACGTACTGACCATTGGCTGCCTGAAGAGCTACAGAATTAGATGTCTTGAAGGTAACATCAAAACCCTGGAACCAATATGAGTAAGAGCCGCCATTCGAGCAGTCGTAGTCCATATGCATCTTGACTCTGAAGGTGCCGTCGCCCCGTCCTCCCGCCCCCCAGCTATTGAGCATGATCCAGGTGTCGCTGGCGTCATCATAACCCACACATAGGGCGAGGTGCCCGCCGCTTCCTGCCGAAATTGGCTGGTTGCAGTATGCCGCCGGGTCCCAGACGCCGCCGGAGGACCACATGTTATTAAAACTGGTCCAGGCGCTGCTGCTTGGCAGATAGAATGTGAAAACCAGGGCCTTATTCTGATTGAGTGCGCCCTTAATGGCGTCAATGGCTTGATCCTGTGCAATTCCATGAAGTATATAATAATAGTTAGGGATTGTAGTCACAGGATAATTTGGATATTCAATTATGGAACCGGCTGATACGCTGGAATGACCCACGCCGCCACAGCCGGTTTGGGAACAGCAGGATGTTGATGAGCATGTGTTTCCAGAACAGTCATGGCAGCAATGGTTTGTACCATCCTGATATTGCGCATTCAGGTTATTCCATGGAACAAATTTTCCCTTTGAATTATAAAACCTTACATAATCCCCCACGCTTCCGCTACAACATGCCCATCTTCCATATGCATCGAAATTGGAATTCAGGTACTGAATGGAGAGTCGTTCCTTTATGCCCAACTGAGCATAACGGGCAATCTCAGTCAAGCCGGTGCCAGCCCAGGCCCAACAATTGCCACAGCTCCCCTGGTTTCTTTGACTATATGATGGAACATAACCGAGAAGGCTCAGGGATGATGGATAGCTTACTGCCGCCCGCTGCCCATAGCTTATTGTAGAAGTGGGCGCAGTTTCTAGTTCGTCAGTCATCCTTATCCATTCACTTCTGGACAGGAGCGGATGAGTCACAATCCCAGGCGGGACTGGAAATGACCCCTGGCTATTGCCAAAATCGTAATTGTATCCTATGCCGCCAACGAAATTGATGATGTAACTTCCTTGAGCGGGAAGGGTCTGATTCCATCCATCCAATAATTTTTCCTCCACAGTATAAATCCCCGGGCTAAGGTCCGCAAGAGAATAGAGCCCTTCTTTGTTGGTAGTAACCTGCAGAAGATCCTTGCCGTCATACTTCAGGACAATCGTCCAGTTGGGGAGTCCTGGCTCACCCTCGGTCTTTAAGCCATCTGCATTTATATCCTTGAATACAATTCCGTTTATGGACGATTTCTCCGCAGAAATGTATGAAGATGCGACCTGTGGTGTCGTCTTCAGGCTTGCAACGGATTCGTTAATTGCTAAGGGAACCATTCTCCATATTGCAGCACTCTCGTCCATACCACTATCTTTCTGGATATTCGATTCAGCAAGACACGAAAATGTTAGCGTGCTTAGATAGACGAAGCAAATAAGGCTAACGATTGATTTCGCTTTCATATTACCACCCCATAAATCGATACTTTTTAAATATTTAAGAGTTTGGTAGACCCTAAATCCAAATACTGCCCTCCTCTGACCTTTGACGTTATGCCACAGAACATTGTTTAGTCCGAATGGTTCCGAATGTCGACCACGAGACCCCCTCGACTACTTCACCAATTAGTTTCAAAAAATTCCTGCCAACAAGGCCCATCCCGGATGCGTCATAGTTCCTACCAAAGAGGACCGTCAAATTTTTGCCGAGAGGAAAGTTCATTAAGTAAAATTGTATCTTAGTCATTGAAGGGTCACAAAGGATGCAGATGAATATCTCAGTAGTGGGCGGAGGATATGTCGGCCTGGTTTCTGCCGTATGCTTTTCACAGCTTGGCCATGTTGTCAACCTTATAGAAATTGATCAAACAAAAGTCGACGCCATCAACCAGGGCAGACCGACCATATACGAGAGCGGCCTGGAAGAAATTCTCTTGGCCCATGCGGGCAGGAATTTGACGGCCACCTCAGACTACGAGGGCATACCGGATTCAGAGGTTATCTTGATATGTGTCGGAACTCCACAGGCACAAGATGGAAGCGCTGACCTGACCATGATAGCCTCTGCGTCAAGGTCGATAGGCATCGCTCTTCAAAAAAGCGAGGGATATCACGTTGTCGCAGTGAAAAGCACTGTTCCGCCAGGCACAACCGAACATCTTGTAAGGCCAACTGTGATGAAATACTCGGGTAAAGGAAATGATATCGGTTTTGTCATGAATCCGGAATTTCTTCGGGAAGGTTTGGCAGTCCAAGATTTTATGAAACCGGATAGGATCGTGATAGGAAGCTCAGAGGGGAAGGCAGGCGATCTCTTCGAGAAAGTCTACAGCGGCCTTCAAGCACCATTGATCAGAACCAGTCTGACGGCGGCCGAGATGATCAAGTACACATCTAACGCTTTCCTGGCCACCAAGATCTCCTTCTCCAATGAGATCGGAAATATTTGCAAGCGTTTGGGCATAGACGTCTACGAGGTAATGAATGGTGTAGGCCAAGACCACAGAATAAATCCCTACTTCCTCAACGCAGGTGCCGGCTTCGGTGGAAGCTGCTTTCCTAAGGATGTATCTGCCCTGGTGCATCTGGCAAAGGACGTGGGTGAAGAGCCGGTGCTGCTCAATGCCGTGGTGGAGATCAACGATCGACAGCCCATGCGCATGATAAAGCTGCTGGAGAAAAAGGTGGGAGACCTGCAGGGAAAGAAAATTGCGGTTATCGGGCTGGCCTTCAAGAACGATACGGATGATGCTCGGGAATCAAGGGCTATACCTGTGATCATGGAGCTGAAGCGGAAGGGAGCAAATGTTGCAGCCTACGATCCGTTGGCCAATTCTTCCATGAGCAAGATTATTCCTGATATAACATATTGCATAAGTGCCTCGCAGGCGCTGAATATGGCCGACGCCTGCCTGGTTATGACCGAATGGCCCCAGTTCAGCTTGCTGGACAAGGAGTTTGAGCTGATGAGGTTGAAGGTTATCATTGAAGGAAGGAGGATTCTCTCTTGCAAGGATGCGGAAGGAATCTGCTGGTAGCCGTGCAAAAAACGAATGCTAGGGAGCGAGCGATCGAGGCGAAAAAGGGGATAATCGAGTGGAAAAAGCAAAGGTTAGGAAAGTAGTAATACCCGCAGCAGGACTTGGAACGAGGTTTCTGCCACTTACTAAGGCCCAGCCCAAAGAAATGCTGCCCGTGGTGGACAAGCCGGTCATTCAGTATGTAGTAGAGGAAGCCGTGCTCTCCGGCATAGAGGACATCCTGATAATAACCGGCAGGAGCAAGAGAGCTATCGAGGATCACTTCGACACCTGTTTTGAGCTGGAATGGAAGCTGAAGCAGAAGGGCGATAAAGCACTATGGGAGCAGACGGAAAGCCTATCCAATATGGTAGACATCCATTACATCCGCCAGAAGGAACAAAAGGGCCTGGGTGATGCCATACTCCATGCACAGAGGCACTGTGACGGCGAGCCTTTCGCAGTCCTGCTGGGCGATACCATAACCGTACCTCAAAAAGGAGAAAAAACCTGTACCAGTCAAATGATAGATGCTTTCATCAAGTTTCAGAGGTCGATCATAGCCGTGGAGCCGGTGGCCAGGGAGAAGATCAAGGACTACGGCATCATAGATGGAAGAGAGCTTGAGGGTGGTGCCTACTCTATCCAAGATATTGTAGAGAAACCAAAACCAGAAAATGCTCCCTCAAACCTGGGAGCAATAGGAAGGTATGTCCTCACTCCGGATATCTTCGATCTTCTGAAGGATACCCCTCCCGGTCATGGCGGTGAGATTCAGCTCACTGATGCCCTGAGGAAACTGGATGGACCCATTGGTCTGGCTACAAAATGCCGGCGCTATGATATCGGAGATAAGATCGGCTGGATGAAGTCGAGCATTGAACTAAGCCTCGAGCGAGAAGAGTTTTCCGGGGAGCTCAATGCGTTTCTGAAGACATTGATTGCGAATGAGAGTGGATCTATGTGACTTGGGACTATAAAAGAGATATAGAAGCAATAAACAGGAGCATTGGATTTCACACCTTCGAAGGCCAGTGTGTCCTAATAACCGGCGGCGCAGGTTTTTTGGGCTCCTGGATGTGCGATGTCCTGGTTTCTCAGGGAGCTGAAGTCATCTGTATCGATAACCTGGCCAGCGGCCTGAAGTCGAACATAGCCCATCTGCTGGATTTGGGAAATTTTCGGTTCATAGAGCACGATATCTCTGAGCCCATCGCCATCGAAGAGAAGCTTGATCTGGTAGTTCACATGGCCAGCAGAGCCTCGCCCTTCGAGTTCGAACATTATCCTATTGAGATCCTCAAGGCCAACACCATCGGCCTGATGAACTCGCTGGAGGTCGCAAAGAAAAACCAAGCCAGACTTTTGTATACATCTACCAGCGAGACCTATGGCAATCCACTGGTGGTGCCTACACCGGAAAGCTATTATGGAAATGTCAATGCCATCGGCCCCAGAGGCTGCTATGATGAGGCCAAACGGTGCGGGGAGGCCTACGTTACCGCTTACAAGAACCAATATGGCCTGGACACCAGGATTGCCAGGATTTTCAATACCTACGGCCCCCGAATGAGGTTCGACGGGATTTATGGCAGGGCCATTCCCAGATTCATAGACCAGGCTTTGCAGGGCAGGCCAATAACCGTCTTCGGGGACGGAAGCCAGACGCGCAGCTTCACCTACCTGACAGATCAGATAGAAGGGTTGCTAAAGCTGGCATCCAAAGAAGAAGCCAAAGGAAGTGTGGTGAACATAGGCAATGACTTGGAGACGACTGTTCTTGAGATGGCAAAGAAGGTCCTGGAGATAACCGGGTCTCGTTCCGAGATAACTTTCCATCAGCTGCCCAAGGACGATCCACTACGTAGGAAGCCAATCATTACCAGGGCCCGGGAGATATTGGGCTGGGAGCCAAAGGTGCCGTTAGAGGTCGGGCTGGCCAGAACAATTGAGTGGTACAAATCTGCTGAATTTGGGGTGGCCAAAGAGCATCCTGCAGAAGTACTCGGAATGTAATCTCACGATCCACAACTATTTCCCGCCAGCCAGAGAGCCGTTTATCCTGAATCTGGCCGCCCAAGACGAGCCCCTCAGGGTGAGAAGCATTGCGGTATGCAAGAGGGGGATAGATCTCTGCCATAAGTTCGGCGGCAGGCTCTATTCCTTCCATCCGGGGTTCAGGGTTTTAAGGACGCTGGGCTTGGACTTTGAGATAGCTGGCGAAGATATTGTTTCCTACGATGCCGCTTTTGGCAAGTTCACGAGATCGATAGAGGGCATTGTGGCCTATGCGAAGAGCAGAGGCGTTAAGATCGCCCTGGAAAATCTTGAGCATAAAAACGAGGCTTACATGATGACCCGGCCAGAGGAGTTCGCTCATTTTCAAGATATCTTTCCGGAAGTGGGGGTGCTTCTGGATATGGGGCATCTGAAAATTGCTTCCAACCGGCTCGGCTTTAAAGCAAGTGATTTCCTTAGAACGGTCCAGGATAACGTCCTTGAGGTACATATCCACGAGAACGATGGTGAGAAGGATCTGCACAGGGAACCATTGAAGGGCGATTTGATGGGACTTCTAGATATCGTAGATTGCGATACAGTAGTGTTAGAGTGTCGTAACCTGAATATGAAAAGAATAATTCTTAATCTGCGCGCTCTGGAACAGGTTTGCATCTAATTAGAGCTCTGCCATCCCTGATCCCCACGTGCGCTCGCACGCACGCGCTCGCCTGGCGGGCCCGCGTCATTTGCTCCAAAATCCGCACCATTTAGGCCGGTTGGCATTTGTAGGTCTGCATGCGATTAAGCGAAGAGAATTTACAGGGCTAATCGTAATAAATTTTGATGACAGTATACTCGCTTCTGAGTAATAGTCGTCTCCGTGCGTTCGTCCTCCGTGCGCTCTGTGACTCTGTCGTCCTATTCCGTAAACCACCAGTATCCCTCCCAATTCTAACACGCCCAGCCTAACAAAGAGTGCATACTTCACATCAGAAACTTTTATGCATATATTAGTATTGATGAGGATCGAGGGCGAGATTCCCGTCTACAGGATCACAGACAACGGGGGGGGGCGTTTGGCAGGCATAGTCCAACAAAATAGCTAAATAGTGGTGGCAAGAACACTGTTGCAAGTAAATAAATAGGTACTGATCAAAAATGGCTTTACTTCAAAAAGGCTCTTATCGCCCAAAGATATGGGCTGATTTGGCGTTGATCGGCATGATTACTATTCTGTGCAGCATGAGCGGCCTGGCTGTTACAGCGGGTAATGTAACCGTAGCCCTCAATGCAGGCACTTATAATATTACCCCAGATAATTTTGGCTACGATGTCATAGTTATGGACGGTTTCTCGGACAGAGTTGAGACCGGCGACCCTATGTTGCCTCAAAAGACCTTTGATGTCCTTCTCCCCGCAGATGTCGATGACTCAAGCCTGCAATTGAAGATAGTCTCGGCAAAAAAACAGGTCCTGGATGGAACATACGACATAAAGCCGTCACCCAAATGGCTGCCCCAGGATTCTAATGAGACCGCAACCGAGATTATGATAAATATAAGCACCTACGAAGCCAATGCGTATTATCCCGAGAAATTTGTGCTCCTCCTGCCCACCTCCCAAATGAGAAAGTGGAAGTATGTATCGGTCAATTTCATACCATTCCAGTACAATCCTGTCACAAAGAAGCTTACTCTTCATGAAAACGTCACAATAGAAATAAGCTATAACCTGAAAGAATTAGCTCCTAGCCGTGCAGCAAGCCTTGCAGATACCGTACTTGATGATGTTGCAGCTACCAAGTTCCTCAACTATAATGAGATGAGTGGTGGGTATGTGTCCAAAGAGAAGGCAAAATTGGAGCCTGGCACGATATCTGTATCAGATTATGTCATAATAACCACCAATGCCATAGAATCTAGCAGCAGCAAGCTGAGTTCCTTTATTGCTCACAAGCAAAATCTTGGATATGATGTGCTGGTGGTCACAGAAGATGACTTCGATGGCCTGACCGGCCAGAGCCCCAACAACAGGGCGGAGAAGATAAGGCAGTGGCTGATGAATAATTACATCTCCAATGGCATAAAATATGTGCTGCTGATCGGAAATCCAACTCCTTATGAGAATGGTGGGACGGACATTCCCATGAAAATGTGCTGGCCCAGGCGGGGTACGGGAAGTTATGAGGAATGCCCTACGGATTACTTTTATGCTGATCTGACCGGCAACTGGGACAAAAACGGCAACGGCTATTACGGGGAATTGGTGGACTATAGTACGATCGGTGGTGTTGATCTTGCTGCTGATGTTTATGTGGGCAGGATACCAGTTTACGGCACCGATTATACAACTCTGGACAGCATACTGCAGAAGATCATAAACTACGAGACATCCTCGGATACAGAATGGCGCAAGAGCGCACTGCTGCCCATGAGCTTCTCAGATTCAAAAACAGACGGAGCATATCTTGGCGAGCAGATGAAGACTTACTACCTCACACCTAACGGCTACACTTACTGGCGGATGTATCAGCATGGGACGTCCGGATCCTGCACTGTAAACTCTGTATTTAGCAGCGAAGAGAATCTGAGGGGTGGCAGCGTGGTGCCCAATCGCTGGGCAAATAGCGACTTTGGAATAGTCTCCTGGTGGGGTCACGGAAACTCCCAAGGAGCTTATGTGGGCTACGAATCCTGCAGCGACGGCGCGTTTATGCTCAGCAGCAATGCCCCAAGCCTTGACAATGCTCATCCATCGCATACCTATCAGTGCTCCTGCACCAATGGCTATCCCGAATATTCCAGCAATCTGCAATATGCCATCTTGAAGAACGGCGGCATCACAACCACCGGCGCAACAAGGGTCTCCTGGTATTATGTCGGGCAGAGCAGTTTTGCCGGCAGCTCCTCTAATGCAGGAATGGGTTATGAATATATGAAGCGCCTGGTCCAGGGACTGGCCGCGGGCGATGCTCTGTATGAGATGAAGAGCTCAGGCGTGTACGGCCCGGGGGGCTACACTGAGGTCCTGATGAACTTCTACGACTTCTGTCTTTATGGGGATCCGTCGGTTGGTATGGAAAATCCCATTTCTTCACCGACAATTACCAACTCCATCGGGGCGACGGAGATCACAGCAAGCTATGCAAGACTCAACGGCGAGATAACTGATACAGGGGGCGCGAATCCCTCGGTTCATGTATACTGGGGAGACAACGACGGAGATGTCAATTCAGAAAGCTGGGATAATGATGAGAATCTTGGCACATTGTCTTCGGGGACGTTTTATAAAGATATCAGCGGCCTGGCCCCAGAAGAAACATATTACTACCGATGTTTTGCTTCGAACTTTGCAGGATCAAGCTGGGCTAGCAGCACGGAGACATTTACTTCAAATTCAGTGGCGTTTTATTCAGTAGCACTCATGGCATCCAACGGCCAATTCTTCTGTGCCGAAGGCAGCGGAGGCGGAGCAGTTGTAGCTAACCGTGCCGCAATAGCTGCATGGGAGACATTCAAACTCTTCGATCGAGGAAACGGATATTATGCTCTCCAGGCCGCAAATGGTCAGTATGTCTGTGCAGAAGGCGGCGGAGGCGGAGCAGTCGTAGCCAATCGCAACGCAATAACTGCCTGGGAGACGTTCAACCTAATCGATCGAGGAAACGGATATTTTGCGCTGCAGGCAGCCAACGGTCAATATGTCTGTGCAGAAGGCAGCGGTGGCGGAGCAGTCGTAGCCAACCGTAATGCGATAGGTGGCTGGGAAACATTCAGGTTTATGGATATCCGAAGACCTGCAAAAGTAGCTCTTCAGGCTGCCAATGGCCAATATGTCTGCGCAGAAGGCAGCGGTGGCGGAGCAGTCGTAGCTAACCGCGACGCAATAGCTGTTTGGGAGACATTCAAACTCATCGATCAGGGGAACGGCAACGTGGCACTTCAGGCCGCCAATGGTCAGTATGTCTGTGCGGAAGGCGGCGGAGGCGGAGCAGTCGTAGCCAACCGCAATGCAATAGCTGCTTGGGAGACATTCAGACTTATCTATAGAGGAAACGGCAACGTGGCTCTCCAGGCCGCCAATGGCCAGTATGTCTGTGCGGAAGGCAGCGGAGGCGGAGCAGTCGTGGCTAACCGCGATGCGATCGGTGCATGGGAGACGTTTAAGTTCATCCCACGTTAGAATACAGCAAAATGCGCCATTCCTTCATCTTGTCAACGCTGATGATGGTGCAAGAGCCCTATTAATGAGGCGAGAAGGACATTTTCGTTGCTCTTGGATTTTAAAATTGGCGATAATGCTGCCACGCACAAGGCCTCGATCTGCGACCGCCCACCAGATGACAAAAATGGGAACCGATTCAAGAACATAAAGCACAAATTTTAAATACATTAGATTATTATTAGTTAAGATATGAAAATTGGGGCGAAAATGAAGAGAATGAGGAGATCCACATTAGTCATTATTCTCGTAATGCTAATGTTTGGAACAGGATCTTCAAATGGGGCTGATCTTGCGTCGAGCATGTCCAATGTTTCTTTGCCGAACGAAAACGCGAATGCAATCTACATCGCATCTACTGAAATGGATGTATCAGATGTAAATTCATCTAATTTTCTAGTGAGAATAAATGAATCTGAGGCGCTAAGCAAATCAGAATGGCACGTCCCACTTGATTTCGAGCAGCCCCTTCCAGATTTCTCCACAGAAGAGGTCAACCTCAATGTCAACGCAAGATCAGCAGTCAACAACGCTAAGGAGGTTTTTAGACAAGAGAATAATTTGGTGCCGAATAGCAGCATAGCAGTCTTAGATGAAGGCATCTACCACAGTGCCTATACAGATAAGAGCTGGTGGTATGTAAAGCTGATGGGCCCAGGAATTGGAGATACATACTTAGTATCAACAGATACTGGATCTGCATCCCGCGGATGGGATGATGTAGGGAATTATGAGCTGCAGCAGCAATCGAATGCCGGAAAGGTCAGTCCAATACTTTCATCAGCGATCAGCAAGAATGGACTTGGGAGAGCGACGGTAATCATCGTTCTCAAGGAGCAGCCGAACATCAGAGCCACTGTAATATCCTCGGAGGAGAAATTCAGCGATGAACTCAATAACACACTCTATTCTGGGGATCTAAACAAGACAAAGGTGGTTGAATCAAAGATCAGAAATGATGTCCTCGCAAACGTAGAGAGTTTCAACAAGGATCATGGTCAGAACGAGGTTATCAGCATGCTCGATGCGCTCAACGCTGATATAATATATAAGGGCACAGTCAGAAATCACATTATTGCAGCAGTTGACGTCAAGGATATCGAAGAGATCGCAAACCATCCAGAGGTTCAGAGCATCGAATCCAACCTCAATCTGACAGGGAATTTGGATGTCAGTACAAGAGCAATACACGCCGATTGGGTATGGCCATTTGTGCAAGGGAATACTTATACTCCTTTTTTAAATGAGGTATCAATCCTTGATAGTGGCATCGACTGCACTAACCCTGCAACTCCCTGTTATGGGGCATGGAATTATGTCTCCGACCATGAAACCACAACGGATGACCTTCAGGGGCATGGGACTCATGTTGCAGGAATTGTGGGAAGTCGAAGCAGCACATATCCTGGAGTCTCTCCTACAGTTAGGTTGCTCAATGAAAAGGTAGCATATAGGACGGCAGCTGGAAGGGCGTCGTCGCCATTTGATGCCACAGCTAGCGCTCTGCAGCACTCATATAACTATATGTCGGAGATTGCGCAATATAGTTATGGCTGGTATCCTCCGGGGAACGATCCACCTCAGGATTACAATGCTAATGTCAATGGCAATTCCGAGATCTCAAAGACATTTGATGCATATGTTGAAGCAGGACTTACCAGCGTGATCTCTGCAGGTAATGATGGAGAAGATGGCTTCAATACATTAAGTGTGCCTGGCGATGCATTTAACGTCATAACTGTAGGCAGCTTCGACGATAAAAAAACAAACACAAGATTCGACGATGAGGTAAGCTCCTTTAGCAGTCGAGGATATACAGGGGACGGAAGGACTAAGCCCGAGGTCGCAGCTCCCGGAACAAGTATAATGTCCACAAATGCTTTCTGGGAAGGGTCTAACCAGGATTTCGTAGAGAAGAGTGGCACAAGTATGGCAGCTCCACATGTATCAGGCTTGGCTGCCCTCCTGGTTGATCAATGGGCAAGGCGGTATAGCGAACGTCTTTCGGGTCCAACCTTTGTTTATGGCGGCCCCATGACAATAAGGGCAGTGATCTATAACTCTGCTGATGAGACCACAGGCGAAAAACCAGTGGCTCGAAATGATCGCATATCTGGTGCGGGTTATGTAGATGCCCACGTAGCTGCGGCCACGGCCGATAAAAATGGGGTAAATATTAACTCAATAACCGATGGCTCTACGGTGGGCTATGATGTTGGCGTCAATCCTGGAGATAATATAAAAGTTACTATTGTGTGGAATAGGCATGTAAATCTACCACCGACTCCAACGCCCAAATCCGTCAGCGACATTGACATATCAATTCTTGATGAGCATGACAACTTATTAGCAGGATCATTTTCCGTCTCTGAAAACTGGGAGAAGGCTGTATATACCTATACGGGCTCTTCGCCTGCCTGGCTCCAACTTAGGATATATGGCTTTAACGTGCCCTCGGAAGTTGGCACCGAGACTGTTGCACTTGCTTATCAAGTAACTCCACCGATTCAAATGGCACTTCGTGCAGCCAACGGCCAGTACATATGTGCCGAAGGTAGTGGAGGAAGCGCATTAGTGGCTAACCGTAATGCTCTAGCTGGTTGGGAGACCTTTGACGTCGTAGATCTGGGAATGTCTTCCGAAGGATACAGTCAGGTTGCACTTAGAGCTGCAAATGGCCAGTACGTCTGCGCCGAAGGTGGAGGGGGGAGCGGAGTAGTGGCTAACCGCAATGCAATAGGTGCATGGGAGACCTTCCGGGTAATTGATATTGGAAATGACAATATAGCTCTTCGGGCCAATAACGGCCAATACGTCTGCGCCGAAGGTGGTGGTGGAAGTGCATTAGTGGCTAACCGCGATGCAGTTGGCTCTTGGGAACAATTTAGGAAAATTAGGTACACGAATTCCATATCACTGAAAGCTGCCAACGGCCAGTACGTATGCGCAGAGTTTGGCGGCGGCCAGGGAGTTGTTGCCAATCGCAATGCTGTAGCTGCATGGGAGAAGTTCAGACTTATTGATCTGGGTGGTGGCTATGTTGCACTACGGGCCAATAACGGCCAATACTTCTGCGCCGAAGGTGGTGGTGGAAGCGTAGTAGTGGCTAACCGCAATGCAGTAGGTGCCTGGGAGACCTTCCGAGTCGTTGAGCTTGGAAATAACAATATAGCTCTTCGGGCCAATAACGGCCAATATTTCTGCGCCGAAGGTGGTGGTGGAAGCGTAGTAGTGGCTAACCGCAATGCAGTAGGTGCCTGGGAGACGTTTTATCGTGAATACAGGTAATAAGCAAGCTCGTAGCTTTGCCTGACATCTCCCAATACTCTTTTTTCAGATATATTTCGCATGCAAATAACCCAATTGGAGAATAAAGATAGTATCTAGGAATATTCTTAGCATAAATTTTCGATAGGATACATTTAAAAAAAACGTAAGCTTAAAAATGAGAAAAAGAAAGCTAAACAATATCTAATAATGGAATATTAAAACGCAAAATATAAATACATATAATTGTTATTAATATAGACATGAAAATTGGGAGGATACGATGACGAGAAAGGGAAAGGTAACGTTAGTCATTATTCTTCTATGGCTAATGCAAGGAATGGGGTTTTCGAACGGGGAAGATCTTCAGGGAGATGGATCATCCCCCTTGAATGTTACTCTGACTATGTCAAAAGTTCCTTTGGCAAACGAAACCGCGATGGTAATCTGCAACATCTCCAGCGAATTCGATGTTCAAGAGGTGAATGCAAACGTTATTCTACCACCTGATGCCAAATTGATTAAAGGAAATTTGACCTGGAAAGGGGACCTGAGAGCAAATGATTCGGTAGAGTTCAATGCATCAATTCAATTTACAAATGTTGGAGCCTTTTTAATCGAGGCTTTGGCCTGGAAGATCATAGATCCCGAAAAAGAGGTTTATTGGGAGGGCTGCGATACAATCTACTTGACCATCCATGGAGATCAAGCCCCTGTTTCCAATGAGGTTGTTGGAGAGCCACTTAAAGAGACGGAGACTGTAAAGCGCTTAGAGTGGACTGGGCCAAATAATCCTGACACTTATGCTGATTATATAAAGTCTCAGCAGTTTAGCAGAAGCTTAACCCAGGAAAAGATCGTTCCAATACAATCGAATCCCACGCCTGGTGTTCGTGCTACTCCAAGATTCATAATCCTAACTAGGACGAGATCTCTGGCTACATCCCTAACTCCTGAAATAAATCGCTATGTTGAAGATGTAAAACGGCAGGGATACAATGCCGAGTCTTGGTTCTTTTCAGATGGTTCAAATCCTTCTCCTGCGGATTTAAGGTCTTGGTTACAAAGCATCCAACCCATTGCAGGAGTTCTCCTAATCGGTGATATCCCAACTGCTTGGTTTGAGAAATATACCTTTGGAGAAGCTTGGGAACAATGGCCGATCGATCTATTCTATATGGATCTTGATGGAACCTGGACGGACACTGATTCTGATGGGTTGTACGATTCACATACGGGCGATCGAGATCCAGAGATCTTCGTGGCAAGATTACTGGCAAATAACCTCAATCTAGAGGGGGCAACTGAAATAGCTTTATTGAGAAATTACTTCAATAAAAATCATTTATATCGGCAGGGATTAATACCGCAGCCCAAGCGGGGATTAATGTACATCGACGATGATTGGGTTGGCTCGTCAACAGATTGGAACAATGCACTCGGCTTGATATATGATACTACAACTCTTGTGAATGACAAAGCTACGACGAATCCAACCGATTATCTGAACAGATTAACGCAAGGATACGATTGGGTTCAGATTTGCTGCCATGGTTGGTCTGGTGGACAAACGTTCAAGATTAACGATGCATGGGATGGTTCAATCTATTCGCAAGATATCAAGACGCTTGATCCAAAAGCCATCTTCTATAATCTATTCGTTTGCTCTGCAACCAGGTTTACAGAATCCAATTACTTAGGTGGTTGGCATATCTTCACCAGCACAAATGGCTTAGTGGCCATCGGTTCCACAAAAACAGGGAGCATGCTCTATTTCGACAATTTCTATCGACCGATTGCTCATGGGGAGATTGTTGGCTCGGCATTCATCGAATGGTTCAAAGAAAACGGTGTCGATGATGTAGATTGGTTCTACGGAATGAATATTCTAGGCGATCCCATGCTCACTCCACTGAAATACGGCACTCCGAAAAAAATCTCTATGCGGGCCTACAACGGTCAATATCTGTGTGCCGAGAATGGCGGCGGTAGTGTGATAGTAGCTAACCGTAATTCTGTAGGTGCCTGGGAGACCTTCCAACTGGTCGATCTGGGCAATGGCAATGTAGCCCTTCGTGCTGCCAATGGCCAGTATCTCTGTGCTGAGAACGGCGGCGGTGGTGTGATAGTAGCTAACCGCAATTCCGTAGGTGCCTGGGAGACCTTTGGCTATATGGACCTGGGGAACGGCAAAATCGGCCTTAAGGCCTTCAATGGTCAAGTTGTCGTAGCCGAGAACGGCGGCGGTGCCGGCATCTATGCAAATAGGCCCTGGGTAGGTGCTTGGGAAACCTTTGAACTCAATATAATTTCCAGCTAGGAAAGGAGGCGCGAGAATCGCGCCACTCAATTTTTTTTAGACTTTTGACATCATCTCGTCGAGACTCTCGTTGACCCGCGGTCAGCGAAATTCGTCCTTCGCAATCCTACAAGTTAAAGGCAAGCCGCCTGACCGCCTTACCTCTCATCCAGTGTTATGCTCTTAACCGCCACGCTCAGGCACCTTTCATCAGGGTTGTTTAGCTCCTTGATATCGCTTGGCATCTCGCAGCCTTCTGGCACGCGCAGGTACACGACGTTGGGCCCTTTTGCAAGCTGCAATGGCACGCTCACGTCGATAAAGCTAGTGGGCAAGGCAACCTGTGCTGTAGGCGAGCCGCCTGAGGAGATCTCCAGCGTACGATTGCGATAGAAGCTCTGCGCATTCAAGCTCAGGGTAGCGGTACGATTCTCAGAGGAGTTTACCAGGAGGGTGGCATTGGCTTGCATCCAACGGGAGGGGGCACCAGCCCAGTTCTCGGTATCATAGAAGCCCTTGAGGTATTTCAACTGGCTGGATTTCCTCTCGTCCAGAGCTATGTTCTGAATAGCTACGCCTAAACACCGTTCATCAGAGCTGTTCAACTCCTTAATATCGCTCGGTTGTTCGCATCCTTCAAGAACGCGAAGTCTGAGGGCGTTTATGCCCTTTACCAGGTGGATTCGTGCCTCAATCTCGACGAAGCCTTTCGTTGGTATTGCCGCCTTTGTCACAAGCTCATTGCCTATGTATACAACAAGCGTCCGGTTGCGGTAGAAGCTTTGCGCATTCAGGCTCAAAGTGGCGGTGCGATTCTCAGACGAGTTTACCAGTAGGGTGGCGTTGTCCTTCATCCAGCGGGTTGGGGTGCCGGACCAGTCTTCTGGGTTATGGAAGCCTGGGCCAAAAGCCATAAACGATGAAGAATTCTGCGGGGCACTCTCTTGCATCTTATTTTGTTCGGTTTCAGTTAAACAGCCGCTGCAGGCTATAACTGCTAAGGCCATTACGAGTATCAATAACCTATTTAGCTTCATTTGTAGCGTCCTTCTGCTTGCCATTTTATTGCTAGTGAGTGTGTGCAATGCAATCCTTTCCTTGAGTATTAAAGTTATATGCGGCAACCTGCGCTGCAGGCGCGCCGCCTGAGGAGATCTCCAACATTTACGAGTTTCAGGTAAATTCTCTCGTTAACTCCAGAAGGATGGCGTTTTTTGTCGACATCCTATTACGGGATTATTCTTAATGTTTCCCGCGCACCTATTGCGTTTCGATTAGCCATAACTCCATCTCCACCACCAAATTCGGCACAGACATATTGGCCATTAGCGGCACGTAGAGCATAATTGCCATTTCCCAGATTGACTATCCTCAAGGTCTCCCAAGCAGCTATTGCATCTCGGTTAGCCACAACTACATTTCCACCACCGCCTTCCGCACAGACATACTGAAATGAGTTATGTGGATTCCAATTGAAATCATTGGACTACAATGTTGGGACGACATAGAAGTCCTCCAAAATAGAAAGCTATTTTTATAAGTTAATGCTGTAATAGTTATTGGATTGATTAATAAGATGACATGAGGTTGTAGTAATGAACGAAACGAAACTCGTAATCCTAATAATCCTTGTAATGCCGCTTTGTTTTAATGTAATATGTGCTGAGGAGTTTCAATCAAATTACACCTTAAGCAATGATACCAGCATTCGGCAGAGCAGCAATGAGACGGGGTTATTGTCATCCCTGCAGAGCAACTCGATAGCATCTCCATTGGATGCTTTGCAGGTCCTATTAGAATTCATTGGGTATACGAATATGATAATGGAGGGCTTTAAGGGTAATGATGATTATCAACAGGGATATAGAAAGGGATTGGCGGATGGGAAACAATATATAGTTACGAAGTGGAGAGCAAGAGGCGCCATAGATAGAAAATTAGGTCTAAGCGAAGATTGCGATCGATGGTTGCCGGAAGAAGAGACTACATATAACATTCAATTTCAAGTATGTGCTCCAAGATGCGATGATTTTCCAGGAAATGGCGGAGTCATTTACCACTATTGCTATGGGGTTCCATACGATTGCCGCAGCGATGCACAACGGGGTTATGATGATGGAAGAAGCAAGGCAATTAAAGACTATGGCGGCGATCATAATAAAATATGTAGTTATTACATAGATGGATATTATGATCTTACCCTTAATCCGGCAGTTATGCTTGCGGATGTAATTCGCGCCATTAACTTATGGAAAAACGAGGAAATAGAACTTGGAAAAGTCATTGATTTTATAAATGAATGGGCAGTAAGTTCGCAATTAGAACCAGCAAATTTATTACAATCATGGGAGGCACAAAACGAGCATATCAATGAATATATGAATGATCCCAACAAATATTTGCCAAATTATGTTGCCCTTCAGGCAGTCAATGGTCAGTATGTTTGCGCAATAAATGGTGGCGGCACCGATGTCCGGGCCAATCTCAATTCAATTGGCAACTGGGCAATATTCGGGCTTATCAATCAAGGAAATGGTAACGTAGCTCTTCAAGCTGACAACGGTTATTTTCTCTGTGCAGAAGGCAGCGGTGGCGGCGAAATTACAGCAAACCGTAATGCTATAGGCGCTTGGGAGACGTTCAAGCTCATCGATGTAGGGAACGGCAATGTAGCTCTTCAGGCAGCTAATGGTCAGTACCTATGTGCGGAAGGTAGCGGTGGAGGCGAAGTCGTAGCTAACCGTAATGATATCGGCGCATGGGAGACGTTTAATCTCGTAGATCTTAGCAACATAGCCATTCAGACCTCCAACGGCCAGTACGTCTGTGCAGAGGGCGGCGGAGGAGATGGAGTTGTGGCCAACCGCGATGCAATAGGTGCCTGGGAGACATTCCGACTTGTCGATCAAGGAAATAGCAAAGTAGCTCTTGAAGCTCATAATGGCCAGTTTCTCTGTGCGGAAGGAGGAGGAGGTCGCGAGGTCGTGGCTAACCGCGATGCTATCGGCGCATGGGAGACCTTCAAATTCATTGATCTGAAAAAAGTAGCCCTTCAGGCAGCCAATGGCCAGTATTTATGCGCAGAAGGCAGCGGTGGCGGAGCAGTCGTAGCCAACCGCAATGCAATAGGTGCCTGGGAGACATTTAAGCTAATCTATATAGGAAACGATAATGTAGCCCTCCAGGCAGCCAACGGTCAGTATTTATGCGCAGAAGGCAGCGGTGGCGGAACAGTCGTAGCCAACCGCAATGCTATAGGTGCCTGGGAGACTTTCAAGCTAATCGGTCTTGGCAAGATGGCTATTCAAGCGGCCAATGGCCAATATATCTGTGCAGAAGGCGGCGGTGAAGTTGTAGCCGACCGCAACGAAATAGGTGCCTGGGAAACATTAAATCTAATCAGGCCATAGATGGGTGTTGGAGAGATAGATCATTATCTCAAAAGAGTGAAACGGCGGCGGCGCACCCGCGCAGCAAGCTGCGGGGCATCCAAAGCGTCGCCGCATGAAAATGGAACCCGGTAGGGCTGATTGATCCAAGCCTAAGTTGAATACGTATGCCCTTTATCCCAGTCGCAGCAAGCTGCGGGTATTGCGTTTTATAATAAAATAAGAATGAGGTGCTCTTCATTTCTTATCATATCAAAGGTGCATGCTTGCGAGCATAATTGCCAGTTTCCCTTATTTCCATCCCTGTCTCTTCAGTACATCTTCTGCAGCATTTCGGACGTAACTATCACTATCCTCCTGAGACACTTTAGTCAATGGTTCTGTAGCACGGGTGTCACCTATATTTCCCAAAGCCACTATCGTCCAGTATCTTACACTGTTATCCTCATCATTCAGAGCCTCTATCAGTGGATCGACTGCTCGGTCGTCTTTTATATTGCCCAGAGCTTCTGCCGATTGATACCTTACTATGGGGTCTTCATCCTTTAGAGCCTGGATCAATGGATCGACGGCTTTTTCATCCCCAATCTTTCCCAGAGCTTTGGCAGCTTTAGCCCTGACTGAGACCATATCATCACGCAGAGATTGTATTAGCGGATCTGCGGCTTGATTGTCTTTCAACTCACCGAGAGCCGCTACGACTGACCCGCGAACTTCTCCATCCTGGTCATTCAAAGCCTGAATTAATGGGTCGAGTGCGCGTTTGTCTTTGATCCATCCCAGAGCTTTGGCCGACTCAGATCGAACCGAGCTGTTCTCATCTTTAAGGGCTTGAATCAACGGGTCAATAGCGCTTGTGTCATTGAGCTCACCAAGAGCCATTGCAGCATCCGCTTTAGTAACGCTATTTTCATCTTCAAGGTTCCTTATATATTGATCAACGTTTTCAGCAGTTGCCGGCATTGCGAAAACCAATAGGTTAAGCGCAAATAAGAGAGCTAATTCGTATCTCATGGTATCATCTCAACAGTTTTTCATGCAAAACTCAATTATTGCTCACTCCATAAAAATATAGCCATCCCTTCCTGTAAAAAGGATAGGACAGCACATCTAGCAGTCTCTTAGATTGCGATCAGCTTGAAAGTCTCCCATTCGCGGATCCAATCGCGGTTAGCCACCACCTCACGTCCGCCGCCTCCTTCCGCACAAACGTACTGGCCATTGGCGGCCTGCAAAGCTATATTGCCGCCGCCCAGATCTATGCGCTTGAAAGTCTCCCATCCGAGGATCCAATTGCGGTTAGCTACCAAAAGGCCGCCACCGCCACCTTCAGCACAGACGAACTGGCCATTGAAGGCTTGCAGAGCCACATTGCCGTTGCCCTGATCGATGAGCTTGAAAGTCTCCCAGGGACCGATGACATTACGGTTAGCTACGACTCCATCACCGCCGCTGCCCTCTGCACAGACATACTGGCCATTGAAGGCCTGAAGAGCAATGGAAACATACAGGTTGACCGCCAAGTTTGACCATTTTGATTCAGCCGTCTTCTGGGGGAATCCAACAGCAGGAGCCGGATACACTGTGGTATCGCCTACCAGGTTGTCAGCTCGCACCCTGTAGTAGTATGTTGTACCAGGCACTGCCGTATTATCGATGTATGTTACTACATTTGGTCCAACTGTGAATGTAGTCAGATCCACGGTGAATGCGGCATCCTTTGCTCTCTGGATGGTGAATCCGGTTTCGCTGATGGAATTGTCCACCCATGTTAAAGTAACAGGACTGCCTACAGTGACTGCAAGGTTAGTCGGCGCTTCCGGTGCAACTGCAAACACCTGGGTGTGCATCATATCCATCTCTTCATGGCCCAGGAGATGGCAGTGTATCATGTACTCCCAACCGAAGTTGACCAGATGGTTCAAGACGGTAACCGGATTTCCAGCCGGGTCAAGGAATCCACCAGGCGGGCCCTTCAGAATGTCTCCTGCAGGCATTGTCGGGTCAATCAAGCGGGTGCTGTTGGGAACCTTGAAAGGCACCCGTGGTGCAACCGGTCTCAAGGCCACAATGGTATGCTCCAGGGGGTTGGTCCTGACAGTCTCCTTCCAGCCCAGCTCATTGGCATCAGGCGGTAAGAGAATGCCATCCCATGCAACTCTGTTGATGACCTGCACATTGTACAGATGGAAGTGATATGTGTGGGTATCAACACCATTGTGCGTGATCTTCCAGATCTGAGTCCCATCGCCTGCAGATGGTTCAGAGAGAGGCGTCATGGAGTCCTTTATGACCTCGACAGGTGGACTTGCGAATCCGTAGAGCATGAAATTCTGATTCAAGGGGTTAGTAGTTTGCATTTCAAGCCCTAATAAACCACTCATCCGTCCGTACTCTTCGTCATAGGCAGCGTTCATCTCATCATGGATTGCCTTGGGCTCCAGTGGGATCGTCAGTTCCGAGCCGCCAATATTCCAGAATGTATGGCTGGATTGGTAGAGCTGAACGTATTGTTTAATAACATCGAAGGGGAACGTCTTGTCGTAGGCGGAGTTGTAAGCTGCCTGCGGAACGATGATCGGCGGTTGCGATACCTCAAATACGCCCCTCTTGCCTGCCTTTTTGGCAAATACCTGATTGAGTGTGGCCAGATCGTAAGCAGGATCTGGTCTTGTTGTTGCCTTCACATTGATCTGCATGATGGTCCTGGTATTGGGGCCATATCCCGGTTGAGTTGTTGGTGCACCTCCCGTATCCCTCTGGTCCACGTCATGAGTGTAGTAATCCACACGCGGGTCCGCCGCTGGGAACGCCGCAGGTGCATCATTGTAGAGAATGATGGTCTTTCCTGCATATTGGGAGAAGTCGATGATGACATCCGCCCGCTCCGCCGGCCCCAGCAGAAGTGTATGCTTATCTACATTTCCGAAGTTGAACGCCTGCGCATTTCCGATAAAAGTAACCGGCTGGTTCTCTATCACTACTGGTGCCGGCAGGTAGCCGCCTTCGCTGCCAATTTGGATAAATGACGGACCTTTTCGTAGTGGATCAGGTACACCGCCATCTCTTCCATCTGTCGGCCAGTTAGCCGGCAAGCCTGCACAATTGGATGCAGGGACCATGCCCACTTCCGTCAGACCTGTGTAGACTGATGCCGTAGCAGTAGCGCTCTTGCCGGTAGGATCGGTAATGGTAACCATCGGTGCTGTATAGTTGCTTCCTGCAGTCAGAAGAGATATGCCAGTAATGATGCCGCCGGAAATCGTGGCTCTGGCAGTAGCGCCCCGACCGTATCCTGTAGAATCCGTGATAAAGATCGATGGCTGTGTATAGCCGCTGCCGCCATTGGTAACGGTTATGCTATTGATGATGGAACTTGCCAAATACATCTGCAAATTCAAAGATCTCTCGTTGGCTGCATTCAGGATGCGGAAGCGATAGGATTTGGGCCCCACCTCTAGACTGGGATAAGCAGCGCCATTGATTATGGGCGTATCCATAAAGGACTCCATCGCCATGGATGGGTTTGGAGTTCCGGGTATCATGGGCGGCTCCCAGGGTGCTGCGCTTCCGGCTCCTCCTGTGTAGTATGGGTTAGGAATCAGCCCTCTCTTTGTAGGTGTGGCGGGAGGCCAGAACCAGGGGGAATACATCCACCGGCCAAAGGCATTAGTTCCGGTAATGTCCCAGGGATTTTGATTCGTCATGTAGACATGGGGCATCCAGAGGTCACCGGTGACAGCGTTTGTTATTTTTCCGTTCACGTCTCTTGGTCCCGTCCCCCAGTTCCAGGTAGGATCCTGTGCTGCTATGGTGGTACTATCAACGAAGGTCTTATCCTGGATGACCAGAGGAATCCCTACATCGGGAAGAAGCTTGGCTTTGGTAGGATTGACACCGGTAACGTCGGTACCTTTGATCAGGTCTTGTTCTACGTTGTCGGTGATCAGGTAACCCGCCGCCATTCCGGAGTAGACGTTGAGACGGGTGATGCCGTAGGCATGGTCATGATAGAACATCAGCCTGGCACTCATATCGTTGGTATAGTAGAAAGTCAGCGTACCTTGCGGCTCATTTCCGCCGTCCATGTCCGGGACATTCCTCACACTGACACCTTTCGGGTAGGATGTGTGCTCACCGGCAGGTGTTGTCCACTGGTGAGGTGTTCCATCGCTGATCCACACTGTATCGCCACCATGCAGATGAACTGCAGCGCGATTTTCGCTGTAGTTCATGGGGCTTGCCATCATTCCCATCGGACCCATTCCTGATCCCATGACTGTGTGGTCCACGGGAATGAAGAGGTCGCCATCGACATCCGTGGGAAGATAGTTATGGAACTTCACACGCACAGGAACGCCCCTCTCTGCCACAATAGTTGGCCCCAGGTATTGGGTATCATTATGTGCAAGAACAGGCAAGTTTGTTGTTGCGTTCTTTATTGCGGTGCCGTTGGGGTACTTCAGTGGGATGTGCCTGCTGGTGGCCAAATTCTGGGGTGTCTCAAGCTGCACATATCCTCGCAGAGTTGTATTGGGAAGGTCTCTATGCATCTTCTCGGAGTACTGCACGACGGCGATCTCATAGTAATCGCATCCTGGATAGGTTGTCTTGTCCGGAACGGCAACTGGTATATACTGTCCCAGGTCGTTCTTTCCGGCTGCATTCAGACCGGGCAGCGAATCGACGAATTTTCTCATGCCGCCTGCTAGGGGACCGCCTATGTATGCCGTAGCACTGGCGCCCGTGCCGGTAGGGTCGGTGATAGTGACTACTGGAGCCGTATATCCACTGCCACCGGCATATACTGTGATGCCGGTTATAACGCCGCCATTAAGCACTGCCGCAACATTAGCCCTAACAACTCCAATGTTGTTGTAGGCATCATCAACGATAACAACAGGTGCCGCAGTGTAGCCGCTGCCTCCGTCCGTAACCGCGATGCTGGTTATAACGCCCTTAGGCAGCGGGCTGTTGGCCCAGTTTGCGTATGGTCCGAAATAATGTGGTACACCGCCGGGATCGAGGGCAAAGACCGGTGGGGCAGCAGAAACATTCTGAGCTGCAGCAAGAGCCTTAGCTTGAGCTAGTACCTGGGCGGGTTTATAAATCTCTTTGAAACGCTCGGCGGCAGCCCTTCTCTCTTCTGGTGTTGCCCTCTTTGTTCTGAAGTGAAGTTCGGCGCCAGGGGTTGCACCATTGGCACTAAGATTCTGGTTGTCGGATACGTTGATTACATTGTCAACTGAGACATCACCAGGAATCGCAGCGCTGTTGTTCGACATCAATACCACAAGTAGCATGCCGGCAAAAAAGAGTACTCCGGCAAAGCCGATGCTAAAATAGCTTTTTCTCTTTAATCTATGCCTATTCTTCGGGGTTAAATTACTGGCGAACATATCTTACTCCTCTTGGTTTGCAACATATAATAAATATTTTAATTGTTGAATCTTATTTCGAATGTTACATATACACCACATTAATGCTATGGTAAACTACTCTCAAATAAAGCATATGATTAATATCTTTTAAATGTATATAAAGTTATTGACTCTTACGGCGCCCAAAAAAAGGAAACGTGGACGGAGTATGAAATTATTAAAAAACATAATGCTCTTTTGCACGCCTGCCGTCATGACACTCTTGTAGCCTGGGCCAGAGCAATAATCTCGGCCAGGGGAATGATATGCAAGTAAGGTGGCCGGTGAGGTGGATGTGATTTGGGTGAGAGAATATTGCCGGTAGATGCGCGTGCCTGCGGTGCGATGATCGCTGAAAAAATCCAGCTCCATCCGGTTGAACTCCTGGGCCAGCTTGTTAGAGCGGGGCAAATGAGTATTGGAGTTGGGGAGAAATGTTCGGGAGGACCGCTTGGCAATCCTGTCTTGCATAATCCGTGTCCGCATAGAGGCCCTGCTCAATGAACCGGATCTTTTCCGCCTTCTCCTGCCTCTATGAAATTGCGGCGTGCATCATCCGAGCGCAAGAAGACCGAGGCAGAGGCCTTACGCCCCTGCCCTCATCGCCTCCCTTCCCGCCGCCAGGGCCTCGTCCAGCTTCTCGGCATTGGGCCCCCCACCTTGCGCCAGCTCCGGTCGACCTCCTCCGCCCCCGCCCAGGGCCTTGGCCGCGGCCCGGATGATGCTGCCCGCCTTGACGCCCTTCGCCAGGCCCGACTAGGCCCTACTGCGGCCACGAGCTTGCCGGTCTCGCTGCCCATCTTATGCACCACGATTCTTAGGCCATCCATGATCTCGGCCTCTGCTTTCGTCTTCCCATCCCCTGCAATCCTCGCAAGCAGAGGTGGCGTCATGATTGTTCTCGCGTAGCCACCTCACGACAGAAGGGCCCACGCATTCGTCAACCAGGAAACGCATCTAAACGGCCTCGGCCGCGAGGGGAATGAAAGAAGCGTCTTGAAGGGTCTTGGAGGCAAAGAGAAGACAGGCATAGATGTCGTCCTTTTCCAAGCCGGGATACTCCACCAGGATATCCTCCATGGTGGTGCCATGGGCCAGGAGTCCCAGGATGTACTCCACGGTGAGCCGAGTGCCCCGGATGACGGGTTTGCCTACCATTACTTTGGGATTTATGGTGATCCTTTCCAGTAGGTTTTCGTTATTCACGGAGATGGTGTTGGATGCTCTTTTGATATAAATGTGAGTTTTGATTATTGCCTCTTCAGTTCTTCAAGGACCTCTAAAACTAGATCCCGGTATTTGAGCCGAATCGAAAAGTTATCTTTCTCCCAATGATGCCGTGGGTACTCGTATGCAATAACTTGTCGAAGAAAATCGTTCTTCTTCATACCAAGTTGCGATGAAATTGATGTCAGGTAGAATCCTACTTTCGACTCATCGTAATTATTGTCGAACTCAACAAATTTGCTTGATAATTGATCTCTGCTGAGCTTATCAGGTTCCTTGGTATTCAAGAGTGATGGAAATAGAATGTCCCGCATTCGCCTGTTAGTGACTCGATCTCTTGAGAGGTAATCGAGCAACAATCCCTTCAGGCTTGACACATCGTAATCAATGGCGGGAGGTTCATCGGACATCGGTATTTCAAACTTTTTCCTTTTTCCGCTCCGTTCCTGTTCCGCCTCTTCAGAAATGATGGACGTCTTCATCAGAAGTTCGTCTCCACCTTTTGTCTTGACATAATTTAGAACTATGGCATTGACGTTGACTTCATAAGAGTCCGAAAGCCATTCAATCATTCTTTCGAGTGACGCCTCGATGGAGAAGCCGACAAGGAGAATTCTTTGCGTGCTATTGAGATTTACATTCTCCAGATCGATATCAGGAAATGCCTCGTTGAAAGATTCCCCAAATGCTCTTGAAGTGTATGACGAATGAATTTCGCTCAATTTTTCTGCAGTCCATTCAGCAACATTTGATGCGTAATCGATCGCCTGAGCAAGTGTCTCTCGTGGCAGTTCGGCGCGCTTGATTTCAATAATCACCGTGTTTCCAGATTTGTCAACGGCAAGTAAGTCAATAGGGCCGGATTTAGTCATAACCTGCCTGCCAATGATCATGATATCCGTTCCTATTATTTCAGGATTTGATGCGAGCCAGGGTTCAAGATCGTATGGCTCAGTTCGGCCTTCATATTTCAGAGCGGTATCCACGGAGGTTAACTTGCCGTCTATAATCTGCCATGTTTTTATTTCAGTTCCCATGATCCTGCCGTCCCTTCAAACCCAAATTGGTTATTGAAAATTGTATCGTCAAAGAAAAAAATATTTAGGCCATCATCGCCGTTCTTCCCGCCTGAAATGCCTTGTCCAGCTTCTCCACATTGAGCCATCCGCCAGGATGATGCAGCCAGCCTTGATGCCCTTATCGATGCCTGACTGGCCCACCGTGGCGACCAACTTGCCTGTCTCGCTGCCCAAAAGGGCGATCCGTCCCGCTCCGCCAGGAGTGCCTCCGCCTTGAGAAGCTCATCGATGTCTGCGCTGCTCATCCTATGACATGCTTTAATGGGACGTTCAACATTCTATCCATGCAAGCACCTTTTCCTTTTGTTCAATTTTTTAATTTGCTTTCTATTGAAGCAATTTTGGCCTTAGCGGCTTCAAAAGATGGCTTTAGGTCGATGGCAGTCCTTAAAGAATCAATAGCCTCCGAATAGTCCTTCCTTTCTGAAAGTGCCACTCCTTTGCTAAACCAGGCCATTTCATCATTTGGATTCAGCTCAATAGCCTTATTGAAGCAATTTAATGCATCTATATACTTGGCTCGCTTGAGATTAGCAGTACCCATATTGAGCCACGCATTTGCATAATCCGGCTTCTTTTCAATAGCGTTGTTAAAATTCTCTTCGGCATCCTTATATTGACCAATATGTCCAAAAGCAACTCCAAGATTATGATATGCTTCCGCGGACTCTTGATTGATTTCCAAAGAATGACGGAAGCATTCGATTGCTTGGTTATGTTCACCTTGGTTGCCAAAAGCAATGCCTCTTTTTATCCATGCTTGCTCATTCATGGGATCTAATTCTATAGATTTATCGAAGCACTCCATTGCTTTATCACGATATCCTTTGCGCCAAAGGTCTATTCCTTGCTTCAAGAGTAAATCGGAGCGCTCAGTCTTTTCTGAGGGGGGTTCACTTCTTAAATTTGATTCTACATTCTCTTCTCGCGAACTAAAGTAAGGAATACCTAAATATAACGCTAAAGTCTTGCCAAGATCTTCTTCCAAGCTATCTAGCTTTGTAACAACACCTTGAGCCAACTCTGCTTTTCCTCCACCTTTGCCGCCTAAGTTCCTTATGATCTCTTTTGCAGTAGCATTTGCTTTCATGCCGCTTTTCAAACCAGTGTTTCCAATCGCTACTGCAAACTTTCCACTCCCATCCACGATTACTGTAAAATAATCCTTCTTCGCAAGTAGCGTGCTAGTCTTGATCAATCTTTCAAAATCCCAATTGTTTACAATACCTCTTATCGTTTTTAGACCATTTATCGACATGCTTTCCCAAGCATTTTTTTCCAGGAACATGACATCTACCAATGCCAGTTCATCCGTCAGTCGCTCGATCTCCTTCTGCTGGCCCTTCCACTCCTCAAAGAAGCGCTCCGCCGTGCGGGGCAGTTGCTCGTTCGGAACGCGCAGCACGTCTGCGGCTCCGGAGAGCAGGTCGTCGCGCTCCTGGCCCGCCCGCACGGCCGCTTCGCCTGCAGCAAACTCGATCCTCTCCACGCCGTCCTGAATGCGCTCGGCGCGCAGGATCTTGATGGCCCCGATCTGCCCTGTGTTGGTGACGTGCGTTCCAGCACAGGCCTCGATGTCGCTGCCCACCCGCACCACGCGAATCTGATTTCCAGGAGGCACGCCTCCCTGGTACAGCTCAAAGCCGAAGAGCTTTTCCGCCTCCGTCCTGGGAAGGAACTGGGTGTCCACTGGTTCCATCTCCATCACCCGCCGGTTAGCTTCTAACTCTATCGCCTTCAGCTCCAGGGTTGTGATGCGCTTGTAGTGGGAGATGTCCAGCCGGGCACGATCCTCGCTCTTCTGGGCTCCTGCCTGCCAGACGTGCTTGCCTAAAACGCGTTTTGCGGAGTCGTGCACCAGGTGAGTGGCAGTATGATGGCGGGCGTGCGCCAGCCTGCGACGCATGTCCACCTTGCCGGTGACATAGTCGCCTTTCGCCAATCCCGGCCTTGCTAACTTATGCAGCACAACGTCTCCCGACTTTTGCACATCCACTACAGAGAAAGCCCTGCCCCCCTTCTCCAGAGTGCCGTGATCAGCCGGCTGGCCGCCGCCCTCTGGGTAGAGGAGCGTTCTGTCCAGGATGATGCTGCCGTCCTGCATCACATCCAGCACCTGGGCCTCGAAGACCTGCCCGAAGGGCTGCTCGTAGAATAAAAGCTCAGTCTTGCCGGGCAGGGTGGCTTTGGCTTCTACTTTCTCGGCCCGGATGCGTTTCTTGGCCACCAGTGAGTAGAAGTTGTCCGGCAGTTCCACCGTTGCCCCCATCTCCTCTGCCGACTCGCGAGCGATCTCAGGGGGAATGCCGTGCGTGTCGTAAAGGGAGATCATCTCCACCAGGGGAATGGGCTGGTTCAACTTTTTAAAGTGCTCGGCCGTCTTCTTGACCAGACGCTTGCCCTTCTCCAGGGTCTCCGCGTACTTCTGCTCTTCCTGGTCGAGGATCTCCTTGATGGTGACAAAGCGCTCCTGCCAGTCAGAATAGTCCAGCCGCTGGATCTGCATCTCCACCAATTCCGCCAGTGGCAGAGACAATTCCAGCTCTTTCATCAGGCGCAGAGTGCGGCGGATGACCAGCCTTGCCAGGTAGCCTGCTTTGACATTGGAGGGGATGATGCCGTCTCCAAACATGTAAGCCAGGCAACGGGTATGGTCCACCACGGCATAGATGCGCTCCATGGGCTCGATGGTCTTCTCCAGCTTCTCGGGCGAGATGCCGATGCTGCCCGCAATTTTCCTGCGCAGATCCTGCATGCTGTACTCGTCCAGATCCACCATTCCTGCAAGGCGGGCATTCTGGGCGAAGATCTCGGCATACTCAGGGTCTTGCAGGTTGTGCTCGACGCCCGCCAGGTCGGCCACCTTCCTGACCAGATCGGGAAAAATAGCATCGTAAATGGTAGGCGAGCCCTTGGAGGCCCAGACAAACCTCTCCAGACCGTAGCCGGTGTCCACGATGTAGTTGTTCATCTTCTCATAAGACTCGTCCTTGATCTGGATGGCCCCTCCTGGTGCAGTTTTAAGGTCCATGAAGACCAGCGTGGCAAGCTCCAGACCCCCGACCATGACCTCCACGCTCGGTCCCGCGTTCCCGCCGCCTGCCCAGGGATTCTCCTTGTAGGTCACAGCCAGCGGGTCCATGCCCAGACCGACCAGCAGCTCATCGCATAATTGGACCGTACGATCCTTCCAGTAGTACTCCTTTTCGCGAGTGTTGAAGACGTGGTGGGCCATCATCTCGAAGGTGGTGAGATGCCGTCCGCTGCGCCCTACCGAATCTAGATCATCAAGCCTGATGCAGGGCTGGCTGATGGTGAGGGGGTTGGCGGGCGGCGGCACCTGCCCGGAGGTCACAAAAGGCTGGAAATCGGCGATGGAGGCAATGGTGAGGTAAATGTCGTCTCGCCAGCGGGCCACCACCGGATACCTCTTGATGCGAGCGTGCCCTCGGGCCTCAAAGAAGCTGAGGTAGTGCTCGCGCATCTCGTCTATTGTGTGCTCGCGTTTGAATATGGGAGAGCCTATGAAGGTATAGGGATCGCAGGGCGGGTCCCCGCAAGTCCTCCTCTCGCCGTTCCTGGTCCAGAAGAATTTGCCGCATTTGTCGCACTTCTTGCGCTGGAATCCCTCATCCACGAAGAAGTCCAATCGATACTCATCCTCGGAGAACATAGTTGATCAGCTTGAGTGCGAAAGTTGATACAGGAATGCTAAAAGGCTTTCTAAGGGTCGGGGAAAAGTACGCGCAAAGATCAGGGTTCCGAAGAAAATATTTGAATGGCCGTCTTTTCCGGCCATCTCATAATCGGTTTGATCTAATTTACTCTCAAGACCTTCAAGAGCGAAACCACGGGAACTCCCGCGATCTCGTCCGTGCCCTTCTTGTCGATCAGGACAGCGACTGCATTGATCTTGGCCCCGTGCTCATCCAGATACTCGACAGCCTCTTCCAGCGTCTGGCCGGATGTAATCACATCGTCTATGATGATGCACTCTTTGTCCATAACACCGGCGAAGTTAGCGCTCAGATTGCCGCGCGCCTTGCCGCTCTCTTTGGTGAGCATCTGTTTGCTGGGAGTGTAGACAGCAAGCTCCGCCGCCAGGCTATTGGCCACCATGCTGGCCAGAGGCAGGCCGCTTAAAGCTATGCCCACCACGACATCCACGCCGCAGTCGTTGTCGTCTAAAGTATCATAAATGATATCGGAGAGTGCTTCCGAGACGTGGTTCAGCCTAAAGGCACTCTTGCCGATCATGGACCAGTCCACTGAGATATCTTTGGGCCCGGGCGATGTGCTCGTCTTCTCAGCATGAGTAAGCAGCCAGGTCACCGTCTCGCTGGAGACATTCAGCTCCTCTGATATCTGGCCTTCAACCAGTCCTTCCGCCTTTAGTTCTGTTGCCTTCTTAATCAAAGTTTCAATATTCTTCATCTTATGCACCTCTTTTTCTTTCGGGCAGGAGTTCCGCAATCCGCACAAGTTTCCCCCTCGAATTTGCTGCCGCAGCCCTGGCACCTCTGGACGTGTTTTAGCAATCTCTTTATCCTGGGCTGCCCGATGGTCTCGATCTTCAGGCCGAGGTGAAGAGCGACGTTTTGCAGAGCGTAGTCATCGGTAGCTAGAACTGCTCTATATTCCAGGGCTTTTGCCAGGACATCCAAATCAGCGGAAGACAGTGCTTTGAGGTCGCCTGTCTGTGTTGCGGCGCGCTCTGCAGCCTTTCGCGCCTGGGGGGAGGGGCTTTCCACTCGCGTCTCGAAGATGTGAAGCAGGGACTTTGTCCTTATATCTTTGAGCTCCGCTTCAACCGCCGGGACGGTGATCAATTCCCCTGCTGGCCTTTTACCCCAGATGAATACCGAGGCATCCGCTACGACATACACATGCAGAGGCTCTTGAAAGTTATAGTACTTGGACTTTTCCCGGACCAAAACGCTATTATCATATAATGAAATGCAAAGGTTGGATGGCCAAGAAAGAAAAAAAGGTTGGCAATAAGGAAGACCAACGGCTCGCGACCCTCGCGACTACCCAGGAAAAACCGAGTGAAAAGGTAGCCAAGCTACCGCCCAAAGTCTTGCCCAAGAGCGCAGCCGAACGCAGAAAGGACCGCATTGATGGAATAATCAAGACCGTGTATCCTTCTATCCTCGGAACCGTGGCGGGCTTTGCCTGCTATTATACAGGTGCGGCATTAGATCGTTATCCCTGGCATTTCGTGATGCTTTCTGTAATACTGCTTACCTATGTCATTCAAAAGTATACCTATACGTTCTTGAATATAGATGCAGCAAGCTTCAAGACCAAAGATTGGATCTATGTAGAGTTCATGGTAGTCGATTTCTGGCTGGTTGCCTGGACGCTCCTTCTCAACTGAGGTATACCCATGAGAATTGCCATCATCAACCGCGATCGCTGCCAGCCCCGCAAGTGCTCCAAAGAGTGCGAGTACTTCTGCCCACCGGTACGCACGGGCGACGAGACCATAGTCTTTGTGGATAGCAAGCCCCTCATCACCGAGAACCTTTGCGTGGGCTGCGGTATTTGTGTGCGCAAATGCCCCTTTGGGGCGATTACCATCACCAACCTGCCGGAAGAGATGGAGGATCCGGTGCACAGGTATGGCCAGAACGGCTTTGCGCTTTATGGTCTGCCCGTGCCGGTTGAGGGCCGGGTCACCGGTCTTTTGGGCCCCAACGGCATAGGAAAAAGCACCGCCGTATCCATACTCTCTGGCATCCTTCGACCTAATTTGGGGAAGAATGCCTCCTGGGATGATGTGTTCTCCCGCTTTGCGGGCAGCGCCCTGGGAGATTATCTGAAAAAGGTAGCAGATAAGGGCGTCAAGACATCCTACAAGCCGCAGTATGTTGATCGCATCCCCAAGAGCTATTCGGGGCCTGTTAGCGGTCTCTTGGAGAAAACGGACGAACGCGGTGCTCTCGCCGATCTGGTGGAAGGACTTTCTCTAGGCAAGTTCATGGACCGGGAGATATCAAGCCTCTCAGGTGGAGAGTTGCAGCGAGTGGCCATCGCGGCGACGGTCGCGCGCGACGCCAATTTCTATTTCTTCGATGAGATCAGCCCCTTCCTGGATATTTACCAGCGCATCAACGTGGCCCGCATCCTGCAGAGCCTGGCCAAGGATAAGGCGGTCATGGTAGTGGAACATGACCTGGCCCTGCTTGACCTTCTGGCAGAAAACGTTCATCTCATCTACGGCGTGCCTGGGGCCTATGGCGTCATAACCCGGACCAAAGGGGTAAGGGTAGGCATCAACCAATACCTGCGCGGCAACCTTCCTGAGGAGAATGTGCGCTTCCGGGATACATCCATTCGTTTCGATGTGCATGCCCCCCGCATCGACAAGGAGATCCCCACGCTCATCGCCTACGGGGCCTTTGAAGTGCAGTACTCATCCTTCCGGTTGGTGGCAGAGCCCGGTATCATTCGTCGTGGCGAAGTGGTGGGCATCCTGGGTCCGAACGGCATCGGCAAGAGTACCTACATCAAGGTCCTGGCGGGCGTGGAAAAGCCGACCGCTGGAAGCTTCGATTGCCGGCTCAGAGTATCCTACAAGCCCCAGTACCTGAAAGCCGATTCCGATGTAACTGTGCAGGGGCTTCTACGTAGCGTGACTCATGACTTTGACACCAGCTTCTACCAGACGGAGATTTTAAAGCCCATGGGCCTGGAGCCGTTTATGGATCAGGCCTTGACGGAGCTATCCGGTGGCGAGCTGCAGCGCGTGGCCATAACTGCCTGCCTCAGTCGCGAGGCGGACCTCTATCTGCTGGATGAGCCGTCGGCGCATTTGGATGTGGAGCAGAGGATGCTGGCGGCCAAGGTCATGAGGCGCTTTGCCGAGTCCTCGGAGAAGACGGTGCTGGTCGTGGACCATGATATCTATCTCATCGATCTGCTCGCGGAACGGCTCATGGTCTTTGAGGGCACGGCGGGGGTTTTGGGCATTGCTCATACGCCTTTGGAGATGCGTGAGGGCATGAACGCCTTTCTCAAAGCCATAAACATCACCTTCCGGCGCGATGAGGAGACGCGGCGGCCGCGCGTTAACAAGCCACAGTCAAGGCTGGAAAGAACTCAAAAGGAGCAGGGCGAATACTACTATCCCGTTGAGGAAACTTAAAATACATTTTTTTAATAGCAATACAGCATCTGTAACCAGGACGGGATAGGGAGATCTCGGATGAAGCTATTCAACCGTCATTTAATGCGCAACCTGGAAGCTACCAGCCTGCTGGAGCTTTTCTTTGTCACATCAGTTTTTTCCGTTCTAGGCATCCGCTTCTTTTTGGCCTTGACCGGCTATCCCAGCTTCAGCCCCGGCAATTTGCACATCGCCCATGTCCTTTTGGGAGGAGTGCTCATGATGATCGCTCTGGTCATTGCTCTCGCTTACATCAACAAATCCGCTTATTATCTGGTGGCCGCCCTGGGGGGCTTTGGATTTGGGGCGTTCATAGACGAGCTGGGTAAGTTCATCACCGGCGACAACGACTACTTCTACCGGCCGGCAGTGACCCTGATTTACCTGGTATTCGTTCTGCTCTACCTGGCCATAGAAAACGTTGTCAAAAAGCCCAAGCTCAGCGAGCAGGAGAAGCTGGTCAATGTTCTGGAGATTGCCAAAGAGGTGGTCCTGGAAGACCTGGATCACCGGGAGAGAAGACGGGCGCTGGATCTGCTCAAAGAATGCTCTCCCTCTGATCCGGTGACAAAAGCCCTTCAACAGTTGCTTTACGCCACACAGTCTGTGCCAGTTCCAGGGCCCGATATCTACACTGCCGCCAAGTATCGGGGCAGAAGGATTTACCGGAAGCTGGTGCAAAAATCCTGGTTCGTAAATGCGGTGATTGCTTTCTTCATCCTGCAATCTCTGCTCGCCCTGGGTATGGACTTCTTTTTGCTCTATGTTAAGCTGGAATGGAGGGTGGATCTGCATACCGTCTTTCCCACGCTCTCGTTTTTCGATCTGGCCGGCCTTCTTTCGGCCACGCTGGCGGCCGCCCTGGTGATTGCCGCCGCCATAAAAATAAAAAGCAACCGACTGCAGTCCTACCTGCTCTTCAAGGATGCAGTCCTGGTGCAGATCTTTCTGGTGCAGGTATTCCTCTTTTACAGGGCCCAGTTTCTCGCCATCCTGGGATTGGCGGGCAACATCTGCGTTCTTTTCGTGCTCTATTACATGATCCGGCAGGAGAAGGCGGCCAACGTTATCTGCGCCTCGTGACGGCTCTCACGAGTGAAGCGAAGCGGCGAAGTCATTTTGGCGTTTTCGATCAGCATCTAATGGCCCGTGAGTTGCTCCTTAAAATCTCGGGAGTGGTTTATTTTTTGGTGAATCTACTGAAAAGGATTATAAGCAAAGCAATTCAGTTATATGATCTAATGACAAAGCCTCCAATGAAGTCGATTAGAGATAAGGTGAAAGCAGTTAGTTGCCATGCCAGGAGGAACGTCAGAGAAAGTTTACCACCTAACAATATTCGCGTTCAATTACCTGGAAATCGCGGACATCTTGTAGTTATAAGAGGCGACGAACAAATCGGCATTTTAAGGATGCAGATCGCAAAAGATATGGGTGTCAAAGAAAGAAATTGGGGTATTTATGTACCCAATGCCGATAGATTAAAAATTGTTGAAGATACTATACGAGTAAACCAAGTTGACCGTAATAAATTGCATTTTTATCCAAAGGCAGTAATAAGATAAGACTAAATGTAACGGAAGTTATCTCAATTGGAAGAAAACCAATCTATTAGCTCGGACGGCAAAACCGAACTTGAATCTGAGCCTGAATTAAAATCCGAATCAGTTCCTGGATTGGAACAAGAATTAGAATCCGAATTAGAGCCACTTGATGTCCATCTCGTTTCCAATCAATTATTAGATTCTAACGATTATATAAATATTTATAAGGTTAACCGTAATCACATAAGGGAGCAAAGTAAAGCTGTGATCCCTGCCTGCGGAGTTCTTTTGACGGGTGTATTCGGGTTATTATACTTCATTTTTAATGGAAATGGAGATAAAATTCAGATAGATCCATATATCATCGGCGTGATTGTTCTTGCGGCAATAGTCCTAGTAACATCAATTGCGTCTAACATAAAGTCCGTTCAAGCAGCATCTCCGTTAGGGGAATTACCGGAAACAAGAGATCAACAATGGGATTTTATATATGATATTTATAATGAAGAATATAAATGGGGCAACCGTTCAATATTGCTTCTAGGTTTTGCGTTAATACTCTTGGTGATCATAATTCTATATTTCGCCTATTCGTATTTGTCTGGAACACCCTCTGCTAATAATGTCCAAGTGGCGCAACGCCCAAACATATTCATCATTCCATTACCAAGATTGTTTTAAAATTATAAATGGTAAAATAATTTGTCAAATCTACAATTTATTACCAAATTGGCTCCTTACGATCTTATCACTAAGATTCAACATCCTCCCACTCGCAACATTCATATAGACGTTCAAACATCCGATGCCTTAATTTGATCTAAATCGCAATTGGAGGTATTAAATGGCAGCAGGACAATTTGGTGGAGCGCAAGTAGTTATTCTCAAGGAAGGCAGCCAAAGAACGGCTGGCCGGGAAGCACAGAGGTCGAACATCATGGCCGCCAAGGCCGTGGCAGGAGCCGTTAGAACCACACTCGGCCCCAAGGGCATGGACAAGATGCTGGTCGATACTCTGGGCGACGTAGTAATAACCAACGATGGTGTTACCATTCTTAAAGAGATGGACATCGAGCATCCCGCCGCCAAGATGATGGTGGAGATTGCCAAGACCCAGGATGCTGAGGTTGGAGATGGAACCACTACCGCCGTGGTGCTTGCTGGGGAACTGCTCAAGCAGGCCGAGTCTCTGCTTGATCAGGAGATTCATCCCACGGTTATCGCTGCCGGCTACAGGGCTGCTGCAGACAAGTCTCTGGAAATTCTGAAGACTATTGCCGTGGATGTCTCTGTTAAAGATACTGAGTTTTTAACGAAGATCGCCATCACCGCCATGACCGGCAAGGGCTCGGGCACTGCTCGAGGCGAGCTTGCCAACCTGGCCGTTGAGGCTGTCAAGGCCATAGTGGATGAGGACGGGTCTGTCGACACCGACAACATCACCGTAGAGAAGAAGGTGGGCGGCGGAATTACCGATTCCGAGCTGGTACACGGCATGGTCATCGACAAAGACCGGCTGCATCCCAACATGCCCAAGAAGGTCACGGGCGCAAAGATTGCGCTGCTCAATGCTGCCATCGAGATCGAGAAGACTGAGGTCGATGCCAAGATAGAGATCACCTCGCCCGATCAACTGCAGGCCTTCCTGGACCAGGAAGAGACCATGCTCAAGGGCATGGTGGATGACATCATGGCCACCGGCGCTAACGTCGTCTTCTGCCAGAAGGGCATCGATGACCTGGCCCAGCACTTCCTGGCCAAGGCCGGCATCTACACGGTTCGCCGCGTCAAGAAGAGCGATATGGAGAAGCTGGGCCGCGCTACAGGCGGAAGAGTTGTCACCAGCATCCACGATCTGACCAAGAACGACCTGGGCAAAGCGGGCGTTGTCGAAGAGAGGAAGATTGGCGACGAGAAGATGACTTTTGTGGTAGAGTGCGAGAACCCCAAGTCCGTTTCCATCATCCTGCGGGGCGGAACCGAACACGTGGTCGATGAGCTCAGCCGGGCCATGGAAGATGCGCTGCGCGTTGTGGGCGTAGTCGTAGAAGACAAACAGATTGTGCCCGGCGGCGGTGCCCCTGAGGTCGAGCTGGCGCTACGCCTGCGCGAGTACGCGGCAACCGTGGGCGGTCGCGAGCAGCTGGCCATTGAGGCCTTCGCGGACTCCATGGAAGTCATTCCCAAGACCCTGGCCGAGAACGCCGGTCTGGATCAGATCGATTCCCTGGTGTCTCTGAGAAGCCAGCATGAGAAAGGCATTAAGAGCGCCGGCCTGGACATGGACACCGGCGAGCCTGTGGACATGCTGAAGCTGGGCGTTGTCGAACCCCTGCGGGTCAAGACCCAGGCCATCAACAGTGCTACTGAGGCCGCAGTCATGATTCTCCGGATCGACGATGTCATCGCCTCCAAATCCGGCGGATCGGGCGGTATGCCTGGCGGCATGGGTGGCATGCCACCAGGCATGGGCGGTATGGGCGGAGAGGAATAGACCTCTCTTATCCTCCTTTTTTGCTTCAAAACCAAAAGTGTTATCATCTTTCCCGGCCAGATAGGCTCCGATGCAGCGCAAGCTTTTGATAAAGGGCAAGGTCAAAGAGGCCTACGACCTCGGGGACCGACTTGAGTTTCTCTTTACAGACAACATCTCTGTCTTCGACAAGGTTATTCCTAGCCTGATTCCCTTTAAGGGAGAAACCCTCAGTCGTGAGGGCGTTTATTGGTTTAAGAGAGCGGCCAGGATGGGCATCAAGACCCACTTTTTGGAGTACCGGGCCCCCACAGGCATGATCTGTAAAAAGGTGGACATACTCCAGCCGCAGCAGATTACAGGAAAGTCCAAGAACTACCTCATTCCTCTGGAGTGGATCTGCCGCTGGTATGTGGCCGGATCCCTATACGACCGTGTAGAAGAGGGCAAGGTCTCGGCAGAGTTCCTCGGCTTTCCAGCCGGTCACAAGGTCATCTACGGCGAGATTCTTCCCGAACCCTTCCTGGAGGTCTCCACAAAGCTAGAGAAGACCGATCGCCTGCTGGAAAAGGCAGAAGCCCTGCACATCTCCGGCCTTTCCTCTCAGGAATATGAGGATGCCCGGGAGGTTGTGCTCAAGATCGATGAGGACATCGGCAAGAGCGTTGCCTCGCGAGGCCTGATTCACGTGGACGGCAAAAAGGAGCTGGCCTTTGACGAGGGAAGAGAGATCATGGTGATCGATGTCTACGGAACCGCAGATGAGGATCGCTTCTGGGACAAGGCCTGCTATGATCGGGGTGAGTTCGTGGACTTATCCAAGGAGTATGTGCGCCAGTACTATCGCCAGACGGGCTACAAAGATCAGCTCTATAAAGCCCGAGACGCCGGCCAAAATGAGCCGCCCATTCCAGCTCTGCCACCTGTTGTGGTGCAAGAGACGAGCAGGATCTACATCAAACTCTTCGAGATGATCACAGGCGAAAAGTTTTTGCCCACCGGGCAAAATTAGGCTTGAATGACTAAGATTGGAGCTTAAAATATGAAGAGATTATTACTAGTCCTTATGTTGATTGCCGTGGCCATATCCGGTTGCACGGAGAAAGGTCCGAGTGTTACGGATAAGAGTGCAGCAGAGCAGAAGACTCTATCCATTGCAGCAGCCGAAAACCTGACCAGCTACAGCATCAAGAGTTCAGTGACTCAGACGCTAAAGCTCAATTCCGGGGCCAATGCAACTACTGATAAGTCAACCACCGTCACGGAAAACGCTGAAACTGATGCCGTTGTAAACATGTCTAGCTTAGCGGCTCATGCCAGCGGCTCGACCAAGAACCAGATGGAGATGTCCGGCCAGCCGGCGAACACCAGCACCACAAGTGCCGATGTTTATCAGATCGGAAACTCAACCTATGTAAATGATGAGAGTGGCAATTGGACTCATCTTGTGGACCCGCGGTCTATGCAAGAGGTTTGGGGCCCGGACAAAAATAATCAGGTAAAATCCATAGCAGAGACGTTTAATCTTTCCATTACGGAGGATCTCGGCACGGAGGCTATCAGTGGCGAGGATGCCTACAAATTGAAGATTGTAACCGGGAGTGGGGATAACATCAATCTCCAAAATGCCGCTTTTGCCATAGCAGCTAAGGTGACTCAGTATCCCATGTATTTGCCCTCAGTCAACAGAACCGAGCTGAACGAGACGGGCAAGATAGAAAAGACGATTTGGATCTCCAAGAAGTCTTACTTGCCTGTGAAATACCATAGCATCATGAGCTTTTCCATGACGCCGGAGATCATAGGTGCCATGGATTCCAATACCGGCCAGATGAAGATGTTCAATCAATCGATTAGGCTGGGAGAAATATCGGTCAGCATAGAGACGGATGATCTGTATTATGACTTCGACAAGCCGACTGACATAACCCCGCCGGAGCAGGCCCTTTCCGCTCCGGTCATCACACCCACACAGGTCCAAGCAAACGCAGCTGTGCAGGCCTGAAAAGTTTGAGAATGCATGCGTGAACCACTAGAGCGGCTTTTCCTCCGGGAAAAGCCCGTTTTAGCTATTATGGCCGTAGGTGAGATCGAGCACGCCTATGCCGCGCTGGTTGCCAAGCGCATAGATTCTACCTTTCCCCATACCTGCAGCATCTTTCGTGAGCTGGAAGCGCAGGGTTTGATCAAGTCGCGGCCGGAGGGAAGGATCAATTACCTGGAGCTAACAGCGCGCGGCAAAAGCGTCGTCAAGGCCCTGCAAGGGCTGTCGGAATTGCTGCAAAGGCCGGATGCTATGAGGCAGAGGCTGGAGAGGCTGCGGCAACTGGCATGCCATGCCGAGGGACAAAACGCGGGCTTACGTCTGGGACCCTTGCGCCGGGATCTGGCAAAGCTCAAGAGCCAGGGTGAGGAACCACTGCGACGGGATGCAGAAGAACTGGATACGATGATTGCATCCATTGTGTGCAGATAATACTTTTTATCTTTTTGCAGTAACACTCATCTTTATAATTCTATATCTTTTTTGCCGAAAAGATTACATGATATTAAAGTTACGAAAGTTTTATCAGTATCTAATCTAATATAGTATACGGAGGCCGACAAAAAGCGGGGAAATTGGAGATGACGCGAAGAAATAAGCCGGAGATACTTGGCTGTATTCTCAATATATGCAAAACGGATGGCTCAAGCAAGACCAAAATAGTCTACCAGGTAAACCTTAATTTTAAAAATGCCGGATTATACCTCGAATGGTTAACTTCGCACGGTTATCTGGTAAAAGAAGAACGGCTATACAAGACCACGTCTTCCGGTCATGAGCTGCTGCAAAATCTTAATAATATGAATTCTACAATTAATGACAATCTAGTGAGCGTTTTAGAAAGGAATGAAAAATTAGATTCCCTTTAAATTACAACGCCTAGGAAATGGAGCAGTATCACCAGGAATGCACCCAAGACTCCGCCGATGCCGCAGATCAAGATCACCAGCCAGCTGTGGCCAATTCCCAGACCTGCTATGGCATCAGCGATATAAAGGATAACCAGCCCCATTATGGCATTAATTACGAAATTCTTGAGGGATCTCAGGATCAAGAATGCGCCAAAGACTATGGCTACGAATAATAATATAAGTCCTACATCGCTCATAGCATCAAATTAGGGCTCGCTAACTATTAGAATGTTTTTCTATATTCTATATCATACCTTAAATGTCTCCATTTCACTACCCAGGCGATGCAGCTCCTTTGTGTCCAGGGAAAGTGGATCGATATGCACCAGCATTATCGCGTTCTTCAGGGCGATCTCGTCTCTCTGGGACTGGACAAACCGGAGCACAGTTTCGTAGTTGCTCTGGGTGATGAGATATCCCATTCCTTCCAGCAAGATGATGGGATAGCTGGCCCGGCCCAGGAAATCGGAGATCATGCTGGAGAGCCGGGGGAAGTTCGTCGGGTCCACTGTCCTGTACCCTGGCTCGCTCTTTTGCGTAAGCCATATAACCGCATCTTCCGGCACATTATATCTTTCATTAAGGGTTTTTGGATTGTAGCGGCTCAAGCACAGCCCTTCCATGCCGTGCCTCACCAGTTCGCTGAAGAGCTCCAGGCTCTTTTGTGGCTTTTCTTCGGCAATAATGTAGGTGGTACCTGGAATGAGGGAGATCTCATAGGGGCTTCGTCCATAGCTCTTCATGAGCTCCGCCAGTGTCGCGATAAGGTCGAAGGCAGGATCGTGCGTCTTAATGATTCTGTCCAGTCTTCTCACTGCCACAAAGAAGCTGCGCCTGGTCAGCACCTGGTCCATGCGGATATCAAGAGACACACTGGACTGCAGAGCGCCTTTCATATCCGGCTCGCAGGCGGCAACGGAATCATCTGAAAGCTGCGTCATCAGCTTGCCTGTCTCAAAGAATTCTCCGGAGGCTACTAGCTCATTGGCCTGCATAACTACCTCTTTTCTCACATTATCGTCGAGCTTTGAGAGCATGGCATCTGAGAATGCCCGGAAGAGATAGGTGGAAAGGGGGCCTAATGAGAAAAGCAGCTCTTTGACCTCATTTATGCTCATAGTTATGCTCGTATGGACAAAATCCGGCTTTTCCGCCAGTATCAAATGTGACTTATGGCCCAAAAGCTCCATCTGGTAGACATAGTCCAGTATCTCCTTTTGCGGGATTTTGCCCTCGTTCTCTTTGATGAGCTGCTCGATGCTGTCTATGAGGATGATGCTGTTCTTGCTGGACTCAACGAATGACTTTATGGTCACAAATAGGAGTGGCAGATTTCTGGGAGAGATGTAGCGATCGCTTCCCTTCTCATCGGAGAGTTTTATGATGGGCGTCTCTTTAAAGCCCCAGCGTCGCCTCACCTCCTCCGGGGCATCATGCGTAATGCACAGCCCCTCCACGCCATGGGTGATCTGATCGGTGAAGACCTCATAGGCAATTTCAGGCACGACATAGATCTTTCCTCGCACTAAATCATATGCCGGAAGGGTTTCCTTGACGGCTTCCATCACCGGCTTCACAGTTACCTGATCTTCCACAATCATCCTGGTGGCCGAGGATCCCACAAAACCGGTAAGAGTCTTCTCAAATTGGCCCCATAGCATCCGAAGCTGTCCTGCCTCGATCTTCTCCCGGCTGGTGCCGAGAAACTCAAGGTAGGCATCGACCTCTATCTTGGCCGGCGTCTCACCGATATAGTGCGCCAGCGTTGCCTCCAGCTCTTCAACCGTTCCCTGGTGTATCGCTCCCTTCTCCAGTTCGTGATGCGTTGCCTTTTGCAGGTAAGCATCCACGAAGCAATTCGCATTGCTCTCTTCATCCAAATTGGGCTTGCTTGCCAAAGATACGAGGACATACAGGCTACAGTTGACGAGGAGTGTCCAGAATACGGAGTTGGTCCAGATGTCCAGATCAAGCCCGAAGAGATTGGTGGGCCTAAGAGCGGCTATGCCGAACGGTCCATCCCGGACTAAATCTACCAGCCAGACATTCCCTTTCGCAACCGTGGGAATGAGGGCGGTGTAGGCCCAGAGCAAAAAGCCTGACATCAGGCCTAACATGGCCCCTTTTCGGTTGCCTTTCTTCCAGTACAGGCCACCCAAGGCGGCAGGAGCCAATTGGCTGGCCGCCAGAAAAGAGACGACTCCAATATCGGCCAGTGTCTGGTAAGCCACAGCACGCGAGTAGAGATATCCTAAGAACACGACCAGAAGTATGTTCAGCCTTCTGGTATTGAGAAGCGTATCGGCCAGATTTTTGTCCTTCTTTATATGGCTTAAAATATAAGGCATCTCCAGATCGTTGAGCAGCATGGTGCCCACGGCAACGGATTCAACCAGGATCATGGCCGTGGCTGCTGAAGTACCTCCTATGAACACGAAGAGCGAGAGAGCATCCAATCCCATCGTGTAAGGTATGGTTATTACGAAGGCATCCTTCAGACCCGGAGTATTCAGGAGCACCCCACCCCAGGCAATAGCGGGAACGAATATATTGATCAATAAAAGATAGAGTGGAAAGAGCCACATGGCCTTCTTGAGATGCACCTCATCGGAGTTTTCCACCACCATGACATGAAACTGCCTGGGCAAAAAAAGAATGGCAAAGAAGGATACTAAAGTCAAGGTGAACCAGAGCGTCGGCTCTACATCCATGAGCGTCTCATATGTCTGGTTGTTTGAGGCCAGGTCGATCGTCCGGCTCATAATATCTCCGTATCCTGAAAAGACGCCATAGGTGACATAGAGTCCCACGAGAAGAAAGGCCACGATCTTCACCAGAGATTCAAAGGCCACCACAGCGATAAGGCCCTCATGGCGCTCCATAGGGTCGAGATGGCGTGCCCCGAATATAACGGCAAAGGCCCCCAGGAGAACGGCCACTACCAGCTTGCTTTCCACATTAAAGCCTAGGAATATGATGTTCGAGCCGCTCAATATATCGAGAGATGTGGAGATGGCAATGAGCTGCAATGCCACATAAGGTGTTACCATGATCAGGCTCATTGCTGCCACCACGGCACCTATGGCGTAGCTTCGCCCATAGCGGAAGCTGATAAAGTCACTAATGGATGTGAGCCTGTGTTCTTTTGAGACGCGAATCATTTTTCGGATTATTATCCAGCCAACTGTCATGGCCAAGACGGGTCCCAGGTAGATGGGCAAAAACTCGAGACCTGTGGATGCCGCCCTTCCGATGGAGCCGTAAAAGGTCCATGCCGAGACGTATACGCACAGAGAGAGAGCATAAACATAGGGATTGGCCACGATGCTCTTTCCTAAGTGTTTTTGGCGGTCGGCATACCGGGCGATGCCAAAGAGCAGCAGCAGGTAAAGGACCATTACGACCAAGGCGACATTCTGTCCAATCAATCAAAATTCCCCCGATCGAAGAGATACAGAGCCAGGATGAAAAATAGCCAGATCGAGGCAATATAAACCAATATGGCCGGCGTACCTAATATAACGTGGCTGCTCGCCAGTTCAATTAAAGGCCAGTTGAGCAGCACCCACCCTAAGATGAAGAGAAAAATCCAGAATTCCTTCTGGCCCAGGAAACCCTGCAAGGATAGTGCCATATCTATAAACCCTGATAAACAACTTAAGAAATGTAGCCACTCATCTTATTTGTCTTTATCTTATCCAGACGGTTTTTATATCATGAATCCAATCTCGCTGGCGTGAGACGACTTGATCCTTAGAACTCATTATTCCGGCGATATTAACGCAGGATTGGATGGCAAAGAGGTAATTTTAACCGGCTTTGCCCACGAGATGCGCGACCTGGGGGGCATAGCCTTCCTGGTACTGCGGGACAGGAAAGGACTGGCTCAGGTAACTTTGGTCAAGAAGCTGCTGGGAAAAGAGATGTTCAAGAGCGCGCGCTCCATCAGCAGGGAGAGTGTGGTAATGGTGCGGGGATGTGTCAAGGCAGAGGCTAAAGCTCCTCGCGGATATGAGATCCTTCCCACGGAAATCCAGGTGTTGAATGCTGCCCAGGTGCCTTTGCCCCTGGACCCCACGGAGAAGGTGGAGTGCGAGCTGGACACACGCCTTGATGCCAGGTTCATGGACATCAGAAGGCCCTCTGTTCTGGCTGCGTTCGAGATCGAGAGCGCCGTTTTGCAGAGCCTGAGAAGCTACTTTTACCAAAAAGGGGTAACTGAAGTCTTCACTCCCAAGATAGTGGCAGCGGCCACTGAAGGAGGAACGGATCTCTTCCCCATCAGCTACTTCGAGAAGGAGGCTTTCCTGAATCAGAGCCCACAGCTCTACAAACAGATGCTCATGAGTGCGGGTATGGACCGGGTTTTTGAGATCGGGCCCATCTTCCGGGCAGAGGAGCATGACACCCGCCGCCACCTCAATGAGGCCATCTCCATCGATATTGAGTTTAGCTTTGTCGATGACAAGGACGTTATGGAGATTTTAGAAGAGGCGGTGGCGGGAGCCTACCTATATGTGGCCGAGAACTGCCGCTACCAGTTAGAGGTATTGGGCCTGGATCTGCAAGTTCCCAAGCTTCCCTTTAAGAGAATCACCTATTCCGAGGCGCTGGAGCTGGCGGCAGCGAAGGCCGGCGTCAAGATGCAGTGGGGTGATGATCTGGATACAGAGACGGAGAGGTTCCTCGGTGAAACTATCGGCGAGCACTACTTCCTAACCGACTGGCCGTCCTCCATAAAGCCCTACTACACCTTGCCTTATGAGGACCGGCCCGAGGTTTGCCGGGGTTTTGATCTCATGCATCCGCGCATGGAGCTGGCCAGCGGGGCGCAGAGGGTGCATGACTACAGCCAGCTTGTGGAGCGCATAAAAGGGAAAGGCTTGGACCCGGATGGATTCGAGTTCTACCTCAATGCCTTCCGCTACGGTATGCCGCCTCATGCCGGCTGGGGGCTGGGTCTCTCCCGGCTGGTCATGACCATGCTTAAATTGGAGAATATCCGCGATGCGGTTCTCTTCCCGCGCGACCGAAGGCGGTTGGTGCCCTAGAGACACAGGCTGCCCTTTTTTTTAGCAGCCTTCTTTTTTTTGATTTCTTATCAGCTATTCCTGATATTTTCTAGCGATTTTTGCGACTCTGCTAGTAAAAATAAAATTGTTTTACTGATATTATTTCTTAGTGGCTAGGCTCGTCTTTTAGTGTCTTCATTTCAATGAAATTCAATTCTTTAAGAAAAAAATATATATAACTTGTCTACAAATTACTTCACAATAAAAGAGATGGTCTCATGATTAAACGAGAATCACTTCAAAAGAAGCTGGCAATTGCGGCAATGGCTGGGATGCTAATGCTGCTATTGGCGGCATCATGTGTCGCTCAGACACCATTGAAAATGAGCGGACCGGAGAACTGCACGAACTGCAGTGCCAACGCTTCCAGTTCGCCGGGCTTAGATGATGCGGCCCGGGAAACGGTTTTAGCAAATGCATCGGTTCGACAGGTGCTTGAAGCTCCCGAACTTATATCGCCTTCTGAAACCGTGAAGACCGGCAAGCTCACCTATTCATGGTACGCCGTGGGTGGTTGCCAGTACTACTGCCTGGAGGTAAGGGACGGTCAGGATGCTACCGTGATCAAGCACTGGTATGAGGCCTCGGAATTCCCTCCGGATAATGATGGTATAATCTTAGTGACTCCTCCCGAAAGCCTGGGTCCAGGAACCTATACCTGGAGCATCCTGTGTAGGGACTGCGGCAGCGACGATCAGTTGAGCGATTTAATGGAATTTACCGTCTGCACATCTTCCTCTTTCCCAGGCAGGGCGATGCTTGTCTCGCCCAAAGATAACATTGGCAGCATGAGTCCGACCTTTGTTTGGCTGCCTGTGACCGGATGCACTGAGTACCGCCTCAAGGTAGCCGAAGCAAGCTATCCAAATGAGATCATCTTTGATGAAGATCTTAATGTCGAAGATGTGTACTCCGATACAGATAAGGTCTGCTTCTTTGCGCCCCCCGAACTGTATCTCGATCCTGGAATCTACTACAAGTGGTGGATTAAGGCCATTAATTGCAAGGGCGAAGGGCCCTGGAGCTATTACAAGAGCTTCAGATATGTGGACACGCCTCCGGGAAAATCGACTCCCTTATCCCCCAAGGGGCTCATCTCCACCGGCACGCCAACCTTCACCTGGACTGCATCACCTCTTGCCACAGAATACCATTTGCAGGTGATCAACTACCAGGACGAAGAGGACATTATTGTGGCAGAAGGGGATTTTAGGGCAGATAAGGTGACAAAAGGATTCAGATGCTCAGGTTCATTGGGGATCCTGCCGGATGATGACCCTGTTTACTACTGGCGCGTACAGGCCAACAACGATGCCTCAGAATTTGATCCTGATCCTAATGCTCCTACCTGGGGCAGCTGGAGGTATTTCGAAACAATATGTGGCTTAAAGCCTGGTACGGACGCGAAAAAAGCCCGGATGTGAGAATTTCCCGCTACGAGGCAAGGATGCGGGTGTGAGGCCGACCTTGGCCTCATCATCCCATTTCTTTTCTGGATTTCAGATACAGGGCTTTCGCCTATTCCAGCTTCTCGATGCCGACCTTCTTTACCTTTGGCTTCCAGATCTTGTCAGGCATCCAGGCCGGTGCACCCGCAGGCTTGTCCACCTGCACTCTCTCTCCTGTAAACACATGCACCTTCTTGGTACCGCGTTCGCGCAGCTTGATATCGGTGAAGCCCCGGTTGGCTGCCTTCAGGGCGGCCTGTCTGGGTGATTTTCCTGTAAAAACTCCAATCTCATTTCCCTCAGCATCGCGCAGGGCGAAATTTCTCATCTCAGCCATATTTTTCCTCCTTCGTGGATATGAATAAGCCTCTCTGATTCGGTATATTAATTTAATCCAAAAGTACCCCAAAAAAGGGTGGAAGAGCGCGAGGACTTTGCTGCAAACGCTTTTGCAAATCCTGAAAAATATTCGGCAAAAAAAGTTATAAATTAGAAAAAATTGGCAAATTAACTGAATATAATAACCATTAGCTAATCGTTTAAGCATATTTGCTCAGATACGCCACCCGCGCTCTGTGAGAGAACATCGACCGCCGATATCGCAGCATTCCGCCGGATGACGCCGTCAAAGCCGGGTGGAATGAAGAGTTTTGGCCGGGAAGGGCACCGGGCCCGAGGGATGTTGAGGAACGGCGCCATTTGCATGGGATTCAAAAAGGCGTATGTCAAAATACAGATGCCGGGCGAAGCGGACGACTCTTTTGTCTTTGGCCGAGAATATCATTATGAGCGGGTTACCATTAAATAAGTGCAAAATCATTATGTGAGAAGTCATGATTAATCCAGAGAGCAGCAGACAGTCGGTCCCGCGAATTGAATACTTGCGTGTAAAGAATTATAGAGCTTTGCACGATCTCGAACTCAAAGGCATCACCCCATTCACAGTTTTCCTAGGACCAAACGGCAGCGGCAAATCAACCATATTCGATGTCTTCGCCTTTCTCTCCGAATGTTTCTCCGTAGGTCTGCGTAAAGCCTGGGACAGACGCAGTAGATTTAAGGAGCTGCGCACCCGAGGCTCGAAAGGGCCTATTGTGATTGAGTTGAAGTATCGTGAGAGCAAGGATTCGCTTCTCATTACCTATCATCTATCCATCAATGAAGGCCCGACCGGTCCATTTGTCGCCGAGGAGTGGCTACAGTGGCGCAGGGCATCACAAGGCAAGTCTTTCCGGTTCCTCGATTTCAAGAACGGCGCGGGTCTCGTGGTCACAGGGGACCAGCCTGATGAAAAAGAGATGCGGATTCACGAAATATTGACATCTCCCGATGTGCTTGCGGTTAATACACTTGGTCAGTTGGCAAAGCATCCTCGGATCAGCGCACTGCGTCGCTTCATTGCCGGATGGTATCTCTCTTATCTGACCGCAGACTCCAGCCGTGGCATTCCCCTGAAGCCGGACCCCAGGAGAGGCTTTCCGAGACGGGGGACAACCTTCCTAATGTGATTCAGTACCTCAAAGAACAACATGAAGACCGACTAGAGAAGGTCTTAAAAGCACTATCCGAACGTGTGCCAAGGCTTGAAAAAGTGGAGTCTCATTTCATGCCCGACGGCCGTCTCCTTTTGCAGATCAAGGACGCTCCCTTCGAGCAGCCCATCCTGGCCAAGTTTGCCTCCGACGGCACCCTGAAGATGCTGGCCTACCTGACGTTGCTTTACGACCCCCAGCCCACCGGAGCTGATAGGCATAGAGGAGCCGGAAAATCACCTTCATCCACGCCTTCTGCCTGAGCTGGCGGAAGAGTGCCGCATGGCAACGGAGAGAACGCAGTTGATGGTCACCAGCCACTCTCCGTTCTTCGTTGACGGCCTCAAGCCGGAAGAACTCTGGGTGCTCTACAGGGATGAGCACGGCTACACCCAGGCAAAAAAAGCGTCGGATATGAAGGGCATACCTGAATTTTTAAAAGAAGGGGCGAGCCTGGGGCAGCTCTGGATGGAGGGCCACTTCGAGGTGGGCGATCCTTTGACTGCATCCGGTGGTCCGAAGATCGCTGTAAGTCATAAGCCCAAAGAAAGCCCTCTGAGGTAAATTCGAGATGCATATCGAGTTCCTTGTGGAAGAGCCTTCTGCCGAGGCTGCACTGCAAAACCTGGTTCCTAAGATCTGCGGTAGCGGCATTACCTTTGGCATTTACGCCTACCGGAGCAAAACCGATCTGCTGAGCAAATTGCCCCAGCGGCTCAAAGGCTATGGGAATTTCTTGCCGCCAGACTGGAGAATAGTGGTGCTGGTCGATGAAGATCGAGAAGACTGCCAATCCCTGAAAGAAAAGCTGGACCGGGCGGCAAGAGATGCCGGCCTGGTGGCCAGGAGCGCAGCCCAAAACGGCAAACATGGTGCCCTCTCGCAATCGTTCCCGAAGTTTTCAGGTATTTCAGCAAGGACTATTGGATATTTTAAAGCAGTGAGCGGAAGAGATTGCCCTACAGACGGCCCTCTTTCTTCAGCTTGGCAGTAATGCGACGCACCAGGTCAAAATCCGGCTCCAGATCCTGAGAGATCTCATCTTGAGCTAGCTCGCTGCGCGTGATCTTCGATCCTATAAGCTATCCCCCTACACCGTCCCGCATCCGCTCTCCGGGAAGCTCTTCTCGAAGACCTCTCTATCCGGCGCCACCTCTGCGAAGATCTGCGCCTCGAAGTGCTGAACCTGTGTATCCTCATCCAGCCAGGCATCCGTTGCTAGCCCGGCCTTGACGCAGGTCTGGGAGAGGAACTCTCGTGAGTCGAAGCCCCACTCCAAAGCCACCTGGGGCAGGAGCAGGCCGGAATAAGGACCATTGGTTACGATCAGACCGTCCCTGCCCACCAGCACCAGCTCGGGCAGCTTCTCTTTGGGTGCGGTGTAGATTTTGGGCCTGGTGAGGATGGTCACCTCCACCTCAATTCTCCCGAGCTCCCCCGGACGCACGCCGGGAAAGCGCGGGTCGCGGGAACCTGCATTGATGGCCGAGTCCACGATCGCTTTGCCAAGCGGCATGACGGGCTGAGGATAGCCGATGCAGCCACGCAGGTCGCCGTCCTCGTGCAGGGTTACAAAGACGCCTCGCTTCTCCTCGAAGACGGGCGAGAGATTTTCCGTCTCGATAATTCTTTTCTTCTCGATGTAGTTGGTCAGGGCCTGCCTGGCCAGATGGACGGCCATCTTGCCCTCTTCCAGTGTTAGCATAAACATTATTGTAGGGCTGGAAACTATTAAAGAGTTATGTGGATCTGGTGAGAAAAATGAGACAAACAATGATTGTATTTGTGGTTGGCCTGATTGTCCTTCTAACGGCCATAATGGCGGTGTCCGTAAGTTCAAATCAAGGGGCATCTGATGTGGTAACGCTGCCGCAACCCCGCACCGATGGCGGCATGAGCGTAGAAAAAGCCCTTTTAGAGAGGCGGTCCATAAGAAGCTTCAGGAACGAGTCTTTGACTCTGGATGAAATCTCTCAGCTCTCCTGGGCCGCCCAGGGCGTGACGGATGACAAAGGCCATCGCACATCGCCTTCGGCAATGGCAACATATCCCCTGGAGGTCTATCTTCTGGCAGGAAATGTCACAGGCTTGCCTGCCGGCGTCTATCACTACTCCCCTCTGGGTCACAATCTGACGCTTATATCCAAGGGCAACAAGATCCCTGAGCTTTTTAACTCCGGCCGAGGTGGCCGGGAAGACTGGAGAACGGGCTCACCGGCAGTCTTCATAATCACAGGTGTATTCGAACGCACAAACAAAATCTCCGGTCAGGATTTGAGCCGGTTCGTGTACATTGAGGCAGGGACTGCTGCTGAAAATCTGCTTCTTCAAGTTGTGTCCCTGGGCCTGGGATCCACCTACACCGCGGGATTTGATGAGAATAAAACCAAAGAGTACCTGGCCCTCTCTCCCGGCGAAGAGCCCATCGGAGTTCTGCCTGTGGGAAGAAAATCTTGAACAATGAATAATATTCGTAATTAAATAACGAAGATCTCGCCCCCAAACGAGGCGATATCTTTGTTATTTAAGCCGAAATCAGCCAATCTCCTCTCAGTTCCAGTTTAGTTTATTCCAGAACTCGTACTCGTGCTCCCAGTTCTCTTTGTTCATCTTCACGAGTTTCTTGAAGTACTCCCGAATCTCCTCTTGCATCTCCCTTTGCTCGATATAGTCGCGCTTGGTCCTGATATCCTCGGCAAGAGATTTGCCGAGCACGGCGGCCTTCTTCTCCGCCCCCTCTAGAGCCGCCGGGCCCTGGGACATGGTTGCTCCCACGTTTCCTGTGACAAAGGCCCCGAAGTGGATCATCAGGCCGTCCAGGTAGGTGGTGACCTGATCGTAGTTGTTGCCACCGCTGGCCACGCTGACGCAGTACTTGCCCCGCAGAAGCTGGCAGTGAATGGCGTCCGCCATGCGGTCGATGAGCGTCTTCATCTGGGCGGTGACTGTGTCGAAGTAGTTGGGCGAGCCCCAGACCAGGCCGTCCGCAGCCAGGATTTTGTCGTAAAGACCCTGGAAGTCGTCTTTGTGCACGCATTTCCCTTCCTTGAAGCAGACGGTGCAGGCGTTGCAGAACTTGATGTCCAGCTCACAGACGTCCACCATTTCCACCTCAGCACCGGAGGCTTTCGCCCCGTCCAGGACGGCCTGAACCAGCCGCAGTGTCGTGCTCTTGGAGCCCCGCGGGCTGGCGCAAATTCCTAAGACCTTCATATCTTTTCCTCCATTAACTTATCATGATAGTCATTGAAATTTCGATTCAAGTTACCACTGCATTCTTGAAAACCCGCCAGGCCACCAGGAACATAACCGCGGCAAAGCCCGTCAGCGCCAAAAAGGAGAGCATGATGTCGGAGCTGTTGTAAACGTAATGAATGCCGATGGCGTAAAAGTCCTTTCCTACGGCAAAGTAGCGCACCCCGTTCACCAGATGGGTAAGCGGATTGAACTGGGCGAGCGTTCTCATCACACCCGGGAAGGCATCGATGGGGTAGAGGGCATTGCTGGCGAAGAACAGGGGCAGGGTGAGAAGGGTGATGACGGCCTGTAGCCCCTCTGGAGTGTCCATGCTCATGGATATGGCCGAGGAGAGGAATAGAAATCCTAAGGAAAAGACGCCCACAAAGAGCAGCACTCCCAAAATGGCACCTGCCGTCTCCAGCAAGGTGTAGCCGGGAAAGAAGTGCACCCCGATGAGAAGGCCAAAGCCCATGATGACCATCACCTGGATGAAGGACTTGGTAACTCCGGAGAGGCCGACGCCCAGGATGATGTGGTTTCGGGGCATGGGGCTGGCCAACAGCTCTCTCATCAGCCCCCAGTTCTTGTCGAACAGCAGAGTGATGCCGCCAAAGAGGCTGGTAAATAGGGTGGTCAAAGCAATCACTCCTGCCCCCATGAAGGTCAGGTAGGAGACAGCGACTGCGCCCTCGGGCACGGTCATGCCTGAGCTAAGCCGCGAGAAGTTGCTGGACATGGCTGCCCCATAAAGCGCCATCCACAGGGCCGGTTGGATGAGAGAGACGACCAGAGCAATTCTAAAGCGAACGAAGCGGAGCATATCGCGCCAGTAGATTGTCAAAAATTCCCAGCTCATTTTCACCGGCCTCCTTTGGGCTGAATGCGGGGCAGCTTGCCCGCCCCTGCCTCTCTGATGTCCCTTCCCGTGTAGTGCACGAAGACGTCATCCAATGTGGGCTTTTTCAGGTTGACGCTGACGATATCGATGCCCCTTTCCCGCAGCCTGTTCATGATGATGGGAAGGCAGTGCGTGCCGTCTGCGTTTATGGTGACGGCCAGGCCTGCGGCTGCAGCCTTGACGTTCGAAACGGCCTTCATGCCCCGCAGCATTTCTTCCGTCGCGACGTTGTCGCTGGTGTCCAGGTAGATCATATCATTTCCCAGGGCATCTTTGAGCTTGGTCGGATCGCCGGAAGCGATGATCTTGCCGTGGTCCAGGATATCTATCCAGTTGCTGACCTGGTCTGCCTCATCCATGTAGTGGGTGGTAAGAAAGATGGTAGTCCCGGAATCGTTGACCTTTTTGATGTAGTCCCACAGACGGCGCCGAGTTTGCGTGTCCAGGCCGATGGTGGGCTCATCCAGGAAGAGCACCTTGGGGCGGGTCATCAGCCCACGGCCTATTTCCAGCCGCCGCTTCATGCCGCCGGAGAGAAAGCGAGTGCGCACATTCCTCTTCTCCTCCAGCTCCACCAGCTTTATGATCTCGTCAATTCTCTCTTTTCGTTCCGATTTGGGCATGGAATAGATGCGGCCGTGCAGCTCCAGGGTCTCCCAGACGGTGAGGTCGCGGTCCAGTGTCTCATCCTGAAAGACGATGCCGATGGAGCGGCGCACCTCTTGCGGCTCTTTGGCCAGGTCGTATCCGGCAATGGTGACGCTGCCCTTTTGCACGGGCAGAAGCGTGGTGAGAATATTGATGACCGTGCTCTTTCCTGCCCCGTTGGGCCCCAGGAAGGAGAAGATCTCGCCCTCTCGCACGAAGAAGCAGACGCCGTCAACGGCTTTGAAGTCGCCGTATTTGTATTCGAGATCCTTGACCTCTATGATTCTCTCGCTCATTTGCAAGGCAGTCTTTCCACCTCTGAGAATTTATAGATGACAGATCTGGCCGGGGGACAAAAGTCTTAACTTATTTGTCTGCCAAGTTAGCATGGTGTGATTAAAAATGACCAAGACTGAGGATTTCTTGATGGAGGCTTTTTCCGGAGAGTCGCAGGCGAACAGGAAGTACACCGCTTTTGCCGCCCAGGCCGATAAAGAAGGCTTTCCCCAAGCTGCCAAGCTCTTTAGGGCTGCCGCCGAGGCGGAGGCCGTGCACGCTGCCAACCACCTGCGCGCTTTGAAAGCCATCAAGACCAGCAAGGAGAACCTGCGCGAGGCCATCGCTGGCGAGACGCACGAGTTCAAGGAGATGTATCCTGAGATGATCGCGGCAGCCAAGGCCGAGGGTGCCAGGGACGCCGAGAGGAGCTTCAATTATGCCAATGCGGTAGAGGAATACCACGCCCGGCTCTATCATGATATGCTGGAAAGCCTGGAGACCAAGAAGGAGAGCTACCCCTACTTCGTCTGCCCGGTCTGCGGCATGACTGTGGAGAAGGAAGCTCCCGAGAAGTGCCCGGTCTGCGGGGTGAAAGGATCGATGTTCAAGAAGGTCGAATAGATATGGCCAGCCATCTGGCCAGCATCTCGGCCAGCTCTCCCTGTTGGACCGGCTTGGCAATGAAATCGCTCATCCCCGCTTGAAGGCATTTCTCCCGGTCGGCCTGCATGGCGGAAGCGGTCATGGCGATGATGGGGATGCTCGGACTGCTCGCCGCCGACTCTTTTTGCCGGACGGCGCGGGTGGCCTCGAAACCGTCCATCTCAGGCATCTGGCAGTCCATCAGCACCAGATCGTAAGTTACGGTCTGCAGAGCCTGGACCGCCTCCTGGCCATTGGCCGCCACATCCGTCCGGATGCCAAGCTTTTTCAGCATGGCCAGGGCGACTCTCTGGTTTACGGGATTGTCCTCCACCAACAGGATGCGCACCTTGTCGGGTAGAGATAGAACATCGCCTGCTTCCGGCGCCTTTTGCACCTTGCTGTCCAAGACTTCTTCCTCTGCTTGCTTGTCGGGAACCTTCTCGAACCTGGCTGTGAACCAGAACGTAGATCCGACTCCCGGAACGCTTCTAGCTCCGATCTTGCCGTTCATCATCTGGGCTAGTTGTTTGGAGATGGCAAGACCCAGGCCCGTTCCGCCGTATTTTCTTGTGGTGGAGCCGTCTGCTTGCGTGAAGGGTGTGAACAGGGCCTTCAATCGGTTGGCCGGGATGCCGATTCCGGTATCGCTGACCGAAAAGCGAAGCGTGATATTTCTCTTTTCCCTTTTCTCCACGCTTACCTGGATCTGGATATTGCCCCGGTTCGTGAACTTCGCGGCATTGCCTCCCAGGTTGGCCAGAATCTGACAGAGCCTTCCGGCATCGCCCCGCAGCAGCATCGGTACGTCGGGCTCTACCTGGCAGGTAAGCCGCAAGCCTTTTTCCTGGGTGCTCCTGGCCAGGAGATCGGTTGTATACTTAAGAACGGAGTGCAGGTCGAATTCTCGTTTCTCCATCACCAGCTTATTGGCCTCAATCTTGGAGAAATCCAGAATATCGTTGATGAGTGCCAGCAGCGCTTCGCCGCTCATGTTGATGGTTTGGGCGTATTCCTCTTGCTCGCTATTCAAATCCGTGTCCAAGAGTAATTCGGTCATGCCTATGACGCCGTTCAAGGGCGTGCGGATCTCATGGCTCATGTTGGCCAAAAATTCGCTCTTGGCGGCGTTGGCCTTTCCGGCCAGACCGGCCAGTTCATTGGCCTTGGCAATTGATTGCTTTAATTGCCGGTTGGTCTTTTGCAGCTCCTCTTCCGCCCACTTGCGCTCGGTTATATCCCGGATGATTCCCACGATAAACCTGTTCCCGGAAATGTCCGTATACAACGTCTTCTTGGTTATTATGGTGCGATCGACTCCTTGGGAATCCGTAATTGTTTCCTCATTCACGTTCTCTTTTCCCGTCTCAAAGACCCGCTCGTCCTTCTCCAGGAAAACGTCAACTTGCTCTTCCGGGAAGAAGTCGTAGTCCATCTTTCCCAGGAGTTCCTCACAACTGCGGCCCGATAATGCACAAAATGCGTTGTTTACCAAAACAAATTGATGCTGCCGATTCTTGACGAATAAGGGATCGCCTATGGAATTGATTATCTTTTCCAGGTAGTCCTTGGATTCCTGCAGCTCTTCTTTTGCTCTCTTGCTCTCGGTGATGTCGCGAATGGATTCTATGGCACCCAGGCGCTTTCCTTTGGCATCGAAGATCGGTGCTCCCGTTGCCCATACATTTGCCCCTCTGCCACCGAACAATGCCGGGGTAAATATTTCTGCGTAGAGTGTATTCCCTTTTCGTCGCACATATCGATAGTTGCATGCAATTTCTTTATCGTTCTTATCTAATAGATCCAGCAACTGTCGTCGTCTTTCACCATAGAACGGGATGGCATAAGCATGATTTCCTTGTCCGATCATATCCTTCTTGTTGACCCCGGTCATCTCCTCCATGGCCCGGTTCCAGGCGATTACCTTTCCTTCTAGATCTATGACAAAGGTTGCATCCGGGAGAAACTCAATAATCGCTTTCAGTTTACTTTCCGATTCCTGCTCTGCATCATCTTTTTGCTTTTGCTTAGTGATGTCGGACAAAAGCCCGGTTATTCCCAATGACCGACCCAGTTCGTCAATCTCAGGCCTGCTGGTAGTCCTTACCTGCCTGTATTGATTGCGATTGTCAAGTATGCGGAATTCGTAAGGCTCAAGCTTGCCTTGCATCGTTTTGTAGAAACTGTCCGTCAGGCCGGGCAGGTCATCGGGATGAATGAATGCCGCAAAGTCTTCTCCAATTACTTCTTTTGGCTTGTATCCCAGCAGCGGTTCCACTACTGGACTTACGTAAATGATGCGGCCAGCGTTGTCCAAGGTAAAGATAACATCGTTGAGGTTCTCCACAAGCGTTCGATATTTTTCTTCCGACCTTTTCAGAGACTTTTCCACGTTTTTTTGTTCAGTGATATCTAACAGAAATCCCTGGTAAGATAAAGCTATATTATTCTGGTCATTTATCGCATCGGCCTGGATGGAAATCCAGACCCGTTCCCCGTTCTTGCGAAATAGTTCTGCCTCGAAGTTCTTCACGCTGCCCGTTTCTTTCAGGAGGCGATGAAACACCAGGCACCGGAAGGGATCGACAAAAACTTGCCTATCGATGTCTGTGATGGAATTGATCAAATCCTCCGGAGAATCATATCCCAGGATGTGAGCAAGAGCTGGGTTCGCAATCACATAGCGTCCTGCTGCAGATGTCTGATAGATTCCCAATACCTCATTCTCACAGAGGTATTGGGAAAATTCTCCGGCTCGCATCCAATCGTTTTTCATTTAGATCTAAGGTACGATAGATTATGATATACTTTAATCTGATGGATTCCTCGATCAGCATCCTATTCTTTATTTCCTAGAATCTTTGACGCAAAACTGAGGCGATTTTCTGAAAAGAAGCAAAAAGGATTTACCTCCATTCCACCATCTCCCCGGCCATGAGATATTTTATGCTTTTGGCGCTGGCCCTGCTGCTCTGCTGTCCTGCAGCGCTCGGCCAGACGAATAGCACCTTCGATGAATTGATAGCCTCAACTTTGCAGTCTCTGGTGGTCGACTCTTCGGCCAGTCTTGAGTCCTACCGCTTTTCCCTGGAGATGGAGCAGAAAATAGATCTGGTCAACCTCTCCGCGGGCGATTCCCAGAAACTCTACACGCGCTCTTTAGGCTACGGCATGGCCAACATGACCGATCATGCTCTAAAGCTGTCCATGGCCTCACTCACTTATGCAAAGGGCGATGAGGACAACACCAGCGCCATCGCTCTGGAGGAGTATCTTATCAACGACACCATCTACATGAAGATGGATGGAAACTGGACGGCTATAAAGGTGCCCGGTGTGGCTAATGCCTGGTCCCAGCAAAACACAATGACCCGGCAGCTCAAAATGTTCAATCAGTCTCGCCTCTCTCTGATTGGCTCGGAGATGGTGGAGGGCCAGAACTGCTACAAAGTCCGGGCGGAGATGGATATGAGCACAGTGGCCGAACAGCTCGCCGGAGAGACATCATCTCTTGTGCCTATGCCGAGCATGAACTACTCCGAACTCTTCCGCAATATGAGCCTGGACGTCTACTACTGGATCACTAAAGATACTCATCTTCTCAAGAAGACGGATGTACTGGAAATCTTCACCGTGGCCCCTCAGTCTTTAGGCCTGCAGGCCAACGAATCCGGGACAATGGAGATGCGAATAAATGCAGAGGTCTCCATGATCTTTGAGGGCTTCAATGAGAGCGTAAGTATCAAGCTTCCTGCCGAGGCCAAGAAGGTCCAGCCCCTTTCCATGGGTCTAATGGTCTCCACACAAGCAGTTCCTGTTGTCCCGGACGGCAATGAAACGATGGTGAACGAAACATTGCTAAATGAAACAATGCAGGGAAATAATACCACTCAGGCCGCCGCGACGGCCTGAGTGGTATTATTTAATTCAATGCCCCAGATGGCCGCCCGAGCTGCCCTCAATAGGTCCGGCATCCTCGTAGCCCTGTCGCTGGCCCGTGCCGGCCAGTCGGGTGAGCATCTCGGGATGGTAGAGCAGGCGGACCGCATTCAGAGCATGCTCTTCGGCGCGTCTTTGTGCGAGAAATGCCAGCGTGCGCTCATCAGGGGCCTCATCCTCATGCACAAAGACCTCGATGATGTGCTTGTTGGTCATAAGCTGGGCAGCGATCAGACCGGAGGAAGCCTCGTGGGCACACATCTTATCCTTCTCCTCAGGTCCTGGCATGCCCAGGGCCATGACGATATCGCATTTCTCCTCTTCCAGGAGCTTCTTGGCGGCAACAGGCAGGTCCTTGATGCCGGGAACGGTGTAGCGGACGATCTCTGCGGAGACCTCTTTCTTGATGATGCTGATGGCCGCGCGGGCCATGTCCACGCGGGCAAATGTGGTGTCGGCGATGCCGATGCGTTTCATGGCCAGAGGAATGATGATAAAAGTTCTTAGGCTTATCGGTCTGCTCGCAGCGCAAAACCAGCTAACGCTAAGGTAGCTTCAACCGACACAGTTAATAAGGGGTAATTGGTTTGCTGATGGCTTGTGGCCTGGGGCGGCTTTTCGACACAATCTCCCTCCTTTACCTTTTGCAGCCTCTGGCCCTTTCCTCCTTTCCATCCAATGGCAATTCTTTGCAGATCAATTTGTCGGATGAGGCCGGCAAAGCTCCTGAATCATTTCTGCCTGCGCGATCACTTCCGCAAAGTTGGTTGCCGACCTTCCCCAGGCAGCCGCCTTTGCAGAACCTTCTCTCTCCAGCACGGCTCGGTCAAGCCACCAAATCGCTTCCCAGTAATTGTTTTCCGCTTCCGCCCATAAATTTGCGGTTTTTTCCGTTGGCTGCTTTTCCATCACCTGGACCGTCATCCACATGACCGCCGATGCATCCTTTTTGAGGTCAAATACGAGGTCTTCCGGCTTATTTCCCATAGTCAAGTTGACATAGGTCCCTGTCTGGCCGCAAGCCAAGGTGCCCCAGTAGGGCATGCCGGGATTTCCCGTGCAGATGGAGACTTTATGATCGCTGGGAATGGCTATTGCCGAATAGAGAGTGGCAACATCAGGGCGGAAGCGGTTGATGGTGTTGGTGCTCCAGGGATCGTCAAGATGCCATGCTTTCCCATCCCACCAATCGGTTAACGAGAAAGTCTGCACGGCTGTTGTATAGTTGAATCTGCCCTGCTGGTCGGCGATCATCTTCTCTGCGGTGATGTATCGATAATAGCTGGATGGATAATACTTCAGTGGGTCCCAAATCGGTTGAGAGGGTTTCATCACGGGATTAAGATAATGGTTGGTCACCACCAGATAATCCGACTCATTGTTGTCCCCGGCCTTTCTCAGGGCATATCTGGCCCGAGTTGCTTCCAGGACCGTGGCATTGCCCCCTGCATCAAGTAGGAGGTGGTTAAGTCCGAACATGCGGGTCGAGTTGATGAGGAATTTTTCCGCCTCAGGGGCGGTGTCACAGGTCATGGCCACGTAGGGCAGCTCCAAAAAGCCGGTAATGCCGGGGCCGTTGTCGCCGGGACCCTTCTGAGATGCTGCCGCCAGGATGTATATCAATCCCTTATCATTGAAGGCAGAATTGCTTCCTGTTCGCCCTGCCCCGGAAGGAATGATACAGGAATTACCTGAATTTGGATAGAGAGCAAGGATGATCGAATATGAATTAGAGGGCAGATGATAGTAATCAAAATTTGTTCCCGCGATCATACCACAGCCGGTGGCGTTGCCGAAGGCGGCTATGGCCGTGCAGTGATCGGGAGGCTCAGGACCCTGTCGTCCGCCCCAGTAGAGCATCACCACCGGATCATCTGGGCCAAACTGAAAACCTTGATCGTTCATGGCATCAGTCATACCCTGGAAAAAATAGCTAAAATTAAATTGGGGCAGCTCTCTTGTGATATATTGCCGGTATTCCTGGCAGGTCTGCAGGATCTCTGGCGATGAGTTCTTTGAGAGGGCGCTGGCCCAGGCGGCGTCCCGCACGATTGCAATGTAATCTTCCGCCTGAAGTGCATACTGATATCCCATCTCGTAGGGCTCTCCCTGCAGTACGACAATGGGCATTATGCCCGGAGGGATGAGAAAGGTTTTCGATGATATGCCAACGGACGGATCAGAATTATTTAATTGGTCGCTAGACGAATTAGTGGGAATTATTTTTTCTGCATCTGCGAGTCCTGCTAAAGAACAGGAAACGAAAATACAGAGTAGGACAATCGCTGATTGATGGGTGCATTTCCGGGAATTTTGTCTGTACATACTACGAGATAACGTCTGCTTTCAATAAAATTCTTTTGAGTTACGACCGCTCTTGGCATCGCCTTCTCTTGTATTCATAGCTCACCCGCAGTACTTGCACCCCGGCACCGTCTCGCCGTTGCCCAGATAGAGCACCTGGCTTTTGCTGCCGTAGCGAAAGACGGTGACGCCCTTGCAGCCCAGGTCGTAAGCCATGTTGAAGACCCGCAATACATCGTCCACCGTGGCGCTCTCGGGAAGGTTCACAGTCTTGGAGACGGCGTTGTCTGTGTACTTCTGGAAGGCGGCCTGGATGCGCACGTGCTGCTCGGAAGGGATGTCCAGAGCCGTTACAAAAAGGTCCTTCAGATCCTGGGGCACGCCCGCCATATCCGCTGCCGAGCCCTTTTTGGCCAGCTCAGCCTTCATCTCCGAGCTGTAGATGCCGCGCGCTGCGGCTGCGCCCTCAAAGAGGGGCGAGACCTCCAAAAGCCGCGCTCCCTCCAGCACCCGGCGCACAAAAGCCAGCGCAAAGAGCGGCTCAATGCCGCTGGATGTCCCCGCGATGATGCTGATGGTGCCCGTGGGTGCGATGGTAGTCACCGTGGCGTTTCTCATGGCGCTCCAATTCTTGAGCCGGGACTCTTCGAAGAGCGGAAAAGAGCCGCGCTCTTCGCCCAGCTCTGCTGACGCCGCGCGCGCCGCCTGGGTGATAAATTTCATGATCCCTTCCGCCAGGCGCACGGCTTCCAGGGAGTTGTAGGAGATATTCATCAGGATGAGCATTTCGGCAAAGCCCATCACCCCCAGACCGATCTTTCGCGACTGCAAGGTGGTCTCTTCGATTTGCTGCAAAGGGTAGCAGTTCATATCGATGACATCGTCCAGGAAGCGCACTGCCAATGAGACCAGCTCCCCCAGTCGTTCCCAGTTCATCTCGCCCCTCTCCACCAGCTTGGCGAGATTGATGGAGCCCAGGTTACAGGATTCGAAAGGAAGCAGCGGCTGCTCGCCGCAGGGATTGGTGCTCTCAATCAGGCCAGGCAGAGGGTGAGCGGCATTGATCCTGTCTATGAAGATCATGCCCGGATCGCCACCTCGCCAGGCAGAGTTAGCGATGCAGTCCATTGTCTCTCTGGCATTGATATGTCCCGCGACCTGGCCGGTCCGCGGATTGATCAGCTCGATCTCTTCGCCCTGCCGCGCCGCGTGCATGAACTCATCGGTTGCCGCCACAGAGATGTTGAAGTTCTCCAAAAACCCCGGCTTCTCCTTGGCCTGGATGAACTCCAGGATGTCCGGGTGATCGACGCGTAGCGTGGCCATGTTGGCGCCCCGGCGGCGGCCTCCCTGCTTGATCACATCCGTGGCCGTGTCGAAGATGCGCATGAAGGATACCGGGCCGCTGGCCACTCCGCCCGTCGCGCGCACCACATCATTTTTAGGCCGCAGCCGGGAGAAGGAGAAGCCAGTGCCCCCCCCGCTCTGGTGGATGAGGGCCATGCTCTTCAGAGCCTCGAAGATACCGGCGAGAGAGTCCTCTACGGGTAGGACGAAGCAGGCGGAGAGCTGCCCCAGCGGCAGCCCTGCGTTCATGAGCGTGGGGGAGTTGGGCAGAAATTCCAGGTCACGCATCATCTTTAAAAATTTTCTGCAGAAATTTTTTTCATTGCCTCCATGCTTTATCTCAGCTTGCGAGACATGAGCGGCCACGTGTTCGAACATCTCTCCCGGTGTCTCCGCGATGGCCCCGCGCTCGTCGCGACGTAGATATCTCTTCTTGAGAATTGTAGCGGCATTGCTGGAGAGCAAAATGTCGTCGGCAAGGGCTGCGGCAATCCTCTCTTGGCCAAGTCTTTCGGTCTCGTCACCGCTCTTTCTGATGCTCTTGATCATTGCAGCGCCCCGCTACTGTTATCATGCAGAATCGATATAAACGTACATGCTAGAAATAGACTTAATCATTCTCACGAGGTTTATAAAAATGAAGATCGCAATTTCAGGAAAAGGCGGTGTGGGTAAGACCACCCTGGCCGGCACCTTAGCCCGTCTCTTTGCCCGCGACGGCTACAATGTTCTGGCGATTGACGCGGACCCGAGCATGAACCTGGGCTCAGCTCTGGGCATCCCGAATTTGCCCAAGCCCGTCACCGAGCACAAAGACCTGGTTGAGGAGCGGGCGGGCATGCCCGGCGGCATGTTCAAGATGAATCCCAAGGTAGACGACGTGGTGGCCATGTGCGGCTGCACCGGGCCCGACAATGTCAAGCTGGTGGTCATGGGTACCATCGATTCCGGCGGCTCGGGCTGCATGTGTCCGGCCAATGCCTTTGTCAAAGCACTCATCAGGCACGTCATCGTTCGGGAAAAGGATCTGGTGATCATGGACATGGAAGCTGGCATCGAGCACTTAGGCAGGGCCACAGCTCGCGGGGTCGATGCCATGATCGCCGTGGTAGAACCGGGCATGAGATCCATTGAGACCGTGGAGAGGATAATGCATCTGGGCAAGGAGATCGGCATTACCAGGTACTTTGCCGTCATAAACAAGGCCGACGACCCGGGTCCCGTGGCCGAGAAGCTGGCCTTGATGGGCATACCGGTCCTGGGAACCATTCCCTTTGACAAATGTCTGGTAGAAGCGGACCTGGCAGGCAAGCCGCCCATTGATGTGAATTGCCCGGCCATAGAATCCATACGAAAGATTAAGACCAAATTAGAAGAGATGTTCGGCGAAAAAAAGCAGCAGGCCTAGAAGGTCATGCGGCCTGCTTTTATTCCTTCTTTTACAATCGATCCGATTACCTTTGCGCCCGGCCCCATGATACGGCAGGCCTTTTGGGCCTCATCTTCGGCTACTACGACCACGAAGCCCATGCCCATGTTGAATGTGCGGTACATCTCTGCCTCATCCACATTGCCCAGCTCCTGCAGGAAGCGGAAGATGGATTGCGGTTCCAGTGGATCGGTGATCTCAAAGCCCAATTGCGAGATGCGGCGCAGCTTGAGAAGGCCCGAGCCGGTGATGTGGGCGAGGCCATGCACATCGCACTCCTGCACCAGTTTCACGATCTCGGGGTAGATCCGGGTGGGTGTGAGCAACTCTTCTCCAATGGTATTTTTCCCGCCGGGCATGCGGTCGAAGTAGGTGTACTTGGACTCGGCAATGATGCGCCGGGCCAAAGTATAGCCGTTGCTGTGCAGGCCGCTGCTGGGCACGCCCACCAGAGCATCACCCAGTTGGATCTTCTCGCCCGTCACAACTTTGTCCTTGTCCACGACGCCGATGGCGGTGCCTGCCAGGTCGAAGCCCCGAATGATCTCTGGCAAGGAAGCCGTCTCCCCTCCCACAATGGTCATATTGGATATCTCGGCGCCGCGGGCCAAGCCTATCGCAATTTGCCCTGCACGCTCAGGGTCCACCTTCTCTACGGCCAGATAGTCCACAAAGGCGATGGGCTCGGCCCCGATAGCATAAAGGTCGTTGACATTCATGGCGATGCAGTCGATGCCGATCGTATCCCACTTGGAAATCGCATTGGCAATGAGGACCTTGGAACCCACACCATCTGTGGTCATGGCCAGGGCAAAGCTGCCCATATCCAGGAGTCCGGCGTAGTGGCCGATCTCGGTCATGGGCGCTCCGAAGCCCTTACGTTTTGTCGTCAGCACGGCCTTCATGGCATCAATGGATCGGTTCTCCTGGTGAATATCCACGCCCGCCTCTGCATACGTCAGCCCCTTCATGCTTCTCCTCCCAGGCAAAACTCACGGTGCAGCTCTCTTACTGCCTGCTCTGCATCCTTGGAAGCGACCACAAAGGAGATGTTAAGCTGACCCGATGCCTGGCTGATCATGACCACATTTATCCTGGCCGCGCCCATGGCCTTGAAGACTCGCGCGGCAACGCCCGGTGTGCCCTCCATTCCAGCGCCTACAACTGCCACAGCGCAGACATCGTGATCGTGCGAGATATCCTTGACCAGATCTCTGGGAAACTCGGCTCTTAGGGCATCTTCTGCTTTCTCCACCTGCCGCTCCTCAATGATCATGGAGATATTGACCTCCGACGATCCCTGGCTGATCATGACTATATTGATGCCTGCCTTGGCGAGAGCAGAAAAAGCGCGCGCCGCGACGCCCAGCGTTCCAATCATGCCTGCCCCGGAAATGTTGAGCAGAGCCACATTCTTGTGCAGTGTAACTGCCTTTATCACATCCGCTTTGGGTACAACTTCATGCACTATTAGTGTGCCGGGGATATCGGGATCGAAGGTGCATTTAACACGCACAGGGATGCCTTTTCGGATGGCAGGCTCAATGGAGCGGGGGTGCAAGACCTTGGCCCCGAAGTTGGACAGCTCCATAGCCTCCCGGTAGGAGATGGAGGGAATAGACCTGGCCTCGGGCACGATCTTGGGATCGGTAGTCATTATGCCGTATGTCTCCTTCCAGAACCAGATCTCATCGGCATCAATAGCCGCCCCGATGAGCGAGGCGGACAGATCCGAGCCACCCCGCCCTAAGGTGGTAATCGTGCCCTTTTCGTCCTTGGCGATGAAGCCAGTGACCACGGGAACGCCCTTGAGCGGCAAGAGCCTTTGGGGAATTAAATTGTAGGTCTTCTCTAAGGGCCTGCAGTCGCCATAGTTACTGTCGGTGATGATTCCTGCCTCTGAGCCGGTATAGTGCAAAGAGGGTATGCCCATATCTCTCAAGACTCCTGCGAGAATGGGCGCCGCCAGTTGCTCGCCATAGCTGGATATATAATCCAACGAGCGTGCTGTAAGCTCACCCAGGTAGCAGATGCCGATGTAAGCTTTTTCGAGCTCAGACAGCTTGTTAGATATCGTCTCACTGACCTCTTTGGCGATTTGAGGATCTTTTATGGCATCAGTTATGGCCTGATTGTGCCTATCCGTGAGCTTCTCCATGAAATCGATCACTTCTGAGACATTTCCCTCCTTTGCTGCTTTTTTGGCACAGGCCAAAAGGTCGTCAGTGACGCCTTGCAGGGCGGAAGTAACCAAAACTATCTCATTGTCGCGGCTAAAATGTAAGACCAGATCTCCTACATGCCGCAGTCTGTTTCCGTCAGCAACGGAAACACCACCAAACTTCATTACCAAGCGCGCCATCGTAAAAACCGTTGATCTGCTTTTCTCGCCGCGATTTAAGCTTTATCCATAATTATAATTTCGCGCCATATTCGATTTTGAAACCGCCCTGAGATGGCCGAAGGCTTAAATAGATTGAGTCCGAGGAATCTGAGTCCTAGTCTGGATTTAACCTTTATCTTAAACTTCGCGAGGCGTATTATGGGCAAGAGGAAGAAAATAGCAGAACGTGTAACGACTCTGATGGACAAGCCTGAGTTTATCCGGAACATCGGAATCGTAGCACATATCGATCACGGCAAGACAACCCTTTCTGATAACCTTCTGGGAGGCGCAGGCATGATCTCCATGGATCTGGCAGGCAAGCAGCTCTTCATGGATTTCGATCCCCTGGAGCAGGCGCGCGGAATTACTATCGATGCTGCCAATGTATCCATGGTTCACGAGATAGATGGCAAGGAATATCTCATCAACATGATTGATACTCCCGGCCACGTGGACTTTGGAGGCGACGTTACTCGGGCGATGCGGGCGGTTGACGGCGCAGTGGTTGTAGTGGATGCCGTTGAGGGCGCCATGCCTCAGACGGAGACTGTGCTGCGACAGGCTCTCAAGGAAGGTGTCAGGCCGGTCCTTTTCGTCAATAAAGTGGACCGCATGATCAATGAGCTGAAAGTTGAGCCGAAAGATATGGCCATGCGCCTGGGCAAGGTCATTGACAATGTCAACAAGCTCATCCAAGGAATGGATGAAGAGAAATATAAAGCCGGCTGGAAGCTGGATGCTGCTCGGGGAAATATCGCCTTTGGGTCGGCTCTCTATAATTGGGCCATCAGCGTGCCTCAGATGAAGAAGACGGGCATCGGCTTTGAGCAGGTCGTCGAATACTGCCGGGCAGGAAAGATGAAGGAGCTGGCCGAGAAGGTCCCGCTTTATATTGCCGTAAACGATATGGTAGTCAAGTTCTTGCCCAGCCCCATCGATGCCCAAAAGGAGAGAGTCAAGGTCATCTGGCATGGCAATTGGGATAGTGACGTGGGAAGAGCCATGGCTACCTGCGACCCAAAAGGTCCTGTCGCATTCATGATCAATAAGTTGAAGATCGACCCGCATGCAGGCGAGGTAGCCACGGGCAGGCTCTTCTCTGGAACCCTGCATCGCGGCATGGAGCTGTATGTATCCGGCGTGGTCGATACCAATCGTATTCAGCAGACGGGTATCGTCATGGGTGCGGAGAGGGTTGAGGTAGAGGAGATACCAGCCGGAAACATTGCTGCCGTGACTGGTCTAAGAGATGCCATCGTAGGATCTACCATCTCTTCAGAACAGAACATGACGCCTTTCGAGCAGATCAAGCATGTCTCTGAACCGGTCATGACCGTAGCCGTCGAGGCCAAGAACACCCGCGACCTGCCAAAGGTTGTAGAGGTCTTAAGGCAGATCGCCAAAGAGGACCCAACCCTGCAGGTCACCATCAACGAGGAGACCGGCGAGCACCTCCTGGCTGGCATGGGCGAGCTGCATCTGGATGTAACTGTGACCAGGCTGCAGCGCGATCGCGGCGTGGAGCTGAAGACTTCTCCACCAATCGTCGTATATCGTGAGTCCGTGGGCGGCAGAGCTGGACCAGTGGAAGGCAAGTCACCTAACCACCACAACCGTTTCTACATCGAGTTTGAGCCCCTGGAACCGGGCGTGATCGAGGCCTTGAAAGAAGGCAAGATCAGCATGAAGATGGAAGAGGTTGAGCGCAGGAAGGTTCTCCTCGAGAACGGCATGGGAAAAGAGGAAGCGAAGAGCATTGTCGGATACTTTGGCACCAACATGTTGCTCAACATGACCAAAGGTATCCAGTACCTGAGAGAGACTATGGAGCTCATCTTAGAGGGCTTCGAGGAAGCGCTGAAGAACGGCCCCATCTGCAGGGAACCCGCGCAGGGTATAAAAGCCAAAATCGTAGATGTAAAGCTGCACGAGGATGCAGTGCACCGTGGCCCCGCTCAGGTCATTCCTGCGGTAAGGCAAGCCGTGCAGGCGGGAATACTCATGGCGGATCCGGTTTTATTGGAGCCCTTCCAGAATGTCTATATACAGGTGCCTCAGGATCAAATGGGTGGAGCCATGTCTGAGATCCAGGGAAGGAGAGGCGTTATCCTGAACATGGACAGCCAGGGCGATATGATTATCCTTAAATCCAAGATGCCTGTGGCTCAAATGTTCGGATTCTCCGGGGCCATAAGGTCGGCCACCGAAGGCAGAGCACTCTGGTCCTCTGAGTTCGCTGGATTTGAGCCCTTGCCCGCTAACCTGCTGCAAGATACCGTCAAGCAGATTCGGACCAGAAAGGGCCTGAAACCTGAGATGCCCAAACCTTCCGATTACCTGAAGGTCGTTTGAGCGCGACCTCTAGAAAAGATGAAATACTGAAAAATATTGATAGTGCCAGTTGGAGGAGATAAATTATGGCAGATGCAAAGCCACACCTCAATCTCGCATTCATTGGACACGTCGATCACGGCAAGTCGACGACCGTAGGCAGATTGATGTTCGAGACGGGAGCTGTAGACGCTCACGTCATTGATGAGTACAGGAAAGAAGCAGCATCCAAGGGAAAGGCAACCTTCGAGTTCGCCTGGGTCATGGATAGCCTGAAGGAAGAGCGCGAGAGGGGCGTTACCATTGATATCGCCCATCATCGCTTCGATACCGCCAAGTTCTACTTTACCGTGGTGGACTGCCCCGGTCACAGGGACTTCGTAAAGAACATGATCACCGGCGCCAGCCAGGCTGATGCCGCGGTGCTGATCGTGGCCGTCCCGGACGGCGTCATGGCTCAGACTAAGGAGCACGTCTTCCTTTCCAGGACACTGGGAGTCAGCCAGCTTGTTGTGGGCATGAACAAGATCGATGCCACCACCCCGCCCTTCGACGAGAAGAGATTCAACGAGGTCAAGGAAGAGGTAGGCAAGCTGCTCAAGATGGTTGGATTCAAGGTGGAGGATATACCCTTCGTGCCCATATCCGGCCTGATGGGAGACAACCTTTCCAAGCCCAGTGACAACCTGAAGTGGTACAAGGGCCCAACCCTTCTGGAAGCCCTGAACAACCTCAAGGTGCCCGCGAAGCCGACCAATTTGCCTCTGCGCGTACCGGTGCAGGATGTCTACACCATATCTGGCGTGGGTACGGTGCCTGTGGGCCGTGTTGAGACGGGCGTCATGAGAAAGAACGACAAGATCATCTTCGAGCCCGCCGGATCTACTGGCGAGGTCAAGTCCATTGAGATGCATCACGAGGAAGTCTCCGAGGCATTCCCCGGCGACAACATCGGATGGAACGTGCGCGGTGTCGCCAAGAACGACATTCGTCGCGGCGACGTTTGCGGATCGGTAGCTAAGCCCCCGACCGTGGCCAAGGAGTTCAAGGCCCAGATCGTAGTGTTGCAGCACCCCAGCGCCATATCGGCGGGATACACCCCGGTGTTCCACTGCCATACCGCGCAGATCGCGTGCACCCTCACTGCCATTCTGGCCAAGCTGGATCCAAGGTCCGGCGCGGTCAAGGAAGAGAATCCTGCCTTCATCAAGGCTGGAGATGCGGCCATCATCATGGTTACTCCCTCCAAGCCTATGGTCATTGAACCGGTGAAGGAGATTCCTCAACTGGGAAGGTTCGCCATTCGAGATATGGGCACTACCGTCGCAGCCGGCATGTGCATCAGCGTGATACCACGCTAAACTAATTTTTTGGTGTTAAAACATGCAGAAGGCAAGAATTCGACTTTCCGGCACTAATCCCTTGATGCTGGACGATATATGCAGCCAGGTAAAGGGGATAGCTCAGAGAACAGGCGTTCACATGGCGGGGCCCATCCCGCTGCCCACCAAAAAGATGGTGGTTCCCTGCAGGAAGAGTCCTGACGGCGAAGGAACTGCCACCTGGGATCACTGGGAAATGAGAGTGCACAAGAGGCTCATCGATCTGGATGCTGATGAGAGGGCGCTTCGCCAGCTCATGAGAATCCAGGTTCCAAAGAATGTAAATATTGAGATTGTGCTGGAAAGCTAAATCATTAGTTAGGGGCTGCTTCCGTGGGTTGAAGGGCCCGCTAACTTATATATTCTAAAATTTTACTCATAATGGACTCGTAGTATAGTCTGGATAGAATAGAGGCCTCCGGAGCCTCGGACCCGGGTTCGAATCCCGGCGGGTCCGCTACACTTTTTTTAATTCATTGCATCAGAACGTGGCGGCACGATCACTAAACTATCGTCATTGAGGGGGTTGGCCGCCAGCTTTCCGGAAGCATTAATAAAATGGCCGATGGGCAGCTTTCCCCAGCTCCACAGCTGTGTCTCATTGGTGGTGTTGGCCATGTTGGTGCTGTTGTTTAGATCAATTGTGCCGAGAATGGCCCGGCCAGAGTCCCCGCTTAGCTGCAAAGGTACGGCAAAAGAGCTGCCTGCCAACAACACGAATATTAAGCCTAATATTATCGAGTTCTTCATATCACTTACCCTTAAATTCACATATTTCATTTCATTTCTTTAATCCATGCCACGCTCTATTACTATGACTTCATGGCTAATTAATGGTTTGCTCTCCTGTTTTGTAGTTCGAGGTGAATAGGTAGTAGATTGAACCCATTATTGGTCGTCGCAGGTAATATCAGGGCGAGATAATGGAGGTTCGCGACGTACCTCAAGCACCTGGTCCGTCTGGTCTTTTCGCACGGCAAGTGCTTGTTTGGATGTGCCTTCGTCTCCTTTTCATCCCTTCCCAGGCTCAGCCGCAAACTACAAATATCTATAACGATCATATAGATAGTTCGTCGCGTACTGCAAGGGTTGGCGGGCGTGTCGTGGGCTTAACCGCAATTCCGATAATGCTCTGTTTCAGGAGATGCATGCCTTCGTGGCAATGCATTCGGGCTATGGAGCCTGTGAGTAAAATGATCCGGTGGCTGAAAGTTGCATGCCATAAACGGCCTAGCAATCCGCCGGGATCTCTCACGCTAATACACGACCGGGAAACAGGAGCGCGACGCAAACCATTGGCGTAAGGCGAGCACGAGGCCCCATGAGAACGGGTTCCTTTAAAACGGACGCTGTGTCAAATTCCAGTGCTCTGCCGCCTTCCGGCTTTTAGTCGGGCTTCGGGCAGGGTCAGGCCATCACTGCGGTGACTGGCTCCTTCAAAAGGGACGCTGTGGCTTTCGGCGCTGGCCTGCCTGATATCTTGATTTCGCTCTTTTCTGTTATCTTCTTTGGTAAGGATTCCTGGCTCTTGACCTTTCTTGACGGAAATCCTTAAATATCGTCAACTGACGTATAGTGTATTGGCGAAAGTCGATGGCTATTTTCTCCCTCCTACATCCAGACGACTTTTGCCTCCCTCCTTATTCTTCCTCTTCGCTCCAGTGCTGCCCTTTTTGCCAAGCAGGCAGCGTACAAGTCGCATGCCCTTTGCTCACCGGGAAAACCATTATCGTTATAAACTAAGCATGTGACCGCAATAGAGGAATTGTTCCTGGTAGCAGGGAGGCTTTTGCGGATGATCAAGCATATCGTTATGTTCAAGCTCAAAGAATGGGCCGAGGGCAGGGATAAGGCGGCAAATATCAAGGTGCTGAAGGCTAAGCTGGAAGCCCTACCTGCCCAAATCGAGGAGATTAAGTTCTTCGAGGTGGGCATCAACTTTCTGGAGGCGGGCGTGGCCTATGATCTGGTCCTCGTTTCAGAATTCGAGAGCAAAGAAGCCCTTTACAGCTATCAGAAGCAGCCTGAACACATTTTGGTGGCAAACTTTGTCGGCAAAGTATGTGAGAGCCGGATAGTGGTGGATTATGTCCTCTGATCTGCCCTAAGTGATCTCATCCTTCAGCCCCTTCTGGAAGTGGCCGTGGGTTATGCCCCCCAGAGCCAGGGGCCGTATAGACTCCTTCAGGCTTTCCAGATCCTGGCGGAGAGTCCCGCCTCCCCTCTCGGTAAGATCTATGGCCTTTTTGTAAATCTTTGTCATCTCGCGGGCGTACTCTCCCGTCCGGCCCCGTGCGTCCACGGCCACACCATCTAGATCGATGGCGAAGATCTCGGGCATCTGGTCGAGCAGGCAGGTCTCGGCGGAGTTAAAGATATGCGTCCTCTTATCATCATCCAGGCGCAGGGGAAAGATGCGTCTCATGTCCTGCAGCCCCCAGAATTCTTTTGCATCATATTCTCCGTTGGCCGGAAGGGGCATGCAGTCCTCGGCTACCATTACCTCCTGGCTACCCTGCACCATCAGCTCCATCTGGGGCGCGTCCGGGATAAGGCGCACAGCGGCTACGGTATCGGCCAGTTGCCGGGCGGACAGCTCCGGCGAGAGGGTGAGTTGCTCTAAGGGCGAAGCTAACGCCTGCACAGTCAGGTGATTGCAGACGTTGAGGCCGGAGGCTCCATAAATATGGACATCGGGGGCAGCTTGCATAACGGCCTGCACTGCTCCTACGTTCTCCACCATGACCCCATCGACATTTGCCTTGGCCAGCAACATAGGCCCGGCAAAGTTGAAGAAATTTGCGTGCGTGATTTTGGGCCACTTCCAGATCAGCGGCACTTTTCCGCAGATTGTTTTTGCCTCTTCTATCATCTTCGCGGCCTTTGTTGCCCGGTCTTTCTCTTCCCATCCCAGGACGGGCTCAAAGTAAACTCGCTGGCATCCTCCTTCCACGGCGCCCCTCACAGTCTCCAGGCTATCGGCATAGACGGCCAGTGAAGGTATGCGGGCCATCGATGTGGTCGGGGCATTGGAGGTGGGACCAGTAGAGGCTGGAAACGTAGAGGCAGACAGGTTCAGTTCTTTCAATATATCTCGCGCTCTCTCTACCTTCTCCTTGGTGGGGCGTCTCTTTTCTAAAAGGGCCTCTTGCACCTTTTCCAAGAGATCACGCCGAGCCTGGTTTAAGGCACCTAAGGGAGCGAAAAGATCCCCGGCGTAGTCCATGGCAATCTTTTGGACGACAAAAGGCGTTCCACCCGTTCGCAGCATCTGCGAAACGATCTGCTGCCGGGAAGTGGGCTGATTTTTGGCCTTTTCCATTTTAAAGGCGGCTTTGACCTGAACGATGCGGCCGTCTTCCAGCGTGGCCTGCAGCAGAGGCGTGCCCTCCTGCCAGATGATGGTTAAATCCAGGGGGATCTCTATCTTGTCGGAGGCGATGATCTCCTGCGCTTTTTTGGCCAGAGCGGTGCTGCCCGTCAGATAGACTTTGCTGCCTGGGCGCACCCTCTCCGGCGTCATCAGCCGCAGCAGGCCATCCTTTTTCACCACATTTTGCACCACCAGGCCCATCTCTTGGCCAGGAGCCAGAAAGACCAGACCGTCGCCCTTCTCAGGGCAAAAGGGGCCGGAGAGCCTTACTGCCGCCTCGCCTCTCTGCACATCGAAAGAGGCCACGCTGCCGATGAGAACGCCCCGGTTGTCCGACATCTCCCGGCCCATGACATCCCTGGCCCCCAGCAGGTGGCCATTCGTGAAGTCGCGGTTGAAGGACAAGGCCAGGTCTCTTTCATCCTCAGAAGACGGCGACCACTTGCCTTTGGCAATGGCCTGCAGGGCTCTTTTGTAAATGCTGGTTACAATGGCCACGTACTCCGGGGACTTCATCCTCCCTTCAATCTTCAGGGACTCTATCGGCGAGCGGACGATCCTGTCCAGATGCCGGTAAACGCAAAGGTCGCGGGTGGATATGAGAAAACGCTCTCTTTGCGGCTGGGCTGCCAGGCCGGTCGGCCTGCCGTAAATGTCTTTTTCTCCTCTGAGCAGCACGTAGGGCTTTCTACAGGGCTGGGCGCACATGCCCCGGTTGCCGCTGCGCCCGCCGATGGCCGAGGAGAGAAGGCACTGCCCGGAGTAAGAGTAGCATAGAGCGCCGTGCACGAAAACCTCCAGGCCGATTGCCTGCGTGGCTGTATCCTTCTCATTCTCCAACTCTTGCCCCATCGTTTTTATCTGATCCAGCCCGACCTCTCTGGCCAGGACGGCTCTCTTAAATCCGGCGCGGTTCGCCCAGAGAGCACCTTCTTTGTTATGAATGGTCATCTGGGTGGAGGCGTGCCTCTCCAGCTCTGGCACCATGCGGCCTGCCAGCAGGCCTAGCCCCAGATCCTGTAGCAGCACGGCATCTACCCCCATCTCAAAAAGGCGGATAAGATACACAGCCACATCGTAGAGCTCATTTTCTCTGATGAGGGTGTTGACTGTCACATAGACTTTTACGTTCCGGAGGTGGGCGTAGTCTATAGCCCTAGCTAAGTCGGGCTCATCAAAGTTTGCGGCAAATTTTCGTGCCCCAAATCTCTTGCCGCTCAGGTAAACGGCATCGGCACCAGCGGCGATGGCTGCATGCAGAGCCATCGGTGAACCGGCGGGGGCGAGCAGCTGTGGCAGTCTTTTCAAGGTTGATCGTCCATAATATCATCTATAGCTTTCACAACACTATGCCATTGCGGGCAATAGTAGACTCGATCGGAATAATCTTCAATATCTGTGCCGTTTAAGCTCCAGGGGTGCAGGAAAAGAATTCCTCGTCGATTGGGATCGCTTCTGACAAATTCTACGATGTTCATATCCAGGTCATCGATCAGCACGTCGGAGGGTATATTATGCTTGGTGCCGGTCCTGGCATGATAGTATTGCGTGAGGCTGGGAAAGTGCCAGTTCAGCCATCTTCTGGTGGCCTCCTCGGCATTGGGCCGTCTGGCCGTTACCACAAGAAGATCATGCCTGCAAAGCTGCTTTATGGCTTTTTGAGAGCCCTCGATCAACGGCACACGCATAACGTATTCGGGGTCGGCCAACAACCGGGCTATTTCCGTCCATATCTCTATTCCCGCAAAGCTCCAGTGGGCACGATTAATATCGCTCTTGCAATACGTCTGTCCATAATCTTTTTCAATTTCCAAAAGAACCGCACTGACTTGGTCTGCCAGAACCCCGTCAATGTCTACCGCGATTTTCAAACCATGCCTCCCATACAAATTATTCTACGAGCAATTGTATGATAAATCTTTTCTGATTCAATAAATAACAAAACGAAAAAATGCTATAAAACTCATACATGGGTTATTTATTGGATAAAATGCAATTTAATTGAGGTGAATGGGATGAAGTGTATTAAAGCAATTCTCGTTTTGATGACTCTTGTTCTGCTCTGCTCACCAGGGCAGGCATTGCAGGTTTTTTCTGGTGATACAATCTCTGTAGACACGGCTGTTGCCGACGACATCATCGCAGCGGGCAACATGGTGAGCATCAATGCCCCGGTGGACTCGGCCATAGTTGCCGGCGGCACTGTGAACATCAATGCCCCGGTGAAGGGGGATGTAATCGCCGCCGGTGGCCAGGTTTATGTCAACGCGAACGTGGGGGGAAAGGTTGTAGCTGCGGGCGGAAATGTCAACCTGGGCGGCAACATCGGCACCAATCTGGTGGCTCTAGGCGGCCAGGTGAACATCCTTCCCGGCAATACAATTGAGAGAGATGCTCTCATCGGCGGCGGCCAGGTGGTTAACGCGGGACAGGTAAACGGCACCCTCACCGTCAGCGCCAACCAATTCAATAACACCGGCTCGGCGGGAAAGGTGAATTTCCACAAGGTAGAAGATCAATCTCAAAAGAACGAGGATTATGATATGGGCTTTAACATCTTCAGCCTGCTGGCCATGCTTGGCTACTTCATTCTGGGATTGATTTTGGTCAAGTGTCTGCCCGTCATCGTCCAAGCAGTGGATCGCGAGGTGAGAAGCTCGACCCTGCTCAAGACCTTGCTGGGTTTCGTCATGATCATTGCCTCATTTATTGCCTTGCTGCTGGTGGCGGTAACGGTGGTGGGGCTGCCCATTGCCGTGATCTCAACTCTGCTATTCTTTGCAGCCCTCATGCTGAGCGGAACCTTCGTCTCCTTCAGTCTGGGCAAGTGGATTGGCGAGCGGGTAAATAAGAAACAGAGCGATCTGGTCTACTTCGTGATCGGATTTGTAATCCTCAATGTGCTCTCTCTGCTGCCCTTGGTGGGAGGTCTGATCTCATTGATCTCCATGAGCCTGGGCTTTGCTGCATTGCTCTATGCAGCGCGCCACATGGCCTGCCAGGCAAAGGCAGCCTGAAATACGTTTTTTTCCCTTAAAATCGCGATTTGCTTACAGCGTGCCTGCAAAGGGTATCTTTGCAGAAACGCTCAATGCTAAATACCTTGATATCAAAGACGTTAATGCGTTTATTCATAGTGTGGTGAAGGCTTGAAGCTGCTAGTATTCTACAATGGCGAATTTGGCGAGAGGGTTGTGGGCAATCTCATCAACTATTCGGGCTTTTGCATCTCCTGTGCCGATGCCTGCACCCAGTGCAGGAATGTCCGGCCGGGCTATGCCCAGAACATCGTCTCTCTGGTGGAGATGCCAGATCCAGCATCCCTGGGGGACTTCATTGATGATGTGGAACCACTACTGCCCCAGAACATCCCTGTCGCGGACATTGCTCTCGTCATAAATGTTCATCCCGACATTCTCTTCGGCCTGCTTCCCAAACTGAAGGAGGCGGGCGTGAAGGGCATTGTGGGCGGCTCGGAGTCGCCTCGCGATCTTCCTTTGGGCCAGAGAACGCAACTGGAGGAGAAGGCTAAGGAGCTCGGGATGGAGGCGGCCTTTGCCAAGCCCTTTTGCGCCCTGGTTCCTGATCCGGCCAAGCCGAACATTTATGCCTTTCTCATGGAGGCCGGCATTGGCGATCCCTTAATCGATGTGACGGTGCAAAAGAGCCGGGCGGGAAAAGACCACATCCTGGCAGCTAGTGTGCTGCGCACAGCGCCCTGCGGCTCCACCTGGTTTGTGGCCAAGCGTCTCCTGGGCCTGGAGCCGGATCAGCCCGACATCCGGGAGAGGATCTCTGAGGCGCATCATTCCTACCCCTGCACGGGATCGATGGAGCGGGACACGGAGCTTGGCGACACCGTGCTGCACAAGGGCGGCTACATCATCCGCGATGCAGTGGAGGACGCCTTCAAGAGGGCGAAGAGGCAGGACTAAAGATATTTTCTCTTCGTCGAAACCTTTTTGCCATAGGAGACAATTCTCCTGTTTATGTTCTCTCCAATTCAGGCTTTTTCCGTGCTCATGATCCCATCCGCCAGTGAAACGCAGTCTGCCGGCTTTTGGCTTGAGAAAGGAAATGAGCTATGCAACAGCGGGCAGGGAGAAGAGGCGATCAAAGCCTACGATCAAGCTCTTGGCATCGATGCTACTCTGATCGACGCCTGGAACAACAAGGGCCTGATTCTGGCCAGCTTGGAACGTTTCCCTGAGGCACTGCAGTGCTTCGAAGAGGTTCTTAAGCTCACACCAACGCATAAGCATGCTCTGAGCAATAAGGGCATGGTTCTGGCCCAGCAGAAGAAATATACGGAGGCATTGAGCTGCTTTGAGGCGGCCATTGTCGCGGACGCTTATTTTTCTGGGGCCTGGTATAATACGGCGCTCGCCTTGCACTGCCTGGGTCGGATAAAGGAGGCTGCGGCTGCCATGAAGACCGCCGAGACCCTGGAGGGAGGTAGGGCGGGCGGCTGCTGCAGACGATGAATTATTTCACTTCATTTTTTTTCATTTTCATCATCGCCCTGCATTTCCAGCTTTTCGCAGCCAGCTATCCGCCAGCGAATTCTCTTTATCAAACCGAGCAGGGTGCGCGCCTCTCTCTGTGTCAGCTCCGCCCTGCCAAAGATGCGGCGCAGCATGAGCAGGGTGAACTCCACCTTGTGAACAGGATAGCTGACTTCAGCGAGAAGCGATCTTGACTTGTCTTGCAGCAGGGCCAGACTTTCCCCGCTGGCCATCTCCACTTTATTGCCGTCTACGTTATCCGTTTGGGATAGCTCGTAGAAGAGCACGGCAGCGGAATGGGAGAGGTTCATGACCGGATACTCGCTGCTGGTGGGAATGGAGACCAGCATGTCGCAGAGGGCCAGCTCCTCGGAATTCAAGCCGCAGTCCTCTCTGCCCAGGAGCAGCGCCACAGTTCCCTCTTTTCCCCTCAGCTTTTCCGCGAGCGTTGCCGGGGTGAAGCAGGGCACGCGTAGATGCAGACGCAGGTGATGCTGCGCCTCATCTAGCCTCTTTCCCGTAGTGCCCACCACCAGGTTTGCGCCCGCCAGGGCCTCCGGAAGGCTGGTGTAGGTGCGGGCCATCTGCAGGACATCTCTGGCGTGCGACGCCATGGCACAAGCCATGTCCTCGATTTTGCAGGGATTGACCAGCACCAGATCGTGAAAGCCGAAGTTCTTCATGGCCCGGGCCACGGAGCCCACATTGCCCTCGTAAAGGGGCTCCACCAGGACGACGCGAAGGTTCATCTCGTTATCCCTTGGACACACCCAGAGGTACCAGCCGGGCTACTTTGGTGGCGATGCCCAGATTATGCACCACGTCCACCACGTCTCCGGAGGGCTTGTAGACCTGAGGGGCCTCCTCGGCCAGCATGCCGAGGCTGGTGGCCTTGACCACGATGCCGTCTCTGTTCAAGGCGGCTTTCACATTCTGGCCGGTGAACAGCTTGAGGGCCTGGCTGCGGCTCATGACCCGGCCCGCGCCATGGCAGGCGGAGCCGAAGGTGAGATCCTGGGCCAGGTCATTGCCGCAAAGAACGTAAGAGGACGTTCCCATGGTTCCCGGTATGAGCACCGGCTGGCCCACGCCCCGGTAGGAGTCGGGCACTTCACTCCGGCTGGGGCCGAAGGCCCGCGTGGCCCCTTTGCGATGCACATAAAGCCGCTCGCGTTTTCCATCCACCTGGTGCTCCTCGATCTTAGCCACGTTGTGGGCCACGTCATAGACCAGATCGAGCTTTGAGCCGGGGAAGTATCTCTCGAAGACCTCTCGCGTCCAGTGGGCGATGATATGCCGGTTGGCCCAGGCGTAGTTGGCGGCACAGACCATGGCCCCGAAGTAATTGTCGGCCTCTGGCGAGCCCAGGGGCGCGCAGGCCAGTTGCTTGTCGGGAATGTCGATGTTGTACTTTTTCACGGCCCGTGTTAGAACCTCCAGATGATCGGTGCAGATCTGATGGCCGGCTCCCCGTGAGCCGCAGTGGATCATAACCGTAATCTGGCCCTTGAAAAGGCCGAATTTTTTGGCCACGGGCTCATCAAAGATCTCCTCCACCCTCTGGATCTCCAGGAAGTGGTTGCCGCTGCCCAGAGTTCCCAGCTGGGGCCGGCCGCGCTTTCGTGCTCTCACGCTCACCTGGGCCTGGTCGGCTCCCGGCATGTGTCCGCTCTCCTCGCAGTGGGACAGGTCGGCCTCAACGCCGTAGCCCTCCTCCACGGCCCATTTGGAGCCGTTGGTGAAAACCTCGGTCAGTTGCTGGTCGCTGACATGCAGCCGGCCCGTGGCTCCCAGGCCTGAGGGGATGGCCTCGAAGAGAGCGTCGATGAGGGTATTGATACGCGGCTGCACGCTCGTTGCCTGCAGATCAGTGCGTAGCAGTCGCACGCCGCAGTTGATATCAAAGCCTACTCCCCCCGGGCTGATGATGCCATCCTCCTCGCGAAAGGCAGCCACGCCGCCGATAGGAAAGCCGTAGCCCAGATGGGCATCGGGCATGGCCATGGAGTAGTTGACAATGCCGGGCAGGTTGGCAACGTTGGCCACCTGATCGATTGTTCCCGACTCCACCATATCCCGCAATGCCGCGGAGACAAAAATTCGTCCAGGCACGCGCATGCCTGGTCGGTAGCCGATGGGCACCTCGTAAGTATTATCATTGATCTTGCTGATCTCTGCCATAATCACACGTCCAAAATAACCTGAATGCACCACATCTCATTCTTCTTGATGCCAAACTTGTGCCGGGTGATGGCCTTGACCTCATTCTCGAAGGAATGTCTCTCTAGGTCAATCCTCTCCCCGCCAATCTCTGCCAAAAGCCGCATAGATTCAGTCCCATCTTGCTCTAGATTGACGGAAAAGGTGGCGAAGACAGCCGACTCCGTCTCGAAGAGGAAGACAATTTCACAGAGCCATTGGTAGGCCAGATCCTCCAGATCAAAGGCCTTCAGCTCCACCTTCCAGCTCTCTTTGACAACGATCGTTGCAGGTTCCACCATGGATTTGAAGAGGGCGGCAGCGGCATTGGAGAGCATCTCGGCCGGCGTTTTTCCGTAGGCTCGAAACTTTATGTCGGCGGTGTGCTCCAGGTACTCGAAGGGAATCATCTGTTTATTATTGGGGGCCGTCAGGCATTAAAGCATTGCCAGTCCTCGCGCCGGTCCTGCGGCTGCGGCCAGGAGCAAGGAATGGGCGTACTCTCGTCCAATGATGTCGGTATTGCCCGGTGCGTCACTTCGGCGAATTGTGAGGCAAAGCCGGCCACGCGGGCCCGCCGCCCACAACGGCAGAAACCGCAGGACTGCGGACGGGCAACAGCCGCTTATTCTTCTTGGTTTAAATCTGTAAGGTGATTGGAAATATTAGCTCATCTTTGCCGGTCCAGTCTACATGCCAGCGCACAAATCTACGGTTACTATTAGCAGCGGTCTGCCCGAGTGACGACGAACGAATCCAACCACAAAGATCACGAAGCTCACAAAGGACGCACAAAGACTTTTTGCAGGGACATTTGACCCATCGCCTATCCTAAATCTCACCATAATCCCTTGACAGTCGCTGTCCTTCGGCTGTAGCAACTATGACTCCGGAGAGCTGGCTTGGGGAACGATAATCATCTTCCTTGACCGTTACTAGCCCGTTCGTGGGCTGCCTGGGGACTTGGCTGTTTCGGGCTGCCCACCGGGCCGGGCCTCGCTCCGGGCGACGCTCTTGGGGCTCGGGGCCCCGCCAGAGGTCGCTCGCGTCCGGGCGCGGGAGAGCCGGACAGGATGGGGGTGAAGGATGCAGGAGACAAGAGTGACGGTGTTTCGGCTCGAAGGCTCTCCTCAGGGGGAAGCAAAGAGACTTTCAATGTTGACAATTAAGAGTAATTAGGTGCGGGGGATGGGATTCGAACCCATGAACACCTTCGTGACTGGACCCTGAATCCAGCGCCTTTGACCTGGCTTGGCAACCCCCGCAAAAGAGGCAGCCAATCTCATGCAGTAGTAGTATTTAACCGTATTCGTAAGAACCGCCGGGCACCCGCCTGGGACCCTTCCGCACCATTCATCAGCAGCCTGGCATTTTCAGCTTCCTCGCGGTCTTGGATGGTCGGGTTTGGATTCTGCTCCCCAAAACCCAATGTCATTTCGTCGTTCTCTGTGCGTCCTCTGTGAGCTCTGCGCCTCTGTGGTAGAATTCGTGCCCTCGTTAATGTTTTTATGTATTCTGATCAATAATATTTACCGCGATGTGCAGCATCTGGATCATCCGGGCCCATCCCCTCCACCCGTTGATTCCGCCCCCCCGGCGCCGCCACCGACTCAGTCTGCTGCTCCTCCATGAACACGCCCCGCACGCGCGCGCTCCCACGTTCGCACATGCCTGGGGGGCCTTTTGCGCCACCGCTTTGCAGTCTAGCCTTTTCTGATAGTCAGATCCGTCTGTGTGGCGTCTTTGTGCCTTTGTGCCTTTGTGGTGATAATCGTAGTAGTAATAATATTA
>SESA01000026.1_pt1 | contig 113239 bp, 117 predicted proteins | sample 3171451 | NCBI WGS metagenome assembly SESA01 (sample SAMN06051862, study PRJNA518727) | freshwater metagenome | biome: subpolar coniferous forest; feature: holomictic lake; material: water; isolation source: holomictic Lake 227, 8 m depth | place: Canada: near Kenora, Ontario | collected...
AGTATTACCGCATACGAAAACTATTTCTCACTTAAAAAATCATGCCGATCATATTATCATGTTAGAGGTGGAAAAATAATGAAACGCAATATCCTTTTAGGGCTGCTGGTCCTTCTGGCTTTCAGCCTCTCTCTACCAGGATGCATTGCCCAGTGCTGCGGTGCAGCGGCCTCTCTGGAAAGCCCGGCAAAGGCCAATGATTCCCAAAATGAACCGCTGAATACTTCCGGTGCCGTTGGCCTGTCCGACATGAGAGAAATGCAGCTTTACGAAAATGCAGAAAACGACTTTCGTGTCACATATCCCTCCGGCTGGATCGCAGAAGATGCCAATGCCAATGATCTGGGGCTGGTGGCAGGCTTCCTGGTTCCAGGAGAAGGCATGAACAGCTCTTCTATCTACATCACCTTGCAGGTTGAGGCGCTGCCGGAAGGCATGAATTTGACTCTGACCCAGTATGGCATAGCGGCATTAAGCAGCCTGTTGGAAGCCTTGCCGGACCTGCAGATACTGGCGGAAAGCGACATTCCCATGGGTGGGCAGCCGGGACATGCTGTAGTCTACAACCTCATGAGCGATGGTGCTGAATACAAAGTTCTTAGAGCCTGGACAGTCCAGGGAGATGCGGCTTACGTCTTCACCTACAACTCTCCAGTTGATCGCTACGATGAGTTCGCAAAAGATGCCAGCAAGATAATCGGGTCACTTGCCGTAGCCTGAATCCCAGTTTTTAAAAAAATATTTTTTATTTAATTATCGCCTCCAGCCTCTTATTAACCTCATCCCAGTTCACTATGTTCCAGAAGGCCTCCACGAACTTGGGCCTCTCGTTCTTGTAGTCCAGGTAGTAGGCATGCTCCCAGACATCCAGGACCATTAGGATGCGAAGGTGAGGGTAGACATTCACATTATGCTTCTCGATCTGCGTGATCAGCAGCCTGCCGGTCAAGCCACACCTGGCGAGCGCCGCCCATCCCGAGCCTTCCGTGCTGGCAGCCGCCGCGGAAAACTCCTTCTTGAAACGCTCGAAGGATCCGAACTCATTCTTCAGGGCATCCGCCAGAACGCCGCCCGGCTCCTTGCCGGTCTTCGCGGCGGGTACCATATTCTGCCAGAAGAGGCCGTGCAGAATATGCCCGCCTACCTGGAAGGACAGCTCCTTCAGGGTAGCCTTCATGTCCACGTCGGTCCCAGCCTGGCGGGCCTTATCCAGTCTCTCCAGGATGGCATTGGCTCCATTCACATAGGCGGCGTGGTGCTTGTCGTGATGCAGGCGCAGCTGTGCCTCGGAGATAAATGGTTCGAGGGCATTATAGTCATAGGGCAGATCCGGCAGGGAATATAATTTTTTATCAGACATACTATCTCACCTTTGGTAAAAACAATCTAACGCATTCTATTTAGCTTTTCTTACAAATAGGCTTGCAGCGACAATTATGACTGCGATTATTTCATGTCTTTACCAGAGTACAATGTACACCGCGTCTCCTTCCTTCTTGCCCTTTAAAAGCTGGCAGTGGCGGAGTATGGCGAACTGGTTCTCCAGCTCCGGGGAGGGGATCTGGAACCGCTCCATCAGCTCTGCCTTGGTGGCCTTGCCCTTCTGCAAAATGTACTCGTAGATCTCCTTTTGCAGATCTGTAAGGCCATCGGTTCCTTCCAGGCCGTGGCTCTCTCGGAATATCTGCTTCGACCTCACTGCCCAGGGATCGCAGACGCGAATCCGGTGACCAACATCGATGTAGCAGTTCTCGCAAAGGGTCTTGCCTTCCGTTGCGAATACCTCGTCCTCAGCGATCTCTTTGCCGCAGCTTTGACACTTTATGCCATCCAGCATTTTCTATCTACCTCAATATTAATGAAAAAGTTCTAATAGAAAGAAGCTACTACGAGAAAATTATGAGGGCATGCTTAATATTAATACTAATCCCAATCCTGGTCCTGGGGTTTGCCAATGCCTCCAAGATAACCGTGGGGCCGAAGGATGCGGATTATTCGCAGATTCAGCAGGCAATAGACAATTCCAGCCAGGGAGATACCATTGAGGTGCAAAGTGGAGTTTATCGCGAGAACGTTCATGTCTATAAGACACTTACCTTGCAGGGCATTGACAGCGGTAATGGCCTTCCGGTTGTGGATGCCGGGGGATCGGGAAGCGTCATCAACATAGCGTCCAACGACACGATTGTTGAGGGCTTTAATATAACGGGCTCGGGCGGTTGTGGATGCGGCAACGCCGGGATAAAGGTTGAATCCAGCAATAATATTGTGCAAGGTAACACAATTTACAAGAATAAGTATGGAATTTATATCCAGTCAGGCAATGAAAATAATACTTTTATGTCCAACGACCTGCTGGAGAATGAAATAGCTGTAAGCGACAGTGGCATCAACAATCGATGGAATGGGAGCGCGCCGGCCGCAGGATTGCAGAGCCTCTTGGCGCTGATAAGCGGTTCGCGGGTTATGGGAAACCATTACAGCGATTACGATGAGGCGTCGGAGGGCTGTAATGATACCAACCAGGATAAAATTTGCGACATGCCAAGGATGATTGGAGGCGGTCCAGGAATAGATAATTATCCATCTGTTTCCTCCACAAATTGATCTGAATAGAAATGCTCGATTTAACTGATGGCAGCAGAGATAAGTGGCCGTCCGTTCTTGCTTCTATCGATTTTCCCGGCTTGCCCACTTCCGAAGCCGTGGCCAGAAATGGCAGCTTCTGCCAGGAGCTGTGCCGCCTCTTCGACCGGCTTCAAGAAGGCTTCGATCGCCTGACGGCTGACAAAAAGGCGAGGTGCGGCCTGGATGGAGTGGCATTTGAGGTCTTTTTGCAAATCGATCTGGAAAAGAGGAAAATAGTGCTGGATAAGCTTTTCAAATATGTTGATATTGATTTTCATCTCTTCACAGAGCTTTTAGAAATACTGCAGCGCTATTTTTCAGAGTGTGATCTGGCGGTTCCCGCTTTGCAGGGATACGAACTGGCCAGGGAGATCCGGCGATTTCTCGGAGTGCCCGAAGTGGAGTGCGTCTTCCTGAAGGGAGACACTGAGGAGCGGCTGCTCATGGGCGACGCTCTGCAGGAGACGAGCTTCGAGAGCATCCTGGAGGACACACAGAGGCATTACGAGGAGCGGGGCGGCGTGGATAAGAAGAGGCAGGAACTGGGCCAGGGCAGGGAGCTCTCCATGTACTGGCGGGGGGCTGAGGACGAGGAGGAAGTCTTGTGGATGCAGGTGAGAATTGGATTAGCGAAGATTTTTTGACAAAGGTAAATCCAATGGTAAAATATGGAAAGTGATGTTCTGGTGGCCGTGCGGCAGGAACTGCTACAAAGCATTGACGAGAAGACCCGAGAGAGCGCCCAGCGCTTCTTCAAGGAGGATGTAAAGTTCCACGGCGTGAAGAGTGCCCAGGTCAAGAAGATCGCCACAAAATATTTCCGGGAAATAAAGGACCGAGACAAAAAAGAGATCTTCTCTCTCTGTGAAAATCTCCTGCAGGCCAACTTTGGTGAAGAGGCCTCCATCGCCTTTGAATGGTCCTACTCTCTGCGTCGGGCGTACGAGCCGGAGGACTTTGCCGTATTCGAGAGATGGGTGGATCTGTACGTGGACAACTGGGCCAAGTGCGACACGCTTTGCAACCACACCCTGGGCACTTTCGTGGAGATGTATCCGCAGTTCATCGAAAACCTGGCAGCCTGGGCCCGCGCTGAGAATCGCTGGCTTCGGCGCGCCTCGGCTGTGACTTTGATTTTGCCGGCCAGGAAGGGTGCATTTTTAGAGAAAGCTTTCGAGATATCCGACATCCTCCTCACGGACAAGGACGATATGGTGCAGAAGGGCTACGGCTGGCTGCTCAAGGAGGCAAGCCGCAAGCACCAGGCGGAGGTCTTCGACTACGTGATGAAGTGGAAGGCAAAGATGCCGCGTACAGCGCTACGCTATGCTATCGAGAAGATGCCGGTGGAGATGAAAAAAGAGGCGATGGCGAGGTAGGTGCATTTATGATTTTTTTAACTTCGCGGCTTCGCGCCTTCGCTTGAAACCGGACCCGACTGAATCTCACGCGAAGCCTTGATTAGCGCGAAAAACGGTCAACCGTCCACAAAGGCACATTATCCACTCACAATCATGGCTTCAATTAGGCCAGGAAGTACCAGGCGCCCTGGACTGGGCCGCCAGGCAGAGAATTTCAAACATCAGCGTGGCCCCGGCCAGAGCCGTAATCCCGCTGGGATCGTAGGGTGGGGCTACCTCCACCAGATCCCCGCCAATGACATTCAGCCCTGACAGACCACGTAAGACCTGCAAGGCCTCGAAGCTGCTCATGCCTCCAACCACCGGGGTTCCCGTACCCGGAGCGAAGGCCGGGTCCAGACAGTCGATGTCGAAGGATATGTAGACCGGACCGTCTCCAACTATGTTCCTTATTTCAGATACCGTCTTCTTCCAGCCCAGCTCGTAAAACTCTTCGATGTGAATTACTCTCATGCCGCAGTCGTAGGAGAATTGCCAGAGCAGCTCCGCCGCGCCCCGGATGCCGAGCTGCACAGTGCGCTTCGGGTCCACCAGCCCCGCCTGCACAGCATTTCGCATGGGGCAGCCGTGCTGCAATCCGCTTCCGTGAAAAGGTGCCGACGTGTCGCAATGCGAGTCGAAATGGATGAGGCCGACCTTCTCTTTTGAAGAGAGTGCTTTTAGAATGGGAAAGGTTATGGAGTGATCCCCGCCCGCGGTTATGGCCAGGACGTTGGCGGAGGACATTTTCCGGTAGAATGATTCAATATCTGAGTGGGCCTCTTCCAAATTATAGGTGGTATGGAAGGGCACATCTCCCACATCCGCTACCCGGTAATCGGCAAAGGGCGACATGCGGCTGTAGTGGTTGTAGACTCCCACCAGCAGTGACTGGTTCCTGATCTCCCGCGGGCCCAGGCGCGCGCCGCTGCGGTTGGTCACGCCCAGGTCGAAGGGCACGCCCACCAGAGCAATGTCCATATCTTTTATCTCCGCTTGATGTGGCGCCCCGAAAAAGGTAGGGATACCAGAGTAAGGTGGTTCCAGCATCTGGGGCGTGAAGGTCTTCACGCTCTTTGCGAGCTTTTTCATGTTGTCGTCCATAACATTTCTCCTGAGATTCCTGCGCGGATGTGCCGCCACTATTTCACTATCGATACGCCTTGCTGCGATTTCTGATTCGCAATACCAATACTCCGCCCTGTTTCTTGGAATAAACGACCCGGTAGTCTCCTATGCGCAGTTTGAACAGTCCTTTAAATTGCCCGGTGAGCGCCTCTCCGCAGTCCGAATTACTGGATAACTCCTCTTCCAGCTCTTTGACTAATCTCAGGGCAACAGCCTTGTCCAGATTCTTCAGGTCGTGGGCCACAGACGATTTGTACTCAATCAGACAGGCCAATTAGTTCCCTCATCTCTTCGCTAGATACCACTTTGTCGTTTTTATCGTTCAAACGCTCCTGGGCAATCAGGTAATCTGAATAATCCTCAAGATATGCCTGCAACGCTTTCTTGATGATATACGCCTTGGAGCGATCTATCGTTTCAGAGAGGCTCTTCAGGCTATCTGCCATGTCATCTGGGAGCCTAATCGATACGGATGTGGAGATCTCAATCACCTTGTATTACAATGAACTACAATGAAATATAAGCATATCAATGCATTCACATCCTCCATCCCACATCATACCGCGCCCCGCACTCCGGGCAGATGAGGACGATCCGATAGCCGCTCTCCGTCCTCAAAAAAGAGCTGTGAAAACCCAGCTCATAGCCGCACTGGGGACAGATCCGAAACTCTTCTGCCAGATCAACCTTGACGATATCGCGAGAAGCCTTCATGCGGCAGCATTATCCTTGTGATCTATTCTATTTTTCCTCGGGGCCATCATCGCATGGCCCGGCTGAGCCTGCCAGGTCGCCGATATACCGTCCGCAGTGCGGGCATCTAAATTTTTGCATCTTCCGATCCTCCTTTCTCTTAGCCAGCACCTCGGCAAAACCGGAGGCCAGAACGCCTGTAGGCAGGGCGAAGAGCCCTATGCCTAATATTACTACTATCGAGCCGATCAACTTGCCCCAGAGTGTCACGGGATATACATCTCCGTAGCCCACCGTGGCCAGGGTCACAATGCCCCACCACATGGCCACCGGAATGCTGGAGAAGGCCTCGGGCTGAGCAGCGTTCTCCGCCTCGTACATGAGGCTGGAGGAGACGACGAGCAGTATCATGATGGCAAAGAACATGAGCAAAATCTCTTCCTTCTTCAGCCGCAACACATCCACGAAGGTCTGTAGCGCCTCGGAGTAGCGGGCCAGCTTCAGCACCCGGAAGAGCCGGAAGAGGCGCATGGCTCGCATGAACCTCAAATCCAGGAAGAAGATGGGCAGATAGAAAGGCAACACGGCTATGATATCGACTAAGGCCAGGGGCGTCACCAGGAATTGCAGCCTGCCCCGCACCGGATCTTTGAATCTGGGATTTACGGTGCAGCTCCAAACGCGAAGGATGTATTCAACGGTGAAGACGGCCACGGAAAAAACATCGAAAGCACGAAAGAGTGGGGCGTAGGCAGAGTAGATCGACTGCACCGTCTCCAGGACCACCGCGGCTACGTTTAATACAATCAGGCCCATGATGAAGGGGTCGAAGTACTTGCTGTCCTCATCTCCCGGCTCCAGTATGCCGTAGATGCGTGTCTTGAGGTCCTGCTTCATTGTCGGCTTTTATGGAGAGCGGTTTTGCATTTAAATTCTTTCCAGCGTCATTTAAGGGCCATTTTCAAGGCTCTCTTTCGCTTCGGCTTCCTTCTCCTCCCGTCGTCTCTCCAGCTCATCCACAAAGCCAGAGGTGAGAATCGACGTAGGCAGGGCAAAGGTGGCCACGCCCAAAATTATAATCAGACCGCCGGCCAGCTTTCCCAGAGTGGTTATTGGATAAAAATTCTCGCCGACTGTCGTCATGGTCAGCACCGCCCACCACATGGTGGCGGGTATGTCAGGAAAACGCTGGGGCTGAGCCTCATGCTCCAGGAAATAAATCACCGTCGAGGATAGCACCATGAAGAAAATGATGGCAGAGAAACTCATGGCCAGCTCGCGCTGTTGGGCGCGTACCACGTCCATTATGGTCTGCAAGGATTCGGAGTAGCGGCTCATCTTGAGCAGCCGGAAGGTCCAGAGTACGCGAAGGCTTCGCAGTAGCTTATGATCTGTGGGAAAGGCCAGTACAGCGTAGGTCGGCAATATCACCAGAAGATCGATCAGCGCCAAAGGAGTCAGGGCGAAGCGAAGCCTTCCCAGGAAGGGACGGCTGTATTTCGGGTCCACATCACATGACCAGATGCGCAAAATGTATTCAATGGTGAATACTACGACAGATATGTCCGCGAAGTAATGGAACAGAACTTTATGGGCCGCATAAATGCTCTCCACTGTTTCCAGGACCACCGCAGTGACATTGAGGACCACCAGTACCAGCATAAAGAGATTTACAGCCTCAGCCGTTTTGTCTTTTGCATTGGTCGACTCCAGGATCTCGTAAATGCGGAGCTTGTAGCTCTTGGCCATTTCAACCTCGCTATATTGGGCGTGATATGTCTATCTTAATATATACGAACTTGCCTTATTTTTGATATGCGAGCCGCTTGCCTCCAGCTTTCCGTAGAGCCCTGTCATCCCGATAAAAATCTCTCTCGCGCATTGCAGATGGCAGGCGCGGCCTTAGCCGAAGGAGCTGAGATCCTGGTCTTTCCTGAGCTCTTCCTGACCGGCTTTTGCTACGAGCCTTCTTTGCAGTCATCTTCCTCTGCGCAAGACCAGCCGCCCTATCCCTCACTTGATCCCTTCCGGACGCTGGCTCGCGAGCACAAATGCTTGATCATCGGCTCCATTCGCAGCGGCCGACAGAACCTGGGCTTTTGTCTTGGCGGCGACGGCCTAGAGCTTCGCCCCAAGATCCACCCCTTCGCTGAGGAGGAGGAGCACTTTGACGGCGGTGACTTCATCTCGCCCGTAGCCACGAAGTGGGGCCTGGTGGGGTTAGAGATCTGCTACGACCTGCGCTTTCCTGAGGTGGCGCGCACCCTTGCCCTGCAGGGTGCAGATTTCCTGGTTACCGTGGCCCAGTTTCCCGCGGCGCGGCAGGGGCAGTGGCGCGTGCTGGCCATGGCCCGGGCCGTCGAAAATCAGATGCCTCATCTGGCCTGCAACTGGGCAAACGGCGGGGGCTCATTGATCATCGATGCCCGCGGCCGGGTGTTGGCCGAGGCCGGCTCAGAGCAAGCTCTGCTATGGGCTGATATCGACCTGGCCGATCAGGATCTATTCCGTCGCGAGGTCTCCTGTTTTGCTGATCGCCGGCCAGAGATCTACGGAAGGTGGGATGCTGAACGCTCTAACCCATAATTTCCTGGTCTCCAAGTTCCGGGGCTATTACATTGAATCCTCCCTTGATGCCCCGCCCAGCCTCGCTTCTCGCGAGTGGGGCTTTCTCTTCTTCGACGATTCAGGCATGCGCCGGCACAAGTCCTTCTTCTCACGAGGAGAACTGGTCGATTATGTGCGCTCCATGGTGCCGCGCCACGTCTATCACTCTGCCGCTTACTACCAGCGGCCCGGCGCGCCCACTATGAAAGAGAAATTCTGGCAAGGCGCCGACCTCATCTTCGATCTGGATGCCGATCACCTGAGAAATGCGCCCAAGAGCTATAGCGAGATGCTGGAACAGGTAAAAAAGGAGACACAAAAGCTTTTGACCTTTCTTTTATCCGACTTCGGCCTTAGCGAGAGCAAAATGAGTGTGGTCTTTTCCGGAGGCAGGGGCTATCACATCCACGTTCGAGACCCACGTGTTTTTAGTTTCGGCAGCGACGAGCGCCGGGAGATCGTGGACTATCTGGCTGGCCGGGGTCTGGCCATGGATCGGTTCATACACATGGCACCCATGGAAGGCGATTGGGGAAAAGATAGGGCTTTTCGGCTGCGTGCGCCTCCCGCAGGCGCGCCGGGCTGGGGGGGCAGGATCAATCGATCCATCATCTCCTTTGTCGAAGATCTGCGCGGCTTGAGCGAAGCGGAGGCGATCGTGGTTCTATCGAAACGAAAGGGCATTGGACCCAAAAAAGCCGCCAGCTTTTACAAAAGCCTGCAAGGGGAAAATGTCTTGGAAGAGATAGGCAGGGGAAATCTGGACCTCTTTAGGGGCAGCGCCGCTATCTGGAAGCTTCTTCTCGTGGAGTTCTTGGACAGCGAGGGCGTGAAGGTGGGCTTCAATTTAGATGAGGAGCGTGGCGAGACCGACGAGCCGGTGACTGCCGATGTGCGCCGGCTGATTCGTTGTCCCGGCAGCCTGCACGGCGGCTCGGGGCTACGCGTGACCTCCCTCACGCTGTGCGACCTGGAGGACTTCGATCCTCTGCAAGATGCGGTGGTCTTCGGAGAGGAGGCCGTGCCTCTGCATATCTTAAAGCCCTTCAAAACACAGATGAGAGGCGTTAGCTATAATCTGGAAGAGGGTCCCACAAAGCTGCCCGCCTGCGTCGCGGTCTTTCTCATGGCACGGGGTGTGGCGGAAGCCTGCACAAAGCATTAATCTATATATTATTTGATTCTCAGATAACAGGCCCGCAGAGGGGCATGAAGGTGGAACAATTGGATCTGGCCAATGCGCTTAGAGAGGAGCGCAAATCCGCGGAGCTTCAGCATCTGGATAAGGACTTTTACCAGCAGGTGGGCATCTATCTGGCCGGCCTGGGGCAGGAGCTCTCACAGGTAGGGGACCCCTTTTGCGTAGAGGCTCAGATCCTACAAGACACCCTCAAGAGTGAAAAGAACAGCGTCAATAAGCTCATAGACCAGAGGGTGAAAAAGATCGTCCGCCGGGCGCTACGTAGTGCCCGATCCGCTTCTCGGGAAGAGGTACTCCCGGGCATGACCGAGGAGGAAGAGGAGATCTACCGGCAGATGCTCTCTGCCATTGCCTCTGGACGCGAAGCTATCTTGGCCCACGTGGCTCACACCGAAAGGCCTTTAACGGGCAAGAAAGATATATCTCGGGAATACGAAATTGTGCGGTTGCTGGATAGTGTTCCTCTGTTCGTGGGAGTTGACGGGAGAAATTACCTTCTCGGGAAGGATGATGTGGCTGTGCTCCCGGCCGTTCACGCCAGAAATCTGCGCAACAAAAAATTAGCTTCTGAAGTGAAGATTGAGAGATGATGCGTTGTGAAGATGCCAAAAAAGCTTAACGCTTACTGTCCGTTCTGCAAAAAGCATACCCCCCAAACGGTGGAGAGGGTGAGAAAAGGCCGTGCTTCCTCGATGACTCATATCGTGAGGCAGAAGGCGCGAGCCAATGGAATAGGAAATCAGGGCAAGTTCTCTAAAGTTCCGGGCGGCGACAAGCCCGTCAAGAGGCTGAACCTGCGCTACCGCTGCAACACTTGCAAGAAAGCTCATAACCGAGCAGGCTTTAGGGCCGGCAAGTTCGATCTGGTGGAGGGATAAATTTGCCATCTAAGTTCGTCAAGGTAAAGTGCAACGACTGCGAGAACGAGCAGGTTATATTCGCTCATGCCTCTACGGTTGTCAAATGCCTGGTCTGCGGGCGCACGCTTGCAGAGCCCACGGGCGGCAAGGCTGAGATCAAGACTACCGTTGTAGAAGTCTTAGAGTGATTGATAATGCAACGTGAGGGCTGGCCAGAGCTCGGATCTCTAGTCGTCTGCACCGTGACTCAGGTAGTGGACTTCGGAGCTTTCGTCTCCATGGACGAGTATTCCGGTAAGCAGGGCCTGATTCACATCTCGGAGGTGGCCAGCGGATGGATCAAGTACATTCGCGACCACGTGCGAGAGGGGCAGAAGATCGTCTGCAAGGTATTGAATGTAGACACGTCCCGGCACCACATCGATCTCTCCCTGAAAGACGTAAATGAGCATCAACGTCGGGAGAAGATTCAGGAGTGGAAGGCGGACCAAAAAGCCTGGAAATGGCTGGAGATGGCTTACAAGGACCGGCCCGAGGACGTCAAGCGTGTCGCTGATATTCTGGTGGCAGCGTACGACAGCCTCTATCTGGCCATGGAGGAGGCGGCGATCAGCGGTGTGGAAGCACTGGCCGATGAGCGCCTGACGGAAGAAGACCTGAAGATGCTGGAGAGCCTCTCCAAGGATAACGTCAAGATACCCTCCGTTGATATCAGCGGCTATGTGGATATCACCTCCCCTGCTCCTGACGGCGTGGATGTCATCAGGAAGGCCCTCAAGCAGGCCAAGCGCATAAAAGACAAAGATGCTACGCTCTTCATCACATATATTGGAGCGCCGCGCTATCGCATTCATGTAACCGCGCCGGACTACAAGCATGCTGAGTCTGTTCTCAAGAAGTCTGCTCAGGCTGTGGTGAAATACATAGAACAGCACGGCGGAGAAGGCACTTTCCTTAGAGAGGCATGAGATCCAAAATCCTGAGGTGTACGGCATGCAGCCGCTACACCCTTATGGATATCTGCTCCGCCTGTGGGGGCCATACTACTATTACTAAGCCCGCCAGATTCTCTCCTGATGATCCTTACGGCAAGTACCGGAGAGCTCTCGGCCAGGAGGCAAAATGAAGGATACTCTGGTTTCCCGTATCAAAGAAGTAACCCTTAAGGACCCAATTCTTGTTGAGGGTCTGCCGGGCGTGGGTCACGTGGGAAAGCTAGTAGCCGATCACATGGTGGAAGAGCTCAAGGCAGAGAAGATCATGGAGATCTACTCGCCCCATTTTCCACCCCAGGTGATGGTAAAAGAGGACGGCACCATCAAGCAGGTCCGAAATGAGATCTATGCCTATCATGGCAAGAACGATGAGCCGGATCTGCTCATCCTCATAGGCGACTATCAGAGTGCCACCAACGAGGGGCATTACGAGCTTTGCAGCATCTTCCTGGACATCGCCCAGAGCTTCCATGTAAAGAGGATCTATGCTCTGGGGGGCTACGGCACCGGCCAGTTCGTGGATAAGCCAAACGTCATGGGGGCGGCTACAAGTATCGAGCTTGTGGAGGAGATGAAACAAAAAGATGTCGTCTTTCATGAGAACGAGCCAGGCGGAGGCATAATCGGCGTCTCGGGGCTGCTGCTCGGCATGGGAGCCCTGCGGGGTATCGATGCCGTCTGTCTCATGGGAGTGACCTCCGGTTATCTGGTAGATCCCAAAGCCGCTTCCGAGGTTCTGCGCATTCTCTCTGGCATTCTGGGTATTGTTGTGGACATGCAGGCTTTGGAAGAGCGGGCCAAGGAGATGGAGAAGATCATAGGCAAGCTACAGGAGATGGAGCGGGCCCAGGCTCCTTACGAGGCGAGCGGCGGGGATGAAGATCTCAGATACATCGGATAGTATCGACGCTCTCTTGAATTATGGGCATAAGCTCCTCTCTCAAGCCTTGCAAGAGGGAGCGGAGCAGGCGGAAGTCTACGGCATGTCTGGTCGCTCTGTCGATATTGATCTACGTAGGGATGTCGTGGAGCTGGCCAGCGAGAGCTTTCATCGCGGCCTGGGGCTTAGGGCAGTGATCGCTGGCGGCGTGGGGTTTTCCAGTACCAGCGACATGTCGCTTTTGCAGTTCGTGGCCAAAAGCGCCGTTGTATCCGCCCGGGCCAGAGGTGCTGACGAATCCTGGCGCTCTCTTCCCCGACCTAAAAAGGTGGTGCGTCCGGAGGGCATCTTCGATTTGCGTTTGCAGCAAATCGGCCCCGAGGAATGCCTTGACATCGCAGAGAGCATGCTTTCCGGCTGCAGGACCGTCAAGGAAGCGGAGCCGGTAGCTGGCAGTGTGGCCTGTATTTGCGGCAGCGGTTTTGTGATAAACTCGCTGGGAATGGAACTTCAGGAGACCTCCACCCTCATGCATGCCTCTTTGGAAACAATTGCCAAGGCGGCGGATGTGGCCACAGGCAGCGAGTTTTATAGCTCCCGAGGCTATCAGCCCTCGCTGGAGGACGTGGGTCGCGCCGCAGCAAAGATGGCTTTCTCCTCTCTGGACGGCTGCCGGGCAAAGAGCGGGACCTTTGATGTGCTCTTAAAGCCCCTGGCTGTAGCCGAGCTGCTCGATTATACCCTGCTTCCCGCCCTTGCTGCCGACAATGTGCAAAAGGGCAGATCCACTCTTGCAGGAAGGGTGGGCGAGAAGATCTCTGCCGAAGCCCTCGTGATCACCGATGACGGCCTCCTTCCCGGCGGCATGGACTCCTCGGCCTTTGATGGCGAGGGTGTGCCTTCTCAAAGGACGGTCCTCATTGATGATGGCATTTTAAGGGGCTATCTCTACGACAGCTACACGGCTGGAAAGGAGGGCGTGACATCCACGGGCAATGCTGTGCGCTCCGGTTACACGGGTGTTCCCTCTGTGGGATGCCGAAATCTCATTGTAGGATCCCCTGATGCTCGGGATCTTCTGGCTGAGACAAAAGGCTATCTGGTAAACGGTCTCATCGGTGCCCACACTGCTAATCCCATCTCCGGCGACTTCTCGGTGGAGGCAAAAAATGCCTTCCTTATTGCGCCGGGTGAAGAGGCTAAGCCCATACGTTCTTTGATGCTGGCCGGAAATTTCTTCGAGCTATTGAAGGATGTCGAAATTGGCAGAGACGTGCGGGCCATTGGGGCCATTGTCACGCCCACCATCAAAGTCAGAATGAAGGTAGTAGGAAGCTAAAGGTGGTTTTTGATGATAATTGGAGGGCCTGCCTCCCAGCTTCTCGCTGGCCGGGTGGCTACAATCTTAAATGAAACACTCGCTCTTTGCGATTACAAGACATTTCCCGATGGCGAGTCGTATACGCAAATTGTGACCCAGCTTGATGATGAGATAGTAATAATTCAGTCTACACCCACCGATCAGGACCTGGTCTATCTCCTGCAACTGCTGGACATTTGCCGGGACCGGCGTGTCTCTTTGGTCATACCTTATTTCGGCTATGCCCGCCAGGACAAGATCTTCAAGCCAGGCGAGCCCATGACCGCCCGGGCGCTGGCTACAGCCTTGAATCCCTTTTTGCAGAACGGTCGTGTCCATCTGGTCAACATCCATGCCTCATCCATTATGGCCCATTTCCAGTGCCCGATTGAGAATCTGGATGCCACTGGCCTGCTGGCCGAGAGGATCGCCAGCATGGGGCTCAAGGACACCGTAGTCATCTCTCCCGACAAGGGAGCTATGGCCATGGCCAAGACCGCCGCGGCCTGTCTGGGCTGTGACTCAGACTATTTGCAAAAGACCCGCCTCTCCGGAACGGAGGTCTCTATGGCCCCCCAAGAGGTGGCCGTTAAAGGCAGGGACGTGGTCATCTTCGACGACATGATCGCCACGGGTGGCACCATGGCCACGGCCATTGCACTTTTGCGCCAACAGGGGGCACGGCGCGTCTTTCTGGCGGCAGTACATCCCGTCCTGACAGGCTCGGCGATTCTCAAGCTCTATCGCTCAGGAGTGGAGGCAGTGCTGGCCACAGACACCCTGGACAAGGGCGTGAGCACGGTCTCGGTGGCACCGCTGATTGCGAAGGCTCTGAGATCATAAAACGGTACTGCCTCCGAAGAGTCAGAGAATAGCTTATTAACGTATACATCGGTTTCAATTATGAATGAAGCTTCAAGCCGTCATAAACGGTGAGAGAATTGAGGATATGGATTATAGATTTTCCCTTCTTTTAAGAGCGACGGAGCTGGGCTGCGAGAATTTCTTTTCCTGCATCAGATTGGGGGACGGTCTTCCTCAGCTCATTGCAAGAATTGAAGGTGATGAAGTGCAAATTTCTGATTTCAAGAGGTTTGTGCAGATGCATAAGCCAGATGGGGTGGACGTTTCCGTCATAGGTTTCGAGGAGTTCACAGGCCATGTTCCCTCCATTAAAACCTTCATGTCTTTCTGCATTGTAGAACTCTTAGACAAATGGGTCAGGGGTATCGATCATCCTAGCGATTGAGTATTGATTCGGAGAGGTTTCAACAAATGTCAGGAAACACCTTTGGCACCATATTTCGCATCACCACCTGGGGCGAGTCGCATGGCTCTGCGGTGGGCGTGGTCGTGGACGGCTGCCCGGCGGGCATGGCCCTGGCCGCGGAAGATATTCAGAAAGAGCTGGACCGCAGGCGTCCCGGCCAGAGCCGCGCCTCTACGGCTCGGCAGGAAGCGGACCAGGTTGAAATACTGTCCGGCATCTTCGAGGACCGGACCACGGGCACGCCCATCTCCCTGCTGGTCAGGAACAAGGACGCCAACTCCTCCACCTACGATCTCCTGCGCGACAAACCCCGGCCGGGGCACGCCGACTATACCTACCAGATGAAATACGGCCTGCGCGATCACCGGGGCGGGGGCCGGGCCTCGGCCCGCGAGACGGTGGGGCGCGTTGCTGCGGGGGCCGTCGCCAAGAAGCTGCTGGCCACAGAGGGCATCGAGGTCGTGGCCTACGTGGCGGAGCTGGGCGGAATTTTTGCGGAAATTGCTTCAACAGATCTAAGTGAGCTCAGAGACCAGGCCGAGTCCAATGCCGTTCGCTGCCCCGATCCGGCTGCGGCGCAGAGGATGCTGGTGCGCCTGGACAGCGTGCGCGGGGAGGGCGACAGCCTGGGCGGGGTAGTAGTAGTAACCGCAGAGGGCGTGCCCGCCGGTTTGGGCGAGCCGGTCTTTGACAAGCTGGACGCCGACCTGGCCAAGGGGCTCATGAGCATTGGCGCGGTGAAGGCGGTGGAGATAGGCGCGGGCCGGGAGTGCGCCTCTTTGCGTGGCAGCGAGATGAACGACCCGCTGCTCTGGCAGGAGGGCAAGGTTGATTTCGAGAGCAACAACGCCGGCGGTATCCTGGGCGGCATCTCCACCGGGGCTCCAATTGTCTGCACCATTTCCGTCAAGCCCACGCCGTCCATCGCAAAGCAGCAGAGCACAGTTGATCTAGCTCGGGGCGAGGCGGCAGAGATCGAGATCAAAGGCAGGCACGACCCGGCCATCCCTCCCCGAATTGTGCCCGTGGCCGAGGCCATGGTGGCCCTGGTACTGGCCGATCACCTTCTCAGGCAGAGGGCGGCAAGGCTGTAAATTTTTTTGGCTAGCGTGGACAGCGATCTCACGCGATGCCGCGAAGGGCGCGAAGTGCAATTAGGTAATTTTGTGTTGTTGCGGGAATGAAAATTCTCGTTCTTCGCGGCTTCGCGCCTTCGCGTGACCCGGTCCAGTGATGAAAACGCGAAGAGCCTTTTATATCTTCTCACGCCCAAAATGTGCCTCATGCGCAAAGAGTTTCGTAGCCTCATCTCGCTGGAGGAAGCTCAATCAATCGTCCAGAGCCGCCTTCCCCGCACGGCAACGGAGGCAGTGCCGCTGCCCGAGGCCCGTGGCCGCATCCTGGCTGAGAAGGTCGTCTCCTCTCTGGATGTGCCGGGCTTCTCTCGCGCCTCCATGGATGGCTTCGCCGTGCAATCTGAGGACACTCTGGCGGCCAGAGAGGATCGGCCCGTCTGCCTCTGCCTGGCAGGCACTATTCCCATGGGCGCACTCCCCCAGTTGCGCGTAGCGCGGGGCGAGGCTGCGGAGGTTTCCACCGGCTCCATGATGCCCCCCGGCGCAGACGCGGTGGTCATGATTGAATACAGCCAGGCAGAGGGAGATAGGGTTCTGATCAGAAGGCCCGTCTACGGTGGCGAGAACGTGCAGGCGGCGGGAAGCGATATCTCTTTTGGCGAGGCCGTGCTTTTTCCCGGATGCAGGCTGGCGGCGCGCGAGATGGGGGTTCTGGCGGCCCTGGGCCGAACGGAAGTGGCGGTGCGTAGCCTCTTGGTAGGCGTGGCATCTACCGGCAATGAGCTGATGCCGCCCGGACGCCCCTTAGCCGCGGGCCAAATTTACGATATCAATACCTACACCATCGCAGCGGCTGTTGCCGACAGCGGTGCTCTCGCTATCCCCTACGGCATCCTTCCCGATAATAAGGAATCGATGGCATCGATGCTGCTGAAGATGGCCGCAGAATGCGACATGATTCTGGTGAGCGGCAGCACCTCCGCCGGCGCTGGGGACATGATCTTTCAGGTGATCGAGGAAGAGGGCGAGCTGATATTTCACGGAGTGAACCTCAAGCCCGGCAAGCCCACCATCTTCGGCACAATCGATGACAAGCCCTGCCTGGGCCTGCCCGGCTATCCCACCAGTGCTCTGACCGTCTTCTCCTGCCTGGCAGCTCCCGCCATTCGCGCCGCTCTGGGGCAAAAAAATCTGGGAAAAAGGGTGACAGGCCGGCTGGCCGGGCCGCTTCGCTTGGAAGGCCGCCGCCAGATGCTGGCCGTGGGCCTATCCGGCGAGCTGGTATATCCTGTGGACAAGGGCAGCGGCTCCATCACCACTCTGGCCGGGGCGGAGGGGGTCATAGACATCCCTTCAGGCGTCGAGTATCTGGAGAAGGGCGAGAAGGTAGAGGTGGAGCTATTTAGTGAGGCGGAAGCTGCCGATCTGGTGGTGGCGGGCGAAAACTGCATCCTCCTGGAGCAGCTGGCCGAAAGAGTGCCCTGCCGTCTGGTGCTCCTGAATACCGGCTCGCTCCAAGCCAGGCTCTACCTGGAGGACGGCGTGGCTGACCTGGCCTGCGTTTCGGGGGAAGCGGCATTGGAAGGCATGGCGTTGATCTGGGGGTTCAAAAGAGAGCTGGGCCTGGTCTTCCGGGATGCTGATGTTCTGTCGGACCTTTCTGACCGGCGCATTGTGGGCTGGCACCGGGACTTTGCCATGCAGGCCGCATTTGAGCGACACCTTTTGGCCTTGGGCCTGACACAGCCCCGCTATGTGCGATTGGCCAGGACGCACTCGGCCGTGGCGGCAGCCGTCGCTTCCGGGCGAGCAGAGGTGGGCTTTGCGGAACGCCGGGCCGCAGCCCAGGCGGGCCTGGGCTTTCAGCCCCTGGAGCATGATGAGATTAGACTGCTGGCTAGGCCAGAGAATGTTGGTGATGCCCGGCTCAAGTCCCTTGTTTCTGCTCTTTCTCGGGAGGAAGGGGCTTAAAAGTCCTCATCCTTCGCTCATAGTAGCTGAGGGGATGCCTAATCCTTTTGCATAGCTCGTCCTCGCCTGGACAGTTGCCGTAGGTGGCCATGGTGGCACAGGCCGGAGGCTTGTAGTGAGTGCCGGAGGCCCCTGCGATGTGCCCCACCTGGTATCTTGTCCTCTCCTCATCAAAGTCCGGGCTGGTGTTGAAGAGAGATACGACCTCGTCGGCTGTCATATTGATCTGCAAGAGGAAGCTGACCAGAGCAAAGCGCGCACTGTGGGCCAGGTTGGTGCCTTTGGCAACCTCGGATAGCATCTTCTTGATGCAGGGTGGAAAGGCCCCCTCCTCCACATGCCCCAGGTCCACCTTGTCGCGGGCTCTTATAATATCGAGCTGTTCTTTGAGCGGCCCCAGGTATTCCTGGAGGGAGGCGCAAATCTTTTCGTCTACGGGCAAAGGCAGCCCTTTTAAGATCTTCTCCCGGGCAGCTTCTTCCATGATTCTTTTCAGCTCCTCTTCCGTAACTGTGAGGTAGCCCTGCTGAAGATCGCGGTTCGTCAGCTTCCATTTAGGGCTGTGCATGCTGTGCGCCGCCCGAATATACTCGGAAAAATGAATCTTGTAGGGGCCGGGTCCCTGGGGATGAAGCCCCAGGTCGTCTGCGATGGCCGCCAGCCCTTCCTTCTCATTTTGCATCCTTCGATAGGCCAGCTTTGCCTCGGCCAGAGCGTAGCGGCGCAGCAAAATGGCATCACCCAAGCAGGAGACCATGACTCTGGCCAGGGGATAAGAGAGAAGCTCAGCCAATAGCTCAGCTTGCGTATTGGCTGAACTTTCGGAAATAGTGCCGCTCATAGACTCTGCTACCCTTTCTGCGGCCCGGCCCCGCACCGTCTTAAAAGAGGTTTTGCTAAGAAGGCTTTCTAGAGAGTAGCCGACCTTTCGCACCAGGCTAGCAGATTCTTCTGTAAAAGGGTAATCGGAGATCCTCATTCCTGTTCGATTCGGGGAGCTAGTAGGTAATTGATCTCCACATGCTGGCCGAGCTTGAGGTGAATACGCAGCGGGTAATCTATGCCCATCTCCAGTGTGACCTCGCCCGCCTTGCTGATGGATTTGGACATGTCTTCCAGATAGTCCAGAGAGAAGAGGCTCCTGGCCTCGCCGGGCTTCATGCCCAAAAGCTCAGTGCTGGGAATCTTTAGCTTGAGCGAATCGATGTCTCCTTTGGCTTCCATGTAAAAGCCCTCATCAGAGACGCCCAGTATTACATGATCGCTTACCTTTTCGGCGGCTTTTACCGCCCGGCGTAGCTCCACACCCGGTAGTGTTACGTGGGCCGGCAGATCCAGTTCGGGTATGCGCGGCTCTTTCCTGATGGCAGTAGGATCGATCAGGCTTAAGGTGTAGGAGAGGGACCCCACTCCAATCTTCAGCTTGTGGCTCTCTTCTTCCAGCTCCAGTTGCACATTTTCGCCCTTATCTGCCATGCTCAATACATCACTGAGCCGAACCAAGTCTATGCCGATTTCACAAGTATCGGCTTTGAAGTATTCGAAGGCCTCATTGCCGATCTTGAGCGAGACCATAGCCACGTTCGCAGGGTCTACAGCCTTCAGTTCCAGGCCATTTTCCGATATGGAGAACTTGACTTCATCCACCAGAGAAGAGACTGAATCGATTGCATCGCGCAGAGTTTCTGCGTTGATTACTGCCTTGAACATTCCTTGAGCCTCCTCCATCAGAACCGTTTAATATTTAATATAGTTGATGCTTAGTCATACTCTCGCCAGGTTCTGCTGCATTTGGTGCAGCGGAAGAAGCGAACCTCGCTCTCATCAGCAGAACGAAGTTGGCGAAGCCACCAGTATGCGATATTGTTGCCGCACTCCGGACACCTGGAATTGGTCGTAGGCAGGCCCGACGACTCCTGCTCTAAGACCGGCACTACGCGATCCAGCTGTTTGGTCTTGCTGACCATGGATTCGCCTGCGGTCTTCGGTATCATGTGGCCGCACTTTCTGCAGACCATCATGCCGTCCTTGGGCATCATCATGCTCTTACATTGGGGACAAAAATCCATCGGCATAAAGTAAACCACTAGTCATATTAAAGTTTCCCAGCACCATTTGGTGATAATGAGGCACGATTATGAGCACAGCGATTAATGTGATATGTTTGGATCGCCCGGGAATGCTGCGCGACATCGCCGGCGCGGTAGCCAAAAGGGGCGGCAACATCGTCTACACCCAACAGTTTGTTGTGGAAAGAGGCATGAATCGGGAAAAAGCCTCGGTTTACATGGAGATAGACTGCCCGGAAGATGATGTTTTGGGGGTTGTAGAAGAATTGACATCCTTTGATTCCATCTTCGATGTCTCCATCCACGAGCCTTTCGAGAAGATATACGGCTCCCGGGTGATCATAATAGGCGGCGGCGCCCAGGTGGCTCAGGTCGCAGTAGGTGCTGTGAGCGAGGCAGACCGGCATAATCTACGAGGCGAGCGCATCAGTGTGGATACCATCCCCCTGGTGGGAGAAGATGCGATTGCCGATGCCGTGAGCGCTGTCCGCCGACTGCCGCGCGCCTCTATCCTGGTATTGGCCGGAGCCCTCATGGGCGGACGCATCACGAAAGAGGTGAAAAGGCTACAGGCGGAAGGGATACCGGTTATTGCCCTGAAGATGGCCGGCTCGGTTCCTCTGCAGGCGGATCTGGTAGTAACTGATCCCATTCAAGCAGGCACCTTCGCAGTAATGCATGTAGCCAGCACCGCAGTCTTCGATATAAGTCGCGTGCGGGGCCGGGAGTTTTAGCTCTTGAGGATCTCGGCCAGATCCACAAGCTTCTCGCCGGAGAAAAGCTCCTCTACCGTGTAGAACTTATCATCCACCTCAAGCACGGGCGCAGAAAGGGCGAATACCCCGTTTATGCGTAGCTCCGTGAGGGCTTCGGGGGTGCTCATATCCTGATTCTCAAAAGAGATGCCGGCCTTTCTCAGCGCCGCTTTGAGCTGTTCGCATTTGGGGCAGGACTGTGTGGAATATACTATGTACTTCAAAGGGATACCTCTTGGTTTTTAGCGCAGTGCTCGCGGGTAAGATTTCGTGGCATAGGTCGCATAACCGTTCTCTACTGCCTTCTCTGCACACTCTGAACAGCAAGAGAAGTTGGCCATGTACTCTGTGCCTTCCATCTCATGCTCAAAGACCTGGTTGCAGGTAAATCCCGAGGTTCGCCTGAAATCAAAGCCCTTGCAAAATTCGTCATACTCCGCCAGAGGGGGGCGCTCCACTACGACCCAGTCCCGGGGAAGAAGTACGGGCAGAGTGGCCAGGTTCATGCCGCACCCACATGGGCCATAAACATCTTCTAAATCTTTGTAGATAATAGCCTTACATACCAGCTCGCTCATCGTTTGCTCCTCTCTTGCTAATGTTATTCGCGGCAACCTAAATAACATTTCCCATCCGCTTTTTGAATTTTTCCCCTCTTCTGGCTTTATTTTTCAAATAAACCCTAATAATGAAAACCTTTGCCCAACAAAAATTATATATGGAATTGCAGGTGAATAGACTGCTTATTCTGGCTTGTAGCTCTCGAAGATTTAAATTTTGTCTTTTCTGGCTGCAAAATCCGGATTTATGAGGTGTATGACAAATGCCGATACTTCCTGTTGCCCCGGTGAGCAGACTCATCCGCGAGGCGGGAGCTAAGAGAGTGAGCGAAGGCGCGAGGGACGCGCTGGCAGAGGTTTTAGAAGGATATGGCTTGGAGGTGGCCCGGGAAGCGGTCGGCTGGGCCAATCATGCCAAGAGAAAGACGGTCAAGTCCGAGGATATCAGAGAGGCAGTCAAAAGAGTTAAACCCCCCCTGGTCTCAGAAAGGTAGATCGATGGCATTAGATTACCATGCTCTAGGCCTGATATGCGGCATTGAGATTCACCAGCAGCTTGACACGGCTTGTAAGCTCTTCTGCGGCTGCCCCACCAAACACCGGGAGGTAGAGGAGTCCAATTTCGAGTTCTTCCGGTATCTTCGACCTTCCCGAAGCGAGCTTGGCGAGATCGATCGCGCCGCTCTAGAAGAGGTATTGGTTACGCGAAGGTTCCATTACAAGTCCTATGACAGCACCTGTCTGGTAGAAGCGGATGAGGAGCCGCCCCGGGAGATTAATGCCGAGGCTCTTGAGATATCTCTGGTCATTGCCCGGCTGCTCAACATGAAAATCGTAGATGAGCTGGAGACCATGCGTAAAATGGTGATAGACGGCTCCAATACCTCCGGTTTCCAGCGCACCGGCTACGTCGGCTCGGACGGCAGCATCGAGACCTCCTGCGGAACTGTGGGCATAAGCATCCTCAGCCTGGAGGAGGAGGCGGCGCGCATCATCGAGGACCGGGGAGACAGCGTAGTCTACTCATTAGATCGGTTGGGAATACCGCTGGTGGAGATCGGCACGGCTCCGGATATCGTCTCTCCGGCGCACGCCCGTGAGGTTGCCTCTTATCTGGGAATGATCCTGCGCTCTACCGGTCGCGTGAAAAGGGGTCTAGGCACCATTCGCCAGGATGTCAATGTCTCCATCAAAGGCGGAGCGCGAGTGGAAGTTAAAGGTGTTCAGGCTCTCAACCTGGTCGATAAGGTGGTGGAGTTTGAGGCACTACGCCAGGTGCGGCTACTGGAGATAAAAGAGGAGTTGGTCTGTCGCAGCTCTTCGGTTGATGCCACGGTTTGGGATGTCTCAGATATCTTCGCGAATACCGGCTCCAAGGTGCTGGCCCGCTCCATCAAGAACGGCGGAGTGGTCCTGGCCTGCCGGCTGGCGGGCTTTGCCGGGCTGGTGGGCCGGGAGATTCAGCCTGACCGTCGGCTGGGCTCCGAGATGTCGGACCGAGCCAAACGGGCAGGCGTAGGCGGCATATTTCATAGCGATGAGCTTCCCGCGTATGGCATAACACCCGCTGAGGTCGAGTCCGTGCGCGGCCTTCTGGCGACAGGCGAGAGCGATGCCGTGATCATGGTCACCGGGCCGCGGGACAGAGCGGAAAAGGCGCTACAAGCTGTGCTGGTTCGAGCCCGTGAGGCGCTGGCCTTCGTGCCGGAGGAGACGCGCCGGGCTCTGCCCAACGGCTGCTCGGAGTACATGCGGCCTCTGCCCGGTTCCGCCCGCATGTACCCGGAGACGGATGTGCCGGCTGTGGTGATCACGGATGAGATGCTTCGTCAGCTGCAACTGCCTGAGCTCTCTAGAGAGCGCGCCCAACGTTTCGAGCGCGAACATGGCTTGAATGCCGAACAGGCCAAAGTTATGGCCGCTTCCCCCAGCTATCCGCTCTTTGAAGAGATTGTGCAAAATTATCCGGTTTCTCCTTCCATTGTGGTCCGGACCCTGGAGACAATTCCCATCGAACTGGCCCGTGCGGCTGTGCCCGTCTCCAATCTGATCGACCGGCATTATGTGGAGAGCTTTGCCATCATGGCCCAGGGACGCGTGGCCAAAGAGGGCCTGACGGATCTGCTGCGCGCCCTGGCCGAGCATCCGGAAATGACGGCTGATGAAGCGGCGGCTGCGGCCGGCCTGGCGGGCGTGGGTGAGGCGGAAGTGGAGAACGCCGTGCGGATAATTGTGGCGAGTAAGGCCGATCTGGTGCGCTCCAAGGGAGAGAGGGCCGCAGCACCACTTATGGGCCTGGTGATGAAAGAATTGAGGGGTAAAGCCGATGGCGGCATGGTGAGCGCCATATTGAAGAAGGAAATACAAAATATACTCAATGAGTGAACCCAGAAAAACCGGATATGCTCCTCTGGGAGGAGACGCTTTTCAAGGACAGGGATCTGTTGGAGTTAGATCACCTGCCCGAGCACTTCCTGCACCGGGAAGATCAGATGAACAGCCTCAAATTCTGCATACGTCCGGCAATGCAAGGTGCCCGTCCCGTCAATGCCCTCTGCCTCGGCCCACCCGGCACGGGCAAGACCACGGCTCTTTTCAAGCTCTTCGAGGAAATTGAGGCCCATTCGACAAAGGTCATTCCCGTGCATGTCAACTGCCAGATGGACTCCACCAAATATTCCGTTTTTTATCAGATCTACAAAAAGGTCTTCGATCATGCTCCACCCTCCAGCGGCATATCCTTCAAACGCATCTTCGAGAAGGTAGCTCAGGCAGCAGCCGACCAGGATAAGGTGCTGATGGTGGCTTTAGACGATATAAATTATCTATTCCACGAAAAAGAGGTGGATCACGTCTTGTACTCCCTCTTGCGAGCCCATGAGACCTGTCCCGGTGCCCGGATGGGTGTGATCGGTGTTATGAGTGAATTGGCCTTGAATTATGTTCTCGACCCACGCGTGGTCTCCGTCTTTCAGCCGGAAGAAATCATCTTTCCTCTCTATGCCCGATCAGAGATACGCGACATCTTAAGCCGCCGGGTGCAGATGGGTTTTTATCCCAGCGTGATGGCCGATGATGTCCTGGAAGCGGTTGTGGACTGCACAGAGAGGTCCGGGGACCTGCGAGTGGGAATTGACCTTCTCAAGAGGTCCGGCCTATCTGCGGAAAAGCGTGCCTCCAAAAGCGTCTCGCTTGTTGATGTGGCAGGCTCTTGCGATCGTTCCCGCCTGGTTCACCTCACCTATGCCTTGAAAACCCTGAAAGACGATGAACTGGTTGTGCTGCGTCTGGCAGCGGAGCAAAAAAGCTGGCGCGCGGGCGAACTATTTGCTCGCTTTCATGAGCAGACGGATGCGGGATACACTCGTTTTCATGAGATTCTCAATAAGCTCGATTCTATCCGGCTGATAAATGCTGATTTTACCGGGACGGGGGAACGGGGCCGAAGCCGCGTCATCAGCGTGCGGTATGAGCCAGAAGAGATCTTGAGCCGGCTGGATCCTTGAATGTCCTGGTTTATGATTATTTGCAAAAGCTAGCTATATAAAAACTTTATTTTGTACCACAACTATATAGATCATATAGGCAAGGGCTTTAACCCGTTAATGCGTTCCATCATGGCGTATGGATCGGCCCAGGATAAAGATGCCTCGCAAATACGGGGAGATGTTCGTAGAGGCTTTGCTATTCATTTCTGCCATCGCCTCCATCCTCATTATCCTTCTCATCTTCTACTTCCTCATTAATGAAAGCCTCCCTGCTTTTTCACAACTTGGCATATTCTCCCTGTTGTCCGGATCGAAATGGCATCCAGCAGGAGATATTTACGGATTTCTGCCTCTTATTGCGGCATCAATGGTCATAACTCTCCTGGCCCTTTTTATCAATATCATCATCGGTTTTCCTCTGGCCATTTACCTGGCGGAGCTGGCCGGGCCTAAGAGCAAGGCCGTATTGAAGCCGGCCATTGAGCTATTGGCCGGTGTCCCTTCCATTGTCTACGGCTTTTTAGGAGTGATAATTCTCGTAACTTACCTGCAGGACAGCTTTGATATGCTCACCGGCAGGTCGATCCTGGCCGGATCGATCCTTCTGGGAGTAATGTTCATTCCTTACCTCACCACCATTTGTGAGGATGCTCTGCGAGCTGTGCCCAGCGAATTCAAGGAGGGCTCACTTGCGCTGGGGGCCAATCGCTGGCAGACGCTTCGAAATGTGACCATACCGGCGGCATCATCCGGAATTACGGCAGCCGTTCTCCTTAACATAGGAAGCATAATCGGGGAGACTATGGCCGTGCTCTTGGTAGTAGGAAACGTTGCCAGACTGGCCTCTCCCCCTTACGATATATTTGATCAGGGAGCAACCTTCACCTCGGTCATCGCCGGGGAGATGGGCGAGGTGGCCAGAGGCTCAATGCATTATCATGTTCTCTTTGCGGTTGGATTTGTTCTTCTTATCGTGGTCTCCATCCTCAGTTTGGTTGCAGATTATGCCCGTGCTCGCATCAGACGAAAATTCGGAGGATACTAAATGAAGATCAAACCCGCCCCGGCGGCCTCTCTTGTCATATCGGCGTTTTTATTCGTCTCCTCGCTAGCATGTCTTTTCCTTCAGCCGGACCTGGAAAAGCTGACGCCCCTTTGGCAGATCGGCCTTTTCGTAAGCCTTCTGCTGATTATTGCTTCCTATATGTTCTCGCGGGCCGTTTCCCTGAAGACTGCTCCCTTCTTAGCTCTGGACGTTCTCATCTGTTCCGCCATCCTCTCAATGATGTATTTCGGGACCCTTCATGCCGGATTTGTCATCCGCCGGCCACTTGGGGTGGGCGCATCCTTTGATTATTCATTCATTCTCTCTCTTCTGATACTTTTTGCCAGCATGCTGTGCATGAAGGACGCTTTTAATATCATATACGGATACAGCGCCCGGGGTCGAGAGGCCCTGGTATTTCTGGCCGTCAGATTGTCTGCAGTGCTCTCGCTTCTGCTCTTAGGCGGGATACTCTTCATAATAATCTACAAAGGAATTGGGATTATCAGCTGGGAGTTTTTGACCACGCCCCACAGGCGACTGGGCCAGGCGGGCGGGATCAGCACAGCCATATTGGGCTCTTTATGGATGGTTTTAGGTGCCATGATTGTCTCTTCTCCCCTGGGCATTGGTGCCGCCATCTATCTTCATGAATACTCCAAGAGCCAGAGGCTTAACCGTCTCATCACCATTGCGGTAAGCTGCCTAAACGGCGTTCCTTCTGTGGTCTTCGGCCTCTTTGGTCTGGCCTTTCTAGTGACGTACTTCGGAGTATCTCTCTTATCCGGCTCCATAATTTTGGGGCTCATAAATATCCCCACCATAATCCTGACCTGCCAGGAGGCCTTAAAGAGCGTTCCTAACTCTCTGCGGGAGGGAAGCATGGCTTTGGGGGCTACCAAGTGGCAGACGATAAGCAAGGTAGTCTTGCCCACTGCCATGCCCGGCATACTCACAGGCGTGATCATGGGGGTGGCCAAGGCCTCAGGAGAGACGGCGCCCATCATGTGGACGGCAGTGACATATACCGCCACACCCGTGCAGATGATTTACGGAGTTATCCCCAATGTATTTCAGCCGGTCAATAACCTGGATTACCATCTCTTGAACCTGATCTACTTCCTGGGGGCATGGGATGTGGAGGCCAGGGCCTGGGGTACAGCTCTGGTGCTCATTGCCTTAGTGCTGGGCACCAATATGCTGGCCATAGTAGTAAGAAATCACTATCGAAAGAAGATTTCCTGGTAGGACGATCGGTTCACAGCAAAAGCCTCGTGTTGTGCATGTCCAATTAACTCATTCGAATGTGTGAATTATCCATTCTCGTATCTCGTCTCTGACCCGCCGGAAGACCTTGAGCTGCTCTTCCTCCGAGCCACCGGCTTGTGCAGGGTCCTCAAAGCTTTTGTGAATGACTTCTCTTGCTTTGGGAGATTTGGCTGGAAGCTCAAGTTGCGTGCTGAAGATCGGGCAGGCCTGTTTTGCTCTGTCGCAGACCGTGACTGCCAGGTCAAATATTGTATCATGAAATTCTTCGGCTGATTTGGAGTATTGACCAGAGATATCAATACCGATTTCCTTCATGACCAACACAGAGCGAGGATCGACGTAAGTGGCCGTTACGCCAGCGCTGTACACATCGTATCTTCCGCCATAAATAGCTCTCAAGAGTCCTTCCGCCATCTGCGAGCGAGCTGAGTTATGGGTGCAAAGAAAAAGAACTTCCTTCTTGCCCTGGGTTTTTATGCTCATTATCATCCTGCCTTTATGCGCATAATTAATCAGCATTTTGGTCGCTCTTGTATACAGGAGCAGGATAACAGGACGCTACTACGATACACTAAGTTACCGAATATATGTTGTATTTACTCTATTGTTTTTTAAACCTGGTATGAGATCTATTGCGTTTATATATTCTATTTTGAAAAGATTTCTCAACAAGGTCGAATAATTAGGCTTCTGTGATATGTCTAGTCTAAGTCTAATGAGGTGAAGTTATTGGCGATAGGAATTACCATGCTTAAGGTCTTGCCGGGAATGGAGCACAGAGTCTACCATGCTTTAAGGTGCAAAGATGGCATTTTGTACATATGCGCAGTTTTTGGCGAGTACGATTTCATGCTAGTGTTGCAGGCAGAGGGCTTGAATGAACTCAGAGGTCTGATCGGCGGCATCGATGATACCAAGGATGTTATCGCGACTCAGATGATACTGGTGAACAATCAAAATGAGATGCTTGCCCAGGCGTGCTGAAGAATGCATGCCGAATAGTAGGTGTGTTTCATGATTGAATACGGGAATATCAAACGGAATAAGGGCTCCCCTCTGCAAGCAGATTTAAGCTACGAAATGAGATTTGTGGATGAAAGCAATCTCGATGAGATGATGGATTTACAGGAAATTGTGATTCATCATCTTGCCGATAAGGAGATATTCAGATCGCATTCTGCCGATTACTTCCAAGAACATCTGCAGATGGAAAAATCGGCAGTAGGCGTCTTTTGCCAAGATGGACTAATCGCCTACAATATACTCTCTTTTCCAGGAGAGGGCAAAGACAATTTTGGCCTCGACATAAACCTTCCCAAAGACGATCTGGCAAATGTTGTCCATCTGGCAACAATCGCCGTTCATCCCGATTTTCGAGGCAACTCGCTGCAGAGCAAGATGCAGAATGCTCACCTAAAAATGATAGCAAATTTAGGGTATAATCATGTCTGTTGCATGGTATCGCCCAAGAACCGGCCCAGCCTTCAGAATATCCTCTCGCAGGGCCTGATCATAAAAGCCTTGAAGATCAAGTTTGAATGGCGTTTGAGATATATCATGCATAAGAATCTCTTAAACCCATGCTTAATTGGTCCTGATGTGGTTAGGATGGATAGCAAAGATATTCCTGGTCAAATCAATCTACTTAATCGAGGATTTCAGGGATTTCATTTGTCGAAGCTTTCGGACAGCTTTGAGATACACTATGCAAAGCCCACCTGAATCCGGCTTCTTTTTCATATAAACGAAATCAACAACCTCGAATTTTTTAATATCAATGGTGCAAGCATAATATTAATAGATTTATCTAGGTGTCAAATTAGTATTATCGCGGCCTATCTATCAAAAATCCATCCTTTACATCTCAAAATTAATGTGCGACCCATACCACTATTGTCTTCATCTAATGTATTTGCAAAAAGATTATTGAGTATCCGTTCGTTAGATGTAGTGGGGCGTTACAGGGCCCCAAGAGCACCCCATATTTCACCGTCTGTGCGAACCTAGGTAAGCTCCTGCATGGAGGATAACAAAGGCGGCGCAGGGGGTGCATTCTCGGCTGGCAGATTGCACCCGAGCTAAAGCTCTACGTCAGGATACCTGGCTTTTTACCTCTCGGGCCCTGCCAGCATCCTCAATAACTGCTAGATCAAAACACAAGCCCTATTTTGCTATATTTCAGTTCTCTAAAACTGCATTATGCAAGTTTATCGACAGCTCTGCGATATTTATTATGAGGTCAAGCATGCGTTCCATGCTGCCGGCCAGCACCAGTCTGATCGGCATCTCGTCATCGTCTCTCTCCCAGAAAGAGCTGGTCATAATCATTGATTGCTTCTTTATCTCCTTAGTTTTATCAATAAGCTGGTTGGCCTTCTCTGTGTCCGGTTTGAGAAGCACGGATATGGAATCATCAATTAAGGTGGTGAAGGTAGAGCTCAGCCTGGCGATCTCATCGGTCATCTCTCTAGGAAGCTCGTTATCATTCTGGGAGGATATCTCGGCGATCTTTGAGGCATGATCTGCCATACGCTCCAGGTTTGTGGCCGCTTGCATGTAATTAAAGGCGCTGATGGGGCAGAGTGTCTCCTGCTTTAGGGATCCTGATCTAAGGATATCTATGAATTGACGGGCTATAAGCAGATTAAGACGATCCACGTCATTATCTCTTTGAATGACGTCCATTGCTAGATCTTTATTCCTTTTTAGAAGGGAGGATAGAGCGTCCTGGATCATGGACCGGGTAATATTCTTCATTCTTTTCAGGGCGCGATCAGCCGGTAGTTCTTCCGCGCTGAGAAGGTCATGTATAACCACTTTATTGATAGTCTCTTCCAGGATCTCCGGTCCGATGAGTTTGTTTACGATCGAGTGCAGATCTCTTTTTTGCATTGCTGTCAGTTGATGAGACGATATCTCGACCGTCTTGTAACCTGCAAGATAGCAGGCTATCACATCTCGAATCAACGGCGCTCCGTATTTGTTTCCGATGTCAAGCTTGACTATCTGGTCCGGCTCAGATCTATCACTGGATAGTAATAGGTCACCATTTTGGTTTTGCGAAATAAATAATAAAGAACCGCTGACGATTGCGTTTTCGTTTGCCCATTTTTTGGGAAGGGAAACAATCAACGTTGACTTTCCCGTCTTCTGCACTTTTCTCGTTTCCATATTTATTTTTAATTTTATAGACGATGGGATATTCCTTGCATATAAAGATGATATAGTATGAGCATAGAAAATATTATTATTACTACTATATATCTAACTATGTTTATCTTTGTCTCCTTATCCATTGCGTTTAGGATAGTACAAACGACTTATATATTTTTCCTATATAATATGAATACTACGCTTATCTCTATTGAATCTATATAGGTTGAATTGAGTGCCGCAATACAATGATTCATCCCTAATTCAATGAGTGTGAATGCCGAGCATCTGCTCTATTTCAGAGAGCCGGGAGCTTTCCCTTCTTATGTAAAGCGCGGCAGGCAGTCCTGAGTTGGCTATTTTGTACGTAGCTGCAAGAGCGGCACGATATACTCGGGGAAAATCTCTAAGCGAATTGCCAGCAAGGATGGCTATAAACTTGTCCAGATGGCTTATTCCGGTGGAGATCTTCTTGCTTTTCAGGATCATATCCTGGCTGGATATCAGATCTAACCAAATGTTCATCTCCTGCATGAGGTCCTGCTTCGTCAGATCTCTTACGACAATGTATGATTTTCCCTGGCAGATATTGTTGTAGAATTCTCTAAAGGTTTTTCCTCTGGAAAGAGTATACGCCTGTCCTATCCTTCCTGAATGAGTATCTGTGGACGCGATCAGTCCTTTTCCATACCTTCTGGCTAATTCCATAATCATCTCGTTTTTTCTCCTGACGCGATGCATATTGTATTCTATGGCTGGAAAGAGCTTGATCAGATCCGGTATGACGGCTAGATTGGGTCTTTCTCCCGGCTCGAACCAGAGGGGATGGTTATAAACGAAGGGCAGTTTTTCTTTTCTGAGGAAATACAGGAAGCTGTGCAGGTCTCCCACCGCGGCAATCTCTTCAAGTTTTTGAAACTGCTTATTGCCCAGGTCATAAACATTGATATGAATGGTATGTCCAACGGATTTCATATCCTTGATTTTTATCTCTACGCCTCTGATCAGACCTTCCATCTCGGGGCTCAAGATGTCGTATGCTGCCATAGTATCGTGATCAGTAAACGTCACATAGTCCATTCCATTCTCTTTTGCCGTCTGATATAATCTCTCTGGGTGCAAAGACCTAACCGAAATCACGTCCGGGGAGAAAAGGGTATGCACATGGAGATCTGCGGCCTGCCAACCATGTTTCCGAAAGACTTCTGCATCCCTCGCTGAGAGGATCTTTGTAGCTGCATTATTATCTTTCATCAGGGGAAATGATCACCATATCAATCATATGTTTTGTGCATTTAAACTATATAGCATATATCACTTATTCCTTGTATTGGTTTTTGACCGACTCATTTTAAAAGGAAAAAATTTTGGCGAATCATGCGGTAATACGTGTGCTGGGAGGAAAATCTGATCCCAGGCCGTCATGTATCAGAGCTTAACCATGAGTTAGGCAAGGGAAACCCAGGTTTAATCATTATAATATTATATATTCATTAGCAAGAAGCTAAACCCTTTTGCTTCCTCTCTGCAAAGTCTTCCATTACCTGATTGAGCAGGGCGCGAATTTTTGGCACCTCATCATTTTTGAGGTCGCGAAGCATCAGCGGCAAGGCAAACATCACCGCAACATCCAGTTGTATCAGGTTGATTGGATTACAATTGTGCAGCGCCATTTGGGCATTTTTTCGGACGGCTGCAATGCAGCTACCCATTGTCTTTATCTCTTCTTGGCCTTCCTCTGATGTCTTGCCGTTGCCGTTCATCTCCCAGGCGCTCACCACGGAAGTGATCAAATTGGCCTTTAGGTCCTCCGCGATATTTACCATCTTCAATAGATCCAAGATCAAGCCCAGTTTGAGGGATCTAATTTCGCCTATCCTGGTTACCAGCCCCTTTCGCTCCAAAATTGCCTCGTAGTATCCCAGAAGGCCAAGCAGACACTCGCCTTTTCGAGAATCCTCACAGCCGATAACTTCAAACATCCTTTTTCCTCCCATTTTCAAAAATAGACATTACAGATGAACTCTTGAGCCCTCTTTGAGGTCGAGAAATTATAGGCGATCTAAATTCATTGCCCTTTCCCAGAGATAAAGCGGTTAACACCATTTCATATCATTTGAATTCGTCCATATATTCCTTCTCCTATTAAAATATATACCTCTATTTTGTGAATATATTCTATATACAATTATCTGGAAAATATACACTGCACCTGCGGCCACCTTATCCACTCGTCTCATCCGGTTTAGACATATTTTAAAAAAACTATTATTGATTGATGCCGGCGATGTTCTCGATGGAGGTAGAGTGACACCCCCAGCATCAATGGACCGTTTTCATAATTGCAAAAAATTTGATAGTTACTTCTCAGTAGACTCTCGGGAACTGGGCTTGATTCGGTGCCTTGAAGCAGGTGCAGTCGAAGATGCCCTTCACAGATTTGAGTTTCGCGTCTCCAATATAGCTCGCAGGCATGGTAAGGTAGCCTCCTGAGCAGCAAGGTAGCCAGTCGTCACTTGACGTCTTCTTATAATAGGGCACCTCGATGGTCATGTTCTTCTCGATGTGGGAGGTTCCCCAGTAGTCCTCATCGATCTCAATGGAGGGGTTCTTCCAGGCACTGCTGAGGATACCAGACCCCAATCCCTTTAATGAAGAGAAGTCTGATAAGGGCATCTTCCCGTCTTTGGCGAGTTTTCCTGCGTAGTCCGTATTGGATTGCAGGACGCCGATGTGTGTTTTGCCGTCCGTCACATCTTCATTGATCTTCATCTCGGTAAAGCCCACGCCTTCCCAAACGGGATCGTAAGTATAGTTAAATTTCTCTTTGCCAACGATTTCCAATTCCTTATCAAGGGCATGAGCATACTCGACTTCGTGATGCATGCTTGTGCCGGCGCGATAGTTCTTCACCCAAGTCTTCTCTTTCAGCAGGGAATTGTAATCCAGCGGATTTGCGGCATAATAGCCAGTTCCGACGGCTATTTTCATGGGTGCATATACCATGGAGACATCTTCCTTGAATTGGATGCAGTTCTGAGTGAAATCGTTGTAATCAGTGTATAGCGGATGATTTTGCTTATTCAATTGTTGATAGGTCAGAGTGGACTCGCTGTTTAAGGAGCCGCTGCCATGAGCATAATTCTTGACTTCGACATTACCAGACTTAGCATACAGGTAGGTCATGGAATAACCATTACTTTGCACACTCTGCTCAAAGTTGAATGTTATATTCTTCTCTTCGTAAGATCCTGGACCAACTAAAGAGCCTGTGGTGGCCGCCATTGAACCGCCAATGAGCGCTATCAGTATAAGAGCAAATGACAATGCTAGCACAGATCTTTCTGGACCAATCCGCTCACAATAAGCAGAAAGTTTTTCGCAGATCCCTTTTATCATCCTACATCACCTCAATCCTTAACTGATCCCTGCCGCTGGGTTTTATGAGATAAATAGGCTGTCTTTATAGAAAACGTAAGATATATTCTGCCACATTCAATTGATATTGTATGCAATAGCATTTCGAATATGAGAATCGATTACCGGAATAGAGATCTATTTTCCAGGTATTTTTATTGTGACCGTTTGATTGGGTCGTATTACTATATTCTTTATTTTTAAAGCAATACCCCGATGCTTGCATCGGGGATAAAGGGCATGCTTATTCAGCTTAGGTTTGGATCAGCTTAACCTGGTTCCACCTTCATGCGGCGGCGCCTTGGATGCCCCGCAGCTTGCTGCGCGGGTGCGCCGCCGCCGTTTCACTTTGACAAAATTTACATATCTTGCTATGTCAGGTCGCTGCGGTGAGAATATGAGAAGACTTGCGACCATATTGCTTATTGCCCTATTTGTTGGGTCGTTTGCTACAGCGTTAGCAGCAGAGAAGGTGACAGTCACCGGATCGACGACTGTATTGCCTCTTGCAGAGCTAGAAGCTGAATCATTTAATGGTCAACAGACCGATTGTCAGATAACGGTTACTGGCGGCGGCACGGGTGCGGGCATAACTGCAGCCGGTGAAGGCCGATCAGATATCGCCATGGCTTCCAGAGAGATCAAAGACACGGAGAGGAGCAAATATAGCAAAAACAATTTCCAGCAATTCTTCATCGGCTATGATGGTATCTGTATCATTGTAAGCAAACCCATCTATGATGCCGGTGTCAAGGCCATAACCAAGGACCAGCTCAAGAACATCTATGCAGGAAAGATCACAAATTGGAAGGAATTGAAGGGGCCTGATGCGGAGATCTATGCGATTGCCAGAGAGGATGGCTCCGGAACCAGGGACACTTTCAATGAGCTGATTATGGGTTCTACGACCGCTGAGACGCCTGGGGTAAAGACTGTCGGCCAGGGTAGTGCTGAAGTTAAGACAGCAGTAACTGGCAGCGATAAGGCAATCGGCTATGTCGGCTTTAGCTACGCAGAGAGTGGAGATGTGGGTGTATTGACATATGAGAGCGTTAATCCAAATGTAGCTAACATAAAGAGCGGCTCTTATCCCCTGGCCCGTCACCTTTACTTCTACACCTGGGGGCAGCCCACACCCTGTGCCCAAAAGTTCATTGATTTCGTGCTCAGTTCCGCGGGACAGAAAATTGCGGATGAAAATGGATTCATACCGATCTGAGTGATTCTCAGGTCTTTCCCTTCTCTTTTCCTTGGGGGAGTTGTCCTTTAAGCATATATTCTATATAGTATCGTGGCCTGTAATGTAGATAATAGGTGATATATATTTTATATTGGTTAACTTTACATATCATTCCCGCTTCCCTGTCTCTGGTGAAATCTCAGTGAGAAAGTTATTTAGTGCTCTAATAATCGCCTTGATCGTGGGCGCAATCGGCACCTCTATGGTCATGGCCAAGGAGACGGTTCGTGTCTCTGGATCGACGACGGTATTGCCTCTGGCGGAAGCCGGAGCTGAGGCCTTCAATGGTGAGCAGTCCGACTACCAGGCACTGGTGACCGGGGGCGGTACCGGAGTGGGCATCAAGAATGTTGCCGAGGGCAACTCCGAGATAGGAATGGCTTCGCGCGAGGTTACTCCAGATGAGAAGAGTAATTTCGGCGACAAGTTCAAGGAAAACATGGTAGGCTATGACGGCATAGTCATTGCTGTGAGCAAGCAGATCTATGATGCCGGTGTGACTGCCCTGACCAAGGACCAGGTCAAGAAGATCTACTCAGGGGAGACTACCAACTGGAAAGATCTGGGCGGCCCGGATTCGGAAATACTGGTTGTTGCCAGGGAGCAGGGCTCCGGCACCAGAGACACCTTCAACGAAGATATCATGAATGACAAGAAAGCCGAGACACCCGGCGTGAACACCGTCGCAGGCAGCAATGCCGAGATCAGGACGGCCCTTACCGGCAGCGATAAGGCCATAGGGTACCTGGGATTCAGCTATGCAGAGGATGGAGCAGTTGGAGCCATAACTCTGGACGGCGTGAAGGCAACCCCCGAGACCATCAAGGATGGAAGCTACGAGCTTGCTCGCAAGTTGTACTTCTACACCTTTGGTGATGCCAAGCCTGGCGCGCAGGCCTTTATAGATTTCATGATGGGGGCCGCAGGTCAGAAGGTAGCGGTGGAGTACGGGTTCGTACCAATATAAAATCATCTCTTAATCTCCTTTTTTTTCTTTTTTCCTAACTCCTGATATTGAGACTTTCCTTTCTTGTTTTGCCACTAAAAATGTGCATCGATGGCCATTGCATGAGCAAGGCGCATAGTATCCCGAAAGATATTTATATTAACCTATTACTATTAACATTATATACTCAAAATATTTCTGTTTGCGGGATGGATTAGATGAGAAAGCCTATTTGCGTTCTGTTTATTGCTCTGCTCATAGGGACTGTTGGCCCCGTTACGGTTACTGCGAAGGAGACCGTCCTTATCTCAGGATCAACTACAGTTTTGCCATTGGCTGAGGCTGGCGCAGAGGCCTTCAATGGGGGGCAGTCGAACTACACCGTCCTTGTTACTGGAGGTGGCACTTATGCAGGAATCGAGAACATCGCGAAGGGCAAATCCGATATAGCGATGGCCTCCAGCAAGGTTGCTGAATTGGATATTATCAGCTCAGGCTATAAATTCAAGGAAAGACTGATCGGCCATGACGGCATAGTTATTGTCGTTGGCAAGCAGATCTATGATGCAGGCGTGACCTCTCTGACCAAAGATCAGGTCAAGAGAATCTACTCGGGAGAGATCAACAACTGGAAAGATCTGGGCGGCCCGGATTCGGAAATGCTGGTCGTTACCAGAGAGAACGGGTCTGGTACCCGGGATGTCTTCAATGAATATGTCCTGGGCAGAAAAAAGGCGGAGATGCCAAGTACATGTATTGTGGCAGACAGCAATGAAGAAATGAAACGGCTCATAAATGAAAACAAGACCGCAATAGGATATCTTGGATTTAGCTATTCAGAGGATGGGGCCGTGGGCGTGATCACCCTGGACGGTGTCAAGCCGACGGCTGAGGCCATAAAGAATGCTAGCTATGAGCTTGCTCGCGAGCTGTACTTCTATACCTATGGCGATGTAAAACCGGGAGCCCAGGCCTTTATAGATTTCATGGTAGGGCCCAAGGGTCAGAAAATTGCCAGAGAATATGGGTTCGTACCACTTTAAACACTATGAATCGTTGTCTGCATTACCCCTCGTACTGATATTCATCCAGTGCGTCCGTTGTTATGGTCATCAGGAAGTAGGCCAGGCAATCACTCTGAAAGACGTTCTCATCTGAGGGGAAGCTGACCCCAGTGATGCTACAGATGAGCTCTGCTTCCTCCGTTTTTCCCATCATGCGGCGCAGCCACACAAAGAGCAATATCTGCAAGGCTTGCAGCCTCTCGGCCTGCCTGGTGAGGCTCTCTATGTCCTTTTGAACCTCTGGATCGCCTCTCTTTTCCCGCATCATTTTTACGAATTTTGCCGTCCCCAGGCAGTCAGAGTAGAAGCATATTAATCCCTCACCATTTGTATCGAGATTGAGCATGGGAAATGTCCGGCAGATGCGGGGCCTATGGCTGTAGATCATGCACCTTTTTGCCAAAACATCAAAAAGGCAGCAGCTTCTATCCGGCCCGATGCACTTTAGGGTCCTGCATCCAGGATTTTTTTCCGGGTCAGGATCCGTAAACCTGGTCCTCGCCTCGGATGGGCTGATGGCAAGCGTTCTTGCAATTTCTTGCAGGTCCGCCTCATCAACCAGCGCGTAGCCTTCCTCTCGGCAGCATTCCCCGCAATTCTCGCAACGGAAAAGGACCTGAGCGGCAATCTGTGGGAAGAGGGACTCAGGAATTTCAGTGGAAAACCACTGCAGAAATGATTCTTTCTCCATCATCATGCTCCTGCCATCGCCCGGTATAAGTTCCAGACCCCGGTAGCCACAAAGCTTACGGCCACTCCTCCTAAAATCAGCCCCATTATCCTGGTCATGACCATTATCTCTGTAATTCCCAGGGCCTTATCTATGTACTGCGAGAATTTGAGGATGAAGAATGTGGCCAGGAATGTCAGACTGATGGCCAGCAGTACCAGGCCCTTTTTCGTCAGGCTGTCTGCCGCGCCCATCAAAACCACCACGGTGGTTATGGCCCCGGGACCTGTAAGCAGCGGTATGGCCAGGGGAAATATGGAGACGTCCTCTCGCTGATTCGCATCCAGAAGCTCCGCCTCAGTGACCTTGTTTTGCCGGCGTATGCCCTGCAGCATGTCTATGGCCACCAGGAAAAGCAGGATGCCACCGGCCACGCGCAAGCTGTCTACGGTGATGCCGAAGATGCGCAAAACTGCGTCCCCGGCCAGGGAAAAGAGAATGGCAATGGCGAAGGCAACCAGAGTGGTGCGCCTGTAGATGTGCCTCCTCTCTTTTGAGTTCAGAGTGGTAGTGAGGGTGACATAGACCAGTGTGGCCTCGATGGGGTTGACTATGATGAATATCGTGGTGAAGGCATACACAAAGTAGAGCAGCAATTCGCTTATTTCCATAACATTTCCTTTTTGGCTGAGCGTTCTAATGATGATCAATTGCTTAGCTGGATTTAGGTCATTCCTCTTTAATAAACTCCCTGATGGAAGGAATGGCATTTTATACCGCCGAGTAAGTTATAAGGTTTGTATGAAGTGCACGTCAGAAAAGCCGCATAGATTCCTCGTCGTAATGTTTGCGTTCATCCTGTTGGCCAATTGCGCGAATGCTGTCGTCTTTGTCAAGCCGGGTGAGCGAATCCAGGCGGCCATAGATGCCGTCCCCATGGGAGGGACGATTGAGGTTTCCAGCGGCACCTACCTGGAGAGTCTGGTCATCGACCGATCGCTTATCCTCAAAGGCATAAGCTCCGGTGGGACCCTGCCTCGCGTGGAATCGGAAAACGGCCCGGCCATAACCATCAAGGCAAACGGAGTTATTTTGGAAGGGGTATGGGCTAAGAGCGCGAGCGGCTGGACAGGAGATGCCGGCATATTGGTGCTCTCCAATGACAATATCATCCGAAACAGTATGGCCAGCGGCAGCGGTAATGCCGGTATTCTCCTTAAGAAGTGCAGCAACAACACCGTCTTTGGCAATGTTGTTCAGGGAAACGGCAACGAGGGGCTTTTGCTGGAGAACGCCAGTTTCAATCGGCTGGAAAAAAATGAGGTAAACGATAACCGCTACGGATGCAAGCTGGTTGGCGGCCTGGAAAACGTGATTTTGGGAAATACGTTCTTGCAGAACAGATTTGATGCCATCAATTTAGAGGAAAGCAACGCCAATCTCATAGATGGAAATTATGCAGCAGGAAGCGAAAGTGCACTGGTTTTGGATAGCAGCCGCGACAACATCGTGCAGAGGAACGATTTTGTAGGAAACGAAAAAGGCATCTATCTATCATATCTTGGCACGGGCAAAGATGTGCAGTCCAAGGGAAAGGGCGTGGTCATATCCTACAACAGCATGCCCTCTTCGGAGAGCGTCTCCACCAATAATTCCATTTATCTGAACAATCTCTCCAACCAGAAAAATGCCCGTGATGATAGCCTCAATAACTGGGATAATGGTATTGTGGGCAATAACTACAGCGATTTCAATGATCCTGCCGAAGGCTGCAAGGGCATCAAGATTTGCGACATGGAGAAATCCATTGATGGTGGCCCCAGCATGGACCGCTACCCAAAGGCTACTCCCGTCCCTGTTCTCGGTCGATCCACTGGCCCAGGAGGAGCGGCTATGCAGCTTTCCGGCAAGAGCTATCTTCCTGGCGGCAGGATGGATTTGAACTTCACAGCACCCGTGGGAGCGGAGGTTTGGGTGGGGCGGGCCGCGGCCTCGGGCCAGAATGGGCAAGAAGATCTCTATTTAGGGCAGAATAAATCGGGAGATGCCTGGCTCACCGCCCCAGAAGAGGAGGGCTCCTATCTGCTGGCCATGCGCGATCGGAACGGCACAAAGGTTCTGTCCCTGCCCTTCAATGTGACTGTGCCGGAGCTTTCTGCAAGCCCGGCGACGGTGTACACTTGCGAGAAGATCATCGTCGCCTTCCGGGGGGCTTTGGGCAGGAAGGATGACTGGATCGGCATGTACCGGGATGGTTCTTCGAATGCTGCCGTGCGGCAGACGCTAGGTAGCCGAGATAGGGGAAACGCCACATTCTCCGCCCCTGATGCGGGCAGCTACCTATTCAAGATGTTTGCAGGTGGGGCAAATCTTCCTCTGGCCTCAAGCAATACCGTTGAGGTGAAGCCGAATGCCGGCCATAAGGTGATTGCAGAGCCATCCAAGGTAGCTCCGGGTGGTTTGGTTACCATCACCTTCTGGGGCGCGGCCCCGGCCAGCGTGATCGGCATGTATGGCATGACCCGGCCGGACAGGTTCGACTTGGGAAAAATATCTACAGGAGGGCGCAGTTGTGGCAGCATGGTCAGGCGGCTTCCTGCGGCACCCGGCCAGTACGACTTCCGCATGTTCCAGGATGATATCAACCGGCCGCTCCTGGCCCAGAGCAATGTGGTGACGGTGTCATAAGGTCCAACCATACGAAATAGTGAAGAACCTTTTTTTGCCGCAAGGACTATGGCTTTAAGGCAAGAGCGCGAATGAGTGGCCATGGATCTTGAGACCAAGGCCCAACTCCTTTCCGTGGGAACCGTGCAGTTGGCAAAGCCCCACGCGGGCGGGCGGGCCTCCACGGCGGGGCCGGGTGCGGGCGGCCAGTCTGTCTTTTTCCAGTCCGGGCCGCACCTGGTTCGCCTCTCTGTGGCAGAAAGCTCGCCCCTGCGTCTGGAGAGCCGCGAGGCGGGCGTGGCCATTATGATGGACGGCAGGGAGATCGCACGGGGCCAGCTGGCGGAGCCGCTCCTGCACTGCCCGGAGCAGGCCTACATTACCGTCTCGGAGCGCTGCATCTATGACTGCAAGTTTTGCGCCGTTCCAAAATTGGCAGGCGGCATAAAGTCCAATCAGACGGTCTTGCAGATGGTAGAGGAAGCGGCCCGGACGGGCAGCCTGCGGGCTATATCCCTGACCAGCGGCGTGGAGGTCTCGCCGCCGCATGAGGCGGAGCGGGTGGCCGGGATCGTCCGGGATCTAAAGCGCTTTGGCGTCCCAGTGGGAGTTTCTATCAGTCCCTTTCCCGGCGTAAATCAAATTCTCAAAGACGCCGGCGCGGATGAGGTCAAGTACAACCTGGAGTGCGTGGACCCTGATCTGTTTTTGCAGGTCTGTCCGGGCATCTCCCGACCGGAGATCATGGATGCCCTGCAAGAGGCGGTGGCCATTTTTGGCAAGAACCGGGTCTTTACTAATATTATCGTGGGCCTGGGCGAGTCCGATGAAACATTGCGCCGCAGCATCGATGAGCTGACCGAGATGGGCGTCATCCCGGTCTTGCGGGCCGTCTTTCCTCACCCACTGCGGATCGGGGAGACGTGGATGGAGCGACCTTCGGCGAAGCGGCTGCTGGAACTGGCGCACTATCTGATGGCGGCGCTGGAGAAGAATGGACTGGACGGGGCTGCTGCCCTCACCGGCTGCTACCGCTGCACGGGCTGCGATCTGACGCCGGGCCGGGACCTTTAGATTTAGGGCGCTCAGAACTCAATATCCTCATCATGGCATTCTTCGCCGCGTTCTTCTGGTGGCGGCAGGGCATACTGCCGGTGCGGGAAGGCGAGCCGGCAGAGGAGGCGAACCGCTTCAGCTTGCTGGAAGCTGCGGCTTTTAGCGCCATGACCTTCCTCTCCGGAGGCAAGCTGGTCTTCGATCCGCCCGAATACAGAATTGCCCCCGGAAGACCATGGCGCGATGTGCAGATCTCCAAAGCCCTCTTTATCCTGGAGAGGCTTTTGGGCATGGTGCTGATCATCATGTTCGCCATTGCGGTCGGCAAGACGATAATTCTGGGCGGAGGATAAGGAAAATGCTGCAAATATGATTTAATCCCGTAAATCCCCTGGGTATAATTATTCAGCCACGAATATTAACCGCAGAGACGCAGAGTTCAGAGAGACGTGAAATTTGGCTTATTACCAGCACTTGAAAATAATAGCATACTTGCTTCTGAGCAATAGTCGTCTCCGTTCGTTCGTCCTCTGTGCGCTCTGCGCCTCTGCGGTTTAATTCAGGAAGACAGTTGAGAAGAAGTCAAGCTACTGAGAACCATTCCTCGCGACTGATCCCAGCTTCATCTAAAACAGTGTCCAGCAGAGAGGGATCTATCTCCTCACCATGATGTGGGTTTGGTATGCGTGCGGTTACCATACCTCGTTTCATGTAGGCGTGTTTCCCACCAGGATACGGGCCATCAAATCCCAGTTTTCTTAATCGCCTAATTAGTTCTCGTCGCGATACGGGAGTTAATCTAGACACCTGCGATGGGCTCCGCTGATGCTTCTATGACTTGGTTATCCATCGATGGAATTGGCAACCCCAATCTCAAGCGTAATGCTATCCAACCTTCAATAACCTCTACAAGCTCGATACGTGCTCCTTCGATAGTCTTGCCTGTAGCCCAAACACCTTGCAGACCAGGAACGGTAGCAACATACTCGCCGTTATCCAGGATTTTATAAATGGCTTTGGATAGTGCCGCCATAATGTACTCAGCAAACATGTCAAGACCCTATATGCCTTGAAGGGATTTAACATTATTCACCGCAGGCGGCGCAGCTTCCAGCCTCTTCTACTCGGCCACATCCGGTCAGGGCATGATGCAGGCCAACCAGGAGAACAAGACAATTGGCTCCTCAAGGCATCCATGAACCTGGAACCGGCCTAGCCAATCCCGAGGTAAATGAGGCTCTGAAAGGGACCGGACAGGGTCTGGAGACAAAAGCTGAAGACGCCAAGAACGAATCTGCCGCCGGCCCCACCCCAGCTCAGCCGGGATTTGAAGCTGCACTGGCATTGCTGGGCATCACTGCCGCTTCATTCGGGCTGTTCTGCGGAAAAAACTTGCCTCACATAACCCATATCCTTTTAATTTCCAATTTTTATATTATTATAGTTTTCGCCTGCTAGAGGAGACGAAAGAGATTAATGCCGTCCTGACATTCATCCCAGCACTTCTATGAAAATCGCCCTCTTGCAGCTCAATCCCACCGTCGGAGATCTCCCGGGCAACATTGCCCTCATCGCAGGCGCCGCCCGCCGCGCCGCTGGTGCGGACTTGGCCGTCACCTCCGAGCTGGCACTCCTGGGCTACCCGCCCCGCGACCTGCTCCTCAATGCCGATTTTGTAGAGCGCAGTTGGGCCGCCCTGCGCCGCCTGGCCCAGGAGCTGAGCGATCTGCCGCCTATCCTGGTGGGCCTGGCCGAGCCCAACTCAGGCGAGGCGGGCCGACCCCTTTTCAACTCCGCGGCCCTGCTCTGCGAAGGCAGGGTGGAGAGGACCTTCAAAAAGACGCTGCTTCCCACCTACGATGTTTTTGACGAGGACCGTTACTTTGAGCCGACGGCTGAATCGCAGCTCCTGGAGCTCGGGACGACGGTCCTCGGCATCTCCATCTGCGAGGATATCTGGAACGATCGCGACCAATGGCGGCATCGGCGCTACCACACAGATCCGGTACAGGAAATGGTGGCGGCAGGTGCGAAGGCCATCATCAACCTCTCCGCTTCGCCCTTCACAACCGGTAAGCAAAAACATCGCGAGGCCATGCTCTCTGACCTGGCCAAAAAATACCGCGTTCCATTTTTCTACGTCAACCAGGTGGGCGGCAACGACGACCTGGTCTTCGATGGCCGAAGCTGTGCCTTCGATGGGGAGGGCCAGCTGGCGGCCCGGGCGCGGGGCTTCGAGGAGGATCTGATAATAGCGGATATGGCGAACCAGGCCGACGGGACTGCAGCGATCGCAGAGGACGATTTCACTCCTGAGTCAGAGATCTGGCGGGCTCTCGTTTTGGGCACGCGCGACTACGTTCGAAAGTGCGGCTTTTCCGAAGTTCTTCTGGGCCTTTCCGGAGGCATAGACTCAAGCCTCGTCGCTGCCATAGCCGTTTCTGCTCTCGGCCCACAAAACGTCCTGGGAGTGCTCATGCCCTCCCCGTACACCAGCCCAGAGAGCGTGCAGGACGCTATGGCTCTCGCGCAAAACCTGGGGATAAAGACGCTTACCCTGAACATCACCGATATCATGAACTCCTTTGACAGTGAGCTGGCAAAGCCATTCCGGGGCCTGCTTAAGGACGTGACTGAGGAGAACATCCAGGCCCGCATTCGCGGCAACCTTCTCATGGCCCTCTCCAACAAGTTTCGCCTGGTGCTTCTCACTACGGGAAACAAGTCGGAGCTTGCCGTGGGCTACTGCACCATCTACGGCGACATGTCCGGGGGTCTGGCCGTCATCTCCGATGTTCCCAAGACAGCAGTCTACCGGCTGGCGAAGTGGCTGAACGCCAGAGGTAGTGAGATCATCCCTGATGCGGTTCTGCATAAAGCGCCCACCGCGGAGCTTCGCTTCGATCAGACCGACCAGGACAGCCTGCCTCCCTACGAGGTGCTGGATGACATTCTGGAAAGATACATCGAGAGGCACCAGTCAAAAGAGGAACTCTTTGCCCAGGGATTTGAAAAAGCGATGGTGGAAAGAGTGCTCAGTCTAGTGAAGAGTGCCGAATTCAAGAGGCGGCAGGCAGCTCCGGGACTGAAGGTGACGGATAGGGCCTTTGGCAGCGGCTGGAGGATGCCGGTGGCCAGCCGGGCCTGGTGAAGGGGATGGCGTCGCGGCGAATAATTTTGAGTGTCGTTTAAATAGATTCAGGCTAAAAGACGATATTTGTAATGAAAGGCGGCGGCAAGTGGAGCGGGATTGTGCACAGGAATACGGCAGTAACATTGGTTTTTGTAGCCGCCCTTCTCGTTATGTCGGCTCATTCCCAGGAATCCGACTCCTCCGTTGGGCAGAGTCTGATCCTCAATGTCTACCTGGATAACGCCGGCAAAGCATTGGTCACCGGCTATGCTGAGGATGTTAGCGGTCTAGCCTTCCTCGCCAACTCACAGTTCCGGTTCGAGAACGATTCTCATCAGCTCTATGCCCTTACTGACGATCTGACGGCAAAGAGGGGCGATCTCTGGACTTTGAGCTTTGATGCCAAAGGCAGCTTTGATGATTATCGTGTCACATTCTACCTGCCTAGCGAGACCAGCCTGGGGGAGATCAACGCCTCGCTAGGTCTGGGATATCTGCTCTCTGCGTCTAATGAGTCCCTGGTGGCAGATGTGCAGGGATATGAGGTTTCTGACCCCCGCATTTCCATTTTGTACCAGCAGCCACTGGCAGCTAACGGCAGCAGCCTGCCTCCTCTTCCTGGCTATCCGGGCGAGGGTGCGGCCCTGATCATGCTTCTCATTGCCGCCGCCCTCCTGGTGGCAGGCTTTGGCTTTGCCGTCTTCTTGCAGAGAAAGAGGCGCAGCTCAATGGCGAGTCCAATTGAGGATGATCTGGCAGTCCAAGGAGCAATTGCAAATGGGAAGGCAAAAGATATCACGATAGCTCCGCTGCCCGAGAACCCTGATATGGCGGCGGCGCCGGACACGCCGTGCACTGCCATAGAGACCTTGCCTTCGTCCGAGGTGGATTCTCGCCTACCCCCAACAGAAGAAGATGATGGTGTATTTCTGCCCGAGGCATCACAAACAGCCCTCGCGAATGAGCCTGGCCGCATCGAGCCCTCGCCCCGTCCGGCAGAGGAGCGGGCAAAGCCTACCGAGCCGGTCGGAATCCAGGCACAGGACACTCCAATAATAGAATCTACGACAACCCAAGAAACACCGATGGCGAGCCGGCTGCCTCTGGAGCCGTCCGTGAAAAACATTATCGTAGTCAGCTCTGAGATGGATGCGGTCATGCAGACCCTCACCGCTCGAGAGCGAGCCGTGATGAGCACATTAATTGATCATGGTGGCAGAATGACCCAGGCAGATATCCGGTATGATACAGGAACGCCTAAATCGTCCTTAACCGGAATTTTGATTTCGTTAGAGCGCAGAAAACTCGTAAGCAAGAAGGAATGGGGACGAACCAATATAATAGAACTTTCTGATTGGTTTTTATCAAAAAAGGAACGTTTGTGAACCTTTTTTATCCGGCATGCAGATGCGACCACCTCATTTTAAACCGTTCGTTCGGCTCTTACCTTTTCTATCGTTCCGGAGAATGTTGTCTTGTCGAACTAGGAAGCTTATGTCAGCTCCAGTTTGACGAACGGGTAAGATGAGTGGGACGATTGTGGATTATAACGAATTAGAGGTTTGATTACAGATGAAATTTACGGAAATATCGGGAAAGATCGCGTTGATCGCTCTGGCCGCGGTCTGCCTTTTGGCGGCACCTGCTCTTTCAATGCCAATGGATAACGGCCCTGGTCGGCAGGGACATGATGGAATGTTTGCCCCTATGAATAATCTGACGGCAGAAGAGTTGGCTAATATGACTCTAGGCGAGCTGAAGGAGATGCGGCATACGACCTGGAATAATACGACCGCTTGCCCTGCTAAAGAGCCGGGACGAAACTGCAGTCAATGGGGAAGGAATGCCAATGAATCCCTCGGCATGAAAGGAAAAGGCATGGGGGAAATGGGCATGGGTGACAATCAGATGAGAAACGGCCCGAAGGATGGTATGTCAAAACACATGGGTGGCGCAATGTGCGGTGCAATGTGCGGCCAGGATGACAAAAGCGGTGGGTGCGATAAAGCCTCCATGGGCATGAAAGAAGCCTCTCCAATTATGCTGCTTATAGATGATCTGACTGTAGATGATTTGGGCAACATGACAGTCAATCAGATCAAAGATCTCTCCGAGAAGAAGATGCAGGAAATGGATAATATGACCCTTAACCAGATCAAGCAGCTTCAGGACAAGAAGGCGCAGGAGAGAGACAACCTGACCCTGAACCAACTCAAGGAAGAGAATAAGAATATGAGGGAAATAGCGGAGATCTTGGAGGGGTTGGGCTCCAAACCCCATATCAAGAATTGATTTAATCTGGCTTTGATGGTAGTTGGGCTTTTTGCCTATCTCCATTTACGAAATTGATGTTGTTGGGTTCCCTCCCAGCCAAAAAAAAAAGACGGCCGGCCTATAGAGCTGTCGGCTCGTCTTCTCATTATTAGTACTACTGTATTGGAACCAGGAATATTTGCCCAGGAAATAGACTTATAACTAAAGAATTGTGAATTCCGGGAAAGATGTTGGGCCGTTTTGGCAGGCGAATTTTGATGATTGATACTTGCAGAAGAGTTTTGTGTATAGGGCTGGCGAGTTTGCTCTTTATCGGTCTGTCCGGCATGTCTCTAGCCGAGCCCAATGAGGACCAGAATATGGATGAGCTACGTGAAGGGATGTGTCCTCAGGATGGCGAGATGATGCCGCCCCAAAATGCGGGCTTTCCCATGGGCGTTCCCGTGGAAGTCCTGTTTAGCGGTCATGGTTTTGCAATATTAGGCAATGAATCCCATATCCTCCGCCTGAAGGTTGAGGCCATCATGCCTTTAGAGCCCTGCCAGATCAAAGGTCTCCTGGCCTCCAACAAGAGCCTGGAGGAGATCAGGGATGACATCCGGGCTAAAGAAGGCGAGAAGACTAATCGCGGCAGCATGATTCTGGATCGCAGCATCTATCCACTCATCAACATAGCCGTATCTACGTCCGGCAATAATTCGACCTCCCTGAAGGCCGATCTTGCTGATTTGGGCCCGCTTTCCGCCGCCAATGATACGGCGATCTTGGGCAGCATCTCCATGATCATCTCTCCCTCCGACGGGGGCATGATCGGAAATGGTGAGCTTCGTATCGATCAGGGCTCGCTTGCAGCCAGATACTCTCTGCTGATCGACATGGAGCCACCCCGCCATGGCCAAAAAATGATGATGAGGAGATGAGCCAATCGCCTTCCATCATCTCGATCTTTTTGGGGGAGATTTGAGCGCATCCCTAAAGCTGGTGTGGGTGGCGATCGCTTTGCTTCTCCTCCTTTCGCCAGCGGCTCTGGGACAGGGCGGGCAGCTCTTTTTGAATGTCTATGTGGATGGCACCCCTGGTAAAGCGCTGGTCGTGGGCAACGTGGACGACGTCTCCGGCCTGGCCTTTCTGAATACCTCTGATAAGATCTACGAGGATAACGGCCAGCTTTATGCTGTTTGCGATTCTCTGGTCGAGAAAGACGGAAATGGCTGGAAGCTGTCGTTTCCCGCCAGCGGCTATTATGATGAGTATCATGCCGTATTCTTTGTCTCGGGAGGCTTTGCCTTCCAGGAGATCAACTGCACAACGGGACTGGAGATTCTCTCCTCCGCCCACAATGACTCAATAGTGCTGGATGTGCAGGGGTTTGGGCTGACCGATCCCGTGGTCCATTTTAGCTACGCGGCATCGTGAATCTCAGATCAATGCAGTTCGGGCTTGTTGCAACGATTCGAAGGTCAAATTACAAAATCTATAGTTTGTGTCAGAACAGCTATAAAGACAGAAAAATAGTACCTAATAGCTAAAGCGGGACGGAAATAACGTGATACCTTGGTTTCTGGCAGCATCAGCATCGTTGGTTCCAAGCGATATAGACGTCGGGTTTGAACCACATGAGCAAACGGAACTTATCCTCTGGCTCATTGTGGCCGCAGTATCTTTAATTCCACTTGTGATATTTTCCATAAGCTATAGCCGAGTAAGAAGCGCGAAACTGCTAATAACTACCTTGGCATTTTTGCTTTTCTTTATCAAAGCACTGATTTTGGCAATGAAACTCTTCATGCCCAATTACGTAGATGAAATCTGGTGGGCAGTTGCGGCTGTATTGGATATCATGATAATCAGTCTAATCGCCTATTCCTTAAGCAGGAAGTCATAAAATCATATGCAAGATGATGTCACCCTTGAGAATCGAAGGCTAATCTTCGACTATATCTCAGAGAATCCTGGTGTTCATCTAAGAAAAATCTCAAGAGATATTAATATCCATCTAAGTACATTAAGATATCATCTCGATTATCTTGAATCAAAAGGATTAATAACAAGCCAAAGGGAAGATAATCTAAAAATATATTTTGCTTCGGGTAAGCTTAATCCTCAGGAAAAAAAGCTAACTCCTTTACTTCAACAGAAGCGTTTTAGAGACATAATCCTCGCCATAATAGGATCTCACGAGCCTACATCATCAGAAATAGCAGAAAAATTATTGATGAATCCATCAACAACTTCGAAATACATCAATATTTTAGAGGAACGAGAGGTAATATCCCACAAAAAGATCGGCAGAGAGAAGAGATATCATATAGACAACGAAGAAAGCGTTGTTAAGCTTTTGCTGACTTATAAAAAGTCATTTTGGGATTCCTTTGTTGACAATGTTTTAGAGCTGTATCTCGAAAGATAATGGTTTACACTTTGTACTACAATTGACATTTTGTGTCAAAAAGTCCTTATATACATCAATACATGTTAAGGAATATGCTAATCCGCGTCCCCCAATATCACATCCCTCTGTACGGATATGCGGATTAGTCCTCCTAATTGTAGGAAATACAATCGATATGAAGAGATCTACGAAATGCGGATTGGTGCTTCTTACCATGCTTATGGCGCTCTCAATCGGGGTGGCCTTGAGGGGAGAAGGACCCGGCTGCCAACAAGGCAACCGACCAATGATATTGGGGTGCCAAAAATATGAATAGGAATGTAGTAATTGTTTTTATCCTTACACTCAGATGATAATCGCTCTTTCAAGCTTGCTGATAAATCTCTTCTGGGACACCAAGAAAAAAAGAACTTATGGGGAGTGAGAAATCTGACCTACATAATCATTGCAGAAAACCTTACCAAGTCGTATGGGAATAGAAAGGCAGTCGACGACCTGACACTCCACATACCAGAGGGAGAATTCTTTGGATTCCTAGGACCAAACGACGCAGGAAAAACGACAACCATAATCTATGAAGAAAAGATTAGTGAATAGAAAGATCGCCCTGGCATTTGTGCTGATGCTTGTGCCTGCAATCACGCTCTCGTATTTAGCAAGCGTGTTCACTGTCTTGCCCTTCGACCTGAAGTCCTACCACGAGTTGCAAGAGGAAGCAAACCCATTATTTAACATTTTAATGCAATGGGTCAGCTATCTCGGCGAAACCGCGATTTCGATGTCACTGACTGCCATCATTGTTGCGACATTTGCATCGCGACGCCAATGGCTAGAGGCGATCTTTATGCTAGCGACAACCAGCAGCGTATTGCTGACTTTTGCGCTGAAGGAGGTCATCCATCGAGCACGTCCATTCCCGTTAGCTGAAAATGCAACCGGGCTCATACAGAAGATCAACCAATACAGTTATCCGAGCGGACACGTCCTGTTTTTTGTCGTCTTTTTTGGATTTTTCGCTTATCTTGCATGGATGCACTTTACTGGACGGGTGCAGATGATCGTCATTATCATTTGTTCTACATTGATCGTTCTAATCGGACCATCACGTATATTTCTTGGAGCACATTGGGCGAGCGACGTTATAGGTAGTTATATCATCGGCACGATATGGCTATTTGTTTTGATTCTCGCATATCAAGAGGTGATGCGCAGGAGAGATCATGATCCCTAGGTCGAGCCTAACCTTCAAGGAGGCCGAAGGTAGACAAAACCCCATCTAAATCCTTTTTGGATTCTTTTGTTGACAATGTTTTGGAACGATATCTTTAAGGATAATGGTTAATTTTTTGTTTTATAATGGACACTTTGTACTATAATCTACAATTTGTGTCACAAAGGCCATATATGAAACAGGACAAGCAAATTAGTAGTAATTCGCATACCTCCAGATCCGCCTCCCTCGAATCTGGTAGTGCTCCGGATAAACGAATTACTCACCCAAACAGAAAAAACACATAAGGTGTCTATATGAAGAGATCTATGAAATATGGATTGGTGCTTGTCACCATGCTTATGGCGCTCTCGATTGGAGTTGCCTTTGGAGAAAATGTCACAACGGCTGATAAGATGATGCCGTCGAATGTAGTGAATGTAGCTACTGCGGGATCAAATGCAAATGTGGCAGATGCCGCAGATGCGAAGGAGAAAGAAGCCGTTGATAAGAATGAAACTGGTGAGGACAATGTCATCATTGACAACGTAACTTTTAGCACGACAACCCAGTATGTTGAACTCAAAAACAATGAGACATCAGGACAAGACCTAACTGGCTGGAAGCTTGAGGTACAGAATAAGGCGGTATTTACCTTCCCTAAGTTCATGCTAGATGCAAATGCTACCGTCGCGGTTCATACAGGAACAGGAAAAGATAGCAAGACAGACCTCTATGCTACAAATTCATTGATCTCCAAATCAGATGAAGAAGTTTCCTTGCGGGATGCAAATGGTGCAATAGTTAGCACTTCAGAAGAACCTAATGAGACATCCGATAAGCCTACAGATGCTTGAGCTGAAAAAGAGGCATCTCAAAACAATATCGTCGATGTTGGACTCGAACCTAGCGAGGAGATCGAGCTGATACTTAATATAAGATCTTATGATGAGCCCGTATGAAAACGCTTTCCAATTTATGGGCATGCATATTGATAGTTGCGATAATCTCAATCGCAATCATATCTACGGGCCCATCTCTCGTACAAAACATAAGAATCGGCTTGGAATTCAAAGGTAGATACGAAAATGAACACAATAGATAATCAATCAAGGATTTCCTTCAAGGCAGGAGAGCAGTTGTTAAGCAAAGTTCCGGAAATCACCCTTTATTTCTGGACCATCAAAGTCCTTTGTACCACGGTTGGCGAAACCGCATCGGATTTCTTGAACGTTAATTTGAATTTTGGCTTGACTGGTACTTCCATTGTAGTGGGGATTTTATTGTTGATTGCGCTATTTTTCCAATTTAGGGCAAAGAGATACATTCCCGGAATCTATTGGATAACAGTGGTCTTGATTAGCATCTTTGGCACTTTGGTAACAGATAATTTAAGCGATGCCATGAATGTTCCTCTTGAGTTGAGCACGATAGCGTTCAGCATTTTGCTGGCAATAACTTTTGCCATTTGGTATGCCAAAGAAAAAACGCTTTCCATCCATTCAATTTTTACAAGGCAAAGAGAAGCATTTTATTGGCTGGCAATTCTTTTTACATTTGCCCTAGGAACAGCGTCGGGCGATTTGATGGCTGAAAGTCTTGGTCTTGGCTATTTAACTACCGGCGTGATTGTCGTCGCAACGGTTGCATTCTTTGCCATCGGTTGGAAAATGGGGTTGGATTCCGTTCTGGCATTTTGGGTTATTTACATTATGACACGGCCGCTGGGTGCTTCCATGGGAGATTTTCTGTCACAACCCCAAAAATACGGAGGATTGGATCTTGGAGCGACGGTTACTACTTTCATATTTACTGGAGCAATCCTGACAACAGTCCTTTTCCTTTCGATCACCAAAAAGGATTTAATTGCCAAACCATCAATTGGCGAGGTGGAAATTAAACCACAACGTAAACCACAACGCATTCCTGCGATTTGGCAAACTGCAACCGTTATTTGTTTGCTGTTGGTTGTTTCAGGATCCGGCTACTATTGGTGCCATTCAGCGCTCCAGGCCAAGGCAAATATTTTATCGCAAGCAGATAATTCATCCGGGCAAGCCACCAAGGCACCACCTTTGGGTGATTTGACGGTTTTCAAGACGATAACCCAGGATACGCTTGATTTTGTGAACGCCAACAATTTGTCGGGCGCAAAAACCCAGGTTAATGATCTGGAATACGAATGGGACAATTCCGAAGCTCGCTTGAAACCGATGAATCCGACCAAATGGACGGAAATCGATACCGCCATCGATCAGGTATTGCGGCAAGTCCGCGCCGTAAATCCAAATGCCGCCACCTGCAAGTCTTCGCTTCAGGCATTATTGACTAAGCTGAAATAATCTCATATCCTGGCCCATTAAACGCCCGATCAGATATAACGCATAGCTAAGAGTAGTGAAACTGCGGCGGCGCACCCACGCGCAGCAAGCTGCGGGGCATCCGAGGCGCCGCCGCATGAAAATGGAACCAGGTAGGGCTGATCCAAGCCTAAGTTGAATACGTATGCCCTTTATCCCAGTCGTAGCAAGCTGCGGGGTATTCATCAAAAATAAATGAAGTGAGAACATCTAGTGCTTCGCAAATAACTTCGGGATGGAAGCATATATCGGGATAGACTCTTATTTTCTCCATTTTCACGCCGCCTTCCTACGCTCAGGCCCACGTCACCGCCACATCGTCCGTCCTGTACCCCGGCCGCACCTTCGACTCCGCGATCGGCGTTGTCGCCCCGCTTTTCAGCATGACCAATCCTGTGTAGGCGATCATGCTGCCGTTATCGCCCATGAACTTTCGCGGCGGCAAAAAGAATTTCGCGCCTCTCTCCTCGCACATGATATTGAGCATCTCGCCCAGCCTCTTGTTGGCACCTACGCCCCCCACCAGCATGGCTTCCTTTTTTTCGGCATGGGCCATGGCCCGCTCTGTGACTTCCACCAGCATGGCGAAGGCCGTCTCCTGCAGGCTAAAGCAGACATCATTCAGATCGTACTTCTTGGCCGCCTCTGTGGCCGCTGTAGACAGGCCGGAGAAAGAGAGGTCCATGCCCTTCACAGTGTAGGGCAGGGGGATGTACTGCTTCGATTCGCGGGCCAGCTCCTCCACCTTGGGCCCGCCCGGATGGGCAAGTCCCACAGAGCGGGCGAACTTGTCGATGGCATTTCCCACGCTGATGTCCAGGGTCTCGCCGAAAATTCTATAGTGGCCCTGGCGCAACGCCAAAACTTGCGAGTTGGCCCCGCTCACGTAAATGACCGCAGGGTCATGCGCCCCGGATTGCCATTTGCCCACTTCAATGTGCGCCACGCAGTGATTGACGCCGACAAGGGGTACGGCAAAGCGCAGAGAGAGGGTGCGCGCCGCGGTAGCCACGGTGCGCAGGCACGGCCCCAGTCCCGGACCCTGGGAGAAGGCGACGGCATCGATCTTTAAGCCCTGCTGGCGAGAGTAGGCCAGCACCTCTCCCACTACCTTGGCCATGTATTCCGCATGATGCTGGGCCGCCTCGCGAGGGTGGATGCCGCCTTTGGCCGGGGTGTAGGTGGCGCTCTTCTCGTAAATCACACCCTGCTCGTCCACCAGAGCGGCGCTCAGGTTCCAGGCCGTTCCTTCCAGGCCGAATATTATCATAGTAGCTGTAGCTCCTGTTTTTCCTTTTCAGACGTAGCCCTGGCCGATGTCCTTTCGGTAGCGCATTCCATTGAAACGGATGCGTTTGATGTTGTCGTAAGCCTTGATCCAGGCCTCGGCCAGGCTCTGGCCGCGCGCGACCAGGGTCAACACCCGGCCGCCCGTGGTAAACAGCCTTCTCTTGCCCGTGGCATCCTGGCCAAAGGCCGTGCCGTTGTGGTAGACCAGGACCTCTGGGTCCACCTTCTCCAGGCCGGTGATGGGCATGTTGGTGTAGTGCTCTCCCGGATAGCCGGGCCGCTCCTCGCCTCCGGCTGAAGCCAATGGCTTGATGGCCCGGCCAGATGTGGCGCAGATCCCCAGGCAATAGTCACGCGACCACTGCAGCGGCACCGTGGCGAGCTTTCTGTCCAGCAATGCCTCAGAAAGAAGGAAGAAGTCCGTCTCCAGGCGGGGCAGAATGACCTGCGTCTCCGGATCACCCAGGCGCACATTGATCTCCAGCACGGACGGCTCCCTTTCTTCTGAGATCATGAGCCCGAAGTAGATCACGCCCACGTATTCGTGCCCTGTGGCCTCATGAAAGCCATGCACCGTGGGCAGGGCAATTCTATTCATTATCTTCTCGGTCAGCTCCTCGTCCAGCCAGGGGTGGGGCGAGAATCCGCCCATGCCGCCGGTGTTGGGATTGTTCTCTAAATTGGGGTTATTGGAGAGCTTATTGAAGAGCCGGACGGCAACAGCCTCGTCTGCGGAAAAAGCCTGCTTGTAGTCTAAAGCCGACTCCAACGGCTGAACCGTCCTGCCGTCACTAAGGGCAAAAAACATCAGCTCGCGTCCTTCCAGCCGCTTTTCGATCTCGATTCTTTCTCCCGCCTTACCAAAGAGCTTGGGGCTGACCATAATGCGCTCGATTGTTGACCGGGCCTCCTCTTCTGTGGAGCAGACTATGGAGCCCTTTCCTGCGGCCAGACCGTCCGCCTTGATCACCAGGCCGTGGCCGGGATTTTCCGAGCAGAACTGGTGGACGTACTCTCTGGCAGCAGCCGGGTCATCGAAATTTTTGCAGGGCGGCACAGGAACATTCAGCCTCTTGAGAAGATCTTTGGTGGTGCACTTGCTGTTCTCAAGGATCGCAGCCTCTTTCTTGGGGCCCAGGATTCTCTGGCCTTCTTCCTGAAATATATTGACAATACCATCGGACAGGTAGCCTTCCGGCCCGACAAAGGTCATGTCTATCCTTTCCTGTTTTGCAAAAGCGAGCAGTTCAAGAATGGTCTTGGGAGGCTTGCCTTGCACCGTTGCCAGGCGGCACTTCTCGGTCATCTCGCTGCCTGCATTGCCGGGAGCCACGAATACCGTCTCCACGCTGCCGCTTCGGGCAAAGGCATGGGCTATGGCATTTCCTCTGCCTCCTGCGTCCACTACGAAAACTCTTTTGCCTGACATCAAATCCCTTATGAATAGATAACCCTAGATAAGCATAATTGCTGGCGCAAGAATTGCGACGCCAGAAAGCAACGCAGCCGGAATAGCCATTCCCATGGATAGTTATTTAAAACACTAGGTTGAGCCAGAATCGTAGATACAATCACGCCCCGGCATATGGGCAATAGATTTCACTCTCGCGGATTTCTGTTTATGAATGATCCGCAAAACGGCGCAGGAGATGATAATACAATGTACTCTCAGGAGCAGGTGCTTAAAATCGTTCAGGAGAAGAACGTAGAGTTCCTCCGGCTACAGTTCACGGATATATCGGGAATTGTGAAGAACGTGGCCATTCCCGCCACCCAGATAGGAAAAGCCTTGAAGAGCGGCATATCTTTTGACGGCTCTTCCATTGAGGGATTTGCCAGAATCCAGGAGTCGGATATGGTCCTGCAACCAGACCTTTCCACTTTCAGCCTCTTGCCCTGGCGCTCGAAGGACGGCTCTAATGAAGCCCGGCTGATCTGCGATGTGCATCTGCCCAACGGGAAACCCTTCGAGGGCGATCCCCGCCGTGTCCTGCGCCTGCAGCTCGAAAAAGCCCAGGAGATGGGCTTTAAGATGAATGTCGGCCCAGAGCTGGAGTTCTTCCTCTTCGAAAAGCAAAATGGCGGCAGTGCTACCATCCCGCACGATTCTGGGGGCTACTTTGACCTAGGTCCCGTGGACCTGGCTGAGGATGTGCGCCGCGAGATCGTCCGGGCGCTGACGCAGATGGGCTTTACCATTGAAGCCTCTCATCACGAGGTTGCCAAGGGTCAGCACGAGATAGACTTTGTTTATGACGATGCTCTGAAGAATGCCGACAAGGTAGTGACCTTCAAGTATGTCACCAAGACCATCGCCATGAAAGAAGGCCTGCGCGCCACTTTCATGCCCAAGCCCATTTACGGTGCATCCGGCACGGGAATGCATGCCAATATCTCGCTATTTAGGGGCGGGGAGAATGCGTTCTTCGATTCCGAAACTGCCACGGGCATCAGCGATCTGGCCCGGTTCTTCGTAGGTGGCTTGATTGAGCACGCCTGTGCCATAACCGCTATTGCCAATCCTCTCATCAACTCTTATAAGCGATTGGTCTCGGGTTTTGAAGCTCCCGTCTACATCACCTGGTCCGGGCCGAACCGCTCCTCACTAATCCGTATTCCTGCCGGCCGGGGTCTATCCACACGCGTGGAGTTCCGTTCACCCGATCCGACCTGCAATCCCTACCTGACCTTTGCCGTAATCCTGGCGGCAGGCATGGACGGAATCAAGAGGGGCATCGATCCGGGAGAGCCGGTTGATCTGAATGTCTATCATCTCAGCCCCGCCGAGCGCAAAGAGTTGGGCATCAAGACCCTGCCCGCCAATCTCAAAGAGGCCCTGGATTATCTGGAAGCGGACAGTGTCGTACGCGAGGCTTTGGGCGAGCATGTTTTTGAGAATATCATGCGCCTTGGTCTTTTGGAGTGGGAGGCTTACAACACCTACGTCCATCCCTGGGAGATTGAAAGGTATATCAATGCGTTTTGAGGGGCATTTACGGCTCCCACCATCTCTTTTTTTTGGCACTTTTTGAATTTGCTTCTACGGCAAATTTGCTTATCTCTTCCTTTGCCTTTATTGTTAAATGCATGCGCAGGGGCTCTCCGGCAAACTGTCATCCGAAACGTATATATATGGCATCAACATTGGAGGAGTCCGGGCCGGTAGCTTAGTCAGGCAGAGCGAAAGGCTCTTAACCTTTAGGTCGGGGGTTCAAATCCCTCTCGGCCCGCTTTAAAACAACCGGGGCTGTGGCCTAGCCAGGTAGGGCGATGGGCTCCAGCGGTATAATTTAATGATGAGCAACGGGTCTACTGAGATTTCTCGACGGGGAGATCGTTGATGATCCGTTGGAGCACTGAAATGAGCTGTTATCAGCCACTGATTTCCGGCTGTATGCACTTCAGTATCGGAGATACCCGTCGATCGTGAGTTCGAATCTCACCAGCCCCACCTTTTTATTCTATATTTGCTATTTCGCTTGCCACAGCGTTTAAATATTCTCCGGCCCCTAATCTCGGGAAGGGTGCCGAGATGTTTAGAGATATCCTCACCATATGCTGGTCCATCAAGGAGGTCAATAAGAACCTCACCGATCGAAAGTCCACATCCGACTTCTCCATAAAATATCTAAAGAATGCCTGCTCGATTCTGGCAGAACAGATGCGCAAGATCAGCAAATCCATGCCCCAAGAGGTCATCGAGGTTGCCGATAAGAAGGGCGAGAAGAAGAGCTTCACAATGCATGAGGTGGCAGAGATGCTTTATGATCCTCGAAAGATCGTAGAACTGAATCTTATCGACAATATCAGCCTATGGGCAAAAGCTCGCATGGCCGCCTGAGGTCCAGAAAGAACGGCAAAACCAGGACGCATTTTTTCCGTTCTTCTTTTGACTTTTCTTAATTGCTAATATTTTTGCGCGCCTCAGAACTCATAGGGCTCATCATATGGCATCAGAGCATGCTGTATCATCATAGGCGCCGCTACTCTGGGCCCCGTGCCCTAATAACTATTGTCTCCCATAATCAATTTATCCTTGGCAAGTTGCAGGGCAAGTTTGATCCGAGAAGCACTCCTATGTCTCGCATATGGTGCGATTAGGCATGCACGTCTCTGTGGCGGGCGGCGTGGACATGGCATTTTCTCGTGCTCGCGAAAAAGGTTGCGATGCGTTTCAGATCTTCTCTTCCAATCCTCGCAAATGGTGCTCAAAAACCATTTCCCCCGAATCTGCGGAGCGCTTTCTTGCCCTGCAAAGGCAGTTTGACCTTTCTTTGGTGGTGGACCACATGCCCTATCTGCCCAACCTTGCCTCAGCAAAGGAAGAGGTTTACACCAAATCGGTGGAGGCCCTCGCCAGGGGGCTGGAGCGCTGCCGGGCATTAGGCATACCGTATCTTGTAACCCATCTGGGAAGTCACCTGGGCGCGGGACAGGAGAGCGGGCGCGCGAGGATTATAGCTGCTTTGCAGACGGTCTTTTCTCTGTGCGATAGCGAAACCGTCTTGCTTCTGGAGAACAGCGCCGGCACAAAGAACAGCATGGGAGGCACATTTTCTGATATTGCGGCCGTCTTAGAATCCCTGCCTGACGAACGCGGGCGGCTGGGCGTGTGCCTGGACACCTGCCATCTTCATGCCGCAGGATACGACCTACGAACCCCTCTGGCATTGCAGGCGACGCTGGATCAGTTTCAGGATTGCATCGGGCTGGAGTGGCTTATGCTTCTTCATCTCAACGATTGCAAGGGAGCCATAGGATCGCATCTGGATCGGCATGAGCATATCGGTCTCGGGCAGATAGGCGAGCAGGGCTTTCGCGCCATACTTTGCCATCCCGCTCTTGTTGACCGGACAATGATCCTGGAGACGCCGGTGGACGATCGTCGGGATGATCGAGGAAATCTTGATGTAGCGAGGCGTCTGGCCTCAGGGATAAAATAGCTTCTCGATGACCAGCATCAAGGCGTCATTGGAGATGGGCTTGACCAGATAGCTGCCCGCTCCCAGATCGTAGCTCTTCTGGATATCTTGATCCTCATTGGACCCGGTAAGAATGACCACGGGTATGCTCTGAAGATTATTATCTTTTTTTATGCAGGTGAGAAGATCTATGCCGCTGATATCGGGTAGATTGATGTCGAGCAAGATTAGCTGGGGTAGATCTGTCTTGGCAATATTTTGCAGAGCGGCAAGAGCTTCTTTGCCGCTGGTAGCAATAACCAGGCCATTATTCAGCTTATTGTGCAGTAATACGCGCTTTGTTACAGCAGCGTCCTCAAAATTGTCCTCCACCAGCAGGATCTTTATTTCTAAGTCCATAGATTCACCAGGAGCTTTACGCCCACTTTTCCCCTTAACTCATTAAGGCTAAAGGTGTTGTTGCAACTACCCACAAAAATAGTTTTCCCACTGGTCGGCGCATCTCATCCCTTAAATGCTCTCCACCAGCTTAATCCTGTATCTTAATCCAGAGCGTTTCACATCTCTGCTCAAAATTTTTTAATTTTATGAATTTATGAATATTCAACTTCTGCGGTAGTACTGATTTTCAATCAGGAATGTGTCTTCAATCGGGTGTGATCATCGTGCCCATTTATCTTTATTTTAAGTGAGATGGATAGTTCTCAGCTTCAATTCGGTTTTGCCGCTTTAAACCTTATCGATCAGGCATCTCTTTACGCGCCCGCTGGAGAGAAGAGCAACGCGACTCAGGGGCACGTCTGCCTCCAATTCGTAGCCCAAGGCCTCGCCTAAGGTGCGAGCGAATTCCATAATCTCGTAGTGCTGCGGCATGGCCTCCCTTGTCAGGCGGTCTCGGGAGCGGCCCAGATGCATGTAAGCTTTGACCTCCACATAGTCCGGCTCGGCCCTCGCGATGAGGCGGGCGTAGTCCTTCGGCCTTTCCATATTCAGGTCGCGCACCAGCGTCATGCGGATCACGCTTCGGCAGAGGTGCTGCTTGATGATATCCAGGCTCTCCAGAATTCGCGGCCAGAACTCTCCGTTGGGACGGCAGACGCGCCGGTACAGTTCTTCGTCTGGAGCATTGAGGCTGAGGTAGAGCTGCGTCGGCTGCAGCTCGGCCAAGACCTCAGGATTTGTGGCGTTGCTCACCACAAATGATGTCATGCCCCGCCGGCGGATGAGGTCGATAAGCTCCTTAAGGTAAGGATAAAGGGTGGGCTCGCCCATGAGGGAAAGAGCCACGTGCATAGGCCGGCGCGCCTCAGCCAGCCTCTCCAGATCCGTGGTCTTGGCTCCGCCGTAGCCGGAGAGAAACTTCTGCTGGCCGGAGAGGATGCCGTCCAAAAGTGCCTCGGGCTCCAGTGGTGCAGTTCCCGGCACAGGATCGTCTATCGGCCTCCAGCAGTGCAGGCACTGGTGGTTGCACTCCATGGTGGGCGTCATCTGCACGCAGCGGTGGCTGGATATGCCGTAGAAGTGGTGCTTGTAGCACTGGTCGCCGCCCCGCATGGCGCGGCGAAGCCACATGCAGGGCTTGACGGCTCCGCCACCGACGAGGTGGTAGCCCTGCTTGGTGAGGGTCTGAATGGCTTGATTTTGAGGTTCCATGCCTAGAGTTGAAAGAATAGCAGGAGATATATAGCTACGTGTGATGTTTTCCATTATCGCAAAGAATATGACCCAAAAGTCGCAAAGACGCTACTGGATGCCGTGGCGATCTCTTGCATTGATAGCTGTTTTGGCGATGGTGATAGTATCCACCACAGGCGCAGAGCAGGTTATCTCTGCTCAGGAGATTTTAGCCAAAATAGAGGGCAACGAGCCCGTTTATTATGATAGTATACGGGTTTTGGGCGACCTGGATCTCAAAACCCTGCCCGATGTTCGGGTGTCAAACTCATTTACCCTAACCAACTCGATCCTTATCAATGCCTCTTTCGACTGCGTCACCTTCGCGAAGGACGCCGTCTTCTGGGGCACCACCTTTGGCAATGCCAGCTTCAAGAATGCCGCCTTTCTCGGCCAGGCAGACTTCGCAAATACCAGCTTTGCCAATGCCACCTTTTCCGCCGCCTCCTTCGACAAGTCGGCTGTCTTCGACGGCGCCCTCTTTCAGGATAACGTGAGCTTTGAGGATGCACTTTTCGCCAGGGATGCATTCTTCAACGAGGCCTTGTTCATGGGCAACGCCGATTTCAATTACTCTGATTTTGACTCTTACTCTTACTTCGCTGCCGCGCAATTTTTTGGCGACGCTCTCTTCTCAGACGTAGATTTCTCAGGTGCCCTGGACTTTTCCGCTGCTGCGGTTGCCGGGAGGGCCAACTTCTTCCAGTCCCGCTTTAGCAGCGCCAGCTTTTCCAATGCCGTCTTTTCCGGCCCGGTCCAGTTCGGCCTGGCCAGCTTCTCCGGCCTCTCCTCCTTTGGCGAAGCGATCTATGCTAAGGAGGCGAATTTCAATCTGGCCCGCTTTTCCCAGGCCGCCTACTTCTCGGGAGCCGAATTTCAAAAGGATGCCCTCTTCGGCCTGACCAAATTCCAGGACATCGCCAGCTTTCAGAGCGCCATCTTCGATGGGAATCTCAACTTCAAGGGTGGATCGATCTCCACCATACTCTTGGATAAGGCAGAATTCAGCAAGGAGTCCCGCATTATCCTGAACGACACCGACTTTGCCCGCATCAAGGCCCACTGGAATGATATCGCGGGGAACGTAGTCTGGGAGCCTGCCACTTTTCTGGCCCTTGTGAACAATTACCACGACCTGGGCTGGTCGACAGACGAGGACGACTGCTACTATCAATACAGGAGCCTCAATCAGGGTAAAAAGCAGTGGGGTTGGTCTAAGGCCATCGATCTCCTGGCCTGGTTGTCTTGCGGCTATGGCGTTCGCCCCGGTTATGCCGTGGCCTGGTCGCTTATTACCATTCTGGCCTTTGCTCTGCTATTCTGGAGAGGAGACGGCATTCGCCGCTCCGCCAAGCCCCTCAATGAGGCCGCCGAGGAGGACAGCGTGCCCGAGCACGTCACACTACGAAACGCCCTCTTCTTCAGCACCATGGTCTTTCTCTCCCAGGGGCCCATCGACTTTCTGCCCGTGGGCCGGCACAGGTATTATGTTATCCTGGAAGGAATTTCAGGCTGGTTGCTGCTGGCGCTCTTCCTGGTGACCTTGGGGCGGGTTATGATCCGGTAATACAAATACAAAAGTGGTGACTTCCTCCCCACCCTAAAGGATGGGGCTTCCTGCTTCGCAGAGCCAACGCTTACCCGGACGATCTGGTCCAAGTCGGAGGTCGATTCTCCACAGGCTATCCCCCTCAGTCCGAGGGTTAAGGATCTGGGTTTGAGATCCGGTTTGGTTGGGTTTCAAATTTCCGGTCTTCCAACTAGCACTTTCAGCCGAGTTTGGAATTCCTTGGAGAACAATTCTTTCCTTGGTATATATAGCTATTTGCGGCAACAGTGGGGCCAATTCAACCGCACCCTGAAGGGCTGCGGTCTTCTTGGCCCCTACACCCCAAATGATAAATCCTGGGCCATCTTCAAATTGGATCATTGATTACAGTTTCCAGATGGCACATGCTGCTCTTGGCCTTACTACTGCCCATACTGCTTAGCGATGCCTTGGCAGTAGAGCCTGGGATTGATGCCCCTTTGCCAGCCTCTCCGGCAATATCTGCCCAGGATATCCTGGCCCAAATAAGATCGGGTGAGCCGCTGAACTATGACAATGTAACCATTGCCGGTCAGCTGGATCTGGGGGCAGGAGATGAGCCGGTCAAGCAATCGATAAGAATTACCAACTCTCGCATCCAAGGACCCGTAAGAATGGAGGAGGTGGCCTTTGCCGAGGTCCTGGATCTGCGGGGATGCATCTTTGAAGACGATGTCAGCTTTGTTAAGTCCGTTTTCCAGAAAGATGCCAAGTTTTCCGGAGCAATATTCCAAAAGCAGGCCGACTTTGCCGAGACCTATTTCCAGGGACCGGCCTCTTTCATCAGCGCGCTTTTTCAGAACGACAGCAGCTTTAGCAACGCCCAGTTCAATGGGGATGCCGTATTCCTCGATTCCGGATTCGCCAGTGATGTCGACTTCAATTACGCCAAGTTCCTGAGTTCTGGATCTTTCTTGAATGCTAATTTCGAAGATGTAAGCTTTTTTGAGACTCATTTTGCCGGGCAGGCCACATTTCGAGTCGCAAAGTTTAGAGGCAATGCCACATTTGCGGCTACCCGTTTCGAGAGCGATGTGCTCTTTCGTGCGGCCCGCTTCTGGAAAGGAAGCACATTTGGCCTGTCCAGCTTTGGGGGCTTGGCGGACTATGGCAATGTCGACTTCAAAAAGACGGCCTTCTTTGGGGGGGTGAAGTTTGCAGACCTGGCCTATTTCGCCAATGCCAGGTTTGATGGGGATTTGATCCTGGAGGGGGCCCGGTTGTACAGCATGCAACTGGACAATGCTGCATTCAATGATAGTTCAAAAATTAACCTCAACAGCACGGACTTTTCCAAGTTCGTGGTCCACTGGAGCACCATACGGGATCGCATGGTGTACAATGGGGCCGCCTACCTGGCACTGGTGAAGAACTACAAGAGCCTGGAGTGGTTTGATGAAGCAGATGAATGCTACTATCAATACCGCAGAATCGGTCAGGATCAGGCGCCCTGGGGCTGGGGCAAATTCTCGGACATCATCTCCTGGCTCTCCTGCGGTTATGGTGTTCGGGTGAGCTACACTGCCTTTTGGTGCCTTTTTACCATTCTCATCTTTGGAATGATATTTTGGGCAGGAAAGGGCATGGACAAGTTCGTGATCGAGGGCGTGGAGCTTCCAGGAGACCAGCGTTTTATGCCCAGCAAGCGCGTCTCTTTCACCGATGCCCTCTATTTCAGCATTGCCATGTTCACCACCTCCCAGGCGCCCGTCAATACCTATCCAGTAGGCGTTTACAGGTATCTGGCCATGGCGGAAGGGATATTGGGCTGGTTCTTCCTGGGCCTCTTCGTGGTTGTTCTGAGCGCGGTGCTCATTCGCTAAATATCGCTAATCGAAAAAACGATAAGAGAGCGCCAATCCGGAAAGGTTGATATACGTGTTGGTTATACGGGAAAGATCGGAAAAGGGCGCGTGGCCTAGTCCGGATAAGGCGGCAGCCTCCTAAGCTGTAGATCGGGGGTTCGAATCCCCCCGCGCCCGCTTGGTTTTTTTGAAAACATATTCTTGTTTGCTGCTACCAACTTTGGAAAAATGATTGATTTAAGGCACAATCTTGGAGATGGCCAGCTCCAGGATATCCTCTGCCCCCGATTTCTTCAACTGGGGAATGAGCAGGTTGACAATGGATCGGTCCACCACAGTCTCCACGGCGTAGTAGCCGGAGTTGTAGAGCTTGGAGATGGTGGGATTTTTCATGCTGGGCAGCATGGATATCAAATCCGCGATAGAATCCTCGGGCACATTCATCTTGAGCAGGACCTTTTCTCTCGCCTTTATGACTGCAGATAGAAGCGTCTCTACAGCTATGATCTCCTCGCGCTTCTCCGGGTCTGCCCAGCTCTTTTTGTTGGCAATCAGCTCCGAGGTGGACCTGAGCATGACATCAATGATCTTCAAGCCGTTCTTCTTCAGGGTGGAGCCGGTCTCGGTGAGATCAACGACCACATCGGTCAGCTCCGGAACCTTGGCTTCGGTAGCTCCGAAGGAGAACTGGATGTCCACCGGTATTCCCAGACCCAGGAAGAAGGCCTGGGTGAGGCTAGGATACTCTGTGGATACGCGGCTGCCCGGTTTAATCTCACGAGCGGAGTGGATATCCAAGCTCTCGGGCACGGCAACCACCAGCTTTACAATGCCGGGCCCCTGTTTGCCGTAGTTGAGCTCAGCCACGCGGGCCACGACGGCACCAGACTCCATTATCCAGTCCGTTCCCGAGATGCCCAGGTCGAAATAGCCTTTGGCTACATATCCCGGTATCTCCTGGGGGCGGAGGATCTTCACCTTGCCGATGCGAGGGTCTTGTATGCGGGCGTTGTACTCGCGCTCCGTTCTCTTAACCTCCAGCCCGGCTTGCTCGAAGAGCTGCAGTGTCTGGTTTTGCAGGCTGCCTTTGGGAATGGTGATGTCGATCATTCTGAGGTTTTGCTTTTTTTAGAACATATTTTTGTCTTTTGCTCGAGGGGTTGTATCGATCGAGAATCTATGTTTCACGTGCCATTTTCCAGGCGATCACGACGCACAATATTTATAAATAACAACAGTAATAAACAGTTGTGAGAAGGGGGAAAGCAGTTGGCATCTCTGATTATCTCTGATACGCATTTCGGCCTGGATTCATCGACTCTTCAGAGCCCGGCAAAGGTAGACCAGTTGATGCAAGAGATATCGGAATTTGAGAGCGGCTGCGACGAGGTCGTGCTTTTGGGCGATATCCTCGATTTCTGGAGGGTGCGCCCAGAAAATGCGGTGAGGTGCGCCATCCCTTTTTTAAAACGGCTCTCCCAGGAATGTCTGAAGATTCGCTACGTTGTGGGAAATCACGATCATCACCTGGTGGTACAAAAGCAGGAGGCGGAATTCATGGAGAGGGCTGCTCGCTGCGATCTGTTTCCCGTTTATATTCCATCAATTCGCTGGCGCCGGACTTTTTGCGGCGTTGATATCGAGATGCTCTATCCTACTTACCGAAAGCGTTGTTGCCAGAGGACCATCCTCTTCACGCACGGCCATCATCTGGACGGCATTCAAAACTTTACTTTGCAGCTGGTGGAGAAGCTGCGCAGACTCTCCGGAGAGGAGTTTCTTCCCGCAGACCTGGAGATGATGATGACTTACGCCTACGAGGGGCTGTACCGCTCCGCCTGCATAGGAGAGATGGTATCTTTCGAGAACTCTATCTGGAAGGCATCCAGCCTGCTGCAGAGGATCAACGCCGGTGTTTTTTCCAACCAGCGCCGCGCCAGCGTAGAGGGGCAATACGAGGCCATATTGAAGTTCATTCGCGAGAGGAGCCTTGGTAAGATTGACTGCTTCATTTATGGGGATACGCATCTTCCCGGCATATTTCAAAGAAAGGGAGGACCTCTGGCCGTGAACGCGGGCAGCTTCACGCGCGAGCCGGGAAATGGCTCTCGCTTCGAGACGCCCGATACCTATATGCTTCTGGATGAGGGGGGGCTGGCCATAAGGCAGTTGGGCAGGAAAAGGCCTCTCTTTTTATGCGAGCTTCTCTAGATGCCAAACCTATTTCATCCAGTATCATGTAGGTCAAAACATGTTCGAACCAAACGAGGAATCCCTGGTCCTGGAGATCGTGCGCGGCTTCTTTGACATTCCTTCTGAGGAGATGATGAAGATCGGCGATCAATTCAAAATGCTGCTCTTCGGACCCCAGACAGGCAGCGAGCAGGAAGCGGTGGCAAAGCTCAAGGAGGCGCTAAAAGATATGTCCAAGGAGCAGGTCTTGATGGCTGGCATGTTCGTCTCGGGCTTGCTGCGCTGCAACCTTGCAGAGCAGGTTGAGCAGCAGTATCAGCAAGCCAAGGCAGAAGGAAAAATCGAGCCGGATTGCGGTTGTGATTGATGGCCCCTTTGCATCCGTTTCGCCTCGCGAGATTTTTTTTTCTCGCTGTATCGAGTGGGTATTAGAATAGTTCACAGAGAACGCACGGAGCGACTAACTATTAGCCACTAAAAATAGCGAAGAGTCGATTTTTTCTTCGCGCTTCGTCCAATAGCTTATTATCGCGTATATCGATCTGATTTATGATGAAAGAGGCGCTTTCGGCATTCGGTGACGGCAAGGCCCTTGGCCAGGAGCTGCGGCGCATAGTCGAGGCCATTTTAGCGGGCGATATTAAGACGCAGGCGGATCTGGAGTCGCACAAGAAGGACGCCTCATCTCGGCTAGCCCTCTCATCTCTCCCCAGCAATGCCGATATACTCGGCTTCGCTTCTACCCAGGAGCGGGCCCAGCTCAAGATGCTGGTGCGTAAGCCCACGCGAACCCTCTCCGGCGTGGCGGTCATCGCGGCCATGACCTCTCCCGCCCGCTGCCCGCACGGCACCTGCGTTCCCTGTCCGGGCGGCATTCTTTGCTCTTCAGCGCAAAGCTACACCGGTCGCGAGCCGGCAGCACTTCGGGCAGCGCAGCACGATTACGACCCCTACCGCCAGGTAACGGCACGGCTGGCTCAGCTGGATGAGATTGGCCACCCCTTAGACAAGTCGGAGCTGATCATCATGGGCGGAACGATCACGGCGCGCCCTTTAGGCTATCAGCACTGGTTTGTCAAACGCTGTCTGCAGGCCATGAATGATTATCCTGCGGCAAATGTTCCAGGCCAAAGGTACCAGTCGTTTGCCGATGTGGCCGCAGCCAATGAGACGGCATCGGTTAGAAACATCGGCACCACCTTCGAGACCCGGCCGGACTACTGCGGTCCAGCGGAGACAATGAACATGTTGCTTCTCGGCGCCACCAAGGTGGAACTGGGCGTGCAGAGCACCCGTGATGATATCTTAGAGAATATGAAGCGAGGCCATACGGTAGAGGACTCCGTACGGGCCAATAGCGCTCTAAGAGAGGTGGGCCTGAAGGTGGGCTTTCACATGATGCCGGGACTGCCCGGCTCCTCGCCAAAGGTGGATCTGGAGGTCTTTCGTGAGCTTTTCTCGGATAGCCGCTTTCGCCCGGACTACCTCAAAATATATCCGACATTAGTCGTGGAAGGAACCGAGCTTTACCGGCAGTACCTGCTCGGGGAATACGTCCCTCTGGGCGACGCAGCAGCGGCAGAGCTTGTATCTCAAATAAAGGAGATTCTGCCTGCCTACGTTCGGCTGCAGCGTGTGCAGCGAGACATTCCTGCTCAGCTCATCGTGGCGGGGGTCAAAAAATCCAATCTACGTCAGCTTGCCCAGCAGCAGCTTTCGGCCCGTTACAGCCATTGCCGCTGCATCCGCTGCCGAGAAGCGGGGCTGCGCCGGTTCTTGGGAGGAGAAGTGCGATTTGTGCATGAGGTCTATGAGGCATGCGGTGGAGCCGAGCACTTTTTGTCCTTTGAGGGGGAGGACGAGACAATCGTCGGATTCCTGCGTCTACGACTTTCTGCCAGCGCCCGGGTAAGGGAGCTGCATGTCTACGGGCCCATGCTTCCCATCGGCAGCAGAGCGGAAGGGTGGCAGCACCGTGGTTACGGGGAAAAACTGTTGCATGCGGCAGAGACACTGGCAGAAGAGGCGGGCTACGGCTCCCTGGAAATTACCAGCGGCATTGGGGCCAGAGGCTACTATCGGCGGCTGGGATATGAGCTATGCGGGCCTTACATGACCAAGCTATTAAAATGGGATCAAAGCACCACAACCATTAAATAGCGTGCACCAAAGAGGATTTGCGGTTCTGAGGAATTATAATATGCGTTGGCAAGGCAAATTTGGAAGGAAGCCCACCGGGGGAAAATTGATTCTCGCCAGGGGCAAGAGAAAGTGTGAGATAGGCAGAGAGCAGAGCGACACCACCATTGCCGCGGTCCGGGTTAAGAAGATCGAGACAAAAGGCGGAAATATAAAGCTACGCATGCTGCGGGGCGATATGGCCACAATTGCCGATTCCGTGACCGGCAAGTCCAAGATGGTCAAGATTGAGACCGTAAAGGAAAACAAGGCCAATCTGCACTACATGAGAAGGAACATTCTCACCAAGGGTGCGATCATCAAGACGGAAATGGGAGATGCCAGGATAACCAACCGGCCCGGCCAGGATGGCGTCATCAATGCCATACTGCTACCTGCCGCTTAAAACCCCCTTCTCTTTTAAATGTTCGTCGTCTTCCGGTGTAGTTGTGGTCGCCACCTCTACTCCTTGAAGGACGCCAAGTCCAGGACCTGCCCCTGTGGAAAGAGAACTATTCTTAGCAAGACGAGAGTCTTAGCCCAGGCGGAGGACGCTTATGCGGCAGGCGATATCGTGAGAAAGCTGCAGCTTGAGGGGCACGGCATGACCGGATTTAAATCGGCCGGGCCATAGCCAAATCTATGCGCCTCAAAGAGAAGCTGCATGGAGTAGTGCCAGAGGGGTGCCAGAGCTTACTCTCGAATCGCTTTCATGTCATTGGGAATATTGCCATACTCTCTCTTGCCCCGGAGCTGGCAGGATACAAGAAGAAGATTGCAGAGGCTGTGCTCTCTTCCGGCAAGAGCATTCATACCGTGCTGAATAAAACCACCAAGCTGCAAGGTGAGAGAAGGGTGGCCGGCTTTGAGCTCTTAGCAGGTGTCGCCAATACAGTCACCACGCATAAGGAATTCGGCTTTCTTTACCGTCTGGATGTAGCAAATGTCTTCTTTAACAGCCATCTCGGCTACGAGAGAATGAGGGTGGCGGCAGCGGTCGTGGCTGGTGAGGATGTGCTGCTTCCGTTCTCTGGCGTGGGACCGTTCGCCGTTCCCCTGGCAGCTTATGGCGCTCATGTCCTGGCCCTGGAGAAAAATCGCGAAGCATGCCTTTATTTGGCGGAGAACGCCAGGCTGAATCGAGTGGAAAAGATGATCGCGATAATAAACGCGGATGCCTTTCACATGGCCAAGCTGCTCCGAAAGGATTTTCACAGGGCCGTCATTCCCGCGCCCTACGGAGCAGAAGGAATTTTAGAAACAGTATTGCCCCTGATGAAATCCGGGGGAATTTTGCACTTTTATACCTTCAAGAAGCGCCATCAGATCGAGCCACTCAAGAAGAGCTACCAAGATCTGGGCCTGGAGGTTATGCATGCTCATAGCTGCGGCAATGTCGCTCCCGGAGTCTGCCGCTGGGTCTTTGATCTGGCGAAATCCTGAATACGGAAATCCTTAAATACGGCGATTGACGTACATGTGTATTGGCAAAGGTCGAATACTCATTTCTTTCCCTCCGATGACTTTTGCCTCCCTCCTATTTACACAATTTTCTGCCTTGCACCTTCTCTTCTGGAAATGATAGTACTGCAAGGCCGAAATAAACCAATGTTTTGACTTCGCGGCTTCGCGCCTTCGCGTGAAAGCGGACCCTGTTTGAATCTCACGCGAAGTCGCGAAGGACGATCAGCCGTTCACAAAGGCACATTATCCACTCATAATATCGACGATATCGTAGCCAGGGCGAAAGCTGCCAGGCCCAGCAGGCTGAGGGGCAAAGTGTACCCCATAACAGTTTCCTTCATGCTCGCTCCTGTGGAGCTTTTGATGAGCCAGAAGTAGGGATCGGTGACATAGGAGAACATGAAAGCTCCGGATGCAATGAGCAGGGCTAAAGTTACTCCAGGAAGCGGATAGTATGCCAGGATCTGCACGGCAACTGTAGCCGTCACCACCCTGGACCCCTGAGCCAGCTGCAAAGCGGCAGATACCAGGAAGGGCAAGAGCAAAGCTGGCAGAAAATGTCCCAAACGAAAGATCTCCTGACCTAAGCCGCTTTGCGCCACCACATAGCCGAAAGCACCCGCACCGCATAGGTCCAGCAATATCACGCCGGATCTTCGCGAGGCCACATGAATCAGCTCATGCATCTTCTTTCTCTCCAATGCCAAACCGAGCATGGCCCCCAGGAGCAGGGCAATGCCCGGATCTGCCAAAATACGCATCTTCTCAGGCAGGCTATTGCCCAGCAGTATCAAGGCTATTGGTACCAGCAGAGGGGCCCAGGCACGTGACCTGCTCATTTTTGGGGTGGCTCTGATCTCTTTTGATTCCGCGTCCTCAATATCCGGGAAAAAATGCTTCATAAGGACGTAGGCCAGAGCGAACAAAACCAATGAGAGGGGGATGCAGCGCATGAGCAGATCGTACGGTTGCGCCCCCAGGCCCGTGGAGAGGGTGATCATGACCGGAGAGGGATAGATGAGGTTGAAAGAGATTATGGAGCAGGCTGCTGTCATGAAAAGGGCCCTTTTGCCGTTCGGGCTGTCTTTTCCGGCCAGGCCGCTTACCACCGGCTGCAAAATCATGTAGGCGGTGATGCTGCACATCACAGGCAGCGAGATGAGGTACCCGGCCGCTCCGCCGATAGCCAGGCTCTTGCCGACCAGTCGCCCCAGGTCGGCAACGATCCGCTCCAGGCTCTGTGTGCTGCGCAGATACTCCGCCAGCAGGGCACCGCTGAATACTACTATGGCCAGGGAGGAAAAGATCCTGGATAGTCCCGTGGAGATATATCCCAGCAACTCTCCGTCCATGCCCACCAGGAGGCCAAAGACGATAGAGGAGATGATTAAACTTAAGAACGGACCAATCCTCGGTATGATCAAACTGACGAAAATTACGGTGGCCAGAAAAGCAAGGAACGGGTCCATACTGTCAAGTATATCTTCATAGCTATAAAACCATAATTATGCCAGAGATGACTTTTTCCCCTAAACATCCGAAACGCATTTATAGATAGAAATATAAAAAAAGGCAGAGAAGGGAAATAGTCTTATTTAAATCAGGCCAGATCGTGAAATAGCGATCCTTGGCAAGGGATAGTTTGGCAGGGGAAGGGAGTAGTGGCATGAGTAGAGGTAGCTTTAGGGGTAGACTACCTCGGGGGAGGCTTGACTATAAGGTAAGTCCGGCACTCCTGGGCGTAGCCATGTTCTTGGTTATTCTAGTTCCATCTCTATTCTATATATTTCCAAATGTCCTCGACTCTTCGCAATCATATTCTCCAGAATTGTTATATCGTCTCGAATTAAAATCAAGCCCTCTTTCCACCCCAGACGATCCGAATTCAGATAGCAATGCATTGCAAAATGTCGCCTCCAACGGGGCATCTCTTTTGGCCACCGTCCAACAGTCGCCCGAAATGTCTCAGGTCTACCTGGAGAACACCGGCTCCGTGGAATTGCACCAGGTGCAGATTGTGGGCGGGGGAAGGTCCTTAGGCATACTATCCGAGCTTGTTTGCGGCGAGAGGAAGGTGCTGGCCGTCAGCGGCTCCCCGGAGGAACTGCGAGTGTCTGCGCTCGATCCTTCCCAGGGAACGGTTCAGGCTCGCGTCCAGTATATCCCGTCAGCCACAAGCAATGATATCACAAGCCCCGTTTCCAGTGAAGAAGTGCTGAGCACCAAATCAGCCCCATCCATTGCACCCACCTTTTCCGGGTCGCCAGGCTCCGACGCCGCAGCACCTTCGCCCATTGATCGGCCTGGTGGAGAGATGCCAGAAATATCTGCACTCTTGCTGACCATTACTGCCAATAAGTCAGAAGGCAGATCCGGCGAGGTCGTGGGCTACAGATGCCTGGCGAAAAACCAGGGGGCAGCCGAACTGTCCGACATCCAGATCTCTTGTGCCGGAAAGGTGGCCTCCACAAAGTATCTGCCTGCCGGCAAGGAGCTTTTCCTGGATGGAGCCGTGCCGATTGAGAATAATACCCGGCTATCGGCCGGCGTGCGAGCCTTGGATGCCAGGGGCAGGATCTACACTAACAATACGTCTTTCGACATCTGGAAGATATCTCCAATCCTTCGGCTTATGGTTACTGCCCCCCCGCGGCTGCACCGCGGCGAGAACGTTTCCCTGCAAATTCGCATTGAAAATAAGGGGACGGAAAACCTCACCGATATTCTTGTCAGGGATAGTTTGGGGGAGATAGGGCGGATAGCTCAACTTCCGGCGGGCGATTTTCAGGTGCTGCAAAAAGAGCTTACGGTCTTTCAGAGCCAGAAGGACGCGTTTTCGGTTATCGCCCATGATCGGGCAGGAGCTGAGGTCTATGCCAGTGAGATGTTCGGCCTTAGGGTACTAAACTCCTCGCTCTTGATACAGGGCGATCCTTCTGAGGTCAGGATTTCTCCAGGAGAGCCCGCCGAGGTGACCTGGATCTTGAGCAACAGCGGAGAGGAATTCCTGCAAAATATTACCTTAGATGGAGACGGGAAGAGGCGCATTCTCAAGGAACTGGCTCCCGGCCAATCGGTAAAGATGGCGGCCATTTACACCAAGAACTCTACCACCTGGATAAACGTTACTGCGAAGGGATTTGATGGTAACGGTTTTGAGGCAGTCAGCACGGCGGGAGTTCTTTTAATGTCCGTTTTGCCCGGCATCACCTTGAAGGCCATGCCCGCCGAGATTGAGGTCTGTCCGGATGAGGCGGCAGAGATTAGTGTCCTTGTCACCAATTCCGGAGACGATCGCCTGGAGAATGTAGCTTTGACTTTGAACGGCTCCACGCTTGCCACTCTAGGTGAGCTGCAGCCGGGTGAGTTCAGAGTGATAAAATCTAAAACGGTGATATCAGACAATTGCACAATTCAATTTGAGGCCACGGGAAGAGACTCGCGCGGCAGCACCCTGTCGGACAGAGCAAATGTCAAGGTAGCGGCAGTAGTTGCCGCTCTCAAGATATTCGTCAGCTCTTCGCCGCCAGCTATAGTGCCGGGAGAAAAGAGCCTTCTCACCTGCACCGTGGCCAACACCGGAAGTGTCCCTCTCTACAGCATATTCGTTATCAGCAAAAAGCTGGGGCCTCTGGGCAATATCGATTATCTTTTACCCAAGCGCCAGACGACGGTCGCTTCCGAAAAGATGATGAGTGAAGCTATCGATGACACCATAACCGCAGAAGGCTTCACTCAAGACCAGAAGCCCGTGCGCGGCACCTTTAGCCTGAGCCTGAAGCTTCTTCGTTCTCCCGGTCAGGTCTTGGAGGCCTCCGAAAGTCAGGCATCCAGTCCTTTGCAGCCGTCTGCCGTGACGATGGCTTCGGCCAACATCAGCTTCGGCAATTTCAGCCTGCCCTTCAATCTGCCTGCCCAGGAGGAGACGTCCTCCGAGGTATCGAGAACGATGGCCAGCGATGTGGACCGCACGGCAACAAAGCAAAACAATGTAGTATTGGATAAAATTGCTAACCTGCTGCACTATGTGGAAAGTCTTCTGGGATTGAATGGTAGCGAGAGTGATCCCCAAGGCGAGAATGAATCCCAATCGCATGCCGCACAGGAGCTCTCTCCTGCTGGAAAAGATAGCCTGCCCGGATCTAAAAATTACGAGCTATCCATTGCGGGAGTGAAGGGCTCAGAGCACGGAGCCATATCTATTCTGGATGTTAATGCACTGCCCTCTCAGCCTGCTGCCAATGAGCCGATCAAGGTAACCGTGCACCTGCAAAGCCAGGATGGAATAAAGTCTGCATTGGTGAAATACGGCCTATCTGAGCTGCCACTCACCAGGCAAGATATGCAAAGCGTGGATCAGGTCTATGACTGCGCCCTAGCTCTGGAATCAGGCAGCCAGGAAGACGGATACTGGAGCGGCACCATTCCCGGCCGGGGGCCGGGCACCTACATGCCTCTTTCGGTCTTTATAACGGGCACATCGAGCACTGCTGAAGGCGGACCGTATTTGATCCACTGGAGTACAGTCAACTCCGTCCAGGAGCGAACAATCGTCGCCCCCTCCGGAAGAAACGGCATGCTCTTCATTGAGTCCTCATCCGTAAAAGGCAGAGGCGAGGTCTCCATCAAGGATACCATCCAGGGATCGACGATGCAGTTCGATGAGAAGATAATGGGCAACGGCTCCATCAGCCTGGAGACGCTGCGCACCATTGATCGCAGCGGGTCGGTGGACAATTTCACCGAGAAGAAGGATCTGGTTTTCACCGGCGGCAATCTCAAAGGCCATAAGACTCTGGCCTCTCCTAATTTCCAGGGGGGCTTGGGAGCCTCGGTCACGGAGAGGTTCAACTTAAGCCATGTGGACAAGAGCGAGACCTCCAGCGTAAGCAGCCAGAATTATGCCAACAATACTCTGGCCTTCAAGACGGACCAGGCCTTCGATGGAACCTGGAACATCCAGACCAAATATGCCAAGTTCTACAAGAAGATCAAGGCCGATCAGAAGTACACCGGCTCCTTCCAGACACAGAAGGATATCAAGTTCCAGGATGCTGGACAGAAATAATTAAAGACTATTTGGGCGATCTTCCACATTAGGAAAAGAAGGTCATTGGCTTAAGAAGTGGCCTTCGAGCAGGCTCAGAATAACGATGCTCGAATATGCCGCGTTTCAGATTATGCCCTTAACTCGCAGCGCAGATTTGATCTCGGCCAGCTCGCTCTCGATGTACTCAAACCTCTGGTCCATGTGACCCGTCAGGTCCCGCCTCAATCCCTTAATCTCGTCGATGGTATCATCCTGCTTGTCAAGCATCTTGTCCATACGGCAATTTGCGCCATCCATCTTGCTATTCAAGCCATCCATCTTGCAGTTCATGTCGTCCATCCTGCAATTTAGGCCGTCCATCTTGACGTTAAAGCTGTCCATCTTTGAGTTCAAGCCATCAAAGCCGGGTTCAGTGATTGCAATGAGTTTGTTGATGCCTGACATCATGCATTTTAGGATTTCAATTCCTTCATCCAATCGCTCCCCTATATCATTAGGGGCGGTGATTTTTCGGAATATCGAGAACTCCCCGGATGCATTTGAGTAACAGGCATCGACCTTCTCCACGTTTATCAGAGAATTTTCTATCTTGATGGCGGAAGCGAACTCCTCCACTGCCCCTTTATCACCTTCAGCAATCACCAATACCCGGCCGTCAGGATAGTTCTGGACGATTCCCACAAGACCACGGTTGCCGGCCAGGGAGACTACTTTTGCACGGTAGCCCACCCTTTGCACTCTTCCGGAAACGTAGGCAGTCAATCGCATCATGATAAATCACATTTAGTTGCTACAGTTAAATAGATTGCGCACTTAGATATTTCTTTGCTCATAAAAAATTATTTCCCACTCAGCTCCGTCCCGCTCCAGCCGCCTTCCGCCAGACCTCGTCGCTATTGTCCATGGACTCGATCTGGTCGTGGATATCGATACGGTGCTGCACCTCGGCTGCCCGCAGCCTATCTTCCATAGAAAGCCGCAGATTCTCCCGGGCAGCGTCTCGCAACTCTTCTGCCTCTTGCCAGAGCTTCTCCGCCTCTGCGGCGTCTGCCGCCCTGGTCTCCACCGACTTGGCCCGAAGCTCCATCTCTCTTAGCAGGGCCGCATCGTGCTCCTCTTTCAGGCGCTTGGCATCGGCCAGCAGTTCATCGACCTCACGGGTCATATCCTCTTTGCTTCTGGCAACCAGATCATTTTCTGAGAACATATCATGCCTCCAGCATCTTCAGGAATATTTGATGAATCCTTGGGTCTTTCGTCAGTTCAGGATGAAAGGCCAAAGCCAGCAGATTCTTCTGGCGTGCCGCCACCACCGCTTCCCCTACGCGCGCCAGCACCTCTACGCCATTGCCCACCTGGGCTATGGCCGGGGCACGGATGAAAACGGCCCGGTAAGGCAGGTCCAGCCCTTTTATTTGCAGGTCTGCCTCAAAGGACTCTCTCTGCGGCCCGAAGGCATTGCGGCTGATCTTGATGTCCATGAGGCCCAAAGGCCTAATCTTGCTGTCGCCCACTACCTCCAGGGAGACCAGCACCAGGCCGGCACAGGTGGCCAGGATGGGCTTACCCTGGCACGCTGCGGCCTTCAGCTCCGGTGTGAGGCCAAAGCTTTCTAACTGGCGACGAATGGTTGTGCTCTCTCCGCCCGGCAGCACCAGGGCCTGGCACGCTTCCATCTGGCCGCTCTTTCTGATCTCCACTACCTGGACATTTTCCTTGCCCGCCCTCTCCAGGGCCAGGACGTGCTCCGAGACGTCTCCTTGCAAAGCTAGGACGCCAATCCTTGCCACTTACCAGCCCCTATTCTGCAAAGCTTCCGCTTCGGGAATCGTAGATGCATCCATTCCTTTCATGGCTGCGCCTAGACCCTTGGATACCCTGGCCAAAAGTGCCGCATCATCGTAATGGTGCACCGCTTCAACGATGGCAACCGCCATGGCCTGCGGATTTTCGGACTTGAATATGCCTGAGCCCACGAAGACCCCATCCGCACCTAGCTGCATCATCAACGCGGCATCCGCCGGTGTGGCCACGCCGCCCGCGGCAAAGTTGACCACAGGCAGGCGCTGCATGCTGGCGCACTCTCGGACCAGATCCAGGTCCGCTTCAATCTCCCGTGCCACCTTCATCAGTTGCAGATCGTCCATGCCCTTCAGGCTCCTGATCTGGCCATGGATCATCCTCATGTGCAAAACTGCCTGGCTCACGTCTCCCGTCCCAGCTTCACCTTTGGTCCGGATCATGGCCGCGCCTTCCTTGATGCGCCGGCAGGCTTCGCCCAGGTTTCGAGCGCCGCAGACGAAGGGAATGGTGAATTTGGTCTTCTCAATATGAAATTCATCCGCAGGAGTGAGCACCTCGGACTCGTCCACCATATCCACGCCCAGTGCCTCTAAAATCTGGGCCTCCACAAAGTGACCGATCCTGGCCTTGGCCATGACGGGAATGGTCACCGCCTCGATGATGGCCTCGATGATTTCTGGGTGGGCCATCCTGGCTACGCCACCCATCTTTCGGATGTCGGCAGGCACGGCATGCAAGGCCATTACGGCCACAGCGCCCGCCTCTTCCGCGATAACGGCCTGCTCTGGGGTTGTGACGTCCATGATGACGCCGCCCTTCTGCATCTTTGCGAAACCGCGCTTGAGCAGTTCCGTACCAAATCGAAGATTTTCCAGCTCCATGAATTGCCCCAAATGTTCTTAAGTGCCAGGCTAATGCAGTGAGAATAAATAAACTTTTGGGCAGGCAGGCGGCCTGCCCATTTACCACTTACGGCATATAGTTTTCGTAAAGATAGATGTCTTTGTCTCCACTACGATCATCGGTCCAGACGATTCGCCCCGTCTTTATGCGCGGCTGGGTCTGATTTGCCGCATCTGTGCAGATAGCTTTCTCTTTTTGCACATTAAGGTCGTAGACATAAACATCCCAATTTCCATTCCTGTTATCCTGCCAGACAACGACGCCGTTTTCGACATCGGGATTAGTCTCATCCGCCAGACCCTTGGTAATCTGTATCTCTTTGCTGGTGTTAAGGTCGTAGGCATAGATATCCCAATTGCCGTTACGATTATCCTGCCAGACCACCGTATGTCCGTCCGTAGCCGGATTCGTCTGATCGCTGGCATCGTTTGCCAGTGACACAGGACTCTTCCCCTGCGTCCACATCCATATATCCCAGCTGCCTAGCTTATTGTCCTGATAGACAACATAGTCTCCACCCGCCCGCTGATTAATGCCATTGGGCGGATAATCAGAGGGTAACTCTTTTTCATAGAGCGGTCTCACATAGACCATCCAGCCGAAGTAATTCTTTCTGAGGTATGCCAGATTATTTGCACTGAGGGAAATGGGTGTGGCATTCTCCAGACCGTAGACCAGCTCCGTGGAGTTGACAATGGATATGTCAAAGGTTCGGATGGACCAGTAATCCTCGATTTTATACTGGTTCAAGGGATTGCGGGACACCCAGGCGATGATGCTCCCATCGATATCCGGATACATATCTTCATACGGGCCTGCCGCTATGGGTAGCTCCAGTTCCTGGGCCAGGCTGTAAACATAGATATCCGGTTTTCCGGTGCGATTGTCCATCCAGGCCACATAGTATCCCACCTGGTCGTTGCCGCCCACGACCGGGTAGCTTTGGTCGCCAGGTGCTTTGCATATGATGCTTGTCTGACCGGCGGTCACGGGCACTGTCCTCGGCCTGCCGTTATGGGTGTTGAGCCAGACCAGCTTTTCGTCCATGCTGGGCTTGACCTGGCCCGGCCCCATCTGCACCAGCTCATCTTTCCAGTTGGAGAGGTCCAGCTTGCGAATGGATGTGTCCGGATCGGTCCCGTCCACGTAGGAGATGTATTTTCCCGATACTACGGCATTAGTCTGCTCTCCCGGCCGGGGATAGGTCTTGCCCCACTTTTTGTCCCAGAAGTAATAGGCGATATCTTTGCTCTTGGCGTCTTCCCAGGCGATGGTGTTTCCGGATATGTCGGGATAGAGCTGATCACCGGCTTCTGTAAGTTTGGTCTCATTTCCGGTTATTAGGTCTTTGACATAGACATCAAAGTCGCCGTTTCGGTTGTCCTGCCAGACGACCAGATTGCCGCTGATGATAGGATACATCTGCTGGCCTTTTCCCTTGTAGACGGCAACGCTCTCGCCTTTCACCAGATCTTGCATGTAAACGTCCCAGTTGCCGCTGGAGTTGTCCATCCATACGACTCTTTTCCCGGAGATGGAAGGCCAGGTCTGATCCCCTTTGCCCGTCACAACGGCTGATTCAATGCCGGTGGTCATATTCTTCATATAGATGTCAGCGTCCTTATTTCTATAATCCGTCCAGACCACAGTATTCCCCGAAGCTTTGGGATAGAGCTGATCCCAATCTCCTTGGGAGATGGGCTTTTCCGCCCGTGTGAAGAAATCAAAGCCAAAGATATTCCAGTTGCCCCTCCGGTTGTCGCTCCATACCAGCAGGCTACCGTTGGTGCTGGGAAAATCGGTGGCGAGTAACAGCAGCGGATCGGAATTGATGTACCTCATCTTGATCTGGGAAAAGCCATTGCTGTTATCCATCCATACAATCTTGTTGTCTGATATGATCTTGGAAGAGAGGTATGGCTTTATTTGATCCGGATCGCCCTTGCCGTCATTGGGCGTCTGCTGCATAGGAAGTGTGGCAACCGGTATTTCCACTCCTTTTCCCAGATCATGGAGATAAATATCCGAATCTCCCCCCCTAACATCCAGCCAGGCTACATAATTATTGTATATCGTCGTATAGCCCTGGTTGGCGGAGTTGATTGTTACTGCTCTTTCGGTTTTGGTGGATAGGTCGTAGGTGTAAATGTCCCAATTCTTATTTCTGCCATCGGCCCAGACCACGGTATTGTCACATATCCAGGGTTGAGCCTGCCGATTAGGATCAGTGCAGATAGCGGTCTCCTCACTCGAGGTCAGGTTGTAGAGATAAACATCCCATTTATTTTCACCGCTGCGGGAATCGATCCAGACGATTTTGTCGCCGTTTATCACAGGTGAGAGCTTGAAGGACTTTACAGTGGTGATTTGCCTCTCTTTTCCTTTAGCGATGTCGTAGAGATAAATCTCCTCGCTGCCTGAGCGTTTATCGATCCAGATGATATTATTTCCGTCGATCATTGCGTAACGGTTGTCGGATGAACCATTGGTAACCGTTGTGGTCTTCTTCGTCAACAGGTTATAGAGGAAGATGTTGAGGTTTCCTGTGCTCTTGTCCGTCCAGATCACATTTTCGCCGCTGGTGTCAGGACTGCTGTGGTCAAAATCGCTATTGGTAATGATTTGTTCCTTGTTGGTAGTGGTGTTGAACAGATAAACGTTGAAGTATCCATTCCGGTTGTCCGTCCAGACGACGTTGTCCCCGGAGAGGGAGGGATTGGTATGGTTGAAAGGCCCGCTGGTTATGGATACATCGGCTAAAATCTTGAAGTCGTACATCCGGATATCCGGATCGCTCGGACCTTGCCGGTACTCCGTCCAGACGACGCCACGATCGCTAATGTCCGGCTCCATCTTTATGGTTCCCGGTGCCAAGGGGAAATCATCGCCGCTCTTGATGTTATAAAGATTGATATCGGTGCGGTTGTTGAGGTAGGCAATAAAGTTGCCAAAAATCCTGGGATCAGTCTGCATGCCGGGCTTAGTAAGCGTAGTCGTCTTCTTAGTAGTAATATCCATGAAGGCGATGTCGGACTCGCCGGTACGATTATCCGCCCAAGCTACGACGTTCCCATAAACAGAAGGAAACGACTGATCATTTGGCCCAGTGGATATGGGCGACTCTTTGCCGCCGGCAATATCGTACATGTAAACGTCAAAATCGCCGGAGCGCTTATCCATCCAGACTATTTTATCGCCATTAATCTTGGGCTCAATTTGCTCACCCTTCCCGGTGGAAACGATGCTCTCCTTCTTGCTTGTCAGGTCGTAGAGACCAATGTTATAGGTGCCGTCGCGGTCATCGGCCCAAACCACCAGATTTCCGCTGATGTCGGGTTGGGTTTGGTTGCCTTCGGCTGCAGTTACCGCTGATTCGGTGCGGTTGACGGCATCGTACATGTAGATGTCTCCGTTGCCCGCGCGCATGTCCTGCCAGACGATGCATTCGCCGGATACAGCAGGATTGATCTGGAAGAACGGATTAATGCATACCCATTTCTCCAGGCCGGTCTCCAGATCGTACATGAATATGTCGAAGTTTCCACTCCGGTTATCCGACCAGGCTACAATATGTCCGTCCATGGCGGGCTGCATCTGCTCCGAGCCCACCAGAATGGCTATGGGGCGCTCTTTTCCATATTCCGCCCCGCCGACAGCGCCAACAACGAGAAGTGCTGCCGTTATGATCATAATGAAGATTGCCTTGTGCATCTTATCACTCTGTGATCGAATGTTTTTCCTTCTCAGGGTGCTTTTGGCGAACCCATATAAGGACTTTTCTCGACGTTTGTCGTGATCGGTCCCAAAAGGATATTTCTAATAGTTTTTGATCACGGTTGGATTTAACTTGTAGGATTGCGAAGGACGAAGTGGGAAGTCCCCATCCTTCAGGGCGGGGAGCGTTCACGTTAACGGATCATGGTTCTGCCCAAGGTTACCAGGAAGAGGGCCAAAAGCAGCCAGCCTAAAACCGCCTCCACAGTAGCCAAATAACGGAAGACGCCTACCGGGAACCATTTTACTTGAGTCTTGGCTGTGAAGACCATGGCGCTGAAGTAGATATTGTCCAGGAAGTTGAGAGCTTCTTGGGGAGCGATGCTGGGTCCGGCACCATTTAGCGGCTCCACCACAATGCCGTCTCCCATCCAGAAGAGAAGTGCAAAGAGTATGATCAGAAAGCAGCTCAAAAATACGGTATTCCTGGGCCGGACGCCGTATCCGCATGAGATCCAGGCCACGGCGTCCAGGAGTTTGGACCAGTTTATCTTGATCAACATTTTTTCCCGAAAGACCAGGGTCTTGCCGGACTGGCTCATGCGCCGATAATGGTAGTAGCAGTCGTCTGCATCTTCGAACCACTCCTGGGTTCTGAAATTCTTGGCCAAAGAAAGGTATGCTGCGCCGTCGTAGGCCAGATGTTGGCTTAGTGTGGGCCATCTGACCTCCAGGCGGGCGAAATTTGCGTTATGCAGATCGATCTGCCCGGCAAACACCGCGTCAAAGAGACGCATGACCTGGATTTTTGCATTTGCTAAATCCAGGTTCTTTTGAAAATTTGAGCAGGAGAAATTTGCTGTTCCTGTAAACAGCGTCCCCCGGAAGAATGCTTCTTTGCAGAACTGAGCGCTTCTAAAGTCGGCTTCCTCTAAAAAAGAGACATCAGAGAATTGGGCCTCTCCTGCAAAGACCGCCTGATCGAATATTGCATCCTCTTGAAAGCAAGACCCCTGGAAGGATGCCTTTCCCTGGAAATGAGATCCTGTGAAGTTGACATCCAAGAACTCGGCCCGGAAGAAGTTAGCTTCTTTCGCCATGTATGAACCTAAAAAAATGGCATTGCCTTGAAAGGAGGCAAACTCCATATTGAGCTCTTCATTGAAGTTTGCACCGCGAAAATCGGCGTTTCCGGATAGTGCAGCGCTCTGAAAGCTGGCATAGCCCATGAATTTGGCACCCTGGTAATTAGCATCGGCAAGAAAGATCGCCTTCCAGAAACTGACCGATCTTCCAAAAGACGTTTGCCGGAAGTTGGCAGTCCCGGAAAATTTGGCCTGTGTGAAGTCGGCTTCATCCCGAAAGCTTGCCTCTCCAAAGTTGGTGCACAGCTTGCTGAAGCGAGCCGAGACGAAGTGGGCCTGGCAATCGAAGACTGCATTGCCGAAGTTGGCTATGGCGGAAAAATGTGTCCCCTGGAATCGAGCTGAGCCACGGAAATTTACATCTCGGAAGGTGGCATATCTCTTAAAGCTGCAGGATTCAAATCCGGCTCCGCCTGAGAAAGATGCACCTTTAAAGCGCGCCTCCTGCAAAAAGGTGCAACCGCACAGGTCCAGGCCTTCTCGCAACAGGGCATGAGCAAAGTTCACGTTTCCCTGAAACTCAGAGTTCCTGATCTGGATCTTAGAGACCACGACCGCTGCTGTCTGCGTCTCTTTAGCGGGGCGCTCACAATGAATGATGGGCAGATCCAGCCTGGTGATGTCTATGTCACCGACTATGGCCACGTGATCGTAGATGAGCGGATCGCCATTCTCGATCCTGGTTAGAAGCTCGCGGGCCTCAATTACGGGAAGATGCGGCTCTTCGGACATGACCCTCGCCTCGGCATATGACAATTCGGTTAAGAGTTATAATCTTTTTTAATAGATGGTGGTGCAGTTTTGCTCCATCGCCTGGGCTCAAATCAGCAATGACTATATATTCCTTGTGTCAACCCCCTAACCACATCGGGAGGAACCAAGTTGAAGGATTATCTCATAATGGATGACGTCATGCTTGATCATAAAAGGGTCCTGGTGAGGGTGGACTTCAACTCTCCCATGGACCCCAGCGGAAATATCCTGGATGATAAGCGCATAAAAAGTCACTTAGAAACTCTGCGCACTCTGGAGGACTGCCGGGTGGTTCTCATGGCGCACCAGAGCCGGGCCGGAAAGAAGGATTATACCACGCTAGAGGCTCATGCCCGCCTGGCAACGCGGCTCTTACGTCGCGATGTCGCTTACATTGATGATATCTTCGGATCGCATGCCCAGCAAGCCATAAAATCACTGCTGCCGGGGGAGGTTCTTCTTCTGGAAAATACCCGATTTTATGCAGAAGAGAACATGAACCGAAGCCCTGCCGATCATGCCAAAAGCCACATGGTGAGAAAGCTGGCGCCGTTATTTGATCTTTTCATAAATGATGCTTTTGCAGTTTCCCATCGCTCTCACTGCTCCGTGGTGGGATTTACTGAGGTGCTGCCTAGCTACGCCGGGCTTCTTATGGACAAGGAGATCACGGCACTGGATAAGGGGTTAAAGGGCAATGAGCATCCAACCGTCTTCTCTTTAGGTGGAACGAAGGCGGACGATTCCATCAAAGTCACGCAAAATGTTCTAAGTCGCGGCGGTGCCGATAAGATCCTGACCTCGGGAGTCGTAGCCACCGTCTTCATGATGGCGGCAGGCATTAATGTGGGCGAGGCCAATCGCAAGTTCGTGGAGGATCAGGAGTATCTGGACCAAATTCCTATTGCGGCAAAGCTTTTGCATGATTACCCGGGCAAGATCATACTGCCTGTGGATGTAGCTTTGAACCAGAATGGCGAGCGAGTGGAAGTTGCCGTGGACAAGCTCCCCACCGATTTGCCCATCGCCGACATTGGCCTGGAGACCATTGTCATCTACTCTAAGTATATGAAAGAGGCCAAGGTTACCGTTCTCAATGGGCCGACTGGTGTCTTCGAGCAGGAGAAGTTCCGGCTTGGCACATCAGAGCTCTTGAAAGCGGCCACCGAGTCGGGCTATTCCATTGCCGGCGGAGGGCATAGCGTGGCGGCCATCGAGCAACTGGGCCTGGAGTCCAAGTTCACTCATGTGAGCATGGGGGGCGGCGCGTCCATCACCTATCTCTCAGGCGAGCCGTTGCCCGGCATTGAAGCTCTTAAGAAGGCGGCTCTTCGGGCACGAAAGATCTGATGTTTCGAGCCTTCAGGGCAGGCTATCTACTAATTTTTTTCGGCATGCCTCCAGGATAGCGGAAGGTTCGCCTACTGCCTCCAGCGCGGCTGCCGACCTGTGTCCCCCGCCATCGCCCCCGTGGGATTTGCCCACCTCTCCTAAGAGCTTTGCCAGGTTGCAGCCCCTCCGGGCCGCCTCGCGGCTACAGCGGGCGCTGACCCGGACCGTGCCCCCATGCCGTCCTGCCACGAAGGCTACGTCTGCGCCTAAATCCACTAAAGCCATGGCCGCGGAGCCCTCGAAGGAGTTGACAGTGGTGCAGGCGACAAGCCAGTCTCCCTGGCGCATGACCTCAGCCCGAGAGGCGGCTTTTAGGACGGCAATTCTTTGCGAGATGTTCGCAGGTGCAAAAAGGGCCTCCTGTGCCTCTTCATAAGCAAAGCCTCCGGCATCTAAGATCTCGGCTGCCGCCAGGAAAGCGCCAGGAGTGGCGCGCTTGAAGCGGCCGGTGTCGGCGATCATGCCGGCCAGAAGTCCCAGGGCCGCGTTTCGGTCGATCTTCTTGCCGTTTTCTTTTAAAATCGTCCAGACTATCTCCGCCGTGGACTTGGCAGGCTTTTGTATGTAGAAAAGGGCGTCGTCCAGCAGTCCTTCGTCCAGGTGGTGGTCCACCAGGGCATAGTTGGCCGGCAGCCTGTTGCCCAGTTGCGTACCTACCGATGTGTCTACTACTACCACCAGATCGTAGTCTTCCACGAGGGGGTTAATCAGTACATGGGCTCCGATAACATTGGCCAGGGAAACGCCCGTGCGGCTCAAATCGTCTACAGCGCCGATTGCGCCTCCAAAGGCCCGGCTCAGGGCAAAGCTGCTTCCGATGGCATCGGGATCGGCGTTCCTGTGGCAGAGGTAGAGGACATTTCTATACCGGCCGATGTGATCGCCATACTGTTGCTCGCTTATGCGCATGGCTTTGTTTGAGCTATGAGAATTGATATAGGTTGTCAAGGTGAGGAAAAAATGGGAAAACAATTCTGGAAGATGGCTTTGCCTGTCTGGCAGGCCACCCTCATCTTTTCTTTAGGCTGCAATACATTGGCAAGTCGCTATTGCTTATCTTCCGCCTCGCTGCTGGCAGCCGGACTCACGTCCATTTCCCGCTTGGCCGCTGCCCATGCCCTGGCAGTTCTCACCCTGGCCCATCGGCCCCTGGTCGTTCATACCCATCATACCATTGCCCATCATGCCGGGGCCATTCTCGCCCATGCGGTCCTTTTTCATTTCCTTGATCTGGGCCAGAGTCATGTTGCCGAGTTTTTCCATCTGCTTTTGGCGAAGCTCGTCAATCTGAGCCATTGTCATGTTGTTCAGTTCAGCCATCTTCTGCTCTTGCAGCTCTTTGATCTGGTTTAAGGTCATGTTATCGAAATTTTCCCTTGTGGCGTCATCCACCAGGAGCATCCAGTTATGCGGTCCATCAAAACCGCCTCTCTGCAAGGAGGCATTGCATCTCTCTTTGTTGTTCGAATCCAGTCCAGCGGCCAGGGCCGGTGCCATAGAAAGGCAGACCACAGCCAGCGCCATTACGGCTAATGCAATTTTTGTTTTCATATCTTTATACCTCGCAACTTTTTCTTCGAGAATGTCCTGCGATTGGATCGCTTGCGACATTCACTAAGCACCACCAGTGTCAGGAACGATAGAAAAGGGTGAGACCGAACGAACGGTCCTAAAAGCACTGGAATATCTAATTGAAAGCCAATAAAAGGTACGGGAACGTTTCGTTAATACTAAATTGTGCAAATACAGTTTTGTTTCAATGATTTAATCTTAAAAATCAATATTTTCAAGATTCAGCTCTGATTAGGCCAGAATGCAGATATGGCAATGTCCCTCTCACCAGGAGGCCCGACCGGCAGAGCACCGGTCGAGCCGCGCCTTGATAAAAGTTAAAAGAGGGAGGACCTCAAACCGCCCCGCACCCCCGCTCTTTCGTGCGCACCCGCACCACGTCTTCCACAGGATAGACGAAGATCTTGCCGTCTCCGGCCTCGCCCGTCTGAGCAAACTCGCAGATGAGGTCAATGACAGACTCCACGTCCTTGTCCTCGACCACCATCTCCAGCTTTATCTTCTGCAGGAACTCCACCCGGTAGTCTCCGGCCCGCCACTGCAAGGTGATGCCTTTTTGCCGGCCCCGGCCCTTGACCTCAGTCACCGTCATTCCCGAAAAGCCCTTCAGGTCCAGCTTTTCTCGCAGCAGGTGCAGCTTCTCGGGCCGAATTATGGCTTCAATTTTCTTCATCATTCCCCACTTCACATGTAAGCGCCTTCACCATGCTGGCTGATGTCGAGACCCACTGATTCTTCGTCATCCCGTACACGTAGCCCCATGACGGCGTCAATGATCCTGGCCAGGCCGAAGGTGACGATAAAGGAGTAACCCCAGGTGACGGCGATAGCCAAAAGCTGCACCAGCACTTGATGAGCATTTCCCGCCAGCAGGCCCGTAGCCCCGATGGTAGCAAAGATGCCCGTCGCCAAGACGCCCCAGGTGCTGCCGATGCCGTGACAGGCTAAAACGTCCAGCGAGTCGTCCACCCTGCCGCTGCCCCGGACGAGTATGATGGCATAATAGCCCGCGATGGCAGCCACGATACCGATGGGGATGGCCGCGAGAGGCGTCACGTAGCCGGCAGCGGGCGTTATCGCCGCCAGCCCGGCCACAGCGCCCGTCACAATGCCCAAGGCCGAGGGAGCTCTATGCCGCCAGGAGAGGAGCATCCAGGTGGTGGCCGCAGCCGCGGCGGAGGTGTTGGTGGTGACGAAGGCATTGGCAGCGATGCCGTTGGCCGCCAGAGCCGAGCCCGCATTAAAGCCGAACCATCCGAACCAGAGCAGAGCCGCGCCCATGACGGTGGTGGGAATGTTGTGCGGCTCCATGGGGTCGGTGCCAAAGCCCTTGCGAACACCGATGACCATAGCCACGGCCATGGCGGAAACGCCTGCTGTGATGTGCACCACTATGCCGCCCGCAAAGTCCAGGGCGCCCATCTGTTGCAGCCAGCCCCCGCCCCAGACCCAGTGGGCCACGGGATCGTAGACAAGAGTTGCCCAGGCTAAGGAGAAGACGAGAAAAGAGCTGAACTTGATCCTCTCCACATAAGAGCCCGTGATCAAGGAGACGGTGATGATGGCGAACATGGCCTGAAAGATCATGAAGGTGAGAGAGGGAATGGTCAGGCCCTCTTTGACGCCCATGCCTACCCCCGCCAGGCCCAGGAAATCCAGGCCGCCGATGAGGCCGCCTATGTCTTTTCCGAAGACCAGGGTGTAGCCGTACAGGATCCATTGCAAGCTTATGATGCTCATCACGGCAAAGCTGAAGATGATCGTGGAGATGGCGTTCTTCTTTCGGACCATGCCGCCGTAGAAGAGGCCCACGCCGGGAATCATGATCAAGACCAGAGCGGCGCTCATAAGCACCCAGGCGTTGTCAGCGGCATTGATGGCGCTGTCTTCCGCAGAAGCTGCACCTAGCAGCAGAGCGGATAATAATAAGCATAATAGTAGTGACCGGATTGAGAGCAACATTACCACCAACAATTAAGACAGAAACCTAATTGATAAGCATATTTAGGATAAAGTATGCGCAGTTCATAATAAGTATGAAAAGATCTTAAGCTAGGATTCATATTAATAATGATTATAGATTAATTGTGAACGGCTTTTTGCATTCTCAATTCACAGAGCCCGGAGACTCGCGGGCAAGCTTTTGCTTTCTCTTCTCTTCCTTCTTTCTCTCCACCTTGTACTCCTGGAAGATGCCCTCCAGCCGCTCCTCATGCTGCCTGGCCAGGCGTGCTTTCATCTCTTCTTCCCAGGCAACGCTGGCCGCAGCCACGTCCTCCGGTCGCACGAAGGGCATTTTATTGATCCTCTGCACCGGCACATTTTTGCGGGAGAAGACGGGAATGCATAGCTCCTGGAAGTGCTCACGCAAGGCAGGGCGCAACTCGCCCTCCACCACCACTCCGGCGATTTCCTTTTCCCGCAAAAGCTCAACCGTGCTCCTCCCGCCGCCGCTGGCATCCTCCAGAAAAAGCCAGTCCCCCTTTTCCAGGCAATATTGCTCCATAGCCAGCAAAATAGACTCGCGGGTAAAGGCCGCTAGAGGCTTGAGCTTTTGCAGGCCGCGTGTATCTTCAATTATCTCTGCCTTCTTCTGACGCTCCAATGTCTTCTTCAGTTTCTTGATGTGTTTTCTCTCCGAACGGAGCACCGATCTCAGGCGCTCGATCTCCTTGTCTCGGATCTTGATCTCATGCTGCCGCTTGATCTCACGAGCCGTTTTGTCCCGCAGGCGATCCAGCTTGCCGTTTACTACCCTCAGGGCGACCTCTTTTTCCGCCAGCCCGTCCCGCAGCTCATCCAGGTAAGAACGCAGCGTTCTGACCTGCTCGGCAAGCTGCTGGTTTTGCTGGCGTAGTGCTGTGACATTCGGAGAGACATCAAGCGATGCATCAAGAACGGCTTTCGCCGCAACCGGCTCTGCCTTTTGCCCCACGGGGGCAGCGGAAGACGGCACAAATTCGGCGATGGCGTTTTCAATGGAATAGCCACGCACCACCAGGGCCTTCACCTCGTCGGGATCGATCTCGGAGGGAGACTTCTTTTCCACCTGCAAGAATTTATTCCGATATTTTTTAAAAGCGCTCAATGCCGCCGCCAGAGCATCGCGCTCATGATCGTTCTTGTAGCCAAACTCCTTTCCCAGAGCGATCTTCTCTTCCGCAGGAATGTCCCCGCCCGGAGAATAGAGAACGGCATTAAAAGCGCGCTTGACCTTCTCCACGCTGCCCGGCGTTGGATAGACATCTGTGGCGACTACCAGCGATCTGCCCCGCGCCGCGATCCATTCAATCACATCAGAGGAGGACAAGCCCCGGGAGCTGATCAGGTCCACCAGCTCGCCGGACAGGTTCAGCGCGGCAATGCCCGTTGTCGTTCCCGGGTCCAGGCCCACGATGATGTACCCGCGCCCCTGCGAAAGCGGTTTGTACTGCAGCTCGGGCCGCTCCATGCTCTGCACCAAGAGCTGTGCATCGCTGTAGTAGCCGGGACGGATGTGCACCTTCTCGCGGGAAGCTTCCACCACAAACTCGGCCCTGGTATAGCCGCCCAGGCCCTCAACGGCCCGTGTGGTGTACGCCAGCCCTGCTTCGCGAAGCTGTCGCTCTACCTCGCGCGCCAGGCTCATCACTGCGCCGTGAATCTTGCGCGTGTAGCGGTTCTGGCTCCAGCCGCCCCGGCCTAAAGAGCGCCTCCGGCTCACCTTGATCCAGGTCCTCTCCTGGAAAGCGGATAGAACAGCCCCGACGCCCTTGGCCGCCAGCCGGGCGCAGGCCTCCGCTTCTTGCAGCGGCTTGGTGCGGTCGAAGGTGATGCCGTGGTAGCGGGCCAGCTTGACCAGAGACTCCGGGTGGGCGGCGCCCGTCACCTGCACCATTCTGGTGGTGGGAGGCATCCTGCGCAAGATATTGATCAGCTCCCTTCGATCCCTGGCCAGCTCGTGGAGGTTGTCCATGGCCACGATCTCCGGCTGGCGCTCCCTGATGAGCCGGATCAGCTTATGCCGGCTGATCATGTGAAAGAGCGCGACGTCTCTCCCATCCAGCATCACCAGAGAGTAGCTTGGCGCCCTTCTGCCGGACGGCGAGCCGCTGGCGATGTCCACACCAAATATGCTCAATGGTTCTCTGCCTCCCGGACACGCGAGAGCGCCCTATCCAGTGGCATTTCTATCCGGTATTTTCGCTCGAAGAAGCGCAAGACATTGACCAGGTCTCTCTCCAATAGCTCCTGGGCATGGGGATGAGTGACCTCTACTGCCTGAGGCCAGTCGATGATCTTGGGGCCGGACTCGTCCACCATTACGTTAAACTCGGAAAGGTCGGCGTGAATGATGCCCAGTCTCCGGGCCTTTCCTACCTCGCCTAAGATCATGTTCAGTCCGTTCTCGGGGTCGGAGAGCGTGATACGGTTGAGGGCGGGGCCGCTCACAAATTCCATGGCCAGAACATGACGACTGCATGCGACGGGCCTTGGAATGGATACGATTGGGTAGAGCTTCTCCATGATGGCAAACTCGTGGCGAGCTGCCAGGGCGGCAGCATAAATCCAGGGCACTTTGGCCTGGTCGGTGAGATGATCGCGCAGGCGGCGAATATGCTTGAAGCTGGTCCTTCCCTGGCGGTGGAACTTGATGGCCAGGTGATTCTCTCGACTCTCTCGATTCTCTCCCAGAGCTTCGTATACCACCGACTCTTTGCCTACCCCGATTCTCTCACCAAAGGCTTTCACGCTCCCTCGTTTCACTAAATCGGAGAGTGCCAGAAGATCATAGGCATCAAAGTCAATGCGGTAGCCGAGGTAGTGCATGCTCTCCTGCTCTACCAGTTTCTTTTCAAAAAGTTGGCCCAGCCGAAACTCCACCTTGCGGACCGGCAGGCCGGATATCTCTGAGATCACGTAGGATGGGACCCATTCGTGGGTCTTCATCCCGGTCTCAATAGCACTGAGCAGGGAGCGGTCTTCCTTGCTCAGGCCCAATAATGCTTCAGCTAGATTTTCCACAGATACTATTATGTGATTATTTTAGCTAAAGCTTTGCCCCCAGAGTCTGCATCACATAATCAGCAAACTTTGCACCTGTTGCCCCATCGGCTCGCCCGGTAAGGACAACCTTCCTCTCCAACTGGCCGCAGACGTCCAGTGCATTCTCCAATTTGGCCGCCTGATTCACAAAGCCGATGTGGCGCAGCAGCATGACACAGGCGCGCATCATGCTGGCCGGATCGGCATAGAAAGCTCTGCCTTCCTCTACCATGCGCGGAGCCGAGCCGTGGATGGCCTCGAACATGGCATAGCGTTTTCCGATGTTGGCGCTTCCCGCTGTGCCCACGCCTCCCTGAAACTCGGCTGCTTCGTCGGTGAGGATGTCTCCGTAGAGGTTGGGCAGCACTATGACCTTGAAGTCCTTTCTGCGCTTCTCGTCCACCAGCTTGGCAGCCATGATGTCCACAAACCAGTCATCGAAGGCGATGTCCGGGTATTCCTTAGCCACACGCTTGGCCGTCTCCAGGAATTTGCCGTCCGTGGCTTTGATGACATTGGCCTTGGTGACCGCCGAGACCCTTTTAATGCCGTTCTTCCTGGCATACTCAAAGGCCAGGCGCACAATCCTTTCCACTCCTGGTGTGGTTATGACCTTGAAGTCCACGGCCAGGTCGTCGGTTACATTGATGCCCTTGCTGCCCAGGACGTACTCGCCCTCGGTGTTCTCCCTGTAAAAGATCCAGTCGATGCCCTTCTCCGGCACTTTAACGGGCCGAACGTTGGCGAAGAGGTCCAGCTCGCGACGCATGGAGACATTGGCGCTCTCCAGGTTGGGCCATTTGTCACCCTTCTTGGGGGTGGTGAGGGGGCCCTTCAAGATCACGTGGCACTCTTTTAGCGCGGCCAGAACATCCGCTGGCAAGGCTTTCATGACCTTGACCCGCGACTCGATGTCCAGACCGGGAATGTCTCGCAGCACCACCTTCCCTTCTGCAATCTCATCGGCCAGCACGTAGCTTAAGACTCGCACGGCCTGCTCTGTGATGTAGGGGCCGATGCCGTCGCCGCCCACCACGCCGATGATGAGGGGGTGGAGTTTGCTGTAGTCAACCCAAGTATCTCCCGCCTTTATCTGCTCAACGCGCAAAAGCTGCTCCACCAGCAGCTTGGCGAAGTGCTCCTTCGCCTTTTCTATGGCCTCGGTATGAATCATGCTTCGCACCTATTCTTCAGAGGAGGTGTCGGTTCTGGAAGATCAATCTTTTGCAGAATCGAAGGCTTTCGCCCCGCTCACAGTGACTATTCGGCACTTCGCCAGGTTTCGGAGGCTAACCTCTGGTTACTATGGTTTTCCCGTTAACTTCGCAATACGATCACCACAAAGTCACAAAGGCACAAAGACGACGTAATAATATTTGACTTGGTAAGAAAATAATTTTCATGTGATCGTAATTCATAATGGGTTTCCACTGGTTATTACCAAATGGTTACGAACTACTACCACAGAGACACAGAGCGCACGGAGGACTCACAGAGAATTGCGCGACGTAGCCGTCTTTTCTATGGAATTCGTCCCCACTCGTGCAGAGTGCTTGCGAATAAAAGGTCGCGCGTGGGCTTGTGGGTGGGAGCGTGCACGCGGGCTGCCGGGCGAGGACCGCGATGGGGGACGGATCGAGGCGATTCGGGGACGAAGAGGCACAGGCAGAATGCGAAACTTTTTTTCAGTCTTTCCCAAGACCATCAATCGCCTCTTTCAGCTTCCCGTAAGTGGCCTGCAGCGCCTCCGATATCACTCTGGTGTCGGATAGCACGGGCATGAAATTGGTGTCTCCATTCCAGCGAGGCACGATATGCAGATGAATGTGATCGGCAATGCCCGCTCCCCCCACCAGGCCCATGTTGATGCCCAGGTTAAAGCCGTCCGGATGCATGGTCTTCTTGAGCAGATCAACGCACAGATCGGCAAGCTGCATCATCTCCTGCTGCTCTTCCGGGGCCCAGGCGGCGAGAGTAGACGTGTGCCGGTAGGGAACGACCATCATATGGCCGTTGTTGTAGGGAAACGCATTGAGGATGATGAAGTGATACAAGCCTCGGTAAAGGATGTAGTTGTCTATGTCCCGGCTCTCCTTCGGCTTGTCGCAGAATATGCAGCCTTCCGGCTTCTTGCTCAAAATGTAATCGATTCTCCAGGGCGCCCATAAATTTTCCATGTTATTTCTCCTCTCTTTGCCAGACCAGCTTTCTTCCCAGTATCTCTGGCCTTCTCTCTATAAACATCTTTATCGCCCTGGGGTAGGCTTTGTACTCCGCCCTCTGAATTCTGGCCTTGAGGCTATCGTGGGTATCGTCCTCCAAAACGGGCACAGGCCTCTGGTAGACAATGGGGCCGTGGTCTACATCCTCATCTACGATATGAACGGTAGTTCCCGTCCATTTTACACCGTACTCCAGAGCCTGAGAGAAGGCATCCATGCCCCGAAATGAGGGCAGAAGAGCGGGATGAATATTCAGGATCCGATCCTTGTAATGGCGAACGAATAGGGGGGACAAAATTCTCATGTATCCTGTGAGGATCACCAACTCTGCGCCCTCTGCCTCCAGTCGGTCGATTAACTTTTGATCGTACTCCTCCCGACGCTGGTTAGATGGATCGATAAAATGGCAGGGAACGGAAAACTCCTTGGCGATCTTGAGGGCTCCCGCATCCGGCTGATCGGTGAGGACGATTTCTACATGGGCGGGCAGACGACCGCTACGCTCTTCTTGCAAAATGTAGCGCAAATTCTCTCCCCGGCCCGAGGATATGACGCCTAAAGCGGTTGATGGATTCAAAGGTATCGGCCTCGCGCCTTGATCTCCTTGACCCTCTGCAAAACCGCATCTGCCTGAGGGTAGGTCCGCGTGTATCCGGCCACAAAAGCTTCCATCAGCTCCTCCGGTTGGTCGTGCGTGCTCTCCAGGGTCTGAAAGTATACGTGCACATCCACTCCCTGCGCTTCCACGGTTTTTTCGTAAAATGACAGGCCGAAGTCGATGAGACAGATCTTGCCGCGAGTGAGTATCATATTGGAGGTGGTCAGGTCTCCATGCACAATTCCGCCCTGGTGCAGCTTTCCCACCGTCTCCCCCACCATCTCGGAGAGCTCAATGTTGATGATATCCTTGAGCTTCTCGCCTACTATCATCTCCATTATGAGCTCAAAGCGAGATACATCACAAATGATGGGCGTGAGAACCCCGTGCCTGCGGGCTTCGGACATGATCCTGGCTTCTCGCAATGTCCTATCCTGCCGAATACGCTCATCGAGTGCCGGCTGCCGGTAGCCCTTGGCATGCCGCTCCTTCTTTACGACTCCGTCCTCAAGAGTGATGACAGCTTCTGCCCCTCTGCCTATCTCCATAAACCCTCTTTTTGTTTCCAGGCCTTGACCAGGCCGATACAGCCCGTGATCATCATATCCCCGCCGGGAGACGCTGGCAGCGCGCCCGGCAACGCTCCGCTGGAGAGAAACGTCTGCCTGCGTGGTCCGGTGACGAGCGTCGTGCCCACTTTATCGGGAACACTATCGATATAGGCCCCATGGCCTCCATCATCGAAGACCTCGCTGCTTTTTAATGTTCCGTTGCACAGCTTTTCTGTAAACTCTCGCAGCTTTTCCGGGGAAAGCTCCGAGGTGTGGTGCTCGAAGAAGGCAGTGATCCGGTCCTCGGCCAGCAGGGCGGCCACCGTATGGCCGTTTCCGAAATTGATGATAAGCGCGGGCGACGCGTCCGGCAAATCGAGAGCTGCCCCAAAGATCGCCGCCGGGCCGGTGTCCATGAGAAGCGGCTGTATCCCTGCACCCACCAGGGCACTCTTTACGGCCAGCATCCTGGTCATGGCCGCCGGAGGCTGCCGGTAGGCGAAAGCCTCCAGCCTCCCGCCGGAGCGGATCGCAGCAGCCAGATGCTCAATTCGAACCAGACGGTTTGATCGCTCTGGGGAAAAGCCGTGATCCTGCACGGCCACGGCCATATCAGCGGGCAGAGCAATGTCGAAGATCTGCAAGGCATGGGCCAGTGCGGCAACGTCTATGTCACCGGTCTCTATGACCTGCGTACCCTCGGGCGCCTCCTCTAGAATCGTTACACCTAAGGCCGCCACGCGCTCCAGATTATCATTCATGGTTGCTGCCGCCGACGGTGTGGCATAAACTTGCAGTCCCGCGGCCAGATGCCATCTTACTGCCGCAGTAGAGGCTCCGCCCCCCATGGTCGGGCCGCGCAGGAAGACATCCTTGCCAGCCAGACGGGCTCTGTTTATCCTGTTTCCCACCAGCACGGTTTGGCTGGGCAAAACCATCTTGGTCGAGCCTTCCAGAGACACATCCTCCGAATAGAGCAGAATGTCCTGGGTGCCTGCCCCCACATCAATTGCCAAAAGCGACATAGATCTTTATCCTAGACCATTAAGGATATAGCATGATCATAGATGTAGTGGTCGCGAGCACATCCCGCTTTCAAAAGTTTGGGTCGGTGAAGAGTCCGGAGGAAGCGGAGGATCTATCCGGCAAGGTGATCTTGGAGAAAATTAAAGCGGCAGGACATACTGCCCGCTATGCTCTTTTGCCGGACGGCTTTGTGCTGCGGGAGGCCGTGGAAAAAAGCTATGCAGATGCCATTGTCATCTGTGGTGGCACCGGGCTTACTCATCTGGACTTAACCCTGGAAGCCATTGAACCGCTCTTTGAAAAGACACTTCCCGGCTTTGGCGAGATCTTCCGCTACAAAAGCCTGGATGAAGTAGGCTCTCGCGCCATGCTCACAAGGGCAGCGGCGGGAATTTATCATGGCAGACCGGTCTTCTGTTTGCCAGGATCGCCGGGCGCAGCGCGATTGGGCATACAGCTCATCCTGGCAGAAATAGAGCATATTCTTGGGCACATAAGAGAATAAAATTAAAAAAATAATGTTAATCTTTTTAATTCCTATTGGGCCGCAGTAGCCTTTTATATCATTAGCACTCTGATAAGGATATAGAGCTATTGGGGAGAAGATTGGCCAATGGAGACAGAAATACCAGTGCGAGATATCATGACCAGGCCGGTGATCACAGCCGATGCCGAGCTGGACATTTTAAGCGCTGCTAAAAAGATGGGCTCGGCCAACGTGGGCTGTCTGATAATAGTATCTGGCGACAAGCCCACCGGCATTCTGACGGAAAGGGATCTGGTAAAGAAGGTCTTAGCCCTGGGAATCGATCCCAGGACTTTAAAGGTGGCCGAGATCATGAGCGCTCCCGTTGTTTCCATTGAACCCGATGCCAGCCTGCGTGAAGCTGCAGCCTTGATGCTTCGCTCTGGAGTAAAGCGTCTGCCCGTGATATTCCAAGGAAAGCTCGTGGGTATAATTACCGATACGGATCTTGTCTCTGGTTCCTCCCTCGGTTTGAATGAGATTTTAAGCGATCTATTGGAGATGCACAAAGAGAGCATCCATTTAGAACAGCCCCGAGGGGTGGTGCGCGGAATCTGTGAGGTTTGCAGCCAGCTCTCAGATACCCTGGAGAGCGTGAATGGAGAGTTGCTCTGCTGGAGTTGCAGAGACGGAAAAAGGTAAGAAATATCATTATTGCTGGACAGCAGGGGAATAACAATGTTAGTAGATGATATTTTGTCCAGAGATCCTCTATACGTCGAGGATTCCACTTTTCTGACCAAAGCACGTCAGATGATCCGAGACAACCATGTGCGCGGATTGCCGGTTGTGAATAGCAAAGGCATTGTCTTAGGAATCGTAACCAACCAGGATATGCTGCGTGTGACCTCGACCAAGTCGAATGTGACGGTATCGGGCTATGTGGTGCAGGTCCCTACAGTGACGGGGCAGATGGATATTCTTGATGCCGCCCGCCTCATGCAGAAGGAAAAGATAACTTTGCTTCCTGTAGTCGAGTCTGAGGAGAAGCCTAAGCTATTGGGGGTTGTTAGCCTCTTGGATGTGTTTATAAACATCGATTTGGAGAAGGCGCCGAGGAAGCCGGTATCTGAGATTATGACCAGCAAAGTAGTAACCACCCGCCCTGATGATCCCGTAACCAAGATTTGGGATCTGATGGTCGAGAAGGACTACACCGGCCTTCCGGTGGTCAAGGACGGCAAGCTCATAGGAATGATCACCAGATTTGATCTGCTCAAAGGCACAGCTCGGATCGGCAAAGAAGGTGAGAGAAGGTCGGCGGACTCGATGCAGATGCCTGTAGAGAAATTTATGAGTTCACCATTGTATAGCGTAAAGCCGGAAGATAGCGTGCGAACCACCATCGAGCTGATGCTCAAGCATAATGTAGGCAGGATGTCCGTGGTGGACGGCGTAGAGCTCGTGGGAATTGTGGATAGAAACGATTTGATCAAAAGCTACCTTGGTGAGTGAAGATGAGCAAAGGGCCAACAACGGGAAAAGAAGTAACAAGGATTCCGCAAAAGAACGATCGCATGCCTGTAGCCCCCGGCTCGGGGGATAGAGGACCTTTACAATTCGACTCGCGGCATGCCAAGCGAGCGAGCGACGTAGTGGGTGTAGCCTCACCGGATGTTGTCACCGTTCCGCCCACTACTACCATCATGAGCGCCATAAAGACCATGACCTTCTATGGCTTCTCCCGGCTTCCCGTCGCTGATCCGGGCACAAAGAGGCTCATTGGCTTTGTGACTTCAGTGGACGTGGTGGACTTTCTGGGCGGGGGACTGCGGCACAATCTCTTGCGGGAAAAGTATGGAGGAAACATATTCACCGCCATAAATGCCGATATTACAGAGATCATGAGCACGCGCCTCACCTACGCCAGTGACAAAGCCTCGTTAAATGATGTTTTGAAGCTGATGTATGAGAAGAACGTGGGCGGCCTTCCCATAGTTGATGAGGATATTCGCATCAAGGCCATAATTACCGAAGAGGACTTTGTGCGCTTTTGCCGGGGCCTGGATACCGGCCTTTGTGTAGAGACCTTCATGAGTCCTCATGTGGTGACGGCACCGGCGCAGACCACTATAGAGAAGATGACCCGGATGATCATTCAGAAGGGCTTTCGCCGCATGCCAGTCGTGCAGGATGGAGTTCTCATGGGCATGGTCACAGCCTCGGATATCATGAAATATCTGGGTAGCGGTGATGCTTTTGAAAAGGTTGTTACCGGCGACATCGGAGAAGTAATGAATCAGCCCATCAAGAGCCTGATCAAGAGAAGCTTGATTGCCACGGAGAAGAAAGCAGACCTTGGCCAGGCTGCCAGGAAGATGATGGACAATGAGATTGGATCTTTGCCTGTTATGGACAAGGGATCTTTGGTTGGCATTCTGACGGAAAGAGACTACGTGAGGGCGTTAGCCGAGAACAGAGGAATTCTAGCATGATAATAAAGAAAGTCAAAGATTACATGAGCGCTCCCATTTACGTCATTGAGCGAAACGAGAACATCCAAAGAGCCAGGAATCTGATGTTCAAGTACGGCATTGGCAGATTGCCTGTAATGGACGCCGGCTTGCTGGTGGGCATCGTTACCAAGTACGACATCACTAATAGGCTCAACCAGGCGGCACCTGAGTGGCGCAGGAGGCCCATAGACAAGGTCCCCATCCAGGTGGTAATGACGGAGAAGCCTATCACCATATTCCCCGACGCCACCATGCCCCAGGCAGCAGTGCTTCTCTTAGAAAACGGCATTAACGGCCTGCCGGTAGAACGCGATGGCGAGGTAGTGGGCATGATCACATCCAGGGACATAATGAAGTACTTCTCCGAGCAGGACCTCAAAGCGACCGTAGGAGACATGATGAGCCGGAATGTCCTTCGTGTCCACCGTCACCATACCATCGGCCACGTCCTGGAAGAGATGAATGTGCAAGGCCAGAGCCGCGCCCTGGTCTACGAGGACAATACGACTCCAGTAGGCATTGTGACCCGCTCCGGTCTTACCTTTTCCGAGATAATGGGACCAAAGGATGAGATGGAGACCAAGAACATCAAGATGACTCGAAAAGATAGCCCCGCCGGCAGAAAGCAGTATCGCTATGTAAAGCAGATGCCTTTCGTGGCGGAGGACATCATGACCTCGCCCATTTTTACCATCGGCTCGGAGATTAAGGCCGTGCTGGCGAGCCAGACCCTGGTGGAGAAGAACATCATCGGCATGCCGGTGATGGACCAGAATGAAGTGGTGGGCTACTTTTCCGCCGATGAGATCATCACAGAGGTTGGGAGGTGGAAGTAATGCAGGTAAAGGACATCATGAGAGAGCCCGTTACCATCGACAAATCAGAGAGACTGGGCCATGCTCTGGATCTGATGGAGAAGAATGATCTGAGAAGGCTTCTTGTCACCAACAAAGACAAGATAGGCGGCATAATCACCATGAGACATATAGCTCGCGTTCTTGGAACGCGAAAATCCCTGGGAATGCCTGCTTCCTCTCTGCATGTAGCGTCCGCCACCATGGACTCCGTAATCAAGGTCCTCCCCGATATGGATGTGCAGGATGCCATGGTCCTTTTGCAGAAGACCGGCGTGCTGGTAGCAATGGATGGGGAGAAGGTCCTGGGCTGGGTTCGACCCAGAGAGATACTGGCGGCAGTAAATGTAAGCGGCACGGCATCCGATGCCATGCGTTTTCCCCTCACCTCCAACCCCAACGACCGGCTGGTTCACGCCCGGCGCATGATGCTGGATAGAGGCGTAGGAAGGCTTCCTGTGGTGGAGGGTGGCCGGCTGGTGGGCATAATATCGGAAAGGGATGTGGCTAAGTCTCTACGTGCCTTCCGTGATCTGAACGATACCGCCAGCAAGCAATACGCGCGCATTTACAACATCCTGGTCTCCGATGTGATGACTCATGATGTGACGTACGTATATGTCGATACACCTCTGGATGAGGTCAAGAAGATCATTCTTGCTGAGAACAGAGGCGGACTGCCCGTTCTCAGCCGTAGAGAAGAGGTAGTGGGCATGATCACCAGGCGGTCCATCTTGGATTATCTGGTGAGGACCGGATGAATCTGGCAAGAGTTGCACAGAAACTGGGAATCACGGAAAGTAGGCTACAAGGCCTGCAAGAGACGGTAATCAGAGAATCTGCCTGGCCCGAGCCTCGGTTGCTCCGGTTTGAAAAAGAGACCTCGGGAATCGAGGCCGGGACAGTTGTTTTTGAAAACGGCGAGATCGTTTTTGGCTATCCCAAGATCCGCCGTCCCCTCATGCTTGCCGCGGCGATAAAGAGGCATTTTTCCGATATTGTGGCTGTAGAGGAGAAGATGAACGGCCATAATGTACGCATTCTTCCTTTAAACGGTGAGATTGTGGCCCTCACCAGAGGCGGGTTTATCTGCCCTTATTCTACGGAAGTGGCGCGCCGGCTTATACCGGAGAGCGTGTTCGAAAAGCACCCGCAGAAGGTTTTGTGCGGCGAGATGGTAGGTCCGGAAAACCCCTACGTATCAACGGCCACCTATCCAACAGACCGCATTGACTTCTATCTCTTTGATATAGCCGAAAAAAACCACAGGGGAACTTTGGGCGTGCACAAAACCCATGAATTCGCCCAGGAGTTCGGCCTTAAGGCCACGGCCTTTTTGGGCGAGTTTCGTAAGGAGAGCGCCGCAGAGAAGATCAAGCAGATCGTGATCAAGCTTGGCCGCCAGGGGCGCGAGGGTGTGGTCATGAAAGACCCGGAAAATATTGTGGCGCCGCTAAAGTACACCAGCTCCAAGACCAATTGCAGTGACCTGGCCGTGGCCTTTCGCTACTATAACGACTATGCTTTGGACTTCTTTGTCTCCCGGGCGGTGCGAGAGGGGTTTCAGAGCGTGGAGTGGAACGAGTCGGAAGAGGATAGGCAGGTGAGGGCTCTCTCTTTAGGGGAGAGCATTCTTTTGCCTTTGGTCGACACCATAAAGAGGTCGCAGCAGGGCGAAAATATTGTGCAGAAGGTGCAGATCCGGGTGAAAAGCCTGCAGACGGCCAGGGATTTTGAGTATCACCTGCGAAGATGCGGCATTCGCACCATCTTCGAGCCGCCTGAGCCCGACGACGGCGTCTATTTGATACGAATAACCAAACTGATCATGAGCACAAACGATAAAACCCAGGCGCTCCTGGGTGGAGAAATGTGGTAGAAGGCCAAAGCTTATGAGCGAAATTGCAGATATCGAGATGCAGGGACATCTCATCGACTCGCAGATCCTAACAAAGGTCTTGGACAAGATCATGGATATGGGCAGCGAGTTTGAGATCAAGAACTTTCAGATCGGCCAGAAGAAGAACGACAGCAGCTATGTGCAGATCACCGTCACCGGCGAGGATGCGGCCCATCTGGACCGGGTACTCTTAGAGTTGCATGCCCTGGGAGCGCGCCTCGTAGAGATGGAGGACGTCAAAACCGGTGTTGCCCCGGGCGATATGGTCGTTCCCAGGGGGTTTTACTCCACCACCAACCACCCCACCTATGTGCGCTATCAGGGCTCCTGGGTGGAGGTGGAGCATAACCACATGGACTGCCTGGTCGTGCTGCAAGACGGTCGGGCTCTATGTACGCCCATCGGTCATATCAAGAAGGGCGAACGCGTGGTCATCGGCACCTCCGGAGTCAAGGTCGTGCCGCCCGAGCGTCCCCGTGAGAAGACCTTCTTCGGCTTCATGTCCAATGAGGTCAGCTCAGAGCGGCCCAGCGGAGAACTGGTACGCCAGCTGGCGGGCGAGATTGTGCGCACCAAAAAGGCGGGGGGAAAGATTGCCGTGGTCTGCGGGCCGGCGGTAGTCCACACGGGCGCAGCACCCTCGCTGGCCCGGCTCATCCGGGAGGGCTACGTCGATGTTCTGCTGGCAGGGAATGCCGTGGCTGTGCATGACATCGAGCGGCAGCTCTTCGGCACCAGTCTGGGCATGAACTGCTCGGGAAATGCCATCTCCGGGGGTCACCGAAATCACCTTTACGCCATCAGTGAGATCATGGCCAGCGGCTCCATCAAGAACGCCATAGCAGAAGGCAAGCTCAAAGGGGGCATTATGTACGAGGCCACCAGGAAGGGCATCACCTACATTCTGGCTGGCTCCATTCGCGATGATGGGCCCCTGCCCGAGGTCATCACGGACACAGCCAAGGCCAAGGACGCCATGGACAAGGCTCTTCGCGGCGTGGACATGACTATCATGCTGGGCACCATGCTTCACTCGATTGCCGTGGGCAACTTGCTGCCTTCCTTCGTCAAGACCATCTGCGTGGATATCAATCCGTCAACCGTGACCAAGCTCATGGACCGGGGTTCGGCCCAGGCCATCGGCCTTGTCACGGATATCGGCATATTCCTGCCCCAGCTTGCCGAGGAGATCGAGAAATTGAAGAACGGGCCGGAAGAGAAGCCGTGCGAGGACGGGAAAACTTAAATTCACATGGGTCTCTGGCTTTCCGGTCGAGCTGTTCTGTGGGCCGCCGTGGCTTAGCCCGGTTAAAGCGGCTGATTCGTAATCAGCAGTTCATGGGTTCGAATCCCATCGGCGGCTTTTACATTTTATTTTAGCTCTTCGCTATTTTCCAGTGGCTAACCGCAGGTTACTATGTTTTTCCAGTTGTTAGTTAGTCGCTCTGTGCGTCCTGTAAGAAATTATAATCTTGTGGAAGATGGAGAAGGTCAAACCGATTTTCACTCCTTGCCCATCATCCCCACCAGTTTCGTCGCCTCCACCAGCCCGTATCCTCCCCGCTTTGCTGCATCCTCATCAAAGCGCTCCACCCCGTCCGGCACAATTCCTGTGCCCGCAATGGTGAATGGCACAGGATCGCGACTGTGGGTCTTGATGGAAATGGGCGTGGCATGATCAGGCAGGAGAAGCACGCGCCAGTCCTGGCCGCTCTTCTTTAGCCCTGCTACCACCGGGCCGACGACGCGCTCATCGATAAGCTCAATGGCTCTCACTTTCAGCTCGGTATTGCCCTCGTGGCCCGCCTCGTCCGGGGCCTCGATGTGCAGATAGACGAAATCCAGACTCTTCAGTGCTTCCAGCGCGGCCTGCACCTTTCCTTCATAATTGGTATCGATGGTGCCGGTGGCGTCGGGCACGTCTATGACCTCAAGTCCTGCGTACCTGCCGATGCCCTTGAGCAGGTCCACCGCGCTGATCATGGCTCCTTTCAGGCCGTATTTCTCGGCAAAGGAGGGCATGACCGGCGCAGGCCCCTGCCCCCAAAGCCATATCGCGTTAGCGGGGCGCTTTCCTGCCGAAATGCGCCTTATGTTTACGGGATGGTTGGCCAGGACGGGCCCTGCCGCCTCCATGAGCCGCACCAGTAGCGCGCTGTCCGGACCGCGGGGTAGGTGCTCCGCCACCGACTGGTCGCTGATATCGTGGGGCGGGGTGCATAGCGCCTTCGCGCCGGCCTGCAAGACCAGAAGGTTTCGGTAGCTTACCCCGGCGTAAAGCCGCCGCTCTGGCATCAAGGGCTGCAAGGCCTCGATCAGCTCGCGGCTCTCTTCGGTTGTGATGTGCCCGGCGCTGTAGTCCAACATGACTCCGCCAACAATTGTCACAAAATTGCAGCGAAAAGCGATGTCGCCTTCGCCAAGGGCGACGTTCATGGCTGCCGCCTCCAGGGGTGCGCGACCGGAGTAATGCTTGGCCGGTGAATAGCCCATGACACAGAGATTGGCCACATCGCTTCCCGGCGGGAAACCTTCGGGAACCGTCTGGGCCAGACCGCTCTTGCCCTGCTTCGCCAAAAGGTCCATGTTGGGCTTTTTGGCCGCCTGCAACGGCGTCCTGCCCTGCAACTGTGCCAGCGGCAGGTCTGCCATGCCGTCGCCTAAGAGAACTACGAGCTTCATCAGGACCACCATCGAGAAAATAGTATTAATTGTCTTCGTCTGGGTCCCACGTGAAGGGCGCGAAGAAGCCATGATCGCCGACCTCAAGCAGCTATTTCTTCTTTTTCAAGGCCGCTTCCGCCTCTCTGGCATTGATCTCCGCCAGATGCTTGTTTAAAACCTTGGCCAGTGTGTTGAGCTTGACTCTGGTGCAGGTGGCACCGCGGGTTATGCCGGTTACTATATCCACTACCTCGCCTTTGGTTTCCGTCTTTTGGTGAGCTGGTTTGACGGTGCAGGTCTTGATGCCCACCTTGGCAAAATCCTCCATATCCATGGGGCACTGCGCCACCACGACCACGGGAATATCTACCTGCGCCAAAACCTCTTTGGCCTTGTGGATAACGTGCGAGCGCACATTGCCCAGATGCAGAACGGCAATCTTATGGCGTGCCACCTGTTCCAGCTCCCTCTCGTTCAGCCCGAAGGTGGGGCCGTAGCCTCGCGAAGCCGCTGGAAAACTATCCGGAACTCCGGTTCCTGCCTCCAAAACCAGTACGCTGGTCTGAATTCCTTCCCGGCGCAGCCCATAGGTCATCTCGCAAACGGGTTTGGTAATGTGACGCCGTCCAGGAGACATGGCTATGGCGATCACATCCGGCTTTGTAGCCTCAGAGAGCGTGCCTCTTTGGGCCAGCCCGCCACCCTTAGCCAGGCCCATGCTCTCTCTACAATCCACCACCTGAGTTGCCCTGCCAATCATGCTCTTTATCTTCTGTGTGATGGAATATAGACCTGACGAACCGATTTGGCGAATCTAATTGACGAACGATAAGTGGGAGCTTTTTTAAGCTGAAACGATGAGAAACAGCTATGCTCATCTTCATTGGTCTTGGGCTTTACGACGAGCGGGATATCTCCGTCAAAGGCCTGGATGCGATTCATGCGGCGGACGTGGTTTATGCGGAGTTTTACACCTCCCGGTTGATGGGAGCAACTTTTGAGAAGCTTGAGGCATTCTACGGCCGCAATATCAGCCTTCTTTCCCGTCGGCAGGTGGAAGTAGATCCCTCCTGGATAGAGGAAGCCGGGGATAAGGACGTGGCCTTCCTGGTGGGGGGTGATGCTATGGTCTCCACTACTCATCTAGACCTGCGGCTGCGAGCGGCTAAGATGGGCATTAAGACGCGTGTGATTCACTCCTCCTCCATCGTCACCGCCGTATCGGGGCTTTGCGGCTTGCAGAACTACCGCTTCGGCAGGTCCACTACCATTCCATTTCCTTACATTTCCCGGGGCAAGCGCATCATTGCCGAGACGCCCTACCAGGTTTTGAAGGAGAACTTGGACCGTAATTTGCATACCATGCTCTTTCTGGATATTCAGAGCGACTGCGGCGAGAAATATATGACCGTAAACGAAGGTGCAGCGCTCCTTCTGGAGATGCAGGAGGCTGCCGGGGAGCGGCTCCTGGATGGTATTTTGGGGATAGGCATTGCCCGGGCCGGCTCTGATGATGCTGCGGTAAAGGCGGACCTTCTTCCTCGTCTGCAAAGCTATGACTTTGGCGGACCCTTGCATATCCTGATCGTGCCCGCCCGGCTGCATTTCATGGAGGCGCAGGCCCTGGTGGAACTGGCAGGCGCGCCTGAAGATGCAGTAAAAAGCGCAGAATGAATAGCTATTAATATGAACGATGCTGGATCAATTTGATGAGATTGATCGACACCAGGGGGCGCGCCCAGGAATGAAGCTCGGATTAGTCACGGAGTTTGATGCAGCTCACAGCCTGCCCGGTTACCAGGGCAAGTGCGCCAATCTGCACGGCCACACCTACCAGGTGGAGATTGTGGTGGAGGGCGATGTGGGGGAGGATGGCTTCGTCATGGATTTCTATTTGCTCAAAAAAATTATTGCAGACGCATTGCAGGATCTAGACCACGGCTACTTAAATGATATTTTGCCAAATCCCACAGCAGAGACGATCTCCCAATGGATCTCGGATCGGCTGAAAAACGATATGGACGGCACTGCCGTCCGGCTGCTTTCCTTGAAACTTTGGGAAGGGAAGAACAAATGGGTGATGATCGACTGATTATTGGGTCGCGGTCAGATCCCAAGTTTTGGCAGCTTCCGGTGTGTCCTTCAGCTCCTTCATCCGGGCGGCGGCCTGCTCATCATAGTACTTCTTGTACTTTTCTTCTCGATCTTTCTTGCCCCAATCCGCCAATTTTCTGTCCAGGGCTTCGAACATGTACTTCTCGGCGGCCTTGACGGTCTCCAGGTCTCCCCTCATCACCAGGATCTCTCGGTCCATCACTTCTCCCGTCATCTCCATCTTACCCGGACGGCGGATCAGGTCCAGCTCGAAGTTCTCCACTATCTCGCGGATTACTGAGACCGGCATGCTCAGGGGGATCGCCAGGTCGTAAAGCCCTTTCAAATCTTCTGCACTTTCTTTTTGGGGAGAGTCCGTAAGTACCATGGTTGGAATCATTCTTGCCTTGATTTAAGGCTGTCGAAGAGACATCTAGAAGGGAAACAGTTATTAATGGGATCATCAATGCAAGGTGCGGATCGGGCCCGTAGCTTAGCCAGGTTGAGCGCACGGCTGATAACCGTGAGGTCACGCGTTCAAATCGCGTCGGGCCCATTTTCTTAATTTTTTAAAAAAAAGGTTTTCTGGCATCCTTCACTTCGTTGACCAAGGAGGTCCCATCCTTCAGGGCGTGGTAGTTGAACTAGTTATTTCCCCCTCGAGTGTCACGTTCATGACGAAGTCGAATGGCAGAGCCTGACACCATCCCGCCTTCTCAAAGATGGACATGAAGCATACACCCACGAGCTTCTTGTATTTCATTTTGCAGAGAAAATCCAACATCACCCCGGGCGTGACGCCTATCTTTTGCATGGCCATGCCCCCCAGTATGACAACAACATCCGTCTCTGCACTTGCTGCGCTCTCCAGCTCCATTCCATATTCCGTGGCTACGATGCGTCGTGCTTTATCCATATTTAAGCCGGGCAGAAAGGCCAGTTCCTTTTCTCGCACCGGATAGCCAAGAAATAGGGCAAAGGGAGTGCAAAACCCTGGCGAGCCAATGAAAACGATCTTCTTGTCATCCTTCACCAGATCTCTAAATCCGTTCAGCATCCCGCCTAGGCCTTTTACGTCCTGTATCTTCTCCACAATTGATCCTCCTCCAATTTATCTCCCTAAGCATTGCGTTATAGGGAGTATCAACTAGGATTGCATTTAGATAATATATAATATTCTGTAAGCCGGGAAAACCGTCGCGGTTGGATGCGAATGCATATATCTCTTGACAATGCAAAAACGAGCGGCTGGCAAAAATATCCCGGAAAAAGGAGTGTGTATATCTCGAACATTCCTGGCCCGATTCAAAACGTTTATGAGGATAGAACTGTTTCTTGGCTATAATGTCTAAGAGATCTGTAGATAAGGGTGACAGTGGCAAAAAAACCACGGTGAAGCCCAACGAGGCTAAGCCGCGGGAGGCCTCGTCCGTCCCCCTGGAAAAGAAGGCCAATGCTGCGGCCAAGACCGGCATTTGGCAGAATAGCGATTTATATTTATACGCAGGATTGGTTGTGGCGGCACTTTTCTCATTTTATCTGCGCGCCATTGTTCCCTGGGACCGAGTCTTTTCGGGCAACAACGTCATCTTCAGCAGCGAGACCGATGCCTGGTATCACATGATGCTGGCCAAAGGCACTGTGATCAACCTGCAGAGATTATGGTTTGATCCCATGACTTATTTCCCGCATGGAACGCCGCTGCACTTCGGTCCTTTCGTGAGCTGGGCCATTACCATATTCTCCTACATATTCGGACTGGGCCAGCCCAGCGAACATCTGATTGAGGTTGTAGGCGCCTTCTTGCCTGCCGTCCTTGGTGCACTCCTGGTCTTCCCGGTCTACTTCATCGGAAGGGAGCTATGCGGCAAGAGCTGCGGCCTGGTTTCGGCACTGATCATAGCCGTGCTTCCCGGCCAGGTCTTAAGTCGCACCACCTTAGGTTTTACAGATCACCACGCAGGCGAGATTCTTTTTAGCAGCCTCACAATGATGTTCCTGTTACTTGCTCTTCGCTCCGGCAAGAGCATGAGCTTTGCGGCTATGCAGAGGAACTGGTCCGCATTTAAGATGCCACTCCTCTATTCTGCTCTGGCCGGCGTTTCCCTTGGTCTTTACATCGATGCCTGGTCATCCGGATTTCTCTTTGAGGGAATAATTCTGCTCTTCATCATGTTACAGAGCATCTTTGACCACATCCGGAGAAAGAACGTGGAATACCTGGGGATTTCCGGCGCAATAACTTTCCTCGTGGCCACGCTGCTGGTGCTCCCCTTCGTCGATTCCTATTACGGCTTCAACCATTACCTCTACAGCCTCTTCCAGCCCACCATACTTCTCCTGGGCGTGGTTGCTGTCATCTTCTTCTCTCTCATGTCCAAGTTCATCCGAGAAAAGGGATTCAGCAGCTACTACTATCCAGGTGCATTGGTGGGATTGGCGGCCGTAGGAACGACCATACTTTACTTTGCCCTTCCTCAGTTCACCAAGCCGCTCCTGGTCGGTCTGAGTATATTTCAGCAGAAGACAGGCGGCGCTGCAACGGTTGGTGAGGCATCGGCATTGCTATCCAGCGGGGGGCAGTTCTCCTTTGCCAGTGTCATTACATCGTTTCCCGGCATAGGCTACAGTCCCGATCCGACAGCAGTCTTCCGCCTGCCCGAGACCCTTGCTATCTTGTTTACCACTTTCACATTAGCCCTGATAGCGTTGATCTTGCTCATCAGCAGAAATATCAAGTTCCCAAAGCCCGCTGAAATATTGATCTTAACCTGGTCTTTGGTCATCCTCACCATGGCTCTCGCCCAGAATAGATTCACCTATTATTACGCGATAAACGTAGCCATTCTCACCGGATTTTTGGTAACCTGGCTACTGCAAAGGTTTAGCATCACAAATCTGGACCTGGATGTGGTCAAGGGTCCGGCCAAGCTGATCACCTCAAATCTCAAGATCATCCTGGCGGCAATTTTGATATTTTCGTTTATCATCTTGCCTAGTATCAGCTGGAGCATAGTCTACGCTCAAAGCGCCGGCGGCCCGGATTCTGATTGGCTGACCTCAACGGCATGGCTGCAAAACAATACGCCAGAGCCCGGTATGGACCTTTATGAGAAATATGTGCGGCCCTCCGGCGGCAAGTATGCCTACCCGGATACGGCTTACGGTATTATGTCCTGGTGGGATTACGGACACCTCATTGAATATGTGGGCCATAGGATTCCCAATGCCAATCCTTTCCAGCAGGGAATTGGCAGCGTCACCAATAATGTTCCCGGCTCATCGCCCTTCTTCTTAGCTGAGAATGAGAGTCAAGCGGAAAAGGTGCTGTCAGGCCTTGATCTAAACCGTTCGCAATATATGAACACCAAGTATGTGATGATCGATCAGCCCATGGCGGTAGGCAAGTTCCATGCCATGGCAGCCTGGAGCAACATTCCCACTTCCAAGTACATGGCAGGAGTCTACCAGCAGCAAGGCGAAAGTTGGGTGCCGGTGCAGATCTGGCGCGAGTCTTATTTCAAGTCCATGGCGGCTCGCATGTACTTCTTCGACGGAACCGAGACCGCCGGAGATATGGGTGTGGGACTGGCCTATCGCGCCAGGGACGCAGGAAATGGAGTTACGGTTCCCGTGCTTACCGAGGCTCCCATGATCACCAAGAATCGCACTGATCTGGATGCATTCATCAACGAGAGCCGAAATAAGGGGGACAATGCCGAGATCGCCGCCATGAGCCCGGCCAACTCTGCCTTCCCGCTCGATGCTCTGCAGCATTACCGTCTGGTGCATGAGTCCGAGAATACCATAACCGCAGGTCAAAAGTTCGTCAAGATCTTCGAGCATGTGCCGGGCGCGGTAATAAGCGGAAAATCGCCGGCTGGAACTAAAGTAATAGCCGCAGTTCCCATAATGACCAATCAGAACCGGGCTTTCCTCTACCAGCAGTCCAACACCAGTGATTCCGAAGGGCGGTTCACTCTGGTGCTACCTTACTCCACAGAAGGTTCAATTGATGGCGGCACTAATTTCGATACCAAGCCGATGAGTGCCTACCAGTTGTCTGTGGGTGACAAGACCTACGAACTGAAGGTGCCTGAGGAGTACGTCCTCTCCGGAGCTGTTATCACCATATGAAGCTCCTGGAGGAGATGAGCTGGCCAGAGATCGCTACAGGCCTTAAGGAGACGCAAACGGTGATCTTGCCCGTGGGAGCAACCGAGGAGCATGGGCCACATCTGCCCACGATGACGGATACCATCCAGGCCATGGAGGTGGCGCGCGTTGTGGCAAAAGAGCGCCAAGTCTTCCTGGCCCCGCCCCTTCATTACGGAGTCTGTCGCAGCACGCGGGGCTTTCCCGGCACCATCACCGTGGGGCACGATGCCCTGCGTGCCTTCGCCAAGGACCTGCTGACCTCATTTGCCGATAGCGGCTTTGCCAGGGTGATGATTCTGACGGGCCACGCGGGAGGGCTGCACATGGCAGCTCTTGAAGAGGCCTGTCAGATGGCAGTGGAAGAGCGCGATTTCCGGTTAAGCCTGGTGTCTTTATTCGATCTGATCGATGCAGGGTCGGTTGAAACCCCTCACGACGGGCATGCCGGGGAGATGGAGACCTCGCTCATGATGAATATTCGTCCTGACCTGGTCAAGGGAAAGCCGGCTCTGCATTTTCCGAAAAGGCCGCAGTTCCTGATCATGAAGGATGTGCGTCACCTTATGGGAAACGGCATCATGGGCAATCCCGAGCCGGCAACGCTGGAGAAAGGAAATCAGTTCTTCCAGATGGCTGTGACTGGTGTCATGAGGGCCCTGGATGAGCTGGAGAGCGATGTCTGGACAAAGAAGTGATAAGTGATCCTGCTTAGCGACTCGTCTCTTTTTTTTCTTCTTGGTTCCTCGTTGTTTCGAGTGGGTAATAGAATAATCGAGTCCTCTGTGAGTCCTTCGTGCGCTCTCGGGTCTCTGTGGTGGTAGTATCGTCGGCCACTTGGTTATAACCAGCGGCTAACGACGTTTCCACCACAGAAAAACGACCATGACTTTAGGTCACCCATGTGGATGAAAATGGACGTAAGCCATATTTATGAGTATCTCGTTTATTCAATTATGAGACGGGATAATTAGGTCGTCTGTATTTGGCGGTTTATAAACCCCGACAGAGAAACTGTGTTTTCGCCGGTCCACCTCTCTAGGGGTGTTGGTACGTTTCCAGCGGACAACTTCATCTTTGACGCTGTTGTATCCGATTTTATGGCAGTCCTTGACGAGCAGCTCCCAGATTCGTTTGGCAGTGAGTCGCTGTTTTCGGGGATATGCTCAGTTCGCGGGCTACTTTTTTGTAGGAACCATAGAGTTCGTACAAATCGAGGATTCTACGTATATCTGCCATCATTTTCACCTTAGAGCCCACCTCTCAGCATACTTGGTGAGAGGAGGCTTTCCTTCTTAGGGGGGTCAAAATTGAGTCGGCGAATACACAGCGATAAGACAACAAGAGGGTTCATTTTCATCGCTTTCCTGAGTCTAATCATCAGGTCACGACTGATAAATATGATGAGGGAAGCAAAGCTACTAGATAAATATTCTGTTTAACTTTTGCTTCTGCAATTGGAGAAATTTAGAAAAATTTCTTTAGCGGACGGACAGATAATAGTCACCGAAATGACAAAAAAAAATGGGGCAATTATTCAGGCGCTAAACTTGTGCGCCTGAACTTTTCGGGAGGTTAGGTACAAGGTCTGCGAGAAGTGGCTCAAGGATCGCCGGGGCAGGCAGCTCTCCTTCGACGATCTCATGCACTATCAAAAGGTGGTTGTGGCCCTGGCGGAGACGGCGCGGCTGATGGAGGAGATCGACAAGGCCATACCCGGCTGGCCGATCGAGTGAGTGCGAATTTGTTCAAAATTCCTTTCGCGTTCTTACTGCATCAAGGCCACGGATCAGACTCCACCAAACAAAGTCGTCCTGATCATCCTCCATGATACCGCTTTCAAATTTTGTCCAGAAATCGGATGATGTCATGCCGTATTTGCGCTCCATCTCCGCAATTTCGGAAAGAACCAGCTTCTCTCTGGCTTTCTTGGCATCAGTTCCCATAATAGTATTCATACACCGCATTGAAATAAATACCCCTGGCCACAAACTTTCAAACCTGGAACTCTTTCGCAAGCATTCCATCCTAGACAAGGAAATTGTGCATCCGGGCCTAATTAAATCCATGATTGTGAGGACATAATGTGTCTTTGTGAACGGCTGACCGTTCTTCGCGGCTTCGCGGCTTCGCGTGAGATTCAACCGGGTCCGGTTTCACGCGAAGGCGCGAAGCCGCGAAGTCAAAACATTGGTTTATTTCGGCCTCGCTGTACGAGATGATTCAGGGTTAAAGTGGATAGAGATGTGATGGAAGAGTTCGTCGAGGAGCTAAGATGATCGTATTAGACACTTCGGTTTTCATTAGGGGCCATTCTTAAATTCTATCAGATAACAATTGTCTAATTATGAAGTGAATGAATTGGCCTCTGCAATAAATACGAATATTCCTGAGTTTAGTCCCAGCCGTATCGACGAGCTGATATCTAAAGTGGATGTTCTTGCCCAGGAAATTACCGAAATGACTGTAATGCTCCGGGATATCAAAGAATCCTTTGAAAAAGATATAAGTAATCCCAGGATTATTATTGTAGAAGAGATGGACAAAAAAACAGCAAAGCAAAAGGTCTTGGACTTCATGAGGTCTCACAAAACCTCAGATATCGCCGAACTGCATGAGAATATTAAATGCGATATAGCGATGCTGATTGAGATCATTGATGAGCTTTGCGAAGAAGAAAATATTGCCGAAGGAGAGTAAATGCCGATCTCCAGAAATTTGAACGACAGCGTTGCTGGAGCAAAATTGTATTGCGTCTTTGAGAGAAGCAGCAAACCGGCGAGAATTTCCACCAAGGGAAGACATAACGCACAGCAGGTTACACTGGAAGGAAATCCTGCCGTGGCCACGATCAGGAAGACTCTGAAATACGTCCAGGGATAAGA
>SESA01000027.1_pt1 | contig 112958 bp, 110 predicted proteins | sample 3171451 | NCBI WGS metagenome assembly SESA01 (sample SAMN06051862, study PRJNA518727) | freshwater metagenome | biome: subpolar coniferous forest; feature: holomictic lake; material: water; isolation source: holomictic Lake 227, 8 m depth | place: Canada: near Kenora, Ontario | collected...
CAATATAGCCGAGGCGGCATAAGTTTTTAACGCGGACATGAAGGGTTGCCTGCGAACCCAAAGAATGCTGTCTTAATAAGTCGCCCACGAATACTGAGCGCCCTTCGTTGTCATCGAGCATGATGCTATTTAACAGCAGATTTTCTGTTGAATCTAATCCGCGGACATTACTCTTTGGGTTAAATGCTTCAACCAGATTGAGAAACCGTAAATACACATTAGACTTGGTCATCCATTCATACTACTCTTGTATGAGCTCAAAACTTATATATATGTTTAATGCCCAATTAAACGCGGGTGTGCAGTATTCATGCCCAATTAACAACATTTTGAGCTAATTTAAGGGTAAAGCCCCCTCATCTGCCTTGCTTTCAAAATACGCTCACAACCTACAATAAAAGTGGCCGTGCGTAATGTGACTTGATGTCTTTGTGCTACTTCACGGATGCCCTGAAAGGCATCAATCATTAACTTATCAAGACGTTGATTGATTTCTTCTTCGGTCCAGAAGAAGCTTGAAAAATCTTGTACCCACTCGAAGTAACTAACTGTAACGCCACCCGCATTTGCGATGACATCTGGGACTACGACAACTCCCATGTCTTTCAAAATATCATCGGCTTCTGGGGTGGTAGGGCCATTGGCTCCTTCTACCACCAACTTAGCCTTGATATCCCCTGCATTAGTACTAGTTATCTGCGACTCTAAGGCCGCCGGAACCAAAATTTCACAAGGTGCCGACCAAAACTGTTCATTCGTTATTACCTCTCCAGGGAAACCTTTTATCTCACGGACTACCGAGATATGTTTAAGCAAGGCCTGAATATCAATACCATTGGGATCATAAAGAGAAACTGAGTGATCTTGGACTGACACAAGCTTTGCGCCTGCCTCACAAAATAATCGAGCTGCTTCTCCACCCACATTCCCAAGACCCTGAACTGCCACTCTTGCCCCGGATAAATCGAGGCCTAAATGTCTATATGCCTCTCGTGCCACAACAAATACACCGCGTCCAGTAGCATCTCTTCTTCCTAGACTGCCCCCAAGAGAAATTGGTTTCCCTGTTACCACCCCAGAAGTGGTGTAACCCTGATTCACACAATAGGTATCCATCATCCAAGCCATGATTTGCTCATTGGTGTTCACATCAGGAGCAGGAATATCTTTTTGAGGACCAATCATCATATTGATCTCACTAGTAAACCGTCGTGTCATGCGCTCTAATTCGCTTTGCGATAACTTCTTGGGATCAACCCGAATGCCGCCTTTGGCCCCGCCGAATGGGACATTCACAACAGCGGTTTTAATAGACATCCAGGCCGATAAAGCCATCACTTCTGAAAGTGTCACGTCTGGGTGATAACGTATTCCACCTTTGCCCGGACCACGAGATAAATTATGGTGAACACGGTAGCCCTCATAGTGCGCGATAGTGCCATTATCTAATTCAATAGGCACATCCACAATCAAACTTCTTTTGGGGCGCTTTAATGTCTCAACCCAGCGCGAAAGAGGGCCAAGATAGGGTGTCACACGATCAATCTGCTCTAAATAAATGCCCCAGGCGCCGAGATTTTTAGAATCTACATAAGAAGCAATTGGATGACTCATACGTTCTCCAGTAAGAGAGGATTAAATAGATTGACCTAGATATATTACCTTAGGCCTTCTAACAAGCCTCAGATGAAGGCTTAGGGCAGCATAAACTCTTGGCAATACTTTTTTTGAATATTTACAAGATTAAGTGATCCAGGTAGTAAATTCTTCTGCACCAACACGCGGAGTATGAAAGGTATTTACGATTTCACTCTGATCGGCATAACCCAACGCCATACCGCATACCAGCATTTCATTATCAGCTGCACCTATAAACGGCAAAATCATTTTTGAATAGTCATTCCATGCAGCCTGTGGGCAAGTATCCAAACCTTCGCCTCTTGCTGCAATCATGAAGTTTTGTAAGAACATACCGTAGTCAAGCATTGAACCCTTACCAAGCTCTTTGTCGATCGTAAAGAATAAGCATATAGGCGCACCAAAAGCGGCAAAGTTCTTACGATGTTGTGCATGCATCTTATCTTTGTCGCCCTTGGTGATTCCTAAGAGACCATAGAGACCCCAGCCATTTTCGCGGCGCCTATCGATATAGGGACTAAACCACTTAGTTGGGTAATAGTCGTATGCAGGCTTAAACTCTTTTGCGAGCTCTGGATTTGCAGCAATGCTGTCATAGGCAGTACAGACCTGATTGCATAAGTCTTGAAGTTTCTCCCCTTCTAAGACATAAACTTTCCAAGGCTGCGTATTTGTTCCCGAGGGTGCTCGAGCTGCCAAATTTAAGAGCTTGATGATGGTTTCTTTCGAAACGCCTTCTTCAGTAAACGCACGAACAGACATTCGGGAGCTAATGGCGTCTGCTGGAGTTAAAGATTTCATCAATCAGCTCTTATAGTAAATATTTAAATCAGTTAGGCCTCTTTAATTCCACCCATACAGAGGTATTTCATTTCTAGATAGTCATCAATTCCATGACTGGAACCTTCGCGACCTAGCCCGCTCTCTTTAACGCCGCCAAAAGGTGCTACTTCTGTTGAGATGAGGCCCTCATTAATGCCAACAATGCCATACTCTAGCGCCTCAGCAACTCGCCATACCCGACCAATATTTTGCCCATAGAAATAAGCTGCTAAACCAAATTGCGTATCATTCGCTAGCGCAATGGCCTCAGCCTCTGTTGTAAATTTGAAGATAGGTGCTAATGGGCCAAATGTTTCTTCTTTAAATGCAAGCATCTCTTTTGTGGCCCCTGAAATAACGGTAGGCTCAAAGAAAGACCCTCCAAGTGAATGGCGTTTACCCCCAACCATCACTTTTCCACCTTTCTTTACAGCATCACTTACTTGTTCTTCCACTTTAGCTAATGCCTTATCGTCAATCAATGGCCCAATGATGGTGCCATCATCAGCGCCATTCCCCACTGTTAAAGCACTGACTGCTTTAGAGAACTTTTCTACAAAGACGTCATAAACAGAATCTTGCACCAGGATTCGATTTGCACATACACAGGTTTGCCCTGCATTTCTGTATTTAGAAATCATGGCACCTTTAACGGCTTCATCGATATCTGCATCATCGAACACAATAAATGGAGCATTGCCACCTAACTCCATTGAAGTCTTCTTAACAGTAGTGGCACATTGCGCTAAAAGTAATTTTCCAATTTCTGTCGATCCAGTAAAACTCAGTTTTTTTACAATTGGGTTTGAGGATAGTTCGCCGCCAATCTCCGTTGCAGAACCAGTCACACAAGAAAATACTCCTGGAGGCACACCAGCCTCTTCGGCCAACTGGCAAAGAGCTAAAGCACTAAATGGAGTTTGACTGGCAGGCTTGAGCACAATGGTGCAGCCTGCAGCTAGAGCCGGCCCCACCTTACGCGTAATCATGGCCGCTGGAAAGTTCCAAGGGGTAATAGCTGCGCAAACCCCGATAGGCTGCTTGATCACGATTAATCTTTTATCTGCAACATGACCGGGAATAGTTTCACCATAAACACGCTTTGCTTCTTCACCAAACCATTCAATAAAAGAGGCTGCATAGACAATCTCACCCCTACTCTCTACCAAAGGCTTACCTTGCTCTGCCGTCATCAACTGCGCTAACGCCTCTTGATTTTTTATAATGAGATCAAACCAGTTTCGCAAAATCCTTGCGCGCGCTTTAGCAGTTTTTTCTCTCCAAGCTGGCAATGCCTCACTGGCAAAATTAATCGCCCTGCGAGTTTCGATTGCGCCCATTTTAGGGACTGTTCCAATCAACTCTCCGGTCGCCGGATTGGTCACGGAAATCGTTGCCCCGTTATCGGCCTCGACCCATTGACCGTTGATATAGGCTTTCTCAAACTGAAAGGGTAAATTACTCATATTTTGCACTCGATGATTAGACTAGTCATTGCCGACAAGGGTCTAGGCTTACCAAACCCCACTACCGTCCATTTTGACACAGCTTGAACATTGGAATCTTAACTGCTGCGCCCAGTTAAGCAGACCCTATAAAGAAACGACAGGGCTTTTATTTTCTTGGAAAAATGGTTTAGGCTATGGTTTAGCATGCCCTGTAAACCAATACCCCCTTGATAATCTTTCTAATACGGCTGAAATATGGACTTTCCTTTTTTGAGATTTGCACTACAGCATTCTGACTGGGTGCTTCTATTGCTGCTGGGAGTTGTTGTACTCTCTATTTGTTATTCAATTTATTGGGTCTTCCAAAAGCTCATTCCAGAATATCGCTTTGGAAAAGATTATGAATTTGCGGGCTACATCTATAACGCCATGGGGATTATTTATAGCCTCGTATTTGCTTTCGTTACGGTATTAGTTTGGCAAAACTACAATGGCGTCAGTGAAGCAGTGTCCAAAGAAGCTAGCACCATGAATAATATGTACCACTTGTTTTCTGCTTTCCCAACCGAAATTGAGCGTCCTGGCAGAGAAGGTCTTAGGTCCTATACAAGTTCAGTGATCAATAAGGAGTGGCCTTTATTAAGTAAGAATCAATTTAGCATTGAGGCCTATCAAGAGATATTAAAAATAACCAGGCTTGTTAATAATTTCCAACCACAAAATACGGGTCAATCCAATGCACATCAACGCATGTTGACCCTACTTGGGCAGGTTGAGGAACTGCGGCGAAACCGCATCTATAGCGCCCATTTCGCCTTATCTTACCCTGCAGCGCTGGGGCTTTTCATGAGTACGCTCGTCTTCCTCTGCTTCTCCTGTCTCTTTGAAATGAAGTCTGCACGTACTCATATCATTCTCATTTTCTTCCTAGGCTCAACCATCACCGGTGTGGTCTATTTCCTCGTATTATTTATCCACCCCTTCTTAGGGCCAATGGCAATACCTCCTAATGCCTTTGAGGCTTTGTTAAAAGTTGCCTGGGCTTACTAATAAATAAAGAACGATTACCCAATCAGGCTACTATCAATACCAAGAGTGGCCTGTTTCATTTAAGCTATTTTTTTATCTCATTCACCTTCTCACTACGTCCCTATGATTAATACCAGTCGTCCCCGACGCTCCGTTCTTTATATGCCTGGTGCCAACACGAGGGCTTTGGAAAAAGCCAAAAGTTTGCCAGCGGATTCACTGATCTTGGATTTAGAGGATGCGGTTGCTCCAGATGCGAAAGCTGCTGCGCGAGAAAATATTCTGGCAGCCTTGGGTGCGGGATTTGGCTATCGTGAAGCAGTTGTGAGAATCAATGGCCTAAACACGCCTTGGGGTATAGATGACTTAAAAGCCTTTGCTCATAGCAACGCTGATGCAATCGTATTGCCCAAAGTCGAGTCTGCGGAACAGATTCAGACGCTGGCAGAACATCTCAAGAAAATGAACGCTCCAGAAACCATGACGATCTGGGCCATGATTGAAACACCGCTAGCAATCTTGAGACTTCAAGAGATCGCTAACGCACATCCCTTGCTAGAAACCTTGGTATTAGGCACCTCAGACCTAGTCAAAGATTTACATGCGCGCCATACCCCCAATAGAGTTGAGACGCAGACTGCGCTCTCCCTCTCAGTGCTCGCAGCCAGAGCATATGGTCTGTGTGTCTTGGATGGGGTACACCTCTTCTTGGATGATGAAGCAGGACTAAAGCAGTCCTGTATTCAGGGAAGGGATATGGGATTCGATGGCAAAACCTTGATTCACCCCAATCAAATCGCTTTTGCAAATGAAATGTTTGGGCCGTCTTCAGCTGAAATTAGTGAAGCACAAGAAAGAATTGCTGCCTATGAAGCAGCAATTCAATCAGGCGCGGGAATTGCCGTTCTCAATGGCAAGTTGATAGAAGAACTGCATATTCAAGATGCCAAAAGAATTTTGACTCTTGCTAAGGCTATCGCCTCATATACAAGCTGAATCACTTAAGAGGAAGAGTGGGAGATTGCTAAGCAGTACTGCTACTGCTCAGCAATCTTTTGCAGCCTCATATTTGATTCATCTTTACGATTTCAGATCATATCGATCTAAATTCATCACCTTAGTCCAGGCAGTTGCAAAATCACGCACAAATTTTTGTTCTGCATCGCTACTACCATAGACCTCAGCAAGCGCCCGCAGCTCTGAATTCGAACCAAATACGAGATCGACTAAGGTGCCAGTCCACTTCAGTGCATTCGATTTGCGATCGCGCCCATCTAGTACACCCTTAGTTCCTGACATACTCCAAGCTGTTGTCATATCCAATAAATTGACAAAGAAATCATTACTCAATGTTTCGGGACGCTTCGTGAAGACACCGAGTGGCGATTGATCAAAGTTTGCATTCAACACTCGCATGCCACCAATCAATACCGTCATTTCAGGGGCGGTAAGCGTTAACTGATTAGCTCTATCAATGAGGAGCTCTGCAGCTTGATCTTCATACCCTTTACCGAGATAGTTGCGAAAACCATCGGATGTGGGCTCCAATACCGCAAAGGAATGGACATCCGTATCAGCTTGGCTTGCATCTGTACGACCCGCTGCAAAACCAACAGTAAGCGCATGTCCTGCTTTTTTGGCAGCCTCTTCGATTGCAGCACTACCACCCAGAACAATCAGGTCAGCAATGGAAACTTTCTTGCCGTTGGTTTGTGCACTATTAAATTCTTTTTGGATGCCTTCAATAACTTGTAATGTTTTGGCTAACTCCCCAGGTTGATTCACTAGCCAATCTTTCTGGGGAGCAAGACGAATACGTGCACCGTTAGCACCGCCCCGCTTATCGCCGCCACGGAAAGTAACAGCTGACGCCCAAGCGGTTCTGACCAATTGGGCAATAGATAGGCCCGAGCCAAGTAATTTTATTTTTAACGCAGCAATATCCTGATCATTGATCAATGGATGATCAACTGGGGGAACTGGGTCTTGCCAAATCAGCGTTTCTTTTGGAACCAAAGGCCCAAGATAGCGAGACAAAGGACCCATATCCCGGTGAGTTAACTTATACCAAGCCTTGGCAAAGACATCAGCAAGTGCCTGTGGATTTTCATAAAAATGCCTTGAGATCTTTGCGTAACTTGGATCCAACTTCAGCGCCAAGTCCGTGGTAAACATCATGGGGGCATGCTTTTTATTGGGATCATGTGCATCTGGAACTGTGCCAGCCGCAGATGCCTCCTTAGGCGTCCACTGATGAGCACCAGCTGGACTCTTAGTGAGCTCCCAGTCATAGCCAAAGAGATTCTCGAAATAATTGTTATCCCATGCAATAGGATTTGTGGTCCAAGCGCCTTCTAATCCGCTCGTAATGGTGTCATCACCATTTCCACTGCCATAGGAATTTTTCCAACCAAATCCTTGCTCGTTGATGGGAGCAGCCTCTGGCTCTGGGCCTACATATTTAGCAGGATCAGCAGCACCATGCGCTTTACCGAAGGTATGGCCGCCTGCAATCAAGGCAACCGTTTCTTCATCATCCATTGCCATACGGGCAAAGGTTTCACGAATATCCCTTGCAGCAGCAATTGGATCTGGATTGGCATTGGGACCCTCAGGATTCACATAGATAAGACCCATTTGCACAGCAGCCAAAGGATTTGCTAACTCCCGATCTCCCTTATAACGCTCATCTGCAAGCCACTTACCTTCAGGGCCCCAGTAGATATCTTCAGCTTCCCATACATCTACGCGACCGCCAGCAAAACCAAAAATCTTAAATCCCATTGACTGCATTGCAATCGTGCCTGCGAGGACCATCAGGTCTGCCCAAGAAATTTTCTTGCCATACTTTTGCTTAATTGGCCAAAGTAAGCGGCGCGCTTTATCTAGGTTGCCGTTATCAGGCCAGCTATTTAAGGGAGCAAAACGTTGCGTACCAGCGCCAGCGCCACCACGACCATCAGCGATACGATAAGTGCCTGCGCTATGCCATGCCATACGAACAAAGAATGGCCCGTAGTGACCATAGTCTGCAGGCCACCAGTCCTGAGAATCCGTCATCAATGTATTTAAGTCTTTGACTACCGCATGCAGATCAAGACTCTTAAATTCTTTAGCGTAATCAAACCCTGGCTCCATTGGGTTAATCAATGGAGAATTTTGATTTAACAATTTCAAATCTAATTGATTGGGCCACCAATCTTTATTGCTGGGTTTTTGATGATTGCCGCCTGAAAAAGGACATGCTGCTTGATCTGCCATACTAGTTTCCTCTTGATAGTTTTGATAATTAAACCTTGATTCAGTATAGAGAAACTCAGAAAAATAGTATGTTGCCAATACCATTCAAGGAATGCCCATTCCTAGGCTATGGACTTTATGTGGAGCTCCATTAATCGTGCGGTAGAACCCCGGAATTCCCAATTTAGACAAAAGCTTACCCAGAGGGATTACCTGGCGATGGAGGGCTAAATGGCCTTAGTGCTCCAAATCAAGACTCTGAACCAAACTAGCAAGCTTAACTACAGACTCAAAGGCATTTGACTGACTTGCTTCCACGTCGAGATTCTCCCAATTAAATTCCAAGGAAAAGTGTGCAGACTCAATGATCAACTCATAGCTAGATGAGGCCTTAGTACTGGGGTTGCCTTTAGACTCCTCGGTTACTGGAACCTTAATGACACCAATAGCCTCAGTCAGCATACTCACCTCGGAAGCAGAAAGTGCCCTTGAATGCAAGACATCATCCGTTCTCTTAATTGAAATCTTCGGCTCTTCATCAATCACCAACTCATATTGATTCAAGCCCAAATCAAACCAAACTGTTAATTCAATCGCTATTGGATAGGTTTTCATTTAATCCACCTCGTCAGCATGCGGTTCATCAAAATGTTCTTTATGTGGCCTGAGCTTTGCTTCTAACTGAGTCCATTTACTTTGTTGCATTCTGTATTTGCAATCTTCCGAATGATTTTCTAAAAGTCCAAAAATAATGGTGGTCGGAATCTTGCAGTATTGGCAGCGATAAGCATGTTGATGTTCTTCTATTTTTTCCTGTGGATAGTCAATATAGAAAGGCTTCATCTAGGAACTCCCTTGGCATTCAAGATTCTCAAAACATCTTACTCCTCATTCAGTAACACCCACTAACCCGCAATTTCCCCTAAGGGTAAGTCTTGTCAGTGGATAATGCTGGGTATAAATGACTAGATAACCAAGAGATATCCCATGGAATTACTGCCCTGCATTGAATTAGAAACTACCCCCAATCCAAGCGCAGCTGTTATTTGGCTGCATGGTCTTGGGGCCGATGGCAATGACTTTGCCCCCATCATTCCAGAGCTCAATTTGTCTGGGTGTCAGGGTATTCGTTTTATTTTCCCCAGTGCACCAAGCATGCCGGTCACTGTCAATGGTGGCTATGTCATGCCAGCTTGGTATGACATCATTGGTCGGAACCTGATGGATCAGGAGGATGTCTCTGGAATTCAACATTCGGCAGCATCTATCATTCAGCTGATTGAGCGTGAAGCTAGTCGTGGGATTGCTTATGAAAATATGGTCATCGCCGGGTTCTCACAAGGATGTGCAATGGCCTTATATATTGGCTTACGTTTTCCGCATCCATTGGCGGGGATCATCGCCCTATCAGGTTATCTTCCTTTGGCCATGACACTTGCCACTGAAAAACACTCTGCAAATAGTGGTACGCCCATTTTTATGGGGCATGGAGAATATGACACGGTTGTTGCTCCTGAGCGAGCTCAAGCTTCCTATGCATTATTAGAAAAAATGGGTTACACCATTGATTGGAACGAATATCCCATGGAGCACTCGGTTAATCATGAAGAACTAGCAGATATTTCTCGCTTCTTGCAGCAAGTATTACCTTCTGCTACATAAGGCCGTCAGCAATCAGTTTGATACTTGCCACTAGCAAGAAGAACTGGACAATTCGGTAATACCATTTCATCGGAATTCTTTTTGCTAGATAGAAACCAAGATAAACGCCAATAGGCACGCACGGCAATAGAACTACAGAGGTTGCAAACTGCTTAAAATTCAGCAAGTCTAAATAGGCATATGGTGCTAACTTCCCAAAGTTAATACAGGTAAAGAAAATACCCAATGTGGAGGTATAGACCATGGGCATCAGCTTTTCTCTAAGCATAAATACCGTAATGGGTGGACCGCCGTTATGAGCAACGAAAGAAGTGAAGCCTGACGTTAAAGCCATCATCCGCCCAAACCAGGGGTAAGGTTTAGCTGCCTTCAAATCAAAGTGAGAGGTGATGAAGCTTTGAATTAAAAATAGCAAAATAAAGATGCCAACCGAAAGCGTTAATACTTGAGGCGAAATGATCGTGAAAAAGATCATCCCTAGTAGCATCCCGATAAAGGCCGGTGGAACAATGATCTTCAGAATTCGCCAATCGGCATACTTAATGAATCGACGTATTCCGACCAAATCAATTGCAATTAAGAGGGGTAACAAAATAGCCAAAGCCTCATTGATGCTGGATTGACTTGCCATCAATGGGAGGGAAAGAACCCCCAAACCCGCACCAAAACCACTCTTAGAAATTCCCACGATGATCACTGCCGCAATTGCGCAAACAAAGAATGCTAAGGAATGTGCATGGAAAGATTCCAATACAGAGGCGAATAAGGTTTCAAACATCGTGTAATACTAACAATTCAAAAGAGGTTGTACTAAAAATGAAAAAAGGGCTTTACAGCCCCTCTTGCCAGGCGAATGGATTGCTTATAGTTTTTTATTAAAGCTGTATTGCGCAAATGCTTGTTCAGCAACGTTAAACCACTGCGCTTCCATATTCCGAAAGACGCGATAGTCTTCAAATATTTTCTTGAACTGGGGATTTTTGGCAGACTCCTCAGCATATGTCTCCTGCGCAGCCTTGAAGCAGGCATCCAAAATGGAAGTGTTGAACTTGCGTAGAACTGCGCCATTTTGAAGCAATCGTTGCAATGCTGGTGGATTTAAAGCATCGTATTTAGCACACATATCAGTGTGCGCCTCAAAGCAGGCCGCTTCCCAAGCCGCCTGATAGGCAGGTGGCAAAGACTCCCACTGCTTTTTATTTACCAAGAACGATAGGCCAGCCGCGCCCTCCCAAAATGCAGGGTAATAATAATTTTTTGCTACTTTAGCTAAACCCAATTTCTCATCGTCATAGGGACCAACAAATTCAGCAGCATCAATGGTGCCCTTCTCCAATGCTGAATAAATTTCTCCGGCAGGTAGCTGTTGTGGAACAACACCTAACTTGGAAAGTACTTGACCTGCAAAGCCAGCAATACGGAACTTCAATCCCTTCAGATCTTCTGGAGATTTAATTTCTTTACGGAACCAACCACCCATTTGCGTACCTGTCTGACCACCAAGGAAATTAACAATGTTGTAGCTTGCATACAGTTCGCGAATTAATTTCATACCATTACCATGCAGCATCCAAGCAGATTGCTGACGCGCAGTCATGCCAAATGGGGCGGCAGTATCAAAGATGAATGCACTGTTCTTTCCTAGGTAGTAATAACTGGCAGTGTGTCCACATTCAACCGTACCGTTTTGAACTGCATCTAATACTTGTAGTGCAGGCACTACTTCGCCGGCAGCAAACACCTTGATATTAAATTTGCCATCGGTCGCTTTTCTTAAGGAATTGGCAAATACCTCGGGCGTTCCATATAAGGTATCCAAGGATTTAGGAAAACTGGACACCAAGCGCCAATTCAAGGTCGGCAGGCTTTGCGCAATCGCTGGCGCGCCTAAGGCAGCAGCTCCAGCGCCAATAGTGGCCTTCTTTAAAAATGATCGTCTTTGCATTGCAGTCTCCCCTCGAATATATTGGTTTGTATTGAGTACTTGATGCTTTTTATTCTATATGCGAGATTATTTTCCGCCAATAGTCATAGAGCCAATCAAAATAGAGCCCGTTTCTTTGGTGCCGCGTATCAAAGAATCCGTCCCAATGAGCTCTATATCCATCAGCATGTCACGCAAATTACCAGCAATCGTGACCTCTTCTACAGGAAATTGAATTTCACCATTTTCAACCCAATACCCAAAAGCACCTCGTGAGTAATCGCCAGTCACGTAGTTCACGCCCTGCCCCATTAATTCAGTCACCAATAAACCAGTACCCATCTCTTTTAATAGTGCAGGCAAACCCCCCTTGGGGGATTTTTTACTTTGCAAAGTAAGATTATGCGAACCGCCGGCATTGCCTGTCGTTTTCATCCCCAGCTTACGCGCTGAATATGTGGATAAAAAATAACCTTCCAGAATTCCTTTATCGACGACCGTGCGTGCTGAAGTTCTTACACCCTCTTCATCAAATGGCGCGCTACCAGTCATCGATTTAAGGTGGGGGTTTTCAAACAGACTGATATGTTTTGGCAACACCTGCTTGCCTAAGCTATCCAATAAAAAACTGGAGCGACGATATAAAGCACCTCCCGAAACAGCCTGTACAAGACCGCCTAGTAAGCCAGCAGCTAAAGGTGCCTCAAAGATGACGGGGCAGCGACGGGTTGTTAAAGATCTCGCTTTTAGGCGAGACAGCGCTCGTTGCGCAGCGTATAAACCAATCGCCCCAGGATCAGCTAGCTCTTCAGGAATGCGTGAACTGGAATACCAATCATCGCGCTGCATATTGGAATGCTTGCCACCTTCACTAGCTATCGGCGCACAAGATATATAGTGACGGGAGAATGGGTAGCCCCCCATAAAACCATGTGTCGTACCCATCATGAAATGGGCATGATGAGCAGAAACTGATGCACCATCACTATTCTGAATTTGTTTACTCACGGCGAACGCGGCTCCTTCTGCAGTTCGGGCAATTTCCACTGCATGGGCGGCATCAATATTCCACGGATGAAATAAATCCAGATCTAAAGGATTTTTTTCCAATAGATCACGCTCTGCAGGACCCGCACAAGTATCTTCTGCTGTGTGTTGGGCAATGTGATACGCCGCATCTACTGTAGCCCTCAACGATTCTTTAGAAAAATCACTGGTGCTAGCATTTCCGCGATGCTGACCTAGAAATACGGTGACTCCCACTTGCTTGTCCAGAGATTGTTCAATGGTCTCCACTTCACCCTTGCGAACGGTCACGGATAGACCTTGCCCCTCTGAAACTTCAGCGATGGCATCAGAAGCACCCCGTCTTTTGGCCTCTTTAAGCATGAAATCAACGATTTCTTGGAACTGGCTAGATGTATATGTAAACATGCCCTAATAATAGCTAGAATAGAAACATGAAGCATACCGAAGACTGGAAGCGTAGCGCTCCAAACGAAGTCAAAATTGGTCTCATCTCAATATCAGATCGCGCCAGCAAGGGCGTATATCAGGATGAAGGCATTCCTGCCCTGCAGACATGGCTGATGAAAGCTATTACCAATCCTTGCGTTTTCCATGAACGCTTGATTGCGGATGAGGCTGAAATCATCACTGAGGCCATTGTGGAACTGGTTGATGAATTGGCTTGTGACTTAGTGCTCACTACAGGCGGCACAGGCCCCTCCCGCAGAGATGTGACCCCAGAGGCCACTCGTGAGGCTGGAACCCGAGAAATGCATGGATTTGGCGAACAAATGCGCCAAATTAGCCTCAGCTTTGTGCCGACTGCTATTTTGTCAAGACAAACTGCTGTTTTACGAGAAATTGAGGATCATGCAGCTCTGATCATCAATTTACCCGGACAACCCAAGGCAATTGCCGAAACCCTCGAAGGCTTAAAAGATGGTGATGGAAAAGCCGTCGTGCCTGGCATCTTTGCTGCAGTGCCTTATTGCATTGATCTGATTGGCGGCCCTTATATTGAAACTGATGAAACCATCATCACAGTTTTCAGACCAAAGAGTGCCATCAAAAAGTAACGTGAGCCTTTAGATGAAGAGACGGAAAGGTCCGCTTTGCGGACTTTTTTATTGCGGCAAAGGAACAATAAATTTTTCGCGGTAATACTTGAGCTCTTCGATAGACTCTTCAATATCCGCTAAGGCAGTGTGTGCCTGATTCTTTGTAAAGCCTTTAACCAACTCAGGATGCCAGCGCTTGCACAATTCTTTTAGGGTTGAGACATCAATATTTCGATAATGAAAATAAGCCTCTAGTTTAGGCATGTACTTAGCCATGAAACGCCGATCTTGCCCAATCGTATTGCCACACATCGGCGCTATACCTGCCTTAATGTATTTCTGTAGAAAGGCAATGCATTGTGCTTCAACAGTAGCCTCATTCATTGTGGAGGCCTTCACTTTATCAATGAGTCCAGAGCGGCCATGAGTGCCTTTATTCCAAGCATCCATGGCCTCCAAAACAGCATCCTCTTGATGAACTACCCATACCGGAGCGGTGGCAATCGTATTCAGGTGGGCATCAGTCACAATGATGGCAATTTCCAGGATCCGCTCGGTTTCGGGGTCTAAACCAGACATTTCCATATCCACCCAAATAAGGTGTTCGTTTGGGGGCGCTGCCTTACCTGTTGCTGTGTTCGTTTGTTCGCTCATATCTATAATGATCTCATGACATTCACAATTGTTTTTCTAATCGCTTTTATTGCCAGTTTTGGCCTTCGCCTCTGGCTTTCTCAACGTCAAATTCGCTATGTTGCCCTGCACCGCGATCAGGTCCCAGCAGATTTTGCTGAAAAAGTGACTTTAGCAGAGCATCAAAAAGCCGCTGACTACACCATCGCCAAGCTACGTCTTAGTATTTTAGAAAATGGGGTCAGCGCTATTATTTTAATTAGCTTCACTTTATTGGGCGGCCTACAAATTCTAAATATGGCCCTCCTGCAATTTTTGGGTGAAGGTATTGCCCAACAAATTGCTTTACTAGTCTCCATTGTCATCATCTCCGGAATCATCGACATCCCTTTCTCCTGGTACAAACAGTTTTATCTTGAGGAACGCTTTGGCTTTAACCGCATGAACAAGAAATTATTCTTTTCCGACATGATGAAAGGTTTAGGTGTTGGTGGGGCGATTGGCTTTCCATTGCTTTGGGTGATTCTGACGCTCATGTCTAAGGCGGGTGACTTATGGTGGTTATGGGCATGGGGTGTACTCACGGTATTTAGCCTATTAATGCAGTGGATCTTCCCCACATTTATTGCCCCCTTATTCAATAAGTTTCAAGCTTTAGAAGATGGTCCATTAAAAACCCAAATCGAAGCGCTGTTAAAGCGTTGTGATTTTGCTAGTCAAGGTCTTTTCGTAATGGATGGCAGTAAACGTAGCGCCCATGGCAACGCCTTCTTTGCAGGCATGGGTAAGGCAAAACGGATCGTATTTTTTGATACCTTGATTGAAAAACTCAACCCTGGTGAAGTTGAGGCTGTGCTCGCCCATGAGTTAGGTCACTTCAAATGCAACCATATTCGGAAGCGCCTCTTAGTCTCATTTGCTCTGAGTTTTGGCATGTTTGCACTCTTAGGCTGGATTAGCACTAAGGCCTGGTTCTATACGGATCTCGGTGTCATGCCTAATCTCAATGGTTATAACGGTGGGCTCGCTCTAGCACTCTTTATGCTGGTCTCCCCTGTATTTAGCTTTTTCTTTACTCCACTAGCAAGCCTCGCATCGCGCAAACACGAATACGAGGCTGACGGATTCGCTGCTCAAAAATCATCAGCCAATGATTTAATTTCGGCATTGGTAAAACTCTATCAAGACAATGCATCGACGCTCACGCCCGATCCAATCTATACCGCCTTCTATAGCTCGCATCCACCTGCACCCCTACGGATTGCTAACTTACAGCGTTTTAGTTGATCCCTAACTAAATTAATGGAACAATTTCACGCGCTACTCACTGCTTCTTACGGAAGACACTATTTAGCGCAGCGATTAATGAAAGATGTACAGGGTAATGAATCCCCTGAAGGTCCATTGCTTCAAGTCAGTACGCCAGCCAAACAGCATATTGGCGCAGTAGGTGATCGCATGCTGCTCGAAATGACTTCGGTCGATCAAGCGCGCATTATCCAAATTGAGCCCCGAGAAAATATACTCTTTCGCTCAGATGCGTTTAAAAGCAAGATCATTGCATCCAACGTAGACCAAATTCTGGTGGTCCTGGCCACGCAACCCGCTTTCTCACCAGATCTGTTGGGTAGAGCTGTGGTTGCAGCAGAGGCGAATCAAATTGGCCTTCACATCTTGCTTAATAAGTGTGATCTCAAAGACAATCTAGTGCACGCTAGAAAAATCATTGAACCCTATGCGCGGATGGGCTACCCCGTGAGCGAGGTGTCAGCTAAGTTTGACCCTGCCTCAATCGAGGCGCTACACCCTGCGCTACAAGGAAAGGTCTCTGTCTTTGTCGGTCAATCTGGCATGGGTAAATCTAGCCTGCTCAATGCTTGGGTACCTAATGCGGCTGCACTAACCCAAGAATATTCTGTGCGTCTGGATACCGGAAAACACACCACCACTGCATGCCGTTACTTTGAGTTACCCGAAGCTTGGGGCAGAGGAGAAAATGGCAAGCTGGGGGCCTTAATCGATTCACCAGGCTTTCAGGAATTTGGTTTAGCCCATATGTCGGTGAGTGAACTACAACATGCCTTTAGAGAATTTAAAGACCTACTAGGAAAGTGTCGCTTTCATAACTGCGCACATCAATCTGAGCCAGATTGCGCAGTGCGTGATGCGGTAGATAGAAATGAAATAGCGCCAGAAAGATTAGCCCTGTTTAGACAGCTTCGCTCAGATTCAAAAACAGCTGATACACAAATTCAGGGAATTAGCCAAGCCAAAGAGCGATGGTCAGCATTAGCAACAAAGCCATCCAAGCGATAACTAAGCGCCATACCAGGCCAACGGCAGATCGCATCGTACGCTCAGTAGGCTCAAGACCTACTTCATACACAACTGGCTCACCAGCTTCTGCCATCCGTAATGCCTCATCACTATCTGGCTCACTTAAAGGCTCCCCTAAGCGCACACCAAGTGCACCACCACCTGCAGCCAGAATCACTGCCGACAAAGAATCAGGCCACTTTTGGGTGAGGTAACGCCACGCATATACCGCGCCCTCAAAATTACCCACAATCGCAAAGCCCATGGCTGTGATACGGGATGGAATCCAATCGAGTACATAGAAAAAGTGGCGGGCAGATTCACTTAAGTTGAAATCACCTCGCTCAGACCAACGCTGGGCAGCAATATCAGCCAAACGGTACAGCACCACACCGGCAGGGCCCATTGGCATCATGAACCAGAACAACACACCAAATACATGGCGGTGCGAACCAATGATGGCGCGCTCCAATGCTAAAGAAATGACTTCTGTTTCTGAAAGATCCGAAGTATCTAACTCAGGGCCATACCATTCGCCCAAAGCAAGGCGTGCAGCTGGTAAGTCATGCGCTTCAATTGCTTCGTGAACTAAAGTAAAAGAATGGCTGAACTGGCGAAAACCAAAAAACAAATAGGCAATGACGATGTTCCAGATGAAACCCAAGATTGGGTAAGTCACCATGCAAGTAACGTAGACCAAGAACACCAAAAAGGTTGGCAGAATAAATGCCACCAGGCAGGCCATACGAGCACCGACCGGACTTGCACCCTCTTCGGTCTTACCGCCAAATTCCCCGGCAACCCAATTTAACCAGCGATTGCACATACGCACAATCCAATGGCTAGAGGTTACTGGACGAAATTGCTCAGCAATGAGGGCGAAGAGGATAGAAAAGAAAGTCATACTTTTAATAAATGATAAAGGTTACGCAACATTCCTGCAGTAGCACCCCAAATAAAGCGGTTCTCATAAGGCATTGAATAGAAACGGCGTCCACCCTGCTCACTTTGCCATAACCTCACCTGATGGTTAGCTGGGTCTAGTAAAAAGCTCAAGGGAACTTCAAAAACGTCTGCCACTTCAAATTCATCTAAGACATATTCTGCCTGAGCTTGCACCAATCCTACTACTGGAGTGACGCTATAGCCAGAAACAGTCAAATATTCAGGCAAATGACCAATAATTTCTACTCGATTACGGTCTAAGCCAATTTCTTCTTCACTCTCACGAAGAGCAGTGTCAGTGGGGCTTTGGTCTTCAGGATCCATACGTCCCCCTGGAAAACTAATTTGTCCCGCATGATCCCGCAAATGATTCGTTCTCTGGGTTAACAACACCCATAAGCCGTCCTCTTTTAGCAATAACGGAATTAATACAGCAGCTTTAGTCACCTTACCCACCGCCTGACGCTTAGCGATAATATCTGAAGCAATGACGTGGCGATTCTCATCCGTAATTTCTGGCTGCCAGCTAGGTGGTGACTGAAAGCGTGCCTTTAAAGCTTCTGGGGACAAGAGGTCTTTTGATACTTTGACCTGATCACTACATATCTCATGAATCGGAATTGCTTGTGCATCAAATCCTGGGGGTGCAGCAACATTGATTGCATCATCTTCAGGTTTTGGCGTCTTGGGCATAGTCATATTCTAAGGCAACAAAAAAGGCGACCTAGGCCGCCTTTCTATTTGCATCAAAGCAGCAATTACTCAGCCGTTGGTGCAGCAGCTGGAGCAGCCACTGGTTTAACGCGTGCTTGAAGCTTTTCTTTAATACGTGCTGACTTACCAGAGCGATCGCGCAAGTAGTACAACTTAGCACGACGTACATCACCGCGACGCTTCACTTCAATGCTAGCAATCAATGGTGAGTATGTTTGGAAAGTACGCTCAACGCCTTCACCAGAAGAAATCTTACGCACGATAAAGCTGGAATTGAGTCCGCGATTACGCTTAGCAATCACAACGCCCTCAAAGGCCTGGGCACGCTTACGTGTACCCTCAACAACGTTCACGCTAACAACCACTGTGTCGCCAGGCGCAAAGCTTGGCAAAGTTTTGTTAACAGTTAAGCGAGCAATTTCTTCTTGCTCAATTTTTTCGATCAAATTCATTTTTAATCCTTAAACATCGTATTAGCGTTTAATCCCGAGATCTAAATCAACGGACCTAATAGAGGATGCAGTTAAAACAATTTCACTAAACCAAAAACCAAACCACTCATTCACAACTGCGCACTACTAAAAGTATTCACAGCGAGCGAAGAAATTGTTCATCTTCTCGGGTTAGCAACCCATTGGCTCTAGCCGATTCAATTAAATCCGGCCTTAACCTGAACGTCAGCTCTAAAGACTTCTGCCGACGCCAATCCGCTATTTTAGCGTGATGTCCGCCTAAAAGCACGTCCGGCACGGATAAATTTTCATATATTTCGGGGCGCGTGTAGTGTGGGTAGTCCAATAGACCGTTCATAAAGCTATCTTGGGCAGCAGATTCGCCGTCCCCAAGCGCTCCTGGGATAAGCCTAATCATTGCGTCCATCATCGCCATAGCGGGTATTTCACCCCCAGAAAGGACAAAATCCCCAATAGAAAGCTGTAAATCCACTTTGCGATCAACAAAACGTTGGTCAATTGCCTCATATCTGCCACAAACAAAGCTCAAATTACCGAAATTGAGTAGATCTGTGGCCATTTTCTGAGAAAACCGCTCGCCTTGAGGAGCTAAAAGGCACACTGGACCGCTTTTAATGCCTGCAGCCTGGTGGGCAGCGTGGATGCCAGCAAGCGTCTCTTCTAAAGGTTTGGCCATCATAACCATTCCTGGCCCGCCACCATAAGCACGATCATCGACTGTCTTACGAGCATCAGAGCAAAAATCTCTTGGATTCCACAAATGAACACTGGCTAGAGATTGCTCGCATGCACGACCAGTGACACCCCACTGCGTTAAAGCAGAGAACATCTCTGGGAATAGGGTCACTACATCAAAGCGCATATTGAAATCTCTGAATTATTTCCTTTACCAATCACCCTGCCAATCGAGGGTAATGGTTTTATTCGGCAAGTCTACGTTTTGTACCACTTCTTTTACAAATGGAACTAACTGTTTAATCGTTTTAGTTTCTGCGTCACCAAGCACGATGACACCATGCGCACCATGTTCAGTGACATCAATGATTTCGCCGAGGGCTTCGCCTTGCAAGTTAATAGCCTGACAGCCGATCAAATCAACCCAGTAATAGGAATCACTTTCCGCTGTTGGAAAGGCATCGCGTGCCACCAAAATGCGCGCGCCTTTTAAGGCGAGTGCTTGATCACGATCAGACACCCCTTCCAGAGAAAGCACCACATTACCGCTATGCATTTTGGCGCTCTTCACCTTGTATTGCGTGAGAGAGGCCTGTTCATGCGACGCAGAAACGCCAGCTTCCCTACGAGGGATAAGTGATAACCAAATCGCTTTGGAAGAGAGAAGAGCTACGGGTTCAGAGGCGTGAGGTCTAACCTTCACTTGACCCTGTAAACCCTGCGCCTCAGAGATGGCGCCAAGCTCAATCAAATCATTTAGGGAAGGTGTGCTCATGTGAAGTACACCTTATTTTCCCAAAATAGAACTACTGAAAATGCTGCTACTAAAAACCCCATCATGACGACGAAGTTTTTAGATAAACAAATCTTAGACAGCAGGATTGCTTTTGATCAAACGAACAACGGTTGGAGATACTTGCGCACCAACACCAGTCCAGTAAGTCAAACGATCTTGAGCAATGCGCATAGCCTGCTCAGCTCCAGCTGCTTGTGGATTGAAATAACCAATACGCTCGATAAAGTTCGAGTCGCGACGGTTGCGTTTATCAGTAGCAACGATGCTGTAAAAAGGGCGCTTCTTAGAACCGCCGCGTGCCAGTCGAATGACGACCATACTTATTCCTTAAAATCTAAAATGAAAACAGGTTGATTACAAGCCAATGAAATTTCTACAAAAATCTTGGGCTCCAGCTCACCAACTAAACGTACGGTTAAGCGGAAAACCTCATATTCTAGACGAAAACCCCTACTTCTTCCACCTATTTAAGCGTCTAAGCCGTTAGAATAGAATCCAGCGTTTTATAAAAAATATATATAAAACAATAACTTAGATAAATATGGCCCTCAAAATAGCGATTTCCACCCCCATAAGACAACTTCATAGAGGCGGCTCAAGTCGTCTATTTCTGCTGCTTTCTTACCTAGGTGTGGCATTTCTATGTGGTTGCGCAAATGTCATTCCCCCATGCGGAGCAAAAACCAGTCCGCCCAGTAGCGAGCTGCGTAATACTAAATGGGAGCTCACGCGCTGGAATTTACCCCCTAATGCATACGGCGAAGTGCGTGCCCGGCAAATCCCCCAGGGTGAATCGAGTAACCCGATTCAAATCGTATTCGATGCCAATGGTGAACGTGTGAGTGGGTCTACAGGCTGCAATCGCTTTACCGCCCAACTGGATGAAGACAGTCGCGGCTTTACCTTTAGCAAAATTGCCAGCACCAAAATGGCCTGCACACCACCACGCATGGAATTAGAAAATGATTTTCTCTATGAGTTGAATGACTATCGCAACATTGTGCGTAATGGCGATCAATTACTCATGATTGGCACTGATCGTGAAGTGCTCAGCTTTACTCAGCGACCTACTAAATAAGCAATCACATCAGAAATACTATTAACGAAAATTCATGAAAAACTCAAAACTCATTTTTTGCGCCCTCGGATTATTTTTTCCAGGGAGCGGCTTGAACTGTTTTTACTTGCAGGGATGGAAATCTTTTTGGGCTTGGGTTCAATTATTTGCATTAATCGGTGGTGTTGCTGGTTGGACCATTTTAAAAAATGCGCACTTTCATTCAGCCCCAGGATGGGTGCTGATCACCTTTGGTTTCATTGCCATAGAAGCCAGTTGGCTAACAACGATTGCCTTTGGTCTGCGCCCCGATGAAAAGTGGGACGCCCAATTTAATCCTAACATTGCAGAACATCAACGTACTCGCTCAGGCTGGCCAGCAATACTGACGGTGATTTTCTCGCTCGTGTTTGGGGCCGGCGTGATGATGACTTTTCTAGCCGTTTCTTTTGAGCAATTCTTTATTTCTCAGATTCATGAAGCAAGAAAGCTATCTCAGTAATTACGGATCGCTTTTGATCGGCACCCTAAAAGCGCTTACTTTAGAACTGTTCTACTTCTAAAGCATTCGTAGAATGACCACTTTCAATGATAGATGTTGCTAAGCCTTGTGCTTGTGGCAACAAATTCTCGGCAAAGAAACGCGCCGTAGCGATTTTAGCTCCATAGAAAGCAGGATCGTTATCAAGTAATCGTTCAGCAGCCAAAAGCCCCCGGGCCATTTGCCAAGCCCCTAATACCAAACCTGATAAACGCAGGTAAGCGAAGCTACCTGCATAGACTGACTTCACGTCCGTTTTTGCATTGGCCAAGATATAAGCGACAGACTCTTCAAACGCAGCGCGCCCAATTACCAATTGCTTTAGCACCGCTTTTGCATCATCAGAACCGCTGGCTGCTAATGCTTTTTCTGTTTCAGCTATTTTTTCTGAAAGTACTTTTGCTGTTGCACCACCATCACGTACCGTCTTTCTACCAACCAAGTCATTCGCCTGGATAGCGGTAGTCCCTTCGTAGATAGTCAAGATACGCGCATCGCGATAGTGTTGAGCGGCACCGGTTTCTTCAATAAAACCCATACCACCATGCACCTGAACACCTAGGCTAGCAACCTCAATCGACATCTCAGTAGAGAAGCCCTTCACAATCGGGACTAAGAATTCATATATCGCTTGATTTGACTTACGAGCAGCTTCATCTGGTGCGGCATGCTGTGCATCATATGCAGCGGCAGCGTAATAAGCTAAAGCACGAGAAGCTTCAGTGTAGGCACGCATGGTCATGAGCATACGTTTGACATCCGGCTGATGAATAATGGCAACAGGGCCAGGAGAGCCGGCGAGATCACGGCTTTGCACTCGATCTTTCGCGTACTGCACTGCCTTTTGATAAGCACGCTCGGCGACTGCAATCCCTTGCATGCCTACTGCAAAGCGCGCGGCATTCATCATCACAAACATGTATTCCAGACCGCGATTCTCTTCGCCCACGAGATAGCCAATTGCACCACCATGATCGCCGAACTGCAAGACCGCGGTTGGGCTCGCCTTAATACCCAGCTTATGTTCTATCGATACACAATGCACGTCATTACGTTCGCCCAATGAACCATCTGCATTCACTAAAAACTTAGGTACGACAAATAATGAAATACCTTTAACACCCTCTGGTGCATCTGGTGTTCTGGCTAACACTAAATGGACAATATTCTTCGCCATATCATGTTCGCCATAGGTAATATAAATCTTGGTACCAAAGATCTTGTAGCTACCATCACCCTCTGGAACAGCTCGTGCGCGAACCATAGATAAATCGGAACCCGCTTGGGGTTCTGTTAAGCACATAGAGCCAGTCCACTCACCAGAAATCATATTCGGAACATATTGCTCCTGAAGTTCTGGACTTGCTGCAGTCAGCAATGCTTCAATAGCGCCGTCAGTCAGCATGGGACATAAAGCAAATGACAAGCTTGCAGAGTGGGCCATTTCAAAACACGCTGTCGCAATCAGCTTTGGCAATCCTTGACCGCCAAACTCCGCTGGATGAACTACGCCCTGCCAACCGGCGGCACCAAACTGTTGAAACGCCTCTTTAAATCCTGGGCTCGTAGTAACGACACCGTCTTTCCATGTACTAGGATGTTGATCGCCAGGCCAATTCAGTGGCGCTATGACGTCTTGATTGAACTTAGCTGACTCTTCCAGGATTGCAGGCGCCAAATCGACATCGGCACCAGCCTCGGCATAAGAAGGATAAGCAACTACATCCGCAAGCCCCGCCAACTCATTCATTACAAACAACATGTCTTTCACGGGGGCTACGTATGGCATTACAACTCCTCTTTATTCAACGCGGATCATTCAATCACTATGGATAACAAAAATAATGCTTCCCTCAGAGTGTATTAGCCTAGCGCCTTAATCAACTCTGGTACTGCTATATTTAAATCTGCTACCAAACCATAATCAGCAACACTAAAGATTGGGGCTTCTGGGTCTTTGTTAATCGCTACGATCACCTTAGAGTCCTTCATCCCCGCCAAATGCTGAATCGCACCAGAGATGCCAACAGCGATATAGAGCTGCGGCGCCACAATCTTGCCCGTTTGCCCAACTTGGTAGTCGTTTGGAACATAACCTGCATCGACTGCAGCCCGGGATGCACCTAAAGCTGCGCCTAGCTTATCGGCTAGGGGAGCGATGAGCTCTTGATACTTTTCACCAGAACCTAAGCCACGACCACCAGACACAATGATCTTGGCAGCAGTGAGTTCTGGGCGATCCGATTTGGTAAGCTCACGACCTACAAAGGATGATGAGGATTTGCTTTCAGTAGCAGTCTGTTTTTCTATCGCAGCAGAACCACCAGTGGCCGCCACTGGATCAAAGCCAGTAGTACGTACTGTAATGACCTTCACTGCATCGCCAGATTGCACGGTAGCAATCGCGTTACCAGCATAGATAGGGCGCTCAAATGTATCGGCACTCACTACTTTAGTAATGTCAGATAACTGAGCAACATCTAATTTAGCAGCTACCCGTGGCATGACATTCTTACCATTGGCTGTAGCAGGAGCGAGAAGATGACTATAGCCACTAGCCAGATTCAAAATCTGCGCAGCTAAAGGTTCTGCTAATTGATCAGCTAAAGCGGGGGCATCTACCTGAATGACCTTGCGCACACCAGCGATTTGGGCGGCAGCGGCAGCGACCGCATCAGCACCACTTCCTGCAACTAAGACATCAACCTCGGGTGAGCACTGCAGGGCAGCAGCTACGGCATTTAAGGTAGCCGCCTTTAACGTTTGATTGTCGTGTTCAGCCACAACTAGGGAGACAAGTGCAGCCATTTAGATCACCTTCGCTTCATTTTTAAGTTTTTCTACAAGAGCTGCCACATCGGCAACCATGACACCGGCTGAGCGCTTCGGTGGCTCTTCTACTTTGATTGTTTTTAGACGTGGGGCAATGTCCACGCCTAATTCTTCTGGCTTAATTAAATCAATCGTTTTTTTCTTAGCCTTCATGATATTTGGCAAAGTCACATAACGCGGCTCATTCAAACGTAAGTCAGTGGTAATCACTGCAGGCAGAGTTAATGCAATGGTTTCTAGGCCACCATCGACTTCACGTGTCACAGTTGCTGTGCCATCGGCTACTACCACTTTAGATGCAAAGGTGGCTTGAGGGATATCCAATAAGCTAGCCAACATCTGGCCGGTTTGATTGCTATCGTCATCAATCGCTTGCTTACCGAGAATGATGATTTGCGCCTGTTCTTTATCAGAGAGCGCCTTCAGAATCTTCGCTACTGCCAAGGGCTGTAATTCGGCATCGGTTTCAACTAGGATTGCGCGATCGGCGCCAATCGCTAAGGCAGTACGCAATGTCTCTTGACATTGGGTCACACCAGCAGTCACGACCACCACTTCGGTAGCTACGCCTGCTTCTTTCAGGCGAACCGCTTCTTCAACAGCGATTTCATCAAAGGGGTTCATACTCATTTTGACGTTCGCTAGGTCTACCCCAGAACCGTCAGACTTAACTCGGATTTTGACGTTGTAATCAACTACGCGCTTAATTGCCACTAAGATCTTCATCTGGAATTCTCAATATTTATAAAAACTGTATTCAGTTACAAAAATTTAAGTAACTGCTTATTTTATCCGCCTCAGCTAACCCACTCTAAACATCAATAGCCGTCGCAGACCCAGCCTGTTTGCGTAGCTCAAACTTCTGAATTTTGCCGGTGGAGGTCTTAGGAAGCTCACCAAAAACAATTGCCCTTGGCACCTTAAAGCCAGCCAAATGCTGTTTACAGTGGGCAATAATCTCGGCTGGGGTTACTTCGACTCCTGGCTTAATTTCCAAGAAAGCGCAAGGTGTCTCACCCCACTTAGGATCGGGCTTAGCAACGACTGCAGCAGCAATGACTGCTGGGTGACGATAAAGAACATCTTCAACTTCAACAGAAGAGATATTTTCTCCACCAGAAATAATAATGTCTTTACTACGATCTTTCATCTTTACGTAGCCATCCGGATTCATGACGGCTAAATCTCCTGAATGGAACCAGCCGCCTTCAAAAGCTTCTTTAGTCGCTTTCTCGTTCTTCAGATAACCCTTCATGGCAATATTACCCTTGAACATAATCTCGCCCATGGTTTCACCATCAGCCGGTACAGGTTCCATTGTTTCCGGATTCAATACGCTAATGGCCTGTTGAAGGTGGTAACGCACACCTTGACGTGCATTTAAACGCGCGCGCTCACCAATATCCAGATCATCCCATTCATCTTGCTTCACGCAAATTGCGGCAGGACCATATACCTCAGTCAAACCATATACATGCGTTAAATCGAAGCCGAGTTTTTCCATGCCCTCAATGATGGAGGCTGGAGGTGCAGCCCCAGCGATCAAACCCTTCACACCTGCTGGAACGCCTACCTTCAACTCATCAGGGGCATTTACCAAGAGGTTGTGCACGATCGGTGCAGCACAATAATGAGTGACGCCATATTCTTTAATGGCAGCAAAGATATGTTCCGCATCCACACGGCGTAAACACACATTGACCCCAGCACGAGCAGCAATAGTCCAAGGAAAGCACCAGCCATTGCAATGGAACATGGGAAGTGTCCACAAATAGATGGGGTGCTTATTCATATCCCAGTCGAGTACATTTGAAACAGCATTAATAGCCGCACCGCGATGATGGTAGACAACACCTTTAGGATTGCCAGTAGTGCCAGAGGTGTAATTTAAGCAAATAGCTTGCCACTCATCTGCAGGCACTTGCCATGCAAAATTCGGATCTCCCTCAGAGAGAAATTTCTCGTATGTGAGCTTGCCGATCTTCTCACCAGGTACATCAAATTCTTTTTCTTCAACATCAATGACTAAAATGTCGCGGCCACTTTCTTTCTTGGCGAGTTCAAGCGCTTTTTTCATTACCCCTGAAAATTCTGGATCAACAATCACTACCTTAGCTTCACCATGATTCAGCATGAATGCAATGGACTCCGGATCCAAGCGCGTATTCAAGGCATTCAATACTGCGCCTGCCATTGGAATACCAAAATGAGCCTCTACCATTGGTGGAGTATTTGGCAACATCACTGCTACTGTATCGCCTAGACCAATGCCATGCTTTTGCAGAGCGCTAGCAAGTCGACGGCAACGCTCATAGGTTTGTTGCCAGGTTTGACGCAGCTTTCCATGAATGACAGCAGTCTTATTGGGGTAGATCTCAGCTGAACGCTCCAAGAATAATAGAGGGGTAATTGGAGTGTAGTTAGCTGAATTACGCTCTAAACCCTGCTCATAAATATTTGCCATCATGCACTTTCAATAACAGTAGTACTTCAATCAAATTAAGCTAAATCTCAAATGTCAGCCAAGGCTTTCACATGCGCCACAACGCTACGTCCCAATGCGGAGAGGTTGTAGCCACCCTCTAAACAACTCACAATACGACCTTGCGCATAATCTTTTGCAATTTCTTTAAGACGTTTGGTAATCCAGACATAATCATCCTCCACCAAACCCATTTGCCCTAAATCGTCTTCTCGGTGGGCATCAAATCCAGCAGAAATGATGATCAGCTCTGGCTCAAAGTTTCGTAAAGCAGGTAACCAACGTTCCTCAACAATGGAACGGACCACATCCCCACGAGTTGATGCAGGCAATGGCACATTTACCATATTGTCAGAAGGCTCCAGGCCGCTATAGGGATAAAAAGGGTGCTGGAAAAAACTACACATCATGACGCTAGGATCATTAAAGAAAGCTGCTTCCGTACCATTGCCATGGTGCACATCAAAATCAATAATAGCCACCCGCTTAATGCCATAGGCCTCCATGGCATATCGTGCTGCGATAGCCACATTATCGAAGACACAAAAACCCATTGAGCGGGTTGGCTCCGCATGATGTCCTGGGGGTCGTACCGCACAAAAAACATTCTCGACCTCTCCCTTCATGACGGCATCGACGCCAGCAATTGCGGCACCAGCTGCACGCAATGACGCCCTATAAGTATGGGGATTCATAATGGTGTCACCATCCAGCATGAAATAGCCGCTTTCGGGAGATCGTTCTTTTACGAAAGCCACATGGTCTGGGCTATGCACCAGCTCGAGCTGATCCTCGGAGGCTAAAGGGGCATCCAAATGATGCAGAAAGCGATCTACACCACTTCGGATCAACTGATCGTTGATCGCCTGAATTCGTTCAGGACACTCTGGATGATGGCTCCCCATCTCATGTTTCAGAAAGTCCGGATGAGTTATGTATCCTGTTGTCATTACTCTAAATCCTTAATAGCAAAACTATCATTTTTTATAATTTAATAAAACGTGTTTAATTCTCAAAAATCCAATACTCTGCGCATGAACTTTCGTGTCTCCTACTTACTGTTGGTCTTGGCGCTTGGTGCCTGCTCTAGCACACCGCCACAACCCAATACACAATCTAATCATTCGCAACAGTCCATCGTAAACCAAGCCGATGATTCAGCCACTGAGGCGCGTTTTAGCGAAAACCTCAATGCCTTGTTGACCCAAATCTCACAATCCCAAGAAATCCCTCTTCAGACCCTAGAATCAGGCTTTTTAGATGCTAAAACGATTCCTTCAATACGCAAATTGGTATTACCCCCATCGGGCACCTTTAAGAAAAATTGGCTGGCTTATCGCAAGCGCTTTATTGAGCCGGTACGCCTAAAAGCTGGGAAGGTATTTTGGGAAGAAAATCAGGCCTTTTTAAGCCAAGTGGAGCAAGAATCAGGGGTTCCAGCGGAAATTATTGTTGCCATTATTGGCATTGAAACCATCTATGGACGCCAAACTGGTAATTTCCGAGTGAAAGATGTTTTATCGACCTTAGCCTTTAGCTATCCAGAAACACCCAATAAACCTGCTCGAGAGCAGCTGTTTAAAGATCAACTGAAGGAGCTAATCTTGATGTGCTGGACCGAAGCAGGCGGCAAACTACCTGCTAAGACTGGTTCCCAGGGAGTGAATAGCTCGCGTTTTAATAGCTGCTTAAACCAGAATAGCTCCTATGCGGGCGCTATTGGCTTGCCCCAATTTATGCCCAGCAGCATACGCAACTATGCAGTGGATGGCGATGGGGACGGAAGAATCGATTTAAGGCAGAGCCCCAAGGATGCCATCGCTAGCGTTGGCAACTTCATGAAAAAACATGGCTGGCAAGCGGGGATGCCGGTTTCCTTCCCTGTTCAAGTCAATGCCATTCCGGCTGCGAAGGAATTGGCTGATGGCGAACCCCAACTGAAATACACGGTTCAGGAACTCATCGAAAAGGGGATCTTGAACAAACAACAAGGTGACTTGCAAAACGGTGGTGTAGAACCTCAGAGCAAAGCATTTATTGTGGATCTACCCTATCCCGATAAAGAGGGTTCAGATCAAGTGCAATATTTTGTAGGCTTGAATAACTTTCTAACTATTGTTCAATACAACCGTAGCTACTTTTATGCGCAAAGCGTTGCCGAATTTGCTGAAGCACTAGGCTATAAGAATCAAAGCGCAGTGCCAGTAGAAAAAATAGAGAGTCCCGCTAAAACAGTCAACTCTAAGAGCGCCAGCGAAAAAGTAAAAAGCAAAAAAGTGAACTCGAAGAAAAAGAGTAAACCAGCTTAAGTCACTTTAAGCTGGAAATACGCCGGTAGATAAATAGCGATCACCACGGTCACATACAATAAATACGATAGTGGCATTTTCAACTTGACGTGCAATACGCAGGGCCACTACTAAAGCACCGCCCGCTGAAATGCCACAGAAGATACCTTCTTCTGCAGCCAAGCGACGCGCCATTTCTTCTGCATCGGCCTGGGTTACATATTCAATCCGGTCTACTTTGTCACCTTGATAAATCTTCGGTAAATACTCTGGAGCCCATTTCCGAATTCCTGGAATTTGAGAGCCCTCTTCGGGCTGTACACCAATAATCTGAATAGCGGGGTTCATGGACTTTAGGTATATTGAAACGCCGGTGATGGTGCCAGTGGTTCCCATTGCAGAAATAAAGTGGGTGATTTGACCATCGGTATCACGCCAAATTTCAGGGCCAGTAGTTTCAATATGCGCTCTTGGATTATCGGGATTCGCAAATTGATCCAACAATCTTCCGCGCCCTTCTCTTTGAAGCTGCAAAGCGTAGTCCCTTGCAAATTCCATGCCACCAGATGCTGCTGTCAAGATGAGTTCAGCGCCATAAGCAGACATACTTTGACGACGCTCAATGCTTTGATTTTCTGGCATCACCAAAATCATTTTGTAGCCCAACATAGCTGCTGTCATAGCCAATGCAATGCCAGTATTACCACTCGTTGATTCAATGAGCGTATCACCCGGTTTAATTTCACCACGCTCTTGAGCGCGCATGATCATCGACAGCGCAGGTCGGTCTTTCACCGACCCGGCTGGATTATTGCCTTCTAACTTACCCAGAATCACATTGTTGCGAGTCTGATTTTCTAGACCAGGAATACGTTGCAATTGAACCAAGGGCGTATTGCCCACGGTTTGCGAAATAGTTAAGTAAGAAGGTTTGCTCATGAGTCCATTTTAGCCATAAGCAGGACTACACGCGATAGGGCTTAATTTCTGCGACTTGCTCCCGAACGCTCCGGCTGATTGCGAGGACTAGCTTGAGTACGTGAATGACGTCTACCAGTGGCCCCACCCTCCTTTTTCGTGCGACCATTCGGCTCCCGAAAAGAGCCTGGAGCTTCAATTGTTAAGCCGTTATCCACCATTTTTTCTACCGACCTCATCCCAATCCCACGCACCCGTTTTTGTAAATCATTTGCATCTTGAAAATGGCCTCCATCTAAACGCTCATTAATGATTGTTTTAGCTTTAGCAGGCCCAATACCTTTAATGCTTTCCAATTCTGATTGAGTGGCTGTATTGACATTAATGGGGGAAGCTAGCACACTGCCAATAGAGGTAAATGCTAAAACAGTAGAAATAGTCGCGGCTCTCATGAATTCTTTTACGGTAGCAACATTTAAATATCGAGTCATAGATTCTCCAGTAGTAAATAAAAAATCCACGAACACAAAGTGCGCGTGGATCGTTTACAACGAATGAAATGGAATAGTGTTGACTCTATTTAATGGATTACAAGTAAATACATAAAAACTTAGCTCATCCGAGAATACCCTTTAGACCTGTATAAATTGATACTCCGGTCGTACCTAATGCTACAACAGTGCCACCGTATTCTTGTAGCGTCTTCATCAGGCTGTGCACACCTTGAATGGATGCGCCACCACTGAGATTGCTAGATGCAACTTTTGACAATAAGCCAACTAACCCCTCTTTCCTGCGTCGCTGCTTGCTTGCATAAGCAACACCTCCCAATAACATGCCTGTTAAGAAGCTAAACGCAATACTTGCGGAATACTCCAAAACTTCTTTCCACTCAAATAAGTTTTGGGGCCATACAGGTGATTTATCAACCAAACTCGTAATCCAACTCATTCCAATGACCGAAGCAATAGCCAAGAAGACGACTCCTATAAACCAAGGCAAGAGTTTATGTGCGTGACTCTTGAATAAGAAGTACGCAAAAGGAAGTGGTAGAACCATAGAGACAATACGTAAATAAATCATCTTCGTGTCGTACACCACGGTTATTAACCAATGTGCCAATAACAATAAGAGTAAAGGGACTATTAGATATAGAGCGATCTCAAAGAGCCAGGTAAAAAAAGATCGTTCTTCAAGTTGATGGTTCTGTTCTTCCAGCAAATTTTCAAGTTCTGCAATTCTGAGCTCATACATTTCAGCACTTGGAATAGCAGCCAATTGATCTTCTAAATCAGCGACCTTAAGCATCATTGGTTTGAACAAATAAATATCGCGACTACAAGTTTTGCAGACATAAGCATCTACCGACACTTCTGAGAGGCAATATGGGCAATTCATTATTTATTAACTACTAAATTTAATACCGAATTTGTTTCTCGACCTTCAGTATCTTTGACAGTCACACGAATGGTATGGGTTCCAGGCGGAACATCTGCTTTTGCAAAATCAATCCCATTGGCCGATATCGCACTCTTGAGGCGCGGAGTTAAATCCACAAAAGGCGATTTCATATAAACCACCTTAACTGAACCTGGATCAATCTTGGCATCCCCGCGTGGCTCAAAAGTCACCTTAAAATCAAATGGGGCCATCACCGGTGTATCAGCCTCAGGTGAGGCCAATTTAATCGCTGGCCCACGAGAGATACCGCGTGTAGCCAGAGTGCCGGCTGCTGGCGGTAAAGCCGCTTCTTTCGCACTAATCAAGGAGGCGGCAACACCCACTTGAGCGGATGCAAGGAATGATGCAGCAAGCAATATATGACTCAGCTTCATAAAAACCTCAAAAAATTAAAAAGAATCAAAATTAGATCTTAAATCAATCCCCAACAACTACAAAGGGAGCCCAGAACAAGGGGTGTGCGTAAGCGTACTTCATGTTACCGCCTTCTTTCATGCCACCTTGGTCGATTTGATTGAGCATGGCCTGCCTCAAAAGCTCAGCTTTACTAGTCCCCTGGGCCTTTTGTTGGTTCCTAAACAGATCTGTCATCATGGTTCTAGAGGCGACTGAATCTACTGGCCAGTTGGAAACTAAGAGCGCTTTAGCGCCAGCAAAGAAGAAGGCTCTACCCAAACCGGAAACCGCTTCAGAACCAGCGCCCTCTCCTGCTGCCGTATTACAAGCGGAGAGTACTACCCAGTCAGCGTCCAACTTCAGGGTGAGTACCTTATCCATCGTGAGAAGACCATCGTCCTTATCACCAGTCACATCTGGAGAAGACAAAGCTAGGGCTGGTTGTGTCAAACCATTGAGCTCACCAGGTACTAAGCCATGAGTGGCAAACATCACTACCTTGCGATTTGATAAATCAGTAGTCATTACCTGCTTCACCGAAGCTTGTTTATGCAAGAAGATATCGCCATCACCGGCGCCGATTGCTTTACCAATCTCCTCCAGCTCTAAACTGGTATCGGGCAAGCGAGGAAGTAATGCTAACTCCGCGGAACTCACACCAGATGTCTTAGGGGCACTACGTAAGGATAATGGGATACCTCTAGTAGCAAGTTGAGTAGTCTTTGCTTGTTTTTGTGCAGATTTTTCTTGTTCACTACTAAAGTAGGGGTCACCAAAACCAATAAAGCTTTTACGATTAGCATTACCTACAGGCAACGAGCGTAAGGCCGTTAATGAAATTACAGAAGGTAATTGAGCAACAGCAATTTCTCTAGTTAACCATGGAACCGTTTTATAACTGCTAAATGGTGTAGCACCACCTTTGGCAGGTTGGGCAATTGGTTTTGTCACTAGTAGTGATAGGGGTAGCTGTCCAAGCTCGGCATGTGGCACAGTGAGCATCACTTTTTTGCCAACGAACGCACTCTGTACAGGTGCGAGTACCTGTTGATATAGCTGATTTGCAAGTGCCACATCAAAGGGAGGAATCTCATCAATTGTGGCCACGCCAGGATCTAAAGCCTTACGTAATTGAGCCACTTCTTTGGCAATCTGAGTGCGGCCTACGGATAATTGAGCGAATTGCACGGGCTTGTCCTTGGTAATAGCCCAAACATAGCCCACGTTATCTCCAAAATACCAAGAGACTAAAACTTCATCAGGCTTAAGCGCCTTTTGAGTGCGCTCTACTGTTGCTGGCTTAGGCTCTACTAACTCAGCATAGTCGGGATACTTACGCTCAATCTCCTTCTTAAGATCCTCACGTTGAGATTTAAAGGCAGCAATGTCAGTACGTATCTTAGCTTGAGCCGCAGGGAGTTGTTGCGCAGGCGGGGCAGACAATAAACCTATTAAAAGCTCTGATAGAGTATTAATTCGTTGCTGTAAATCTTGCTCCTGCCTTGCAAGGCTTGCCAATTGGGGATCTTTAATACTTGCACGGGCTGCACTCGCAGTAAGCGCTCTTTGAACACCGCTCCCCCTTGCAATATCAGCAATCTGAAAAGCTTGTGCTGCGGCTAATTCCGCTTGAGATGGATCGGTCTTAGCCGAATGTGCCAAGGAAGCAAGGTAACTTTCCAGTAAAAAAGTCATACGTTGCTGTTGTTTGATACTAGTGGTGTCATTCTCCGAATCATTTCGAGCTTGATCGATCAAAATAGGTATAGAAGCTTTATATGCAACCTCTGCCTCCGACCATTTACCCTCAGCCTGTAAGCTGGCAGCCTCAAATGCCCGCACCATTGCAATGCGTGGAGAATTTTTATCAGCAGATAAATTAAGCCTATTAAGCATTTCGCTGGACATTGCAAATGCCTGATTAGCTTTCCCAGTCTTAAGCATAGCTAATACCCAATCTAGATCTCCAAACCGGTAACTTTTAGCCATCTCAGGATCAGTTTTAATTGCGGTAGCCATCTCCTCAAAAACTTGATTTGCCTCAACATACTTTCCGTCGGCTACAAGGGCAGAACCTAGCGACTTTTGGACTAAAGCTAAAGTATTGTTAGCTCCAGTTGCACCAGCCGCCTTTACTGTAGCTAGTGCCGCCTTAGAGAGAAGAACAGCTTCTGGATACCGTCCCTGCTCATTAACAATAATAGCGAGGCTTCGGAGACCACGAGCAACCTCAATAGAGTTAGAGCCAAAACTAGATAACGAGAGCGTAATAGACTTCCGGGCATAAAACTCTGCATCAGTTAATTTTCGCTGCTGCAATAAAACATTGGCTAAATTTAATTCTCTATTTGAAATCTGAGTGACATAAACTCGAGGGTTATTAGTGGCATCCGTAGCCGTTCTGGCTTCATCCCCGGCAACATCTATTTTAGCTGAGCTATTTTTAACTTTTTGATATTGAGCTTCCAGCAAATAAAGTGTTTTTCTAAGGGAACGCTCACTCTCTAACCACAGCCCCTGACCTGAAAAATAAATACCTCGCGCACTTTCATATGAAGCCTCCCAAATGGGGCCGTACTCCATATAACCTCGAGACCTTTTTAAGGAGCTTAACTTGTCCTCCATTATGTCTAAGGATTTTTTGGCAGATTCAAAGTTACCTGAGTTAACATAATATCCAGTTAGCAATCTGCCCATGGTCATTTGAATTCCATCCAAATTAGGCAATGCTGACAATTGATAAGCTTGAGCCTTCTGAATGAGAGTGATCGCCTTTGATACTTGCCCAACAGAATTTTCTAATACACTTAGATTGATTAAGTCATTAATATACAGTCGTGGATTCGTGGATGGGTATTGACTGACTGCTATCTCTAGATTTTTAAGAGCCTCGCTAGTATTTCCAAGATCCTCATACGCTATCGAACGTCTGGTATAAAAATGATTTAAGACTTCATTATCCTGTGATGGCGGCACAGAGGTAGCTACTATTTTTTTTGCTCGATCGACAACTGCTTGATCAGGTTTCGTTTGCTCAACCAACCTAAGAATATCCTTCACATCTCTTGGTGGCGCCTTTATATTCTCAACATCCACCTCATCCTTTGCCGGAACTGCGAATGATGAATTAGTAAACAAGGTTATGCTGCAACACAGCATTAGCAATGGAATTAGCGAGAGTTTGCGCATAGAAATCCCCTAGTTTTTATAAGCAATATAGTAGCTCATAAAAGAGCTAGCCATTCTTAGTAGAGACACTACCAAGCCTTTAGAACTAATCCCTGAAAAGGATGCCGATTGAAATCTTAAAGGGGATTAGCCAAGAATCCAGAATTAGCCTCTAACCATTCAATATAGCGACCTACGCCCTGCTCTACATTTAGGAAGGGTTCTGTGTAGCCTGCAGCACGGAGTTTCGTAAGATCTGCTTGAGTAAAGCACTGATACTTACCTTTGAGCGCTTCCGGGAATGGAATGTACTCAATGGCTTTTTCTTTAACCAATTCTTGTAGGCTGGCAGGCGCTGCTTTATCGAGCTTACGCATCGCGTTGGCAACTGCATGTGCCACATCATTAAATGGCTGAGCACGACCACTACCTAAGTTGAAGATACCGCTGATTTCTGGGTGATCTAAGAAAAATAGGTTTACTTTAACCACATCCTCTACCGAAACAAAGTCGCGACTTTGTTCTCCGGGACCATATCCACCATATTCACCAAATAACTTCACGTGACCATTGGCTTTGTATTGATGGTATTGGTGAAAGGCGACGGAAGCCATCCGGCCTTTATGTGATTCGCGTGGGCCATATACATTGAAATAGCGGAAACCAACGACTTGTGCAGTATTTGCCTTTTCCGCAAAACGCTGACGCATCACTTGGTCAAATAGGAATTTAGAGTAGCCGTAAATGTTGAGTGGCTTCTCATGCTCACGACTCTCAACAAATACATCAGAACCACCATAGGTAGCTGCAGAAGACGCATAGAGAAGTTGTACTTTTTGAGCTGTGCAGATATCGAGTAAATCCATGGTGTAGCGATAGTTGTTCGCCATCATGAAAATCCCATCGGTCTCCATGGTATCGGAGCAAGCGCCTTCATGGAAAACTGCTTTTACTTTACCAAATCTGCCATTTCTGAAGGCTTGCAGAAATTCATCTTTATCAAGGTAGTCGCTAATGTCTAAGTCAGCAAGATTACGATATTTATCTGCAGGACGTAGATCATCCACAGCGATAATATTTTTCTCGCCGCGCGCATTTAGCGCTTGAACAATATTTGCGCCAATGAAACCAGCGGCGCCAGTTACGATAATAGTCACTGTAATTCCTCTGAAGTAACAGTTGCGGTACCCAATTTACCAACCACAATCCCACCTGCACGGTTGGCAAGTGCCATTGCTTTTTCTAATGGCCATTTAGCAGCTAAAGCTACAGCCAAAGTCGCAATCACCGTATCACCAGCGCCCGATACATCAAATACTTCACGAGCCTGGGCTTTAACATGGCTTACGCCTGCTTCGGTATATAGACTCATGCCCTCCTCTGAGCGAGTTAGCAGTAAGGCCTCTAGATTTAGTGATTGGCGAAGATCTTGAGCTTTCTTAGTTAGCTCTTCCTCACTAGTCCAGCTTCCAACTACTTGGCGTAGTTCGCTACGGTTAGGGGTTAAGACAGTGGCACCACGATATTTTTCATAGTCTTCACCCTTAGGGTCGACCAAGATGACTTTGTTCTGCGCTCTTGCTTGTTCAATCATATGGGTTACTTGACCCAATGCTCCTTTGCCGTAATCAGACAGAATCACTACATCAGCATTACCAACCAATTTCTCAAAACGCTCTAACTTATGGGCCAGGGCTTTTTCACTGGGTGCCTCTTCGAAATCTAAGCGGATTAATTGTTGTTGGCGCGCAATCACGCGTAACTTCACAATTGTCGGCGCATCAGCATCAATTTCTAATTGACTATCTACGCCGCCAAATTTCAGGAGCTCAACTACCCGTCTCCCTGGTTCATCGTTTCCAACAATACCTAAAATAGTTGTGTTAGCACCCAATGCAGCGACGTTCCGCGCAACGTTAGCTGCCCCGCCCAAGCGCTCATCAATCTTCCCAACTTGAACTACTGGCACAGGAGCTTCTGGAGAAATTCGATTGGTATCACCAAACCAGTAGCGATCAAGCATGATATCGCCGACCACTAGTAAGCGGGTTTTAGAAAACTGGTCTCGGTTTGCTTTTTCCATAGGACTATTTTTGAATTAATTTAATTATGTCGCCCAATGCCGTAGTACTCAATACCTAATTCTTTCATAAATCCTGGCTCATAGAGATTACGACCATCAAAAATGATTGGGTTGGTCAATTTTTGTACTACTTGATCAAAGTCGGGGCTACGAAACGCTTTCCACTCAGTCACAATCACCAGGGCATCACATCCATTGAGGGCTGCCATAGGGTCATCAACCATGGATATCTTTTTAAAGCCTTCTGGGTTGGCTATAAAATCCTGCTCAAGGCAGTGCTTTGCTTCAGGCATCGCCACAGGATCATGAGCAACTATGCTAGCGCCACGCTTCACGAGTTCCTGAATAACGACTCGGCTAGGGGCTTCACGCATATCGTCTGTATTGGGCTTAAATGCCAATCCCCAGAGCGCAAATTTCATATTAGATAAGTCTGCGCCAAAGCGTTTTTCAATCTTTTCTACTAAGGTGTATTTTTGTAGTTCATTGACCGCTTCGACGGCATTCAAGATTTTCAAATCTCTGCCGTGTTCCAGCGCCGTTTTAGATAAAGCCGAAACATCCTTCGGAAAGCAAGAACCACCATATCCTGTTCCTGGATATAGAAATCCAAAACCGATTCGAGAATCTGAACCAATACCTTGACGAACAGCTTCAATGTCTGCACCAACCAAATCGGCAAGATTGGCAAGTTCATTCATAAAGGAGATGCGGGTCGCAAGCATGGCATTAGCTGCATACTTTGTTAACTCTGCACTTTTGACATCCATGTAATAAGTGCGCTCATGGTGGCGATTAAAAGGCGTATAGAGCTTACGCATTTGCTCTTTAGCACGCAGACCTGCTGACGTATTTTCTGTACCAATCACTATGCGATCAGGGCGCATAAAGTCTTCTACTGCGGCACCCTCTTTTAAGAACTCTGGATTAGAGACGACAGAACACAGGTCGGCAGGCAGGCCTCTTTTTTGGAGTTCATCTGTAATAGCAGCAGATACCTTATCCGCAGTGCCTACCGGTACCGTAGATTTATCCACGATGACCTTAGGAGTGGATGCATAGCGGCCGATATTGCGGGCAGCAGCAACAACATACTGCAAATCCGCAGAGCCATCCTCATCAGGAGGAGTACCGACAGCAATAAATTGAATATCGCCATGGGCCACTGATGCAGCAATATCAGTAGAGAATTGCAAACGGCCAGCAGCACGATTGCGCGCGATCATTTCTTTTAGGCCTAACTCGTAAATGGGAACACCACCAGAATTGAGGATCTCAATTTTCTTAGGGTCTAGGTCTAAGCAAAACACATTGTTACCCTGCTCTGCAAGGCATGCGCCAGTCACTAAACCTACATAACCGCTGCCAATAATGGTAACTTTCAATTTATCTCCAACTTATCTTTTATATCAATCATCATTACACGATAACTTGATGACGATTTAAATCATTTACATTGAGGGGCCGCTTGGTGCGACTCCCTCACTTCTTCTGGGAGAGTATGCCTCCCAATGATTGCATCCAGGGCATTGCCAATAAAAACGGCGGGCTCGAAAGCCACAATTACCACAAGTATATCGAGCCAAACTCGTAGTTCGTTGGCGCAAGAGAAGCAAAATCGATTGCAGCTCAGAAAGTCTTTCTGGATTAGCGCTACCCTCTTCCAAAGCCAGACGTGTTTCTGCCAACTTGGATAAGGCACTTAAGCTGGGGGAATGTTGCATTACATCAGCTAACATGACATTAGCCGCCTGTGGCCCACGAATTTTCATCACTTGCTTATGCACAATATCGAGTAACTCGCCAGATGCCTGGGTTGTCAACAAAGCACAGAGGCGATCCAATCCCTCATCTGATTTATTTACTGCAGCATGGGCCAGCATCCATCGATCAGCCAAAAGGTGCATATACGCAGGATGCGATGCGGCAATTAATGACCAGGCATCAATTGCTTGGGCTGGTCGCTCCATTGCCATTAAATAGTCACCCTGCAAAATTAAAGCGCGAGCATGGTTTGGAACTGCTTGTATAGCACATTGAATAGAGTGCTCTACCTCAGGTAAATCCTTGCGACGCAAAGCTTCTTGAGCAAGCTCACAATGAAATTGTGCAATCTCAGTGTGGTGGGACTTTCCTTGTAATGTTTCGAGCTCATTGGCGGCAATAATCGCTTTTTTCCAGTCGCGTTCCACTTGGTACATTTCCAACAAACTTTCTTTAGCTGGAACTGCATATTTGCCTACACCCACACGATTCAAAGAGGCTTCGGCACGATCTAATAATCCTGCACGCAAAAAGTCGCGACCTAATTCATAAGCAGCATGATCACGATCCCGCGACTTTAAATCATCGCGATTCGCTAAGTGTTGATGCACCCGAATAGCACGCTCGGTTTCACCGCGACGACGGAATAAGTTACCCAATGAAAAATGGAGTTCAATCGTTTCTGGGTCTAGCTGCGCAATCTTAACGAGCGTCTCAATCGCTTGATCTGGCTGCTCGTTCAATAAGAGGCTTAAACCTTTAAATGTTGAACGCTGCTGCTGCATACGCTCACGCTCATCCAGGCGATTTTCAAGACGCAAATCCCAACGGGATGCCAACCACCCGATGCCAAACATAACGGGGATCAGTAAAAGCCAAGATGTGGATATCTGAATCATGGCGTACAGAATCTAAATAAAAAAATGGCCCGAATGGACCACTGGGGATGAGCCTGAATACTAGGCACCAGAACCCTCTTTGGGGCCCGCCTGCTTCAATGGCTTGTAATCCACTCGCTCACGCAATTCTTTGCCGGGTTTAAAGTGGGGAACCCGTTTTTCTGGAATCAATACCTTTTCACCAGACTTCGGATTGCGACCGGTGCGTGCAGGACGATGATGAAGTACAAAACTTCCCACGCCGCGCAACTCGATACGCTTACCCTCGGCTAATGCCTGAGTCATTGTGTCCAACAAAGTTTTTACCGCCAACTCCACGTCCCTAGGCAGAAGCTGCGGAAACTGTTCCGCAAGACTCTCCACTAGTTCGGAGCGGGTGATTGCTTGTTGCTCTTGATCTGTCATGATCTATCAATAAAAAACCGCCGCTCCCCAAGTGGAAAGCGGCGATATTGATTTAGCCTTGATTGTCCATTTTTGCTTTTAACAAAGCACCCAAATTGGTAGTGCCAGACTGCGCATCACCCTGGAGCTTGCTCATTGCATCTTGTTGATCAGAGCTGTCTTTTGCTTTAATTGAAAGATTGATTGCACGTGACTTACGATCAATATTGATGATCATTGCAGTAACGCTATCGCCTTCTTTCAATACATTGCGTGCATCTTCAACGCGATCTGTTGAGATCTCCGAAGCGCGCAAGTAAGCTTCAACTTCATCCGCCAAGTGAATCGTAGCGCCCTTAGCATCCACACTCTTCACAGTACCAGTAACCAGGCTACCCTTGTCGCTTACTGATGTGTAGTTATTGAATGGGTCGCCAGACAATTGCTTGATACCAAGAGAGATACGCTCTTTCTCAACATCAATTGCCAAAACGGTAGCTTCAACTTCATCACCTTTTTTGTATTTCTTAACAGCTTCTTCTCCTGGCTCATTCCATGAAAGGTCTGAGAGGTGAACTAAACCGTCGATACCGCCAGGCAAGCCAATGAACACACCAAAGTCGGTAATCGACTTGATTGCGCCAGAAAGTTTGTCGCCTTTTTGTTGTGAACGTGAAAACTCTTCCCATGGATTTGCTTTGCACTGCTTGATGCCCAAGCTAATACGACGCTTGTCTTCATCAATATCCAAAACCATGACTTCAACTTCAGTTCCCAATGCAGTTGCCTTGCTTGGAGCAACGTTCTTGTTGGTCCAGTCCATTTCGGAAACGTGTACCAAACCTTCGATACCTGACTCGATTTCAACGAATGCGCCGTAGTCAGTCAAGTTGGTTACCTTGCCGAATAAACGGGTGTTCGGTGGGTAACGACGTGCGATACCAACCCATGGATCATCACCAAGCTGCTTCACGCCAAGTGAAACACGGTTCTTCTCTTGATCGAACTTCAAAATCTTCGCGGTAACTTCTTGACCAACAGTCAACATCTCGCTTGGGTGACGCACACGACGCCATGCCAAATCGGTAATGTGTAAGAGACCATCGATACCGCCGAGGTCAACGAACGCACCGTAATCAGTAATGTTCTTAACGAGGCCAGTAACTACTGCGCCTTCTTTAAGGTTAGACATCAACTTAGCACGCTCTTCACCTTGGCTAGCTTCAACAACCGCACGACGTGACAACACTACGTTGTTACGCTTACGGTCAAGCTTGATAACCTTGAACTCCATAGTCTTACCTTCGTAAGGACTAGTGTCTTTAATTGGACGTGTATCAACAAGTGATCCAGGCAAGAATGCGCGGATACCGTTGACCATTACAGTCAAGCCACCTTTAACCTTACCAGTAACAGTACCGGTAACGATCTCAGCTTGCTCGAGTGCTTTTTCCAAGTTCATCCATGATGCCAGGCGCTTAGCCTTGTCACGGGAGAGGATGGTGTCGCCATAGCCGTTTTCGAGGGCGTCGATAGCAACTGAAACGAAATCGCCAGGAGCTACTTCAATCTCGCCAGCGTCGTTATGGAATTCTTCCACAGGAATAAACGCTTCAGACTTTAAGCCAGCGTTAACAACGACGAAGTTATGGTCGATGCGAAGGACTTCAGCCGAAATAACTTGGCCGGTCTTCATATTCGAGCGGGTTAATGATTCTTCAAATAATTCTGCAAATGATTCAGACATGTGTATTCACTTTGTGCCGTCAGAAGGCCCGACGGGTTAGATTAAAAAAGCCTTAAAGAAACACGCTAATGAAATGATCGCGTTGTGGAGTTTCTTAAGACACCAAAACTACTGCTTACTGCTCACTACCTTTGCTACTTATAAAAACTACTTACAAAACTAAACAGCCGTCGATTGATACCAATCTAAAACCGTCTTAACTGCTTGATCTATCGATAAATCTGATGTTTCTAGCACTTTTGCTCCATCTGCAACTAAGAGGGGCGCGGTGCCTCGACTACTGTCTCTGGCGTCTCGCTCCTGCAAATCCTGCAGTAAGTCGGAAAGTTTAGCAGAAATTCCCTTAGCTATCAATTGCTTATAGCGACGATCCGCTCTAGCGGCAGCCGTTGCTGTCAAGAAAACCTTCAAAACTGCGTCCGGGAAGATAACACTGGCCATGTCCCGGCCATCAGCCACCAGGCCCGGAGACTGCCTAAAACTGCGCTGAAGCCCCACTAAAGCAGATCTCACCTCTGGATGAACTGCCAGACCAGAAGCTCTTAAACCCATGTTTTCAGTCCGAATTGCCTCTGTGACATCTTCCCCATCCAGAAAAACTTGGCTATTTTTGAATGAAATCAACAATTTAGGGACTAAAAGACCTAATTCTGGGCCATTTTTGACATCAATTCCGCATTTTTCGCTAGCAAGAGCCACCAAGCGATAGAGCGCCCCACTATCCAAATAATGAAAGCCTAATTTTTCTGCGACTAAGGAGGCGACCGTCCCCTTACCTGAAGCAGTTGGTCCATCAATGGCGATGACAGGAAATGAGCTCATGAAGTGGCTGGTAAGTTAACTGACCACTTTTGCAAATTCTGCAAAGTAAGTGGGGAAAGTTTTAGCAACGCAATTGGGATCGTTGATTTTCAAAGCATTGGGACCTAAAGCTGCCAAGGAGAAGCACATCGCCATCCGATGATCATCGTATGTATCAATGCCTTCATTGGGTAATTTCCAATTGGTTTGTGGCGGCGCATTCACCACAATATAGTCAGCGCCCTCTTCAACGGTTGCACCAACTTTTCTTAATTCAGTTGCCATAGCAGCAATACGATCGGTTTCTTTGACACGCCAGCTCGCAATATTATTTAAGCGAGTAGGGCCTTCCGCAAACAATGCAGCAACTGCGAGTGTCATTGCTGCATCCGGAATCTCAGTACAGTCGATCGTAATGCCATTTAATCTTCCGTTCGCATTTTTGACACCAGAGACTTCAATCCAATCCTCACCAGCAGTAATGTTGGCGCCCATCAAGGCAAGTGCATCAGCAAATGCAACATCCCCTTGAATACTGTCATTGCCTACGCCAAGCACGCGCACAGGGCCACCACCGATAGCGCCTAGCGCTAAGAAATAAGAGGCGGAAGAGGCATCTCCTTCAACGGATAATTGACTAGGGCTCTTGTAAACAGCATCTGCTGTTTTTGTTGGAATGATGAACGAGTGCTTATCAGGACAAGCAACATTGACACCAAAACGTGCCATGAGTTTTATCGTGATATCGATATATGGACGTGAAATCAGTTCGCCAACCACTTCAATTCGAACAGGTTCGATTGCAACCAAAGGCAAAGCCATCAGTAGTGCCGTTAAGAATTGGCTTGAGACATCACCACGTACCTTAACAACATCTTTAATTTGAATATCTGCTGCTGAGATTTTGATTGGGGGATAGCCTTCTTGTAATTCATATTCGATTTTGGCGCCTACTTGACGTAAGCCATCCACTAAATCGCGTATCGGTCTTTCATGCATCCGTGCCACGCCTGACAAACGATAGTTACCACCTTGCATGGCGAGGGCTGCAGTTAAAGGACGTATAGCAGTCCCCGCATTGCCCATAAAAAGATCAGCTTCACGCACTGGAAATTGACCCCCACAACCTTCAACCACACAAACATTGTTCGCCTGATCAGTGACCGATAAACCTAATTGACGCAAGGCACTGCGCATAACTTGGGTGTCATCGGCATCGAGCAAATTCTTCAAAGTAGTTGTACCAGAGGAGAGTGCAGCTAGCAGCAATACACGATTGGAAATACTTTTAGATCCTGGCAAAATAATTGAGCCCTGAGCCCGCTTGAATGGTCCAATCGTAATATCAGGCAAACCACTCATCAAATCACATCCAAATCTTGACGCGCTTTACTTGCCTTATTGAATAATTTCTCTAGCCCGGCGCCATCGTTTTCAGCAATTAATTTACGCATGTGATTCACGATTAATAAGTATTGATCGAGTTCCTTCAGAATGGCAGTGCGATTACCCAAGCAAATATCCCGCCACATCTCTGGACTAGATGCAGCAATGCGGGTGAAGTCTTTAAAGCCAGCTCCCACATGATCTAATTTTTGATCAGCATCTTCTGAATTCACTACGCTTGCCATCAAGGCATAAGAAAGAAGATGGGGTAGATGGGATACAGCTGCATAAATAGCATCGTGTTGCACGCTACCAATCTTTTTTACCATTGAACCGACTGACTCCCAAAAGCCAATAATCAGGGATGTATCTTCAGGTGAGTTTTCTTGTAAAGGACAAATAATGGTTTGCTTACCTTGAAATAAATCCGCTTTAGCGGCACTTGCCCCATGTTGAGCACCCCCGGCAATCGGATGTGCTGGCACAAACTGACATGCCTTTTTACCTAAGATTTCTTTGGCGGCCAGGATGACATCACCTTTGGTGCTTCCCGCATCAGTGATCATTGTTTTGGGCTCAAGATAAGGCTCCATGACTTCAAAGGCAGCGCGCATTTGGGCTACAGGTGTACAAAGAACAATCACATCTGATTGCTTAGCAGCCTCAACCAAATCCACCACACCATCTATCGCCCCCATTTTTTGCGCTAGTTCTAGATTTTCTTTGCTGCGACCAACGCCTAAGACCTTAGTAACGACACCCGCTTGCTTGAGCGCTAAACCCAAAGATGCGCCAATCAAACCAACACCAACGATAGTGACGGTGCCGTAATTGCTTGCTGGATTGATGATGGTCATGAGTAATGTCGATATCTATTTGGATGTTTATTTTTGAGCCAAGATTTCTTTTAAGGCAACAATAAAGGCGGCATTTTCTTCCGGCAACCCAATGGAGATACGCAGCCACTCCGGTAATCCATAATTTCCAACTGGACGAACAATAATTCCGCGTTTGAGTAATTCGAGATTAATTCGTATGCCCGCTTGATCATCATTGCCCACTTTGACTAAGACAAAATTTCCAGCCGATGGCAAGTACTGAAGCCCTAATTGATCAAATGCTTTGGTCAGCTGCTCATAACCAGCATGATTGAGTTCGAAACCTTGCTGCAAGAATGCTTTGTCCTGAAACGCTGCAATGGCTGCAGCTTGGGCCAGACTGTTTACATTAAATGGTTGACGAATGCGATTCAATAAATCGGTTAAGTGGGGTTGAGCAACACCATAGCCAATACGCAGACCAGCTAAGCCATACGCTTTAGAGAAGCTACGGGATAGGATCATATTTGGAAAGCGCTTCACCCAAGCAATAGCGTCATAACGCTGTTCTGGGTTGAGATATTCGTTATAGGCTTCATCCAAAACCACCACAACATGAGGTGGTACTGCTATCAAGAAATCTTCAATCTCTTTTGCAGTCAAATAACTTCCCGTTGGATTATTGGGGTTGGCTACGAAAACCAATTTGGCTTTATCGCCAGCCGCTTTAACTGCGGCCAGCATTGCAGGAAGGTCATGACCATAAGTAGCAGTTGCAGACACCTCCACTGCCTTTGCACCAATAGCTTGGGTGGCAAGTGGATACACAGCAAAAGCATGCATAGAGAAGATTACTTCATCGCCTGCTTGTGCAACAGCGCGGGCTGCCAACTCCAAGATGTCATTACTGCCATTGCCCAAAGTAATCCAGTCACTTGGCACGCCCAAGCGCTCAGACAATACGTTCTTTAATTCAAAGCCATTGGAGTCTGGATAGCGGCCTAGATCGCTCGCCGCCTTAAGCATGGCTTCTTTTGCGGACTGCGGCATTCCCAATGGGTTCTCATTGGAAGCCAGCTTCACAATTTTGCTTTCGTCCAAACCATACTCCCGTGCTACCTCACTGATGGGTCGACCCCCCACATAAGGTGCAATGGCGTGAATGTGTTTTAAACCAATCTTAGAAGTCATTCCGAGTCTTACTAGGCTGAATGAGGATAAGAACCCAGGTTCTTATAGAAAGCAGCAGTTTCTTTAAGCTCTTCTAAAGCTTTCACTACTTTTTCATCGTCTGCATGACCAGCGATATCAATATAGAAGTGATATTCCCAAGTCCCTTTACGTGCAGGACGAGATTCAAAGCGATTCATGGATACACCATGCTTTGCTAAAGGAGCAAGTAGGCGATGTACAGCACCAGGCTGGTTGTCAACAGACATGACTAGGGAAGTTTGATCCTTACCAGTTGACTGACATTCATAGGCACCAACAATCACAAAACGGGTGCGGTTATGCGGATCATCCTGAATCTGCGCAGCCACCGCTTGCAAGCCATAGGTTTCTTGTGCAGGCTCGCCAGCAATCGCAGCTAAAGTGGGATCACTTGCGGCTAAACGAGCGGCCTCAGCATTACTGCTAACCGCCTGACGCTTCAGCTGTGGGGCATGTTCGCTCAACCATTGCTGGCACTGGGCCAAAGCTTGTGCGTGAGCGCAAACAGTAGTGACACCATCTAAATTACCGCTCTTGGTGAGTAGGTGATGATGAATAGGCAGAACCACTTCACCACTAATATGCATTGGTGAATCCAATAACAAATCTAAGGTACGAGAGATTGCCCCCTCGCTAGAGTTCTCAACCGGCACCACGCCAAATTGCGCAGCGCCCTTCTCTACCGATTTAAAAACTTCATCAATGCTGGCGCAAGGCAAGCCAGCAATTGAATGGCCAAAATAAGTTTGCGCTGCTTGCTCAGAAAAAGTTCCTGCTGGTCCGAGATAAGCAATCGTTTGGCGGGCTTCTAAAGCCCTGCAGGCAGACATCACCTCACGCCAAATAGCAGCAATACCATCGGGCAATAAAGGACCGTCATTGATTTCTTGCAAACGCGTAACAACCTGGCGCTCGCGTTCAGGACGAAAGACTGGAGAAGAGAAACCGCCTTTGACATGTCCAACTTCTTGCGCCGCTTTAGCACGCTGCGTCAGCAAATCCAAAATTGCCGCATCTAATGCATCAATTTTTTCTCGCAAGGGAGCTAAGCGCTGTTCTTCAGTACTCATTAAGCCCGCCTTTCAAAATCACGCATAAATTCAACCAAGGCTTTAACGCCTTCCAATGGCATGGCGTTGTAAATACTGGCCCGCATGCCGCCCGCAGCTTTATGACCCCGTAGCGCAACCAAGCCAGCCGCACTCGATTGAGCCAAGAACTCTGCATTCAGGTTCTCATCTTTTAGAAAGAAAGTCACGTTCATGCGCGAGCGATAAGCTTTTGTGACGCGATTTTCATACAAACTACTGTGATCTAAGAAGTGATAGAGCAAATCAGCCTTCTCTTGATTGCGCTTCTCAATCACCTTCACGCCACCTTGTTGTAGCAACCACTTAAATCCTAAGCCTGCCATGTAAATCGAGAAGGTCGGTGGTGTATTGATCATGGACTGAGTACCAGCCTGCACAGACCAGTCCCAAATCGTTGGCGTAATACCCATGCTATGCCCAATTAAATCTTTGCGTACGATCACAATGGTTACGCCAGAGGGGCCAATATTTTTCTGTGCGCCACCAAACCAAACAGCACACTGAGTGATGTCCATCTCTTTGGAGAGAATATTGCTAGAAATGTCCGCTACCAAAGGAACATTACTCACATCAGGAACATCTGGAAATTCAACGCCACCAATGGTTTCATTCGCGCAGTAGAACACATAGGCGGCATCATCTGATAACTGCCAAGATGATCTCGGGGGAATGGTATTAAATTTCTCAGCCACAGATGAGGCGGCTAAATTAGCTACGCCATATTTCTGCGCTTCTTTATATGATTTTTCTGACCAGACTCCAGTAACAATGTAATCCGCCTTAGGGCCATTCTTAGCCAATGGCATGAGATTCATTGGAATCGCTGCGTTCTGCCCAAGTCCACCACCTTGCAAAAGCAATATTTCATAAGTCTCAGGGATACTCATCAAGGTACGTAAATCTTGTATTACCTCTTCATACACTTCCATGAATTCTTTGCTGCGATGGCTAATTTCCATCACGCTAGTTCCCAGCCCGCGCCAATTCAGCATTTCATCAGCAGCCTGTTTCAACACCTCTTCAGGTAAGGTTGCAGGCCCCGCAGCGAAATTAAAAATGCGGCGGTCGAAGCTCATCGTCTTAGCTAATCGAGTGATGACGCCTTAAGCGTCACCCGCCGCATCAGAATTGGAATCGATTGTTGGATCTGCAGACTCATCACCCTCTTCTGCATCATCAGTACCCTCGTCATCAGAATCACTTTCAGCAATACGCTGTAGGCCTGACAAGCGAGTACCTTCATCTACGTTGATCAAAGTAACACCCTGAGTAGCTCGGCCCATCTCACGAATTTCAGAAACCCGTGTGCGCACCAGAATGCCACCAGTAGTGATCAGCATAATTTGATCTTCAGGTGAAACTAATGCAGCGGCAACTACTTTACCGTTACGTTCTGTAGTCTGAATCGCAATCATGCCCTTCGTACCGCGACCATGACGAGTGTATTCAGCGATTGGAGTACGTTTACCAAAACCATTTTCAGTCGCAGTCAAGACGCTACTTGGAGTCGCAATGCCGGTGGCTTCGATTACCGCTGCTTCAACACCTTCTCCAGCCTCAGCTGGGGCAACCAACATCGCAATGACTTGATGACCTACACCCAAGTTCATACCGCGCACACCACGGGCCGTACGTCCCATTGGGCGAACATCATTCTCATCAAAGCGCACTGCTTTACCAGCATCCGAGAACAACATCACATCGTGTTGACCATCAGTAATCGCTGCGCCTACTAAGAAATCACTCTCATTCAAATCCACTGCAATGATGCCGGCTTTACGTGGGTTGGAGAAGTCCGATAAACGCGTCTTCTTCACCGTTCCAAGGCTAGTTGCCATAAAGACGTAATGATCATCTTGATAACCCTTAATTGGGAGAATGACCGTAATTTTTTCGCCTTCAATCAATGGGAACATATTGACGATTGGCTTGCCACGTGAGGTACGACTTCCTTGCGGAACTTCCCACACTTTGAGCCAATACATCCGGCCACGATCGGAGAAGCACAAAATGATGTCATGTGTATTTGCAACAAAGAGCGTGTCAATCCAGTCTTCATTCTTCGTTGCTGCCGCTTGCTTGCCACGTCCACCGCGCTTTTGCGCACGGTATTCACTCAATGGCTGGCTCTTCATATAACCTGTATTTGAAAGAGTGACCACCATATCTTGCGGCGTAATCAAATCTTCCGTAAAGAGCTCAGTTGCATTCATTTCAATAAATGAACGGCGACCAGTATCACCACCAGCAATGCCAAACTCTGCTTGAACTTCTTTCAACTCAGATTCAATGACTTGCGTCACCCGTTCTGGCTTGGCCAATAAATCTAGCAAATCAGATATCTCTGACATAACTTCTTTGTACTCATTCACAATCTTGTCTTGCTCAAGACCAGTCAAGCGTTGCAAACGCATCTGCAAAATTTCTTGCGCCTGGCTATCAGAGAGACGATACAAGCCTGTAGTTTGCATTCCATATTCAGGCAACAAACCCTCTGGACGATAGGCATTTCGGCCTCCCGGTGTATCAGTCTCGGCACGCGCCAACATCTCACGCACCATTGAAGAGTCCCAGGCTTTACCCATCAACTCTTGTTTCGCAATCACTGGGTTTGCAGCCGCTTTGATCAGCGCAATGAACTCATCGATATTTGCTAAAGCAACTGCTAAGCCTTCTAATACGTGACCGCGATCGCGTGCTTTACGCAATTCAAAAATCGTACGGCGTGTTACTACTTCGCGACGATGTTGCAAGAAGTACTCTAGCATTTGCTTCAAGTTCAACAAGCGTGGTTGGTTATCTACCAAGGCCACCATGTTCATACCGAAGTTATCTTGTAACTGAGTACTCTTATATAAATTATTGAGAACCACTTCAGGCACTTCGCCGCGTTTGAGTTCGATCACCACACGCATACCGGATTTATCGGACTCGTCACGTAAATCAGAAATACCTTCGACTTTTTTCTCGTTCACCAGTTCCGCAATACGCTCGAGCAAGTTCTTTTTATTGACTTGGTATGGCAACTCATCAACGATGATGGACTGACGTGCACCTTTATCAAGGTCTTCAAAGTGAGTTTTCGCTCTCATCACTACACGTCCACGGCCGGTGCGATAGCCCTCACGAACCCCTTGAACACCGTAAATAATGCCGGCGGTCGGAAAATCTGGCGCCGGGATGATCTCAATCAGCTCGTCAATCGTGCATTCTGGGTTATGAAGCACATGCAAACAGGCTGTAATCACCTCATCCAGGTTGTGAGGGGGGATATTGGTCGCCATACCCACCGCAATGCCTGAGCTGCCATTAATCAGCAAATTAGGTACTTTTGCAGGAAGAATCAGCGGTTCCTTCTCGCTCCCATCGTAATTTGGCCCAAAATCGACGGTTTCCTTGTCCAAATCAGCCAAAAGCTCATGCGCAATCTTGCGGAGGCGGATCTCGGTATATCGCATAGCAGCCGCGTTATCACCGTCTACGGAGCCAAAATTGCCCTGTCCGTCAATCAGCATATAGCGCAGAGAGAAATCCTGAGCCATCCGAACGATCGTGTCATACACCGCAGAATCACCGTGCGGGTGGTATTTACCGATTACATCGCCAACTATACGGGCAGATTTTTTGTAAGCTCGGTTCCAATCGTTGTTTAATTCATACATAGCGAATAAGACCCGGCGGTGAACCGGTTTGAGGCCATCACGCACGTCTGGCAGGGCTCTGCCGACGATGACGCTCATTGCGTAGTCCAAATAGGACCGCCGCATTTCGTCTTCGAGGGATATTGGTAGTGTTTCTTTAGCGGCTTGTTCCATTTGGAAATAATATCATTTTGATGACAGGTAGCCCCTATGCTAAGATTCTGTCAGTTTGTACGAAATTGAGATGTGTCGCTTTGCAGTTTTTTGCATCAAGGTAGGGCGAATTACATTTAAGTTTGACTTTAATTAAAAAAGAGATTTTTGAGGACTAAAAATGAACAAAACCCTGAAAGTGTTGCTCGCTTCTGTTATTACCGTTTCTGCTTCTGCAGCGATGGCTTCTGATAACTGGCAAAACGGCGACGGCGCCCTAAACTGGAAAAACGGCGACGGCACATTGTGCTGGCGTGATAACAACTGGACACCTGCAACTGCTGCTAAGGGTTGTGACGGTGCTTTAGTAGCTGCTGCTGCTCCTGCTGGCGTTAGCCAAAGCAAGATCACTTTGCAAGCTGACACACTTTATGACTTTGATAAAGCTACATTGAAGCCAGAAGGAATGGCAACTTTGGACAAGATTGCTAAAGATTTGAGCAAGATCAAGTTAGAAGTAATTATTGCTGTTGGTAACACTGACAGCATCGGTACAGATGCATACAACATGGCCCTCGGTCAGCGTCGTGCACAATCCGTTAAAGCTTACCTCGTAAGCAAAGGTGTTGACGGTAGCCGTATTTACACAGAATCAAAAGGCAAGAGCAATCCAGTTGCAAGCAATGCAACTGCTGAAGGCCGCGCTAAGAACCGCCGTACTGACATCGAAGTTGTTGGTACAGCAGCTAAGTAATTCACTTTACTTGTAAAAAAGCCCGCTTCTTGCGGGCTTTTTTATTTCCGCTATATTCATAGAATCCCTTATTAGCCATCCTGACAGCCCACCATCATGAACGTAGACCAATCCGAAATCGATAAATTTAGCGCCCTAGCTCATCGCTGGTGGGATCCTAATAGCGAATTTAAGCCACTACATGCGATTAATCCCCTGCGACTGAACTGGATCAAAACCTTCGTTAATCTAGAGGGCAAGAAAGTAGTAGATATTGGTTGTGGTGGAGGTATTCTGGCTGAATCGATTGCTCAATCAGGCGCCGATACTACTGGCATTGATTTATCTGAAAAAGCGCTCAAGGTGGCTGAGCTACATGCTTTAGAAGTAGGGACAAACCTCACTTATCGCGCGATCTCTGCCGAAGCTTTGGCAGATGAACAACCAGCACAATATGACGTAGTGACATGCATGGAAATGCTTGAGCACGTTCCGGACCCAGCTTCAGTAGTCCGCGCCTGCGCCAAACTCTGTAAACCAGGTGGCACGTTATTTTTTAGCACTTTGAATCGGAGTCCCAAGTCCTATTTATTTGCCATCATTGGTGCGGAATACATTCTTAAACTACTCCCCAAAGGGACTCATGAATACGCCAAATTTATCAAGCCCTCTGAGCTTGTCGCTTTTACTCGCCATGCAGGGTTAGAAATGCTGGGAATGAAGGGCTTAAGTTACAACCCTCTCACTCAGATCTACAGCCTGAGTGACGATGTGGATGTGAACTACATGATTGCCGTACGCAAGTGAATGGAAGTGTTTATAAAGGCATGAGCAATCTATCAAGCCCTTATCAAGGGATCTTTTTTGACCTGGATGGCACTTTAGCGGATACGGCGCCCGATTTGGTGGCCGCAACCAATCTATTGCTTGTGGCACGCAATCTGCCCCCAAAACCATATGAATTTCTGCGCCCTTATGCATCAGCTGGTGCGCGTGGTTTACTCGAAGGCGCCTTTGGTATTGGTACCGATCACCCTGAATTCATTCCTTTACGGGATGAGTTCTTCAGTAATTATGAAAAAGCATTGTTTGTAAACAGTAAATTGTTTGATGGTATGGATCATTTACTAAATCAAATGGATGAGGCCAAACTCCCCTGGGGAATCGTTACCAATAAAAGTGAACGATTTACAAACCCCCTGACGGATCTCATGGGCCTGCGTCAACGGGCTGTTTCTACCGTTTCTGGTGACACAACGCCCTATTCAAAACCCCATCCCGAGCCCATTTTGCATGCTGCCAGAGTGGCCAATATTGACCCCACGAAATCTATCTACGTGGGAGACGACCTTAGAGACGTGATTGCCGGCAAAGCGGCAGGCATGCTAACCATTGCGGCTACCTATGGCTATTGTGGCTGTAAAGAGCCTCCTGAGGCCTGGGGGGCGGATTTTATTATCAATAGCCCACTCGATTTATTGCCAATCATCTTCCCCAATCAGGGATAAACCAAAAGATATTGGGCAATTTAAGGCTGGCGGCTTTAAAATATGGCTTCCTATGCATGAACTCTGGGGTCGACATGGTTTCGACGTGGATTACAAAGCATCAAGGGCATACCGAGGACCCGTTATCTCGTAAATCAATGGGAATGTAATAACTGCAAACGACGAACGTTTCGCACTAGCCGCTTAATTGCGGTTGCCCCTGAACTGATTCTCTCTTGGGTCAGGTAGCGCAAGCTACATCAGGGTCATTTACAAGAGATAAGATCACTTCATGTCACGGGGAATGATTCGAAAATTTAGTGAATCGTCAGTAAGGAACGTGTCAATCCGTGCCTAACTGATTAAATCAAATGATATGACTAAGTATGTAGAACTTGTTGTGGAGGATTTGCGGACGCGGGTTCGATTCCCGCCGACTCCACCATTTACTAGCCAGGCATTGAAATGGCTGCAACAAACCCCTTCTTCCTAACGGATTTAGGGGTTTTTTGTTGCCACCCTGGCTTACTCAGCCTCTATCGAAATGTGGTCAGGAACTAAATGCGCCTGATAGCGCTCATACATTTTTGTATATGCAGACTCTAGATGTTTAGTAAAAAGTGGTGTATTGAAAAGTGGCTTGGTAAGACGGTTAGCATGCAAGCGATCTTTTATCAGCTGCAATTTTTGGGGATGATTAGCCAACGCAATAGCGAGGCTCTCATACTCCTCCTGGGAAAACGTAATTAATTCATTAAGACCAATAGCGTTTAATAAGCTAGCAGCGACTCTTCCCGGAAAGGTATTGCCAACGCAAGTTAAAACCGGCAACTCAGCCCATAAAGCATCGCTTGCAGTGGTATGTGCGTTGTAGGGAAGGGTATCTAAGAAAAGGTCTGCCACTTGATGCCTCGCTAGATGTTCGGGAAGAGGCAACCTAGAGGCAAAAATAATTCTATCTGGTGAAATACCACGCTTGAAAGCCTCAGCCTTCAGGTTTCTGACTGCGGGAGCATTATCTTCAATTAACCAAAGAACGCTTCCGTCCACTGCTTTGAGAATTCTCATCCAGCCATCAAAAGTTTCCGGTGTAATTTTGTAATTATTGTTAAAGCAGCAAAAAATAAATCCTGATTCAGGTAATCCCAATTCCTTTCTTGAGAATTTCTGATCTGCAATCATCCGCTTGGAGTCATTTGCCTGATAGGTATTCGGGAGATAGGCAATTTTTTCAGAATAAAACGGGCGGCTCTCGGGGGGGATAACAAGCGAATCCGCAATGAGGTAATCCATATACTCCGCACCTAGCGTTCCCGGAAAACCAAGGTAATTTACCTGAATAGGGGCAGCGTGATGTGCAAAAATGTTTTGCCGAGCCTCCCCAAAATACCCATTTAAGTTAACCAAAATATCAATCTTCAAATCCTGTATTAACTCGATAACTGATTGATCCGTCATAGAGCTGATATCAATCATCTCCTTAAAAGCTTTTTCCATTCTAGGGCGCAACCGACCGCCATCATTCCAGCCATTATCTAAGGCGTAGACCTCGAAATGGCTTTGATCATGGCACTCATAGACACCCGTCATCAAAACAGAGGTGGCTTGATCTCTAAACTCCCCACACAAATAAGCAATTCGAATTTTTCGCTCGCCAGACTCTATGGATTTAATAGAGTTCACTTTAGTTGCTGGAAATCTTGTTTCAACAAATATTTTTGCTGCTAATAAAAGATCGCTTTCTGACCTAGAAATTCCCTGGAAGCCAAACGGCTCAACGACCTTTTCAAGATTGCGTAAGTCTTGCTGTACTTTTAAATACAAACCCTCTAAATCCTGCCAGTCACAGATAAGCATTTTGTAATGTTGAATAATTCCCAATAAAAAAGGCTCAGTGGGCCGAAGCTGATAGGCTGTGATGTAAGCACACAAAGCGTCTTCATAACGCTTTAATTCGCCGCAAATCTTACCCTTATTAAACCAAGCCTCCATTAAATCTGGCTTGAGTTCTAAGGCCCTTTCATAGCAAGCCAGTGCTTCCTCACGTTGACGTAGGTTATCTAGACTTCTGCCGTAATTAAGCCATGCATCTTGATTACTGGGGTCTAATTCAACCGCCTTGAGATGGTGCTTAATGGCTTCTTGATCTTTTTGTAGAGAGGAAAACGCTTTTGCAATATTAAAATGAAGCAGGGGGTTATCTGGGGTAATTTCTAAGCACTGATTCAGAAGAAGCAAGGCATCTTCTGGTCGGCCTTGCATGCCACAAACGATTCCCATCAAATGCAAAGCATCTGGATTATTAGAGTCCAACCGAATAATCTCTTTCAGAAGAAGCTCGGCTTCATCTAATTTATTTAACTGTAAAGCGTCGAAGACTTTTTGGAGCATTTGGAAGCTTAAGTTTATTTTGGAATAATTTTAAAGCTATTTAGGCTGATGCCAAACGCCATAGAGAGGTAATTTCTGCAGAACGGGCTTTGTACAGAGCATTTTCCTGATCAAATACCTTTTGATGTGTAGGTTTAGTATCTAAGCGCCCAAGGACCTTCAATCCTGCATTCTGAATCCAAAGAAGCAGCTCTGCTCTGGTTCGCAAACCTAAGTGTTCAGCCAAATCAGAAAGAATGAGCCATCCTTCACCGCCCATGAGCAAATGATCTTTCAGATTTTCCAGAAAGCCTTTTAACATCTGGCTCTCAGGGTCGTATACAGCGTGCTCTAAAGAAGAGCTGGGTCTTGCTGGCAACCACGGCGGATTACAAACAATCAGTGCCGCTTTCTCTTCTGGGAAGAGATTCGTTTTCAGAACTTCAATCTGAGAGGATAGGCCTAAGCGTGCAATATTTTCTTTGGCGCAAGCAATTGCGCGATCGTCAAGATCGGTTGCAATAATCTGTTTGATTTCTCGCATTGCCAATACCACTGAGAGCACCCCAGTACCCGCGCCAATATCAAAGGCAATGGAATTTTTTTGAATGGCGCTTGGCAGAGGTGCCTTGAGAACTAATTCAATATATTCCCCGCGGATCGGTGAGAACACGCCGTAGTGTGGATGGATGCGGATCTCTTCATCATCCCTAGCTAAAACCGGCACACCCTTCTTGCGCCACTCGTGAGCGCTAATGACGCCAAGCAGTTCCCGGAGTGAAATGACATAAGGCTCTGTCTGCTCCCCATAAGCCTCGAGGCAGGCTTGAGAAACATCCGGCGCACGTCTTAATGGGATCGTGTGATCAGCATTAATTTGAATGAGAACCATCCCCAGTACGCGAGCACGTTGTGACTGCGCAAGACGATGAAGATTGAAGATATCTAAAGGACTTTTGGCTTTCTCTTTTACAACCCTATCAACTCTAGTGGATTTCTTGGAGGGTTTATCAACCCTTCTCACTAAAGCTTGTAAGAGTTGCCTCGCATTCTGAAAGTCGCCCCGATAGAGCATTGCAGTACCTTCACACGCTGATCGATAGGCCAGATCTGCTGTTAAGGTGTCGTCAGCAAGAATGACTTTTTGGTGAGGTTTAATAGCATTTTCTGAATGCCATCTTGCACTACCGGATTTACCAACCTCATCCCAATGAATCATCAAGAGATCACAAAGCGATTATTTTGATAATCATCAATGGCCTGTTCAATTTCTGCGCGCGTATTCATTACAAAGGGTCCATGCTGAACAATAGGTTCATGTAAAGGCTTTGCTGCAAGAACAATAAATTGGGCACCCAAACTACCAGCTTTGGTTTTGAGGCGATCACCGTCGCCAAGCACAATAGCGGCCTGCTTAGGAACCGCTCTCATGGGACCACCCACTTCAAGCTCACCCTCGTAAATATAGATAAAAGCGTTGAGCTCTTGAGGAATCCGATGCGCAAATTCTGCGTTGGGTGGCAGATGAACATCCAAGAATAGCGGTGCAGTAGTAATGCCTTGGATTGGGCCGGTAATACTCTCGCCCTCATTCTCAAAGGCACCTGCGATGACTTTTACTGCGCCACCATTTGGCAGAGATATCTTTGGAATATTTTCTGCTTGTATATCCAGATATCCGGCAGCTTTCATCTTCTCATTTGCTGGCAAATTGATCCACAACTGAAAACCGCGCATAGCGCCACTGTCCTGCTGAGGCATTTCTGAATGAATAATCCCGCGTCCTGCGGTCATCCACTGGACACCACCTGTCTTGAGATGACCTTGGTTACCGAGATGGTCTTCATGCAGCATATGCCCTTCAAGCATGTACGTGACAGTCTCGAAACCCCGATGCGGATGCGCAGGAAATCCTGCAACATAGTTATTAGGATCATTTGATGAAAACTCATCCAACATCAAGAAGGGATCTAATCTGACTTGTTGCTGGCCGCCAAGGCTACGGCGCAGCTTCACACCCGCACCATCTGAAGTGGCTATGCCCGGTATTACGGTCTGAATATTGCGGATCATTAATTCATCAAACCGGTGGATGATCTTCTGGGTTAACGTCCAAAGCAATTAAGAAACGAGACACCATGTTGTAAGCGGCAATGACTGATACCAACTCAACGGTATCGGTACTACCCAATTCTTTTTGCAAACGTTCCATTAATTCAGGATCGACTTTGATATTACGCGTCATCTGAAACGTTAAATCAGCAGCATCGTTTTCAGTTTTCGTGAATATAGTCTTTGGGAAAATGGCCTGACCAATCAAGCGCAGGCCTTGAACTTGCTCTTCAGTTCCGCCCGCCTTGATAAAAGGGGGTGCATGATGAAAAAACTCATACTCTGCCCCATTGAGAACTGCGACACCACACATCGCCAACTCCCGTAGCTTTGGGTCTAAAGAGAGATTATTACGAATTTCACCAATAAAGTGATTCCAGCCTTTTGCAATCGGTACGCTATGTAAAAGCATCCGGTCTAAATTAATGAACTGACCACCACGCCTTTTACGAATAGCTGAAACCAGCTCCGCTGGTTCTGCTAAATCCATTGGTTGATAGGGGATTAAACGTTCAGACATATACACTTTCTACTGACTGGTTTCTTTAATGTTGTTCTCAATGACGAACTTGCCCCAAATACCAATTTGTTTGCCAATAAATTCGCGAGCAGTTTCAGGCGTGCCGCCAACAATTTCAATTCCTTGAGATTTAAACTTCTCAGCCACTGCTGGAGTCTTCAATGCTTTATTTAACGCCTTGTTCATTGAATCCACTATTGCAGGGGAAGTTTTGCCTGGGGCTAGTACTGCCCACCAAGCTGGAGCACTAAAGCCAGGAAAGCCACTTTCAGAAACCGTAGGGACGTTAGGTAAACCTGGGACCCTTTTAGATGTAGTAATGACCAAGGGAATTACACCGCCGCTCTCAATATGGGGTTTGACCAAAAATTCTGACCCGATTGCCAACTGTACTTGTCCGCCTAATACATCCTGCATTAAAGGGCCACCGCCGCGATAAGGAATGTGATTCCAATCAAAGCCTGCTTGCTTGGCTAAGCGGGCCATCGCTAAGTGACCCAAGCTTCCAATGCCAATCGAGCCATAACTAAATGGCTTACCTGCTTTAGACATCTCTACCAATTGTTTAAAACTCGTAATACCAGAATTCTTGCTTGCTACCAGCACCATCGGAGAAGTACCCACCAAAATGACAGGTGCAATATCTTTAATCGTGTCATAGGGAAGTTTGTCTTTCAGACTGGGATTTACACCATGGGTATCGAATACCACCGCAAAGGTATAGCCATCAGGATCAGATCTTGACATTGCTGAAGTACCAATGACTCCAGAAGCTCCGCCAATGTTTTCAACAATCACGTTTTGCTTTAATTCAGCTTGTAAGGCGGGCGCTAAAACACGAGCCACTTGATCAACGGATCCACCAGGTGGGAAAACAGCAATCAGGCGAATGGGTTTTTGGGTAGGCCAAGTGCCTACACCACCAGATTGGGCCATCACAATACTGCTGCCCCCTATAGTTAATATCGCTAGAAGTAGGGCTCTTTTGGCCATTTTTACTAAAAACCGCATGGGTTGTCTCCTTTAGTTAAGACCTCAAGATTACCACCCCCATGGTCTATTTGCTCGATAATGCTGGGGTAGCTTGATGAGAGAAAAAATGAAGTCGATTTTGAATATTGCCGCCTATTTATTTGTCAGCCTTGATGAACTGCCAGAGTTGCGCGCCAAAATGCTGGATGAATGCAACAGTCGCGAACTGAAAGGCACGATTTTGCTCACGGGTGAAGGTATAAATCTGTTCTTGGCTGGAAAAGAGGCTGAGTTGCGCGGCTTTCTCGATTGGGTACGGGCAGACCCGCGCTTCAAACCTCTCGAAGCAAAAGAAAGCTGGTCTAAAGATCAACCATTTAAGAAAATGTTGATCAAAATCAAAAATGAAATCATTCGCATGAATCACCCCGCGATTCAACCTAAAGAAGGTCGCGCGAATTTCATCTCTCCTAAAAAGTTACAGGAATGGCTTGATCGTGGTACAGACGACTTAGGTCGTCCTGTGGTGATGGTGGATACCCGTAATGCATTTGAAGTCGATTACGGCACATTCGAAAATGCCCTGCATTTCAATATTGAAAAGTTCACTGAATTCCCTCAAGCAATTAACGCCCATAAGGAAGAGTTGATGGACAAAACTCTAGTGAGTTTTTGTACCGGCGGAATTCGTTGTGAAAAATCTGGCCTCTACATGAGGGAAATTGGGATGCAACATACCTACCAACTAGAGGGCGGCATCTTGAAATACTTCGAAGAAGTTGGCTCCGCGCATTACAAAGGGAGTTGCTTTGTATTTGACGAGCGCGAAGCCCTTGAACCCAATCTTGACTCGATTCCGCTTGAAAACTCCATCCGGAAAAAGCTAATAGCTGGTTAGGTCCAAATTAAGCAGATTTACCCACTAGAGTCATGTGCTCAACAAACGGGGGTTTGACAAAAAAAGGCCCGACGATTGCTCGCCAATCAGCAAACGCCGCAGAACCCCGAAAATCAACTGTGTGACTCTCCAAGCTATCCCAATAAATCAGCAGCAAATAACGAGATGGGCTTTCTATACTGCGGTTTACCTTATAACCCTTAAAGCCCTTTGCCTTTGAGATAACCGTCTCCACTCCCCGCAAAATAGCCTCTTCGAACTCTTTGTTCTTGCCTGGGTCAATTTCTATGTCGCAATGCTCCAAAATCATGGGGTTTCCTTAGTCAAAATAGATCTGACATCAATAGTAAACTTACTCTCTAAAGCGGTACATTAAAACAAAACAATAATCCGGACCAGAGACATGTCTAAAGCTTCCAATCGGCCAAAGCCGATTTTTTTGCCATCCTTGATCGCCTTTCTAGCTGTGCTTATCAGCTTAAGCGCTCAGGCTCAGTCCGCGGTCCCTGCTTATCCCGTCAAGCCCATTAAGCTCATAGCCCCTGTAGCTGCAGGTGGGGGTTTAGATAATATTGCCCGCGCAGTGGCAGAAAAACTATCACGCTCTCTTGGCCAGACAGTCGTGGTAGAAAACATGGGTGGTGGTGGTGGCGCCATTGCCTCTCAAGCCACAGCTAAGGCACCAGCAGATGGCTACACCTTAATGATTGCGTACGTAGGCACCCACGGAACCAATCCAGCGGTTCGGAAACTTCCTTACGATGCAATAAAAGATTTCACGCCAATCGGCATGATTGGCGCAACACCAAACGTACTCATTATTAATCCCGAGTTACCCATCAATAACTTTAAAGAGTTTGTAGATTACGCCAAAAAAAATCCTGCTAAATTAAGTTATGGTTCTGCTGGTCCGGGAACGCTTACTCACCTCGGCATGGAACAATTGAAGTTGGCTGCCGGTATTTTCATGGTGCACGTACCCTATCGTGGCGTAGGTCCTGCATACACCGATCTTTTGGCCGGTCAAACTCAAGCCATGTTCCCCACCCTCTTTGCTGCCCTACCGTACATCAATACCAATCGCGTTCGTGGCTTAGCGCTTACTGGCGCCAAACGAAGCCCAGCTGCGCCAAGTATTCCCACTTTCAAAGAGCTGGGTTACAACGGCTTTGATGGCCAACAATGGTATGGCTTAGTTGGACCTGCCAATCTTCCACCTGCCATTGTGACAAAATTAAATGTGGAGCTGAATAAGGTGCTTGCACTACCGGACTTCTCCGAAAAAATGACTAGTGAAGCGATGACGCTAATGCCAATGACGCCTCCACAATTCACCAACTACATCAAAGAAGATATCGCACGCTGGGCAAAAGTAGCCAAAGATCGCCATATCGAAATTGATTAAATTCATCTTCATTGCACCTTTCATCACTCAATCTCAATCCTAGGAAATCCCATGTCCCACGCGATCGCTGCAGCAGCTGACCTCAATGCACCCCCAGTCACCAAAATATTGGCTGAGTTTGTTACCTCACACCCAAGCCAGGGATGGACAGCCGAAGTAGATCATGAAGCACACCGGACATTTTTAAATTGGCTCGGTTGTGCTATCGGTGCAGCAAACCATGAAAGCGTGGAATCTTCGTTGGCTGCTATTCGTGAATTCCAACCAGCTCCTCAAGCAAGTATTTTGGGGCGTAAAGATAGGGTGGATATGGGGGGTGCTGCTTTAATTAACGGCATCAGCTCACACACATTTGACTTTGATGACACTCACCTGAAGACGGTGATCCATCCTGCTGGCCCAGTTGCCTCTGCCATCCTGGCACTGGGCGAACATATCAATGTCAATGGCCGTCAAATCATCGATTCCCTGATATTAGGAATCGATGTTGCTTGTCGGGTTGGAAATGCAATGTACCCAGACCACTATCACCGTGGCTGGCATATTACCGGCTCCACCGGAATGCTTGGATCCGCTGCAGCTTGTTCACGTCTAATGGGTCTTGATCTCCAAAAAACAATTATGGCGTTAGGTATTGCCGCCTCTCAACCGGTTGGTATGCGCGAGCAATTTGGCACTATGACTAAACCATTTCACCCGGGTGGTGCAGCACGCGCTGGGCAACTTTCCGCACTCTTGGCTAAGCATGGCTTTACTGCCAGCCCTAAAGCGCTCGAAGCCGGTCGTGGCTATATGCAAACAGTCTCAACAAAGTGTGATTGGTCAGAGATTGATCGTGCACTGGGTAAATCATTTGAAATTTCGCTCAATACTTATAAGCCATTTGCTTGCGGAATTGTGATTCATCCAGCGATTGATGCGTGCGCGCAATTGCGCGCACAAGGAGTAAAAGCAGAAGATGTAGAGCGCATTGAATTGCGCGTTCATCCTTTAGTGCTTGAATTAACCGGCAAGAAAACACCTAAAGATGGTCTTGAAGGCAAATTCAGCGTGTATCACGGATGTGCTGTTGGTCTGATTTTTGGCCAGGCAGGTGAAGGCGAATATGCGGACGATATCGTAAACCGCCCAGATGTAGTGGCCTTGCGGGCTAAAGTCAATGCCACCACTGATACTTCTATCAGCGAAGCCTCGGTTGATGTTAAGGCGATATTGAAAGACGGTAAAGAAGTTCATATCTTCGTGAAGAATGCCATTGGCTCTGTTGAGAATCCAATGAGCGATACCAACTTAGAGCAAAAATTTACTAGCCTTGCAGAACCTATCATCGGCTCAGAAAAAACCCGCCAACTCATTTCCGCTCTCTGGAAATTGGGGCAAGCTTCTGATCTCAAACAAATTCTCAGTCTTTGTACTCCCGATTAAATTCATTAGAAAGTATTCCAATCTATGGCTTCATTACCAAACATTGTCATTCTGGGTGATTATGAACGCACCCTTCGTCGCTTCTCCCATTGGGAAAAGCTGGATCAACAAGCCAATATCACCATTCATCATGAGCCTTTACGCGATGAAGCTCTTTATGAGGCCGTGAAGGACGCCGATGCAATTGCCATCGTCAGAGACCGCTCACCTTTTAATGAAGCAATGATTGCGCGCTTACCGAAGCTCAAGTTTTTCATGTTTACGGGTGAGCGCAATGGCACGCTTGAAGCCTCCGCACTCATTTCAAGAAATATTCCGATTGCCTGTTCACCTGGCGGACCCTCAAAAGAAACTACTGCAGAACTTACTTGGGCTTTAATTTTGGGCGCATCAAAGCGCCTGATTGAAGAAAACAAACTTATTTCTGCTGGAGGATGGCGCGATACTTTTTCCGTCCTGCCAATGCTTTCTGGTGAGAGATTAGGTGTAATGGGTCTTGGCGCTATTGGTAGTCGTGTTGCCCGTGTTGGCCTAGCCTTTGGCATGGAAGTGGTGACCTGGAGTCCGCGAATGACCCCTGAACGTGCTGCTGCCGAAAATGCTACATCCGTTAGTCTTGAAGAGTTACTGAAGACATCAAAAATCGTCACGATGCATTTAGTAGCAGGCCCTGGAACCAAAGGACTTATCAGCGCGGATCAATTAGCCTTGATGCGCCCTGACTCCCTTTTAGTGAACACCTCGCGTGCTGCCCTCATTAATATGACCGATCTACAAAAAGCACTCTCTGCTGGTAGACCTGGTCAAGCAGCTGTCGATGTATTTGATGTTGAACCTCTCCCAGAAAAAGATCCATTGCGCAACACACCCAATCTTTTAGTGACACCGCATCTTGGATTTATTGCGGAACCTATTTTTGATAGCTTTGCCAAAGGCATTACAGAAACCCTAGAAGCATGGTTAGATAACAAGCCAGCACCTCACCCATTTAAACCACAATAACCCCCAGACCCCCAGCAATTTTGAAAACACTCACCCCCAAGCAACTCTTCATTAGTTTTAGCAAGATTGGTATGTCTGGCTTTGGAGGCGTTCTTCCTTGGGCTAGACTTACCCTGGTTGAGCGTGACAAAATTTTAACTTCGGAAGAATTCAGCGCAATTTTAGGAATCTGTCAAATTGTTCCAGGTCCAAATATTATGAATCTGGCTGTTTGTATAGGCTCTAGATTTGGGGGTGCCAGGGGCGCACTCGCTGCAACCCTTGGCTTATCTTTGGGGCCCATTGCGATTGTTTTATGCCTGGCCCTTCTATATGAGCACTTCAGTTATCTTGAATCCGTTAAGGGACTTCTTCGCGGCATTTCCGCAGTTGGTGTTGGCTTAATAGCTTCAACTGGCTTTAAGATGCTGCGGGATGAGTTACGCTATCCAGCGATGTTTTTAGTGGTAGCTCTTACAATCATTGCCGCAGCAGTGTTTCATTTGGGTTTAGGCTATGTTGTCCTACTTGTTTCCCCAATAGCGATCTTCTTAGCAAGAAAAAAGGCTCAGGCTCTATGAGTATTTTGGTTAGCCTTTTCTTAAAACTCTCCGCCTTTTCGCTCGTTGCCTTTGGCGGTGTAAATGCCATCTTACCCGTCTTATTTAATCTAGCTGTCAATCAAGAGCATTGGATTGATGTCCAGACATTTTCCGATTACTTTGCAATCGCTCAGGCTGCACCTGGCCCGAACTTTATGACAGTTACCTTAATTGGTTGGCATATTTATGGGGTATTTGGTGCGCTTCTCGCTACATTTGCAATAGCGTGGCCATCGTCCATTCTGATTTACTTCTTACAGCGCTTCATCATGGGGATGAAAAATCCATTAAGCAAAAAAACCATTCAATATTCTGCAGCGGCTCTTGCGATTGGTCTAGTCCTATCCTCCGCATGGGAAATTTCCTTACACATCAATCAGAGTCTACCGGCCTACTTATTGACGATTGGCACAATTGCGATTACCTTCTTTACACGTTGGCACCCTCTTTATCTCATCGTCATTGGCGGAGCTTTAGGGGCCCTAGGATTTATCTAAAAAGTTTTCAGAGGATTGAGATGCAACTGATAAAAAACCTATCTATTTTTCTATTGAGTTGCGTGACTATTTTGGCCTCTGCCGCTTTGGCTCAAACCAACTACCCCAATAAGCCGATTAATTTCATCGTGCCTTATGGTGCCGGTGGTAGCGCAGACTCTCGTAGTCGTCAGATTGCTCAAAAAATGAGTGTCATTCTCAAGCAGCCTATTGTGATCGATAACAAACCTGGCGCTGGCGGCAATATTGGCACAGAGTTTGTTGCGCGAGCTGCACCAGATGGCTACACCATTGGCATGGGCAACTTTGCCCCCATGGCAGTCAATAAAACATTGTTTGGTAATTTACGTTATGACCCTGAAGCCGATTTAAGCCCTGTGATGTTGGTTGAAAAGGGCCCGCTCGTTCTAGTAGTCAATCCAAACTCTTCCTATAAAACAATTCAGGATATTGTGAATGCAGCAAAAGCAAAGCCAGGCGTTTTGACTTTTTCATCGGGAGGCATTGGTGGAAGTCATCAGCTATCTGCTGAGTTATTTGAGCTCAATGCGGGCATTAGTATGATTCACGTGCCATACAAAAGTGGTTCAGCTGCGCTAACGGACTTGATGGCAGGAAACGTTGACCTTATGTTCGACCAAATGTATTCAGCTGTACCCAGCATCAAAGCAGACAAACTACGCCCCATAGCCATTACCAGTAAAAAACGCTCACCATTGCTGCCGAACGTTCCTAGCTTTGCAGAGCTTGGCTATCCAAAAGTAGAGGTGCTGAATTGGCAAGGCTTGATCGTGCCAAAAGGCACGCCAAAAGCAATTATTGATCAGTTAAATGCAGCAGCCAATGAAGCTCTTAAAGATCCTCAGCTCAGGGAACTCATGCTCTCACAAGGCAATGAAATCGGAGGGGGAAGCCCCGCAGAATTTGCGGCTTTGATCAAAGCAGAAGCGGCTAAATGGAGCGCTGTAGTTAAAAGCGCCAACATCAAACCTGAATAACATTTACTTTAGGGCTTGATAAGTCAGAATACCCAAATAGGTTAATGCGAGAGAGCCAAATAAGTTGAGCAGTGCAGTGCCAAATGCCCAGGTCAATTCTCCACGCTGCATAAAACCAATCACCTCTGCAGAGAAACTGGAGAATGTGGTTAGACCGCCTAAGAAGCCCGTTACAACCAAGAGCTTCCACTCAGGTGAGAGATGCGGATTGTTACCAAAAAAGGCAACGGCTAGCCCCACTAAGTAGCCACCAACCATATTCGAAATAAAAGTTCCCAATGGCAAAGAGGAAGCAATACCCGCTGTTGAGAAATTAAAGCCAGCCCTTAATAAAGCGCCGAAACCAGCACCAAAGAAGATTGCAAAGATGGGTAGCCACATAATATTGATTTATTGAATTGAAAAACCGAGCATGCTGATAGAACTCATTTCGATACCATCAGTATAGATTTTGACATGCTCGCCCTCTTCTTGTAATGCTAGGGTATATAAAGCCGGCCAATAGTGCTCAGCAGTGGGGATAGATAAATGAGCTGGGTCGCCATACTTTTCCCAGTCAATCAGTGGCTCGTGATGGTTGGCATAAATCTGGGAAGTAAAGAAATCATTGAAGTCTTTAGCCCAGGGATAGGGTTCTGCGTCTTGCTGCCAATGAATAGTACGCAAGTTATGCACTACATTACCGCTGGCGAGGATCAAAATATTTTCATCGCGCAAAGGGCGTAATTGCTTGGCTAACTCATAATGCTGGCGTGCTGACATGGAGCCGTCTAGACTCAGTTGCACTACTGGAACATCTGCATCTGGGTACATGTACTTCAAAACAGACCATGCGCCATGATCAATACCCCACTCATTCTCTTCAAGAACGATAGGGACGTTTAATAATTCTTGGACACGATCGGCTAGTGCTGGACTGCCAGGCGCTGGATATTGAATCTCAAACAACTCCTGCGGAAAGCCGCCAAAGTCGTGGATCGTTTTGGGTTTTGACATGGCAGTAACCCACACCCCTCGGGTAACCCAATGCGCCGAAATAAGCAATATGGCATCTGGGCGCTTCAATGATTTACTCAGATCAGCCCATGCCGTCGTATAACGGTTGGGTTCGATGGCATACATAGGACTGCCATGGCCAGCGAAAACAGCAGGTTGGCGCTGGCTAGTCATTAATACGGATTAGCCGAATACGAAACCAGTATGAGCTGCTACCAATGCAAACAAAATCGCCAAACTTGTAGCGGCGGCCAACATGACAACCAAAGTAAGGATCTTTTTGTTAATTTCTTCTTTAGATTCGTTATGCCATTCGTTCATGCTAAATCCTCTGTAAATACATTAATTAGTGGGGTAATTATCCACTATCGCCCGCGACCGGCCTTACGCATCATGGCTTTTCCGCCCCCGAAGCCTGCTTGAGGCCTTCCCGCAGGTCCTGATGGGCCTTTTGGGACTGGTGGACGTGCGGGGGGCTTAGCCACTACTGGCTTAGCTGGGTTCTTTGGATCGGGTTTTTTATCGTCAGTCACTTTTTTGCTCCTATGGATATCATATTGCCATGATTACTGACTATTCTATCCAAGCTGTTGCAATTAATGCGATTCCTCTGATTTTCGCTATTACGATCCATGAGGCAGCCCATGGCTATGCAGCCCGTAAATTTGGTGATAACACCGCCTATATGCTCGGTAGAGTCACCCTGAACCCAGTCAAACATATTGACCCGGTGGGAACCATCCTGATTCCCCTAGCTCTTTTATTGACAGGATCACCATTTCTTGTGGGCTATGCAAAACCAGTGCCAGTGAATTTTGGCCGGCTTAGAAACCCCAGAATTGATTCGATTTGGGTCGCCCTAGCGGGCCCTGGATCTAACTTTATTCAAGCCTTCATTTGGGCGGTATTGCTCATTTGTTTGCTGGGTTTTGGCATTAATGAAAAGTTTTTCATCTCCATGTCGCAAGCGGGAATTACCTGGAACATCGGCTTGCTTGTTTTTAATCTCTTTCCGTTGCCACCGTTAGATGGAGGCCGCATTCTTTCCAGCCTTCTTCCAGCCCGCCAATCCATTGCCCTGGGCAAGCTAGAACCCTGGGGATTTTTTATCGTTCTGGCGCTAGTCTTCACGGGAATCATCGGCAGTCTATGGATGGAACCATTGATGGCTTTCTTCAAGTGGGTTATCTATCTTTTCACTATTCCACTTCAGATGATCTTCGGGGCCTAGCTTAAGCAAAAGACATTATTCTCAGGTATGCTAATCAAAGCCATTTTGCCCAGCCGGCCCATTTGATCATTTCATTAAAAGGAGTTTTTATGAAAGTACAAAAAATTATTCTTACGACCTCCGCTGCAGCGTTAGCTATTAGCGCAGGTATTGCTTTTGCTCAGTTTCAAAAACCTGAAGATGCAATTAAGTATCGTCAAAGTGTATTTACTGTAATGAGTAATTCCTTTGGAAAAATTGGCGCTGTTGTCAAAGGTGAAGTTCCTTACAATAAAGATGAGGTGGCAAAGAACGCAGCCATTGTGGCGATGATGTCCGGCTTGCCATGGCAGGCATTCGGACCAGGCACGGAGGGTGGCAAGGCCCAATCTGAGGTTTGGTCAGATGGCGCTAAATTCAAAGCAGCTTCTGAAAAAATGCAGTTGGCTGTAGTAGATCTAAACAAAGCGGCTCAGTCAGGCGATTTGGAAAGTATTAAGAAAGCCTTTGGCACTGCTGGTGCAGCCTGTAAAGGCTGTCATGATGATTTTAGAAAGAAATAATTATTGAGTAATGAAATAACCCACTACTACCGCAATCACGCTCAACAGAAATAGAGCTAATCCGCGCTGTAGACCTCCATCTTTGGAGGCGCGACCCAAGTCAGAAGGCAAGTAATTTGCTTCCTCGCTTGGGTCAATTTCTTTATCACCATCTAACATGGGTTTCACTAGATTCTTTCCTTTGTATTTTTTGTAATAAATAATTGCTGCAATATGAATTGCAATCAAGGTATAAATCACCACTTGATTGGCATCATGAATTCTTGATAGAAGTGATACGGTTGAATTCGATACATACTTTGCAAATGGTCCCTGAAAAGCAATCTCATCATCGACAAATAAACCCGTACTCACTTGAACGCTTAAGGCAAACAATAGAGCAAATACCGAAAGAGCGCCCAAGGGATTGTGTCCTAGATATTGAGGTCCCTGACCCTGAAGATAATTGAGTAATCCCTGGCGCGTTGGAAAGAATGACGCAAAACGAGCGTGCGTTGAGCCAATAAAGCCCCAGATGATCCGAAATACCAGTAAGGTCAAAATGCAATATCCAAAACGGGCATGCCACTGGATTGCGTTCCCGCCAAGATTGACACTAATCAAACTACCAGCGATACAGAACACCAATAGCCAGTGAAATAGACGGATCGGTAAATCCCAGACACGGATTAATTTCTTCATGCCATCAGAATAAAGCAAAGCAACGCCTTATTGAATTTCTGGTAAATCTTTTTGAATGATTTTTAAACCATCCCTCAATGCATCTTGATAACGTTTACGCTCAGCTTGAATCGTTTCTGCAGTCCAAGGAAAAAAACCTTCTCCCGTTTTCATGCCAAATTTTCCACTGGCTACGCGCTCGCTTAAGCACTTTGCAATAGTGGGCGAGTTATTTAAGGAGGGGTAAATCGTAGTTCCGCCAGCGGCATGAATCTCGAGTCCCGCATGATCTCTCTGCATTGCTGGGCCAGCTGCGATGTATCGAAAACCAAAACCAAAACGCACCGCCTTATCAATATCCTCTAGACTGCAAATCCCGGCGTCCACCATTGAAAAGGCTTCGCGCGATAAAGCATGTTGCAAACGGTTTGCCAAAAATCCCGGTAAATCTTTTTTGACTGTGACGGGAACCATGCCACAGGCTGTCATTAATCTTGAAAGGCTCTCACCAACCATCGGCGAAGTTTTTTCCCCATAGACGACCTCCACACAAGGAACTAAATGCGCGGGCATGAAGAAATGCAAACCAATCATGCGCGCAGCTGTTTTTAATCCATTTGCAATTTGGCTAATCGGAAAGCTAGTGCTATTACTAGCTAAGACAGCTTCTGGTTTTGCATACTTTTCCAATTTTGCAAATAATTCCTGTTTGATGTCGAGACGTTCTGGTACGCACTCAATCACCAAGTCGATATCAGTCCAATCAACCTCTTCTAATGAGCCAGCGACCGTTAATAGATGAATGCGATGCTCATAACCGAGCTCGGTCATCGTGTTAACAAAGTAATCAGGTAATAAAGCTCGGCGCTCAGTCGTTAACTCTACGACCTGGACGGCACAACCACCTCGAGCACAAACCGCTGCTACGTCAGCTCCCATCGTGCCGCCGCCGACAATAACTACTTTAGTTTCAGCTGGGGTAAACAACATAACAAATTCTCCTAAAGGGGCAGACTTTTCTTTAAAAATCCACATACAATGAGATCATTATTTCAATAAAAAACATAGTGAGACATGATCCCCGTCAATTCGGTGCTACAGGTCGGGCATTTCCCTGAAATTATGCAGGCGGAAATTGATCGACGCTTTACCCCCACTCGCCATCTTGATCCCCAAGCTCCAGCACCAGCTGGAAAGTTTGAGGCGATTTTGATTCGCTCCAATACCAAGCTGCCTGAAGCTCTGGTAAAGCAAATTCCGAGCATCCGCCTGGTAGCCACCTGTGGTGTAGGTTACGACAATCTGCCCCTGACTTACTTAAAACAACATGGCATTAAGGCCACTAATACTCCGGGGGTGTTAAATGATGCCGTCTGTGAATTAGCCATCGGGATGATGTTTGGGCTTCTTCGCTCTCTTCCTGAAGCGCAGGAATATGTCAAAAGTCTCGCATGGTCTCAGGCCCCATTTAAGCTCACCACCACTCTAGCAGGCAAACGTGTTGGTATTGCAGGAATGGGACGCATAGGACAAGACTTAGCAAAACGGCTTGAACCTTTCAAGGTTGCCATCGCTTACTCAGGGCCCAACCCAAAACCTCTGCCTTATACGCACTATGTCAGCGTCAAAGATTTGGCCAAGAACTGTGATGTTCTCTTTCTGGCATGTCCTGCTACCCCAGACACTGATAGGATGATTAATGCAGAGGTGCTTGAGGCTCTGGGGGCCACTGGATACCTGATTAATATTGCCCGCGGTAGCGTGATCGATGAAACTGCTCTTTTATATGCACTGCAGCATAAAAAGATTGCTGGCGCTGCCCTAGATGTATTCGACAATGAGCCTAATCCCAATACTGCTTTTTTATGTCTCGATAATGTTTTACTAACCCCACATATTGGAAGCGCTACCGCAGAAACACGGATAGCCATGACCAATTTAGCCGTAGATAATTTAGAAGCTTTCTTTACACACCAACCACTTCTCTCAGAAGTGCATCATTAAAACGGAGTCAGCATGACCATTTCCTTACATCCTTCCACTTTGCCAGCGGTGTTGTCGCCAGTAATAACCCCGTTCACAGCAGACGGCAGCCCAGATGAGCAAAAGCTGCTAAAGCAATGTAAATGGTTAGAGGCAAATGGAGTTGGTCAGGCGGTTTTTGGCACTAACTCAGAAGCAAACTCGATGTCAGCTCCACAAAAAATGCATGCCTTAACTGCCTTAATTGAAGGCGGCTTAAATCCGGAGCACATGATGCCGGGTACTGGTGCCACTTCTATTCACGCAACCGTGAATATGACGGCGCATGCAGTCAACCACAAATGTGCTGGCGTATTAATGCTTCCGCCCTTCTACTACAAAGATGTCACTGACGATGGTTTGTTCGCTTATTTCTCTGAGGTGATTCAAAAAGTAGGCAGTGCTGCTTTACAAATTTATATCTACAACATTCCACCGGTCACCAAAATCAACTTAAGCCTCTCCTTAGTGGAACGCTTAGCCAAAGAGTATCCAAAAACCATCGTGGGTATGAAAGATAGCTCAGGAGATTGGTCTTATACAGAATCCATCATTAAGATGCTGGCGCCGTCTGGCTTCCGCGTTTACGCAGGTAGCGAAGTGTTCTTAATGCGCGCTCTGCGTGCTGGTGGCGTTGGTTGTATCTCTGCTACCGCAAACGTCAATCCAAAAGCAATCGCTGACTTAGCTTCCCATTGGAGAGAATCGGATGCTGATGAGCGTCAAGCTAGCTTAGATCAGGTTCGTGGAATTTTTGCTCAGTATCAAATGATTGCCGGTATGAAAACAGCAGTCGCTCATTACACCAATGACCCTGAATGGTTAAGAGTGCGTCCACCACTGGTTCAACTGAGCGCTGACCAACAAGCCAAACTATTGAGCGAGTTAAAAGCAATCAATTTCAGCATGCCTGGTCTGTAATTCAAAATCTTAAAAGAGAAACTGGAGACAAAATGAAACTATTAAAAATCATTGCCTTATCACTCAGCTTCTTATGGGCTAGCGCACACGCGCAAAATATCTCGATTGCTACTGGTGGTACTGGTGGGGTTTACTACCCAATGGGTGGTGGTCTTGCGGCAGTTCTATCCAGCAAGGTGCCCGGGATGTCGGCAACTGCTGAAGTTACCGGTGGCTCCGTTGATAATTTAAAGCTAGTAGGTACTGGCAAGCCATATGTTGGTTTTTCCATGGCCGATGCAGCAAAAGATGCACAAACTGGTGCTGATAAGTTTAAAGATAAGCCTGTTGATGTTCGCACCTTACTGATACTCTACCCAAACCTCATGCATGTCGCTACAGTTGAATCTACAGGCATTAAGACTATGAGCGACCTCAAGGGTAAACGTATTAGCACTGGCGCCCCAGGTAGTGCAACCGAAGTGATGGCGTTTCGTCTGCTTGAAGCGGCCGGTATCGATCCTAATAAAGATGTTAAACGTGAGCGTTTGAGTGTTGCCGAGTCCGTTAATGCTGTAAAAGACCGCAAGATTGATGCTTTCTTTTGGGTAGGTGGTTTACCAACCGCGGCTGTGACTGATTTAGCCAATAGCCCGGGCATGAAAATCGTTATGGTTGATACCTCAGCCGAGGTTCCCTCCATGAACAAAAAGTATGGAAACTTATATTTCCCATCTGTCATTACCAAACAGACCTATAGCGGGATGGCTAAAGATAACAATGTTGCTGCCGTTGCAAACCTATTAGTTGTGAATGCCACCATGTCAAACGACGAGGCATACAAAATTGTAAAGGCAATTTTTGATAATCAACTTGAGCTTGTTCGTTCCCATGCTGAATACAGGAACGTAAAACTAGAAAATCAGAAAGCGAATGCAACACCAGTTGCGTATCACCCTGGCGCTTTGAAGTACTTTAAAGAAAAAGGTATTAAAGTCAATTAAGTGACATTGGGGTGAGTTAATCTCACCCCTTCTGCATTATGGCGGCACATAAATATAAATATAGGTTGAGAGATGAATCAAAACGTTATCGATAATGAAACCCAAGAAAAACTAGACGCCTTCATTAAGCAAGAGGAAGGTGACTCTAATGACTACAAAGGCGCTTTGGCAATATTCATTACCTTGGTTGCGGTTGGCATGTCCTTGTTTCATCTCTACGCTGCCTACTCAATTGTTCCAACGCATCAATTACGTGTCATTCACGTTGCCCTAGTCTTATTTTTAGTGTTCTTAAGCTTCCCAATTGCTGCCCGCTTTAAAAATAGACTCATGTTTTGGGATGTCCTATTTGCCATCGGCTCAGTTGCAATCGCCTATTACATTCTGAGTGGCGGTGATGATTTCATGGACAGAAATACCGCCCCTAACCCAACTGATGTACTGGTGGGGATTGGCTTAATTGCTCTTATCCTGGAAAGTGTGAGAAGAACGAATGGCATGGTTTTGGTGATCGTTACGGCACTTTTCTTGCTTTATGCTCTTTTTGGCAACTACCTACCTGCACCATGGACGCATAAAGGCTATGGACTTGATCGTTTGGTTGGGTATATGTATATGACGCTTGAGGGTATTTACGGTACTGCAGTCGATGTATCTGCCACCTTAATTATTCTATTCACAATCTTTGGCGCCTTCTTACAATTTACAGGCGCAGGTAAATTCTTTATCGATTTCTCTTTTGCGGCCATGGGCGGCAAATCCTCTGGGGTTGGCAGAACGATTGTGCTGTCCTCCTTCTTGATGGGTGGCCCATCCGGTTCAGGCGTTGCTACGACCGTTACCGTAGGCTCAGTTGCAGCACCAATGCTAGAGAAGGTTGGTTACGAAAAGAATGCTGCGGGCGGTCTATTGGCTGCCGGGGGATTGGGTGCCATTATTTCGCCACCGGTTCTAGGTGCAGCTGCATTCTTGATCGCAGACTTCCTTAAGATTTCGTATTTAGATGTATTGCTCATGGCAACCATTCCAACCATCTTGTTCTATCTTGGTTTATTTGTCATGGTCGAAATTGACGTTCGCAAGTATGGAATGAAGAGTATTCACTTTGATACCGTAGAGAGCGCATGGCAATTAACCAAAAAATATTGGTTCCACTTCTTCTCGCTCATTTCCATTGTAGTGTTCATGATGTTTGGTTTCTCTCCAGTCATGTCGGTATTTTGGGCAACAGTGGTCTCAGCATTCTCAAGCATGTTACGCAAAGACACAGCCATTATTCCTTGGGCTTGGTTTAAAGGTAAAGAACCGATCCTCTCTGGACTCTATCACTCTAATCTCACAAAAGCGCTTGCTACAGGCTCAACGGGTGTTTTAGCAATTGCAGCTACCTGTGCAGGTGCTGGCTTAATCGTTGGCACAGTCACCTTAACCGGCCTCGGTCTTAAATTTAGCTCCATCGTCATTCAGTATGCAGGTGGCTCTTTATTACTCACTGCTATTTTTACCGCTTTAATTGTGTGGATCATTGGCCTCGCAGTGCCTGTAACAGCGTCTTACATTATTTGCGCAGTGATTGCTGCCCCCGCATTAATTAACTTAGGAGTACCCGATTTTGCGGCCCATATGTTTATCTTCTACTATGCGGTGCTTTCAGAAGTCTCACCTCCGACTGCCCTCTCACCATTTGCAGCAGCAGCAATATGTAAAGGCAATCCATACAAAACGACACTACAAACTTGGAAGTACGTGGCCCCTGCAATTCTAGTGCCGTTCATGTTTGTATTAGATAAGTCTGGCGTGAGTTTGCTCTTGATGGGTTCCAGTAGTGCATTAGAGCAGGCGGATTGGATGCAGATTGCTTGGATTTCATTTACTGCAGTGATTGGAATCATCTGTTTAGCTGGTGGTTTACAGGGGTGGTTTATTGAGAAAACCAAAACCTTTGAGCGCATCATCATGGTCATCTCTGGGGTCGCATTAGCTTATCCTTCTACAGAAGCCGATTTGGTTGGTTTCATTGGCTTTGGTTTAGTCTTAATTACCCAAACAATGACTTACCTTAAGCTCAATCGCAAACCTACCTAGGTATCCGTAAAGGTAAAGGGCAAAATTAATGCTCTAGTAATAAGGCCCGCTAAAGCGGGCCTTATTTATTCAAACATAGTCACTCAAAGAGTTAGGCAATCTTTGACCAAGCAACTTTACCAGCGTACTTCTCCACTGCTGCCTCATCGAATTCAAATCCCAATCCTGGGGTTTGATGCAAGATTAAATCACCATTCTTAAAGGTGAGCTGCTTATTAATGAGTCTGCGGAAATTGAGGACCTGATCATCTAAAAAGAATTCTACGAAGCGCGCATTTGGGGTAGCAGCCACTAGTGGTGCGTGTAGATCATGCATCCAATGAGGGCAAACAGTCACGCCCTTCAAATCCGCATAAGCAGAAATCCTGCGCCACTCTGTAATGCCGCCGCATACTGCTGCATCCGATTGCAAAATAATGGCGCCCCCAGCATCGATCAATTCTCTAAAGCGCCAACGCCCCGCTTCCATCTCTCCAGTTGCAACATTGATCTTCGTTAAACGGGCTAAAGCGGCATGCAAATCGATCGCATCCGGAGAGAATGGCTCTTCAATCCAATAGGGGTTATAAGCCTCGAATCGACGAATGTATTCCATTGCAGTAGGCAAATCGCGCCAAGCATTGTTCGCATCCAGGGTCAACAGAATGTCATCGCCAATTGCCTTACGGGCAGCTTTTACGCGAGCCTCTTCTTCGGCAGGAGATAGGCGCCCCACCTTCATCTTGACTGCTTTAAATCCTTGTTTAACGTATGACTCCATTTCCTGACCGAGCATGGCAGGCGTTTTACCTTCCAGGTAATAGCCCCCGCTTGCATAAGCGGGTACTCGATCATCCACTACGGAACCGAGATACTGATGCAAAGGCAGGCCAACTGACCGAGCATTCAAGTCCCAAAGGGCTGTATCTAATATGGAAATGCCACGCATAACTGCACCAGAGCGGCCTTGCAAAATTGAATCGTTATACATCTCCATCCATAAGCCTTCGCTACGATGGCTATTCTGACCAATCAGTTTTGGGGCGAGCAATTGTTCTACAGCAAGCTTCGCAATATCACCACCAGCGCTGCCCACATAACAAAAACCAATGCCCTCATTGCCATCTTTAGCGCGAACTTTAACCAAGCAGTAGTGGCGCTCGGATACGGTTCGAGTAGAAAATGAAGTGACCTTATCTAAGGGAACCGCTACTGAGGCAACCTGAACGGATTCGATAATCGGCATCTGAACTCCTTATTTCAAAAAATTATTGTATCGATAAATTAAATGCCAGGTATTAGTCTGAATAGGGAATAATTCAGCTATCAATTGATCAATTGGCGGACTGGCTATGAGCAAAGTAGTTGTAATAGGAACGGGCACAATGGGGGCGGGGATTGCAGGGGGATTTCTGGCTTATGGGACGGACACCGTTATCCTTGGGCGCACCCAAGCTAAAGCTGAGGCCTGTTTCGATGCAATTAAAGCCTGTGCCAATTCTATTAATGCGGAATGGCCCCAATTAGGTGGCCAGTTATTAGCAGGCAGCATTTCTGAATGGAGTGACTGGACCGATACCGATTTAGTAATTGAAACGGTCTCAGAGCGCTTAGACCTCAAGAAAGCGATCTTTGCCGATTTGGATCAACGAGTCCCTCCTCATATTCCGATCGGCAGCAATAGCTCGGGATTTCCGATCAGCGATATCGCTAAAGATCTTGTCACTGCCAATCGCATGCTCAATACCCACTACTTCATGCCCGCCCATATTGTTCCCTTGGTAGAGATTGTCCTAGGTAAGAAAACAAATCTTGAGATAGCAAGTCAGGTATGTGCGTTTTATAGAATCCATGACAAAAAGCCGGTATTGGTAAAGAAAGATATCCCCGGGTTTTTAGCAAACCGCATTCAACATGCCTTAATGCGAGAAGCACTCTCTCTTGTACAAGAAGGAATTGCTACTCCAGAAGATATTGATACGGCAGTACGTTATAGCTTTGGCTTTCGCTACGCTGCTGTTGGGCCAATGACTCAGAAAGAAATCTCTGGATGGGAGGGAATGACCCTAGCTGCAGAGCTAATCTATCCTTCCTTATCTAATATCACCACTCCACCTACTTGCGTCACCGACTTAGTAAAAAGTGGCAAAACTGGCATTGCTAAAGGCGCTGGCTTTCGAAGCTGGAGCTTAGAAGAGGCGGCTGTAGTTAAAAAGAATTATGAAGAACGCTTAAAAGCAGCATTTGCGGTGCTTAAGGTCGCGCCAGATCAAGACTAGCTTTAATTTGCTGCGCTACAACATATTTATCGGCATTAGAAGCAACATTATTAGATAATTACGTGGTGAATAAAAAAGTAACTTGTCGTTCGCTCTTTTCAAGAGGGGCTCTCATTCTCATTGGATGCACTTGTCTTAGCCTGCTTTCAGGATTTGCTTCTATAGCCAATGCGCAGACTAACCAAGCGCGTAAAAAAGTGATTGTGCAAACTAGTAAGCCAGTGGGGTTTAAAGACACTGCAGCCAGTGGATCGTCTAAAACCAATAGCCTAAATCCTGCCCTCTTCCAACGTAAAGATCCCAGTGAGCTTGTGCTGGATAGTGCTGGAAACTTGGATTACCGAGTAATTCAAGGGTGCTTGCGTCGCAACTTTTATGAAGATAACTTGCCAAACAGCATTGGTATTAATAATCCAGCACTTTCTGAGTTCTTCAAAAACCAAACTAAGACATTTTTTGATCGCATGCGCGGGGAATGCATTCCTTACGCAGCCGCATTTGGAAGTCGTAATCGCTTTGACTCCCTCAGCATCATGAATGGCCCAATTCAAGATAGCAAAACCGAAGTTTGGACTTTTACCCCCTCCGCATTCGGTGGATTTTTGATTCAACAAGATTACCTCAAGAATGAATCTAAAAATCTCACAGAGATTCGCATTCCCTTGCGCGATGTTTTATATGACCAGCGCAAAGTAGGAGATAAGCTGCCAGTGGAATTGGTTTGGGAACTGAATTCCTTGATTAAGCAAATTTATCCAGAAGAAAATAACTCCTTAGAGAACTCCAATAGCGTCGTGCGACTTATCGTGGACTTTGGTGACCGCGAAAGATGGGCGCAAATTTGGGCTGCCGAAATTATTGATCCAATGAATAAAGAAGTATTTGCCAGTGCGTATTGGGTGGATCGTAATGACATTCCTGGAGGCTTTTTTACAGGCAGCGGTGAATCTCTAGAGCGTTCGTTTTGGACTAATCCCCTAAGCTATCGCCGTATCTCTCGGGGGGTAGGTAGTGTTCGCGTCTCTTCTAGCAAGCGTCCAAGTAATAAAGCTCCAACCGTCCAGGCGACACCAGCTAAGCAACGCTATCGCGCCCACATGGGGATTGATTATGCTGCCCCTATCGGTACACCGATATTTAGCGTGGCCAATGGCAAGGTGGCCCATATTGGTTATAGCGGTGCTTTTGGGAATTTAATTATTTTGGAACATCCAGGTAATTACCACACCTACTATGCTCACTTAAGTAACTACAACGTAGAATTGGAAGTGGGCAATGATGTGCGTCGCGGATTAGAAATTGGCTATGTAGGGTCCACCGGACGTTCTACCGGCCCTCATCTACACTTCGAACTAAGAAAGAATGGCATCTATATCGATCCTTATGCCACTAAGACTCAACTCGATTTATGGTCAATGCTCGATAGCGAAAGTGGTCAACTCACTAGAGAAATTTTATTACTAGGCAGCCCCATCAAACATAACTGATGCCCTTGCTAATACATCAGCTGTAGTAGAAATAAAAATGGGGTCCATGTGGACCCCAGTCTATTGGTCTAAAGGAGTATTAACCAAGCACTAATACTGGCAGCTTAGTATGCACAATCACTTCATGTGTTTCGCTACCCAACAAAAGGCCGCTAATGCCAGTGCGCTTATGGGAAGCCATGACGATCACATCCGCCTTAGATTTTTTTGCGCCGTCCAAGATACCTTCTGATAAATTGGTATTGGCTATATGCAAGGTCTTTGCCGTAACACCTGCCCCAAGAGCAGTCACTGCTTTTTTGAACACATCCTTAGCATAACTATCACAGACCTTTTGATGGTCCTTTTGAGTAATTCCATAACCCATCGTACTATCGGAGTACACCATCGGTGGCAAGGGATCAGATACATACACTAAGGTCACCGAAGCGCCATCAGCTTTTGCAAGTTCAGCCACCTTTTTCAAGGACTTTTTACTAATATCTGATCCATCTACTGGCACCAATAAATGCTTGAACATATTGTCTCCTTTTAAATTGAACTACAAATCTAGACTTTCCATCATAATGCTTATTATTAGCCTATAAAAGCTCAAAGGATAACCTAATTGCTTAAGTATCTTGGCATCTATCTTTCGTTTCTCATTGCGCTGATCGCAATCGATTTAGTTTGGCTCTTAGGCGTCGCCAAAAACCTGTATCGCAATGAAATGGGCGATCTTATGGCGAGCGAGCCTAAACTCATCGCTGGACTCGCCTTCTATCTACTCTATGCGTTGGGCGTGTGTATTTTTGTAATCATTCCAGCCCTCTCAAAGCAATCCCTTTTATATGCACTGCAATATGGCGCTCTTTTTGGCCTCTTTTGCTATATGACCTATGACCTAACCAATCTAGCCGTCATCCGAGATTTTCCCACTCGTCTTGCATTTGTAGATATTGCTTGGGGAAGTTTTGTAACTGCACTCACTGCCGGGTTTGCTTACTGGGTTGGAAATAGACTGTCCTAGAAATAGAAACAGTCCACCCCTAACTTCCCCATGTTTTTCCAACCTAAACTCCTCAAGACTTTTGCAGGCTATAACCAAACCCTATTTATAAAAGATCTTTTGGCGGGATTAACGGTTGGCATAGTGGCGTTACCACTGGCTATGGCATTCGCGATTGCTAGCGGACTCAAACCAGAGGCTGGCATCTTTACCGGGATTATTGCTGGCGGTCTCATCTCACTGCTGGGGGGAAGCCGTGTGCAGATAGGCGGACCTGCAGGGGCATTTATTGTGATCGTCTATGGCATTGTTGAGCGCTATGGGGTTTCTAACCTATTAGTAGCAACTGCGATGTCGGGAGTATTTTTAATACTCATGGGGGCTTTTCGACTTGGCACCCTAGTTCGCTTTATTCCGATCGCAGTCATTATTGGCTTTACCAATGGTATTGCCTTTTTGATTGGCTTATCGCAAATTAAAGATTTTTTTGGACTCCAAATAGAGAAAATGCCTGCACATTTTTTTCAAGCAGTACAAGCACTCTATCTAGCGGCTGATACCTTTAATCCTACTGCGCTTGCTGTCGCGTGTGGAAGTCTGTCGATCATTATTTTCTGGCGGCTCTTTCAAAAGCACCTGGGGTTTTTGCATCATATTCCGGGAACCGTGATTGCGATGATCTTTGCTACAGTTTTCACAAGCTTATTGGATTTACCCATAGATACTATCGGAAGTCGATTTGGCGGCATTCCTTCTTCCTTACCTAGTTTTGAGTGGATACCGGTAAGTTGGAGTACCGCGCAATATATGGTGACGCCTGCCCTTACCCTCGCCTTGTTAGGGGCAATTGAGTCCTTGCTTTGCGCCCGTATTGCTGATGGATTAATTCATGATCGCCATGATTCCAATCAAGAACTGATGGCTCAAGGTTTTGCAAATATCGTCACCCCCTTCTTTGGTGGGATGCCAGCAACTGGCACCATTGCACGCACAGTCACTAATGTAGAGAGTGGAGCGAGCACTCCTATTGCCGGAATAGTCCATGCGCTTACTTTATTAGCCATTGTATTATTTGCGGCGCCTCTCGCTAAAAATATTCCCTTGGCAAGTCTGGCGGCGATCTTGATGTATGTTGCTTGGAATATGGGTGAGTGGAAAAAGTTTATCGATATTAAACAATTCCGCTTACCGTATCGCATCACTATCTTGAGTGTTTTTCTACTGACTGTGATTTTGGATCTCACGGTTGCTGTACAGGTAGGTCTACTCTTGGCCTTTATTACTTTTATTTACCGCATCTCCAGCCTTTCTCGCTGCGAAATTGCAGAAGCAAATATTTACCCAGCACTAAACAATCTCCAGGGGCGAATTGATGCCTACCGAATTTATGGTGCCATATTTTTTGGTGCAGTCAAACTCTTAGAAAAAATTGAAGAGAACTTACCGTCTCAAACTTTGCTACTCGATCTGAAGAATGTGATTTATGTCGACAGCTCTGGTATGGACACCATTTCTGAGTTGGCTCATCTTTGTAAAGTTCGAAATATCAAATTAATTATTTGTGGCTTAGACCATCAGCCCTATGAAATGGCAGGGCGCAGTGGTTTCCTCGAAAAATTACCGCAAGACTGTCTCTACCCCGACCTGATCTCCGGAATAAAAGCGGCAACTGCCTCTTAACTCTTTAAGAAATACAGAATCCGCCTTTTAGCAATGCGTCGGGCAATACCCATGCGCGATACAAACCAAAGCCGCCGGCTGTAAAAAGCAATGCGGCAGCTAAATAACGCACCCAAACGTAATGTCCAAATTGAGTGAGTGCCGCAGAAAATCTAGAGATCAATAAAAGATTTGGCAAAGTACCTAGGCCAAAGGCCAACATCAGTGCTGCTCCGGTTACTACATCGCCAGATAAAAATGCGAGCGGCAACACGCTATAGACCAAACCACAAGGAACCAAACCCCAAAGCATGCCGCTAAACCAGCGGGAAGGTCCACGAGCCATGTGGCCCAAATACTTAGACCAATATCCTGCAATTTTGGTGCTTAACCATTTCCCCCCAAGTAACCCTTCGGATTTACCCAGCCTTAACAGTCGCCAGCCCATCAAAATGAGGATGAGGGAGGTAACAGCAAATAAGGGACGTTGGATGGGAACCAGGTTTTGTTGCCAAACTACGACCCCCACAAAGGCAGCAATTGCCCCTAATAGGACATAACTGGTAATACGGCCTAAATGCATCACTAATTGGTGGTAAAAAAGCTCTGTTTTGGGCCTTAAAGGGCGCTCCAGGGCATTTGAACGCTCTATGGCAGCAGCTATACCGCCGCACATCAGGGCACAGTGCCAGCCGCTAACTAAAGCCCCCAGAAATACCGCCAAGAGTAAGCCAGTAGTTAACATTGCCTGGATAAAAAATAGGTAAAAGCGCTGATATTCATCCTAATAGAATAAACTGCTCCCATACAACTATCTCAATATGAATTACAAACCTACCGACTCCCCTACCAGCAAATGCTCAGTCTGCGTACTGGGTCAGTTTTGCCTTCCAGTAGGCCTCAATAGCAGTGAAGTGTCACAAATAGATACCCTCGTAAAAGAGCGAGTCCACCTGCAAAAGGGAGAGAGTCTGTATCGCCATGGTGACCCTTTAACTTCAGTCTATAGCGTGCGCTTTGGCACACTCAAAACTGAATACTGTCTACAAGACGGTCGGCAACAAGTCATTGGATTTCATTTGCCGGGAGAAATATTAGGACTTGATGGAATTGGTGATGGCCACTATCAATCAGATGCCATTGCTCTGGAAGAAAGTGAAGTTTGTATTATTCGCTACGATGCCTTTGAAGATTTAGCGCGCCAGATTCCGGTTCTACAAAATCAGTTCCATAAGATCATGAGTCGGGAGCTGACACAAGATCAACGACACCTACTCTCTCTTGGCACTATGCGTGCCGAAGAAAGATTGGCAGCATTCCTATTGAGCCTATCGCAGCGCTTGGCTGCTCGCGGTTACCTCAATAATGAATTTGATTTGCGAATGAGCCGCGTAGAAATCGGCAGCTACTTAGGCATTCAGATTGAAACAGTGAGCCGCATGCTCTCACGCTTCGCAGAATCAGGCCTGATTCAGATTAAGCAACGTCATATTAAGTTGATTGATATGAATGGTCTGTACGAGCTAGCCAGCATCCCAAATCCTGACAGGCATGCCTGCGATATAGAAGCGCCAAACAAACAGCCTTAAATTAAACCGCGGTCGATCTCTTTACTATCGGGCGCTTCAATGCCAGGCAGGATGTAGGCGGTTAATGCGCTAGATACTGCACAGAAGGTCCAAATCACAAAGAAGCCAATGGTGTAAATACCCTCATCTGAAATTTCAGGATGGTACCCAAAGAACAACAGGTCTTGCGGATGAATCACCGTAAATAACAAGCCTACACCCATGCCAGCTACTAAAAATGATGGCCACAAAATCCAAATCAGGAGGCGGTATTTCATTTTGGTGCCTGCGCTTCTTTGATCTGCTCAACTTTGAGACCTTGCTTCGTTACACCATCTCGTAAAGGTTTGTCAGCATGTAGATTGATTGCTAAATAAATGGTAATGATGCAGCCAATCATCGCTACGGCTGGGCCACTGATCAATAACCATGGCCACATCTGCTTCCACCAAGGTTTGTTAATTTGCTGTTCTGTCATATGCATCCTCTCCACTGCTTACCATCTTAACGGGGAATAATAAAACTCGATTTTTCATTGCGAGTTCTCGTGATTGAACGGTCCCCATCGAGCTCTTGCGCCGTAACATCAAAATAAATTGGGTAATTTCCAGAATCATTTTGACCAATAGTAGTGCTCACTTTGACTGGTAGCAACTGGTTGCTAGCCGGAGCAACATCAATCATCGTGATTTCTTTGCCTTGTGAGTTTAGGATCTTCAGATCATCTAAGCCGGTAGCTTTTACCTGCACCTTCATGGAGTGCTCAGAGGCATTCATAATTTGAATACGATAGATATTTTCAATTCGCACCCCCTCAACCTCGCGCGCCATAGCGCCACGATCACGCATGATATCTACCCGCAATGGGTTCCGAGTAAGCAAAGAAACTAAGAACGCAGAAGCCAGCACGGTAATGAACGCTGTGTAAATCAAAACCCTGGGGCGCAGGATATGGCGAATGGCACTTTGATTGGACTCTTGATCTTCAATAGCACGTTCGGTTGTATAGCGAATCAATCCTTTTGGATAATCCACCTTTTCCATTACCTGATCGCAGGCATCAATACAGGCGCCACAACCAATGCACATGTATTGAAGACCGTCACGAATATCGATGCCCGTTGGACATACTTGCACACAAATACTGCAATCAACGCAATCACCCAAACCTAGTGAACTAGGTTCAGCCGATTTGCTACGGCTACCTCTTGGCTCGCCTCGTACTTTGTCATAGGTTACTAAGAAAGTATCTTTATCCACCATCACGCTTTGGAAGCGAGCATATGGGCACATATATTTACAAACCTGCTCACGCATAAATCCTGCGTTACCCCAAGTGGCAAAGCCATAGAAACACAGCCAGAAAGTCTGCCAAGGCCCTAAGGATAAATGGATTAAGGCTGAGCCTAAAGTAGTAATTGGGGTGAAGTAGCCAATAAAAGTAAAGCCGGTCCAGAAGGCTATTAGGAGCCAAAGGAAATGCTTAGTGATCTTGAGGCGCCATTTTCTGAATCCCCATGGCCACTCTTCACCATCCAAACGAATCCGCGCAAAGCGATCACCTTCGACCTTGCGTTCAATCCACATAAAGATTTCGGTATACACAGTTTGCGGGCAAGCGTATCCGCAAAAGAGACGACCAGCGACTGCAGTAAAGAGGAATAAGGCTAATGCAGAAAGAATTAATAAGAGCGTGAGATAAATCACATCTTGTGGCCACAACACTAAACCAAAGATATAAAACTTACGCTGAATTAAATCAAATAATACGGCCTGACGACCGTTCCAACTAACCCATGGCAAACCATAGAACAGCAGTTGTGTAGCAAATACGAGGACAAAGCGCCAGCGGGCAAAGAGGCCAGATACTGAACGCGGGTAAATCTTTCGCCGAACCTCGTATAGAGATTCCTCAATGACTTCTATCGGAACAGGTTTCCCACCCGGCGAATTACTCGGCACTGCTTACTTAGATGCTGCGGGCTGCTTATTATTCGACAAACCCCAAACATAGGCTGTCAACAGCTGAATTTTTTCAGGGCTTAACACTTTATCCTGAGCCGGCATCATAGCCATACGACCTTTGCTTACTGTTTCAACAATAGTCGCCTCTGAACCGCCATACAACCAAGTCTTATCGGTTAAGTTAGGTGCGCCCAAAGCGATATTGCCCTTACCATCTGCGCCATGACAGGCTACGCAATTGGCTTTAAATACTTCAGCACCGCGCGCTGCCTTCAGATCGTCAGCTGGCAAACCAGAAAGGGCACGAACGTAATTGGCAACATCCACAATTTGCTTACTATCTAATTGAGGGAACGGAGGCATCACACCGCCACGACCATTAGTAATAGAAGTTTTAATATTTTCTGGAGAACCACCATAGAGCCAGTCGCCATCAGTCAAATTCGGGAAGCCTTTAGCACCTCCTGCATCAGAACCATGGCACTGTGCGCAAGAATTCAAGAACAGGCGTTGACCCATTTCACGGGCTTTAGGATCGGCAGCAACTTGCACAATATCCATCTTCACATACTTAGCATAGACAGGTTTAAGCTCATCGTTTGCAGTAGTCATCGACTTCATGAGAGCACCATCAGTGCTGTAGCCCAAGATGCCTGGGAAAGATCCTAGGCCTGGATAAAGCACAAGGTATACCAATCCAAAGATACAAGAGATCAAGAACATCCACATCCACCAACGTGGCAATGGATTATTCAGCTCGCGTAAATTGTCATCCCAAACATGACCAGTATCTGTCACTTGACCATCTGGCCCAAGAATGACCTTTGCCTTACGGACAGAAGCTAAAAGCCAGATGCACCAAAAAATACCGACCAATGAAACGAGTGCGATGTAAATACTCCAACCGCTGCTAAAAAAGTCACTCATGATTTGTCCTTACTAAATTCATCTGGAAGATCAAATGGAAGTTCAGCTGATTCCTCATTAGCCTTCTTCCTGTTAGGAGACCAAGCCCACCATACAATTCCAACAAAAAAGATAAGTCCAATGACTGTTGAAAATGCAGAGAGATAAGGTGTGATCAGTTCCATTTGATTTTTATCGTGTTAATTAATTACTTCGCCACAACTTCATCAACGGTGATATACCGACGTGAAATACCTAAGCCTTGGAGATAAGCGACTAATGCATCCATTTCAGTCTTCCCATCCAATTCTTTGGGAGCATTGGCAATATCTTCATCGGTATAAGGTACGCCCAAACGACGCATAGCCACCATATGGGACTGAATTGAAGATGCATCTGCGGCATTTTTCTGCAACCAAGGGTAGCCAGGCATATTGGATTCAGGAACTACATCACGTGGATTGTTCAAGTGAATCTGATGCCAAGCGTCAGAATAGCGACCACCCACCCGAGCTAGATCTGGACCAGTACGTTTGCTACCCCATAAAAATGGATGATCAAAAACAGACTCGCCAGCCAAAGAATAGGGACCATAACGCTCTACTTCTGAGCGTAGGGTACGAATTTGTTGGGAGTGGCAACCGACACAACCTTCTCGCTGATAGACGTCACGTCCAGCTAAACGCAAGGCGGTGTAAGGCACAACCCCAGGACTAGGCTCCGTTGTGGTGTGTTGGAAAAACAAGGGAACAATTTGAACCAAACCAGCAATGGACACCACGACGATCGTGGCAATAATTAACCAGCCAACGTTCTTCTCAAGTGTTCCATGGGAAAAGAATTTATTTTCACTAGACATTTTCTTCTCCTTAGTGAGCCGCTATAGACGCTTGTGGAATCGCAGCGTCAATGAATTTTTTACCAATGACTGTCTTGTATACGTTGTAAGCCATCAACAACATACCGCCTAAGTAGCACAGTCCGCCCAACAAACGAATTACATAGAAGGGATAGGTAGCTTTAACTGACTCAACAAAGCTGTAAGTTAAAGTTCCGTCTGGCTCGAATGCTCTCCACATCAAACCTTGCATTACACCTGCAATCCACATCGCAGCGATATAAATCACCACACCGATGGTTGCAATCCAGAAATGGACTTCGATTAACTTCGTGCTGTACATATCTCGTTGACCAACTAAACGAGGGATCAGGTAGTAGAGAGAGCCAATCGTAATCATGGCAACCCAACCCAATGCGCCAGAGTGTACGTGACCAATAGTCCAGTCTGTGTAGTGAGACAAGCTGTTCACAGTCTTAATGGACATCATAGAACCTTCGAAGGTGGACATACCGTAGAAGGACAATGCAACGACCAAGAATTTCAAGATAGGATCACGACGCAATTTATACCAAGCGCCAGATAAAGTCATGATGCCGTTGATCATGCCACCCCATGAAGGAGCCAACAGAATCAATGAAAACACCATACCTAAAGACTGGGTCCAGTCTGGCAATGAAGTGTGTTGCAAGTGATGAGGGCCTGCCCACATATAGGTAAAGTTCAATGCCCAGAAATGGACGATAGATAAGCGATAGGAGTAGATTGGACGCTCTGCTTGCTTAGGAATGAAGTAGTACATCATGCCTAGGAAGCTGGTAGTCAGGAAGAAGCCTACTGCGTTATGACCATACCACCACTGAACCATCGCATCTTGTACGCCAGCATAAGCAGAATAAGATTTCCACAAACTTGCAGGCATCTCTAAGTTATTAAAGATATGGAGAATGGCAATCGTTAGAATGTATGCACCGAAGAACCAATTAGAAACATAAATATGTTTCGTTTTGCGCTTCATGATGGTGCCAAAGAAAACGACAGCATATGCAACCCATACAACGGTAATTAGAAGATCAATTGGCCACTCTAACTCTGCGTACTCTTTTGAAGTGGTAATACCTAATGGCAAAGTTACCGCTGCCAATACGATTACTGCTTGCCAACCCCAAAAGGTGAATGCCGCTAATTTGTCGCAAAAAAGTCGTGCCTGACAGGTGCGTTGCACGATGTAATAGGACGTTGCAAACAGCGCTGACCCACCAAATGCAAAAATCACTGCATTGGTATGCAAGGGACGTAAGCGGCCGTAGCTAAGCCAAGGAATGTTAAAAGTGATTTCAGGCCAGATGAGCTGGGCTGCGAGAATAACCCCCACGAGCATGCCAACAATTCCCCAAAGTACGGTGACGATGGCAAATTGACTGACAACCTTGTAATTGAAGGTATCTTGATTACTCCCCACGGTAAGTCCCATGGTTTCTCCTTTTTTGTGACCTAACAGCGACATAATCCAAATAGACTGGATTCATTATCAAAGTAAGGCTTTAAAGGGGGTTTGATCTATATCAAAAAGGGTGGGTCAAAATTTCAAACAAGCCTACAGGACACATCATCGCTCAATAAAACTCAATCAATATATAGTTATTTTTGAGAGGGATCACTAACTTTATGGGATGTAGGAGCATCGTCATCCATTAAGATTGCCTGGCCCGGCCCCTCTAAGTCATCAAACTGGCCACTTTTGATGGACCAGCTAAAAATCCAAACTAAGAGACCCACCAAAACCAGGGAAATAGGGATGAGAAGAAATAAGCTTTCCATCGCTATAGTCTAAGCTTTTCGCAAACGCCATGCGTTTAGAGTCACCGCAAGTGAAGATAAAGACATACCAATACCAGCCACCCATGGATTTACTAAACCCATCATGGCAGCCGGAATCGCTAGTAGGTTATAGACCAAGGCCCACAATAAATTTTCTTTAATGATGATTTGAGTCTTATCTGCCAGCGCTAATGTTCTGGCTAAAGGCTCCAATGACACTGCAGTCAGAATGGCATCAGCACCTGCAGCAGCTAGTGGCGCACCAGCGCCAACTGCAATCGAAATATCTGCACGCGCTAACAGGGGCGCATCGTTGACGCCATCACCAATGGCCCAGACAAAACGACCTTGTTTTTGTAGGGCTTCGATATATTCATATTTATCTTCAGGAGTGCAGCCTCCTTGGTAACTTTCAATGCCGACATGTTTTGCCCACCAAGCCACTGTCGCGGGATCATCACCCGAAACTAAATGTACGGTGATGTTTCTTGTTTTCGCAGTATTTAATAATTTTTCCAAACCTGGTCTTGGTGTGTCTAAGAAAATAAAACTCGCAATCAATCCTTGATCATCCGCTAAATGAACTTGACCATATTGACCCACTTGCGAATCTTGCTGAACTCCAATCCAAGCCGCACTGCCCAAGCGATATAGCCCTGAACACAAGCCTTTCCCCAATTGATTGATGACTGGTTCAAGTAATTCGGGAATGACTAAATTCTCCGACTGAGATGCGCGCAATAAAGAGAGTGCTAGCGGATGTTTCTGGCCAGACTCTAATGCTACTGCAAGAGCCAATGCATCTTCACGGCGATAACCTGATCGCAAATGAATGATTTCTTGTAACTCTGGTTGACCCATGGTTAAGGTGCCCGTTTTATCCAATACCAGATCCGTAGCCTTTGCTAAACCCTCCATCACATGGCCACGCACAATTAGCAAACCTAATTTGGTTACTGCACCTTGTGCGGCTGCCATAGCCGTTGGCACTGCAAGCGATAAGGCGCAAGGGCAACTCGCTACCAATACAGAGACTAAGACTGTCCAAGCTCGACTAGGATCAAAGTACCACCAAATTGCTGAAGAAAGAAATGCGCTCAGTAATAAGAACGCAACAAAATATGCCGCCCACTTTTCTGCCAGACTCACCATCACTGGTTTCGCAAGTAGCGCTTGGTCTAACAAGGAGGCAATTCCGGCAATTCGGGTTGACTGCCCCACTGCTTCAATTCTCATCAGTAGTGGATTGAGAATGTTATGCGTGCCTGCATAAACGCGATCACCTATTTTTTTCTCAACCGGTTTTGATTCGCCCGTTAGCAAAGATTCGTCTAAGGCACTCGCATTTTCAATCAAGACACCATCAGCAGGAACTACTTCACCAGGGGAGACACGAAGTACTTCCCCTGGCTTGCAATTGACGACTGGTACTACTTCAATCTCTTGCGAAGCTGGATAATTCAGAGCACGTTCACAGGTAGCAGGCAATTGCTTTGCGAGCGCCTCTGCCCCACCCTGTGCATCTTGCCTTGCTAACAATTCCACATATCGTGCCGCCAAGATGAATGCGACGAACATCGTGATGGAATCAAAGTAGCCTTGGCCTGCTCCAGTGATTAAATTAATTGTTCCGGCAATAAAAGCTAATGCGAGAGCGAGAGCAATGGGAACATCCATCCCCAACATATGGGTTTGCTTGAAGGAAGCTACGCTACGCCAAGCAGCTTGGAATATAGGCCCTGCTGAATACACCATCACAGGGACTGTGAGCATCCAGCTTGTCCAACCTAACAACAGATCAAACTCTGGCGTAATATCTGCGCCTGTATAAGAAGGCCAAGCATACATCATGACCTGCATCATGCCGAGCAAAGCTACTCCCAATCTGGTGAGTAACTGCCGCCTTTCTTTCTTGGCCCTATCTAGCGATAAGGAAGGCTCAAAGGGCCAAGCCTCATAACCAATACGCTCAATCTCAAAAAGCAATCTTGCCAAACTAGTGTGATCTGGAGAAAAACACACAATGACTTTTTGAGTTACGTAATTGATTTGCACATCCTTTACGCCAGCAAGGCGGCGCAAATGTTGTTCGCATAACCACACACAGGCAGCACACCGAATTTTTTCTAAACGTAAAGTGGTTTCTAAATCGCCAGAGTCACCACGAGGCCGAGTAAAGCGGCCTTGCAATGAAAGATCGTCATAAGGCTTTAACTTTTCTGGAATTTCATTCAGGGCTAAATAGGCTGCAGGTTTCTCACCAGATTGCACGCGACGCGTATAAAAAACTTCTAAACCTTCACCATGAATCGTTTGCGCAATGGCCATACAACCAGGGCAGCAAAATGAGCGACTGACACCATTTAGTTCGGCCTCAATGAGTTCACCTGAAACGATCTCACTGGAGCAATGGTAACAAGTCAAGGTCATTTTCTTGTTCATTACATCATTCATACTCTGGCTTTACTAATCCAACCATTACGCCGTTCATACACCACAAATAAAACGCCCCACATCACTACGGCAGCATACGCCCATACCCAAGCAGCCTGAGAGGAACGTGAACCAGAAATATCTAATACAAAACCAAAGATGGCCGGGCCGAGTAAGCCACCACCAAAGCCCATTAAAGAATGTAAGCCCATTGCTGCACCCTTAATATTTTCTTGGGCACTAATCACCAAGCCTGCAGTTAAGGTTGCAGAATCGGCCATGATAAAAACTGTATGCCCAATAGCTAGAGCAATAATCAACCACCATGAGTGGCCTGTAGAGCTAGCAAGCGCGATACCCATCACTGCACTGGTCAGCATGACGATGCATACCCACTTTTGGCGCCCTACTCTCAATGCAATTTCATTCCCCAGAATTGATGACGGCACACCAAAGAAATTAATCACTCCCGCCAAGGTGGTTGCCGCTAAAACAAAAGATTCCCCAGAAGAAACCGCACAAAATGCGAAGAAGGCCACGATCCAACTTCTGGACGCAAATAACTCTAGGGAATGCGCGGTATATCCAAAGATAAATCCAGAGGCTTTTTTATCTTGCAATACCAATTTCCATTTACCCACTGGAAATATATCGTGCAAGCGAATGCGGATGGGACCCCTCCACTTCTCATGTTGCAACGGCGGAATCAACAATAAAATAATGAGAAAGGCAGTAAAGGGACCCAAAGCAATCAGACCAAATACGTAACGCCACCCCAAGGCATTTAAGATCCAGCCAGAGCATAGATAAGAGAAGCCTGTACCAATTCCGAAGAAGGCGGTGTAAAAAGCAATGTGTCTAGTAAGTTCACCGGACTGAATGCGATCCGATAATATTTTGAGGCCAGGCATATAGGTACCTGCTAGCCCTGCTCCATTGATCGCCATAAAAAACAAGGCAGTCCAAAAGTTATCAGCAAACAGCGCCATTCCCAAAAGGCCGAATGTAGCTGACAGGCCACCAATCAAATACACCTTGCGGGCATCTACTCGATCAGTCAAAGCGGTCGCTAAAGGGACGGCCAACATATAGCCAAAGAAAAAAGCGCTAGCAATCAAACCTGACTGTAGATTGCTTAAATGCCATTCTTCCTGCAGGACCGTCAGAACGACAGCGTAGCAAGCAAAGCCCAATAAAGCACAGGTTTGTGCCATGAGCATAAGAGGGGTATAACCAACCGAACGAAAGCGCATAAAGTGTCAGTAAAAACGTGAACCCATTCTACTCGCCAAAAGACGCCAGCACCCGCTACACTTAGGAAAAGAAGATGGAGACAATATGAAACTGAATCAATTCCCAAAACGCTTAATTCAAATCTGCGTAGGCCTTGCATTTGGCCTCGGCGGCACTATAGCCATGGCAGATTCCTACCCGACCAAACCGATTAAAGCGATCGTGCCATTTGCGCCAGGAAGCGCAACTGATCAAATTGGCCGAGCTTTTGCTGCCAAGATGGCAGAATCATTAGGGCAACCAGTGGTGATTGAAAATCGACCTGGAGCCAATGGAATGATCGGCGCCGATTTAGTTGCTAAATCACCGGCAGATGGCTATACCTTACTATTTGGAACCAATAGTACAAATGCTGCCTTAAAAAGCCTGGTAAAGAATCTCCCTTATAACCAGGACACCGCATTTACACCCATTGGCTACTTTGGTTCAGTACCCCTGATTGTGGCTATCAACAATGATGTCCCAGCAAAATCACTTAATGGCTTTGTTGCCCTTGCAAAAGCAGATCCTGGAAAAATGACTTTTGCTTACGCAAGCACATCACAACGTGTTTCCTCAGAAATGCTCTCCAATGTTGCCGGCATAAAAATGACTGGGGTTTCTTATAAGAGCGGTCCTAATGCGATGACTGATCTTATTGGCGGTCAAGTCAATATGTTTACCGCTGACTTTGCGGTAACTTTGCCGCAAGTACAGGCCGGGAAAATTCGCGGACTAGCAGTAACTTCATTAAAACGCTCCCCCGCTATTCCTGAGCTACCAACTGTCAATGAAGCGCTGGGCATCAAAGGCTATGAACTCATTGCATTCTTTGCCGCCTTTGGTCCAGCCGGAATGCCAAAGGATGCAGTCATCAAATTAAATAAGGCTATTAACGATGCTGCTAATTCAAAAGATTTAGTTGAGCGATTTTCTGCGATGGGCTTTGAAACACAACCTGGTTCACCCGAAGCCCTGGGTCAGAAAATCAAATTAGAGACTGTCAAGTGGGCTAAAGCAATTAAAGAGGCTGGAATGGAGCCAGAATAACTGGCCCTAAAAACCCTACTAAATATCAGCATTGATTTCCATTGCCAAGAGCCAATAAGAAAGGCTCTTGCCATGGGAATCGAGATTCAAGGAGAGATTGACTCCGCCATCCAGCACATCATCAATCACAAAATTGAACGCCATTAAGTTGGGTAATTCATAACGTTTCACTGCGCTAGGATTTCGAAATCCAAAATGGGTTTTGACTTTTTCCTCCGTTAATTCTTTTTGCAACACAGAAAAATCTTCTGGGCGATAGGCAATCACACTGATATTGGATCGATTGCCTTTATCACCCGTTCTAGCATGGGCTAGTTTATACAAGGGAATCGTTTTACTCATCGAATTTACCTAGCTATTGAATAGCTCATATGAAGCATGAACCAGTTCTCTCGGAATAAAACAAACCAGAGTATTTAAACGTGGCTTCAGGCTAGTACGCACTCCACCACCCCCAGCAGGCCCACAGGTATAAAGCGCTGTGACCTCCCTGCATACCCTCTGCGCCTGATTTCGTTCATGGTGGGCAGTAGCCACCCGCATCCGAATATCTTCAAATCCCTCTGTGGGCTTTAATCGCGGGCCTTTTCCACTATCACTAGCAAAAACACTTGATGACCCAATAAAATCTATTCGCAAATTCAAATCAATTAAACGCTCTCGAATAATTTGTGCCGCTAATTGAGCACGCGCATAGGCATTAAAGCCTGCATAAGAAATTTCAGCCTCAGCCAACCAGCCGCCATCAATACAGACATTTGCTTTTAAGGTGTCAGGGCGTGGATGCCCCTTGATCCCAACAACCGCAACTCTATTACTACCCAGATCATTTATTTGAGCTTGCGTAATATCGGCAGCAACATCTGGAGTTAAATAATTTGCGGGATCATGCAGCTCATACAAGAGTTGCTCGGTTACCGTCATGCGATTCACGAGGCCGCCAGAACCGGATGGCTTAGTGACACAGATATTTCCTTGCGTATCAAACTCAACAATCGGAAAACCAAGATTAGCTAAACCAGGAACATCCTTCTGGCCAGGATCAGCAAAATATCCACCTGTGACTTGAGAGCCACACTCCAGAAGGTGCCCAGCCATAGTGGCAGCACCCAAGAAGTCCCAATCAGTCCAGCTTTTTTTAAAGTAAGCCATCAAAGGACCAACTGTTAAAGCAGGGTCAGCTACTCGACCCGTAACTACCACTTGAGCTCCAGCCAATAGTGCATCTGAAATTTCTTGTGCGCCCAAATAGACATTTGCACTGACCAATTTACTTTGCGCTAAGATTTTCTGATCATCAGAGGAAAGAAAATTTTCTAATTTAGGCCGCAACTCCAGCGCTGAAACATCATCACCCTTCACAATGGCAATCCGAATTTTTGGCAAACCTTTTTGTTTTGCCATCGTATCAATCAGCTTTGCAGCTCCCTCTGGATTAGCTGCGCCAAAATTACCAATAATAGGTATACCGCCTTTGATGCAATCTTCTAAAACCGGCTCCAGCATTTCCGATAACAAAGGCTCATAGCCCAACTCAGAATTCTGATATCGCTCTAACTGCGCAAGCGCCAAAGTCCTTTCCGCAAGACTTTCAAAAATAAGGCAACTTGGTCCACCCTGCTTTAAAAGCTCATCCACCAGAGGCTTGGCAACATCTGTTCGGTCACCCGAAAACCCAGCAGCACAAGCAACACGGTAGATGTCAGTCACTTTTTTTGCAGGTTATTGTTGTTGACTATGTTGTGGAGAATCTTGGAAGCCGTTAGACCGATAGGTAAGGACTAAAGTATCTCGGTAACCATAGTTACCAAGCGGCTGAATGGGCGTAGATTCATGAATCATCCGTTCATCATTCATGAGCAATAAGGACCATGGCTGCGCCAAAGTAAAACGCAAGCCAGCGGAACCGGCGGCATTAAAAATTCTAGTCTCTCCGCCTTTAATACCCGTACGATTCAATAAAAAAACTGCCACAAAATCTACCCCATCACGATGCGCGCCCTCAGGGGTAGGACGACCTATGCCATCCGTGGTATCAATTCGAAACTGATGCGCTTCTACAAACCAAGTAGTGACTGGCTTCAAACTATTTAATAGATGTGCAATACCCATTAATACAGCTTGCCATGCAGGGTCATTCAATAACTTCGTTTGAACGGGTTCAAACCAGCGCTCGATACCACCATGCAAGGCGTTGTAATCAACTGATTGCCAATGCGCACGATGCGGTACTAATTGGAGTTGCTCACCCTTGATCTCATAACTCGCATGACGGCGAAAACGATATCGACCCCCATCTTTTAGATAGGGATCACGAGGCAAATCCTCCCAAAACGGGCTCAAGCCTTGCAAGTCGCCAAGAGGAAGTCCGCTAATCTCAGCAACCGATTCTGCAGAAGCGACCACATAGCCATCAGTACGCAATGCCCCGACGAGCTCCTTGGCTAAGGTAACTGGAGGTGCTAATAAGGTATTAGGCATAGTGATATTTTAGGGCAATACGCTAGCAAGCATTAATCCAGTTGAGCGCCCGAAGCCTTCACAATTCTGACCCATTTTGCTAATTCCTCCTTGAGGAGAGTGCCTAACTTAGCGGGTGGTACGGGACTAAGGTCTAAACCCTGCGCAGTCAACTTTTCTCGCACATCTGCTCGGGTCATGGTTTTATCCATTGCTGCCTGGTTCTTCTTAATGACGTCTGCGCTAACCCCCATAGGAGCGAATATCGCTACCCAAACCTCTCCCACACAGTCTGGATATGTTTCAGCAATGGTTGGAATTTCTGGTGCTGCACTTGAACGCTTAGCAGAGCTAATCGCAATGGCTTGTAACTTACCAGCCTTAATGTAATTTAAGGCTGAAGGAAGGCTAGCAAAAGCCAGTGGCACTTGCCCACCCAATACATCATTAATTGCAGGAGCTACGCCCTTATAAGGAATGTGTTGCATCTCAATTCCAGCGCTGGTGTTTAGCATTGCGCCGAGCAAGTGACTGATGGTGCCATTGCCGGCGGAAGCATATGACAACTCGCCGGGTTTTTTCTTAGCCGCTGCAACAACATCAGCGAGAGTTTTGTAGGGCGACCCCGGTGGCGAAACTAAAACATAAGGTGTTGCGCCAATGTAATACAAGGGCACAAAATCATTGATTGGATCAAATCCTGGATTTTTATACAAGGCGGGATTAATAGCCTGTGCACTATTAATGGTTAATAACAAGGTATAACCGTCCTTCGGTGCACGCGCTACACTTTGTGTACCAATATTTCCACCTGCGCCAGGCCGATTCTCAACAATAATGGAAGCGCCGATGGACTCACCAAAAGCAGGTGCAATTAAACGGGCAACGATATCGTTTGTTCCACCGGCAGCTTGTGGCACAACTAAAGCAATTGGCTTGTTGGGATAGGGTTGTGCAGCTAATGGAAAAGCAGCCAAGCTGCAAATGAACCCGAGGATATATTTAGTTCTTCTCATATTGATCTCCATTCCTGCATTAATCCAACCAATTTCTATACTGATAATGGTCTCTTTTGTTTATTGCATTATGCCCTCAGGCTAGCAATCAGCGAAGATTCAAATCCCGCCGCATAAACCAAGATAAGATAAAGCCTTTCTGACCTAAAAAATGACTATGAACACAGCAGACACTAAAGTAGCCTTGGTAACAGGCGCCGGCACAGGCATCGGCAAAGCGGCTGCAAAAGCGCTGCTCAAAGGTGGCTACAACGTCGTTTTAACCGGTAGAAATCTTGATCGGCTCAAACTGGCGATTTCTGATATTGGCGGTACTGATAACAACTGTCTTGCTGTTGCCTGCGATGTGGGCAAACCAGAGGAAGTAAAAAAACTTTTTGCTGCTTTGACTGCCAAATTTGCTCGTATTGATTTGCTCTTCAATAATGCCGGTATGGGCGCCCCCGCTATTCCGATGGAAGAGCTTTCGTATGAGCAGTGGATGAATGTGGTAAATGCCAATTTATGTGGTGCGTTCTTATGTTCGCAAGCAGCGATTCGCATGATGAAGGCGCAATCTCCTCAAGGCGGAAGAATTATTAATAACGGCTCGATCTCTGCGCATGCGCCTCGACCGATGTCTGCACCGTACACAGCTACTAAACATGCCATTAGTGGCTTAACCAAATCCATTGCGTTGGATGGTCGTCCATTCAATATTGCTTGTGGTCAAATTGATATTGGTAACGCTGCAACTGAAATGACTGAGCGTATGGCTGCTGGCATCCTGCAGGCCGATCTATCGGTTAAGGTAGAGCCTCGCATGGACGTAGACCATGTTGGCGAAGCCGTTCTGCATATGGCGCAACTACCTCTAGAAAGTAACATTCTTTCTATGACCATCATGGCAACCAATATGCCTTTTGTTGGAAGAGGCTAATCTACGTTCTTAAGAACCGGTTTTAATACACTGTAAGAATATTGCGCGCCAATTGAATGTCGTAATCCAAGATATGCTTTTCAAACCAGTACCCAATATAGCGAATAAGACTATATAAATCACTATTTTTGGATGACATCTGATTTAGCGATCTCATCACCATATCCAACATATTGTCATGCGCTGCCTCGTGATAAGAAAAATTAAGGCCCGCTTTTTCAGCCAGATGGGCCTCAGTCTCAAAATGACTTTCTAGCATCTGATGCAAAGTATCCCGTTTTAACTGGGGCATGGGAGTACTGTCAAAACAATATTCTTTAAAGCTCTCTAGAAATTCAAATAGCTCATTATGTTCTGTATCAATTTCATGAACATGGGTATGCAAACTTAGAGGCAACATAGAGTATTGATGATTAGACATGAGATGGCACTCCCAATTCAGAATTAAGGTGTTTAACCACAACTTCCCAGATGACCGCACTGAGTACAGTAGTCACAACCGTCCCTCCGGATCATGGCATGGGCTCCGCATTCGCTACATTTCTTGCCAACCATTACTGGTGGAGTAGATATTCCAGGCACCACTATTTCTGACAAATCATTCGTTGATTGACCATTACGTCGTTCGATAATATTTTGGATGGCGTACGCAATCGCTGCTACTTCAGACTCATGCCATAAAGGCATACGTGTTCCGTCAATCTTCTCAAAAGTGCCTAGACGAACAGCGCCCCTATCCCAGGCTACCTTTCGCATATCGCTTAAGGCACGCTCTAAAAATCCTCCGCGCGCCGCTAATGAAAGTAAACGCATACTAGAAGTAATCCATTGCTGTGATTCGCCATTTTGACCAACTGGCATGAAGAACTCAATCGCTCGCTCGATTGAACCCCCTTCGCTTGATTTTTTTGGAATCGAAATAAATGAAACAACCAGATAAAGTGTTTTATGCCCTTCTTGGGTCCAATATTCAATTTTTTCGGCTACTGCTGGGAGTATTCCTTTAGGACGACTCTCTACTACGACCCGCATTGGATCAATACCATCTTCAGCTTGGATAGACAAGCTGGGCTTCTCTGCAGGAACATCCAGAACTGAACCCAAAATACTATTAGGGCGATAGGTTGCCAATCCCTTTAAGTTTGCACGCCATGCTTGGGTGTATAGACCCTTAAAGTCTTCATAAGGATAGTCTGCAGGAACATTCACTGTTTTAGAAATTGCCGTATCGATGAATGGCTGTACTGCTTCCATCATTGCAATATGATCAGTTGCTGCCATTTCTAGTGCAGAAACAAAGTAAGGCGGAAGCTTTTCTATATCTCCGCCCAATTCGCGATATAAACGCCATGCATGATCTTCAACTGCATACTCGCTAATACTGCCATCAGCTTCTCTCTTCTTGCGGCGGTATACCCAAGAAAAAGCCGGTTCAATACCATTTGAGGCGTTGTCAGCAAACGCCAAACTCACTGTGCCCGTTGGAGCAATTGACAGCAGATGGCTATTGCGAATACCGAATTGACGAATATCCTTCTTCAACTTGTCATCCAAGCGACTAACAAAGCTATCACTACCCAGATATTTTTCTACATCTAAGGCGGGGAACGCCCCCTTCTCTTTGGCAAGCTCAATGGATGCCTCATAGGCTGCATCTCGCATCACGCGTGCAATTTTTGCAGCAACAATTCTGGCACCTTCTTCGTTATAGGGAAGTTTGAGCATTACTAAGGTATCACCAAGGCCAGTAAACCCAACTCCAATGCGACGCTTGGCTGCAGCTTCTGCGGCCTGCTCTGGTAGCGGCCAATACGTCGCATCTAGTACGTTATCCAGCATGCGTACTTGAATTTTTACAACTGCTGCAAATGCCTCAAAATCAAAGCTAGGTTCGACTGCAAACCCAAAAGGATTCTTGACAAAACGTGGCAGAATCACTGGTCCTAAATCGCAACAACCATAAGGGGGAAGCGGCTGTTCACCACATGGATTTGTTGCTGAAATACTTTCGCAATAGTTTAAGTTGTTATCGCGATTAATATTATCCAAAAATAGAATTCCAGGCTCTGCAAAGTCATAGGCAGACTTCATTACAGAATCCCAAATTTCCCGTGCCTTTACTGTGCGATATACCCAAAGGCCATCCGGCCTTTGATGTGCACCATCTGCAATCAATTGTTTATTAGGCCTTGCTTTATGTATGAGGTCCCAATTTTGATCACCCTCCACCGCTTTCATAAAATCACTCGATACACCCACCGAGACATTGAAGTTATTCCAACGTCCAGTTGTACGTTTTGCAGTAATAAATTCAAAAATATCTGGATGATCAATCCGCAAGACGCCCATCTGAGCACCTCGTCTAGCCCCCGCACTCTCTACAGTTGAGCAAGACTGATCAAAGACATTGATATAACTACAAGGGCCTGAAGCAATTGAAGCGGTTCCTTTAACGCCAGCGCCCTTAGGACGAATTCTTGAGAAGTCATAGCCAACGCCACCGCCACGACGCATGGTTTCGGCAGCCTGCTTTAAGGCCTCATAGATTCCCGGAAAACCATCCTCATCAAAACCTTGAATAGAGTCGCCAACTGGCTGCACAAAACAATTAATCAGCGTCGCCTGAATATCCGTGCCTGCAGCACTCATAATGCGTCCCGCACCAATGGCGCCATTGCGCATATTTTCTAAGAATAATTTCTCAATCTGCGGGCGAAGATGCTCTTGCTCAACAACTGCTAAGCCCCGTGCTACTCGCTGAAAAATAATATCTGGATCTGTTTCACCATCCTTTGCGTATTTTTCAATTAATACATCAGTGCTAATGGGCTGGTTTGACATAAAACGGGGGCTCCTATGATTTTTCTAAAAGTTTGTTGATTAATTCGGGGACGGATTTGATTTGGTTGCCAAAGGGAAGTTTTCCTGCACCGCGAAAGAAGAGGCCTTTTTTTACATCACCTGTTAAAGCACTTCCTAGAACTTTATCGATGCAAAATTGTCCCCATTCACTATTGCCATCGCGCAAGCCACAGTCATGTAAGCAATCGAAAGTCATTGTGCAACGCGGTTTTTTTCTGGCTACAGCTTGTAATTTTGGTAGCACCTCTAAATACTGAGTCAACCAAGGCGTCTTTACCGCTCTTGCTGGCAGGCCTGCGACACTCAGAAAATCGACCATATCTTCTGGTTTCGCTCCTGCGAGTACTTTTTTAAATTCATCACTAGCATCACATTCTGTTGTGACTGCAAATGCGGTACCCAACTGAACTCCCGACGCTCCTAAATCTTGCAGTCTTTTAATATCCTCGAATGAACTCACTCCACCGGCCGCAATCAGGGGAATCTTCCCCTCCAAACCCATGGATTTAAATATTGCCAAGGTATCAGGAATGACAGTTTCAAAATCAAATTTGGGATTCTGAATCTCCGTAACACTAGAGGCTCCTACATGACCGCCAGCCCAGCGTGGATGTTCAATCACTATAGCGTCTGGTAAGCGCCCTTTCTTCTCCCACTTACGTAAAACTAGATGAATACCTCGTGATTCTGAAAGAATGGGGATTAAGGCCACGTCAGGGAAATCAGCAGCTAAATCAGGTAGATCCAAAGGCAGGCCAGCACCGACCACAATTGCATCGACACCATTTTCTAATGAGCACTTCACGTACGCTGCATACTCATTTACCGCACGCATGATATTCACTGCAATTAAACCTCTGCCTTTCGAGATCTCTTTCGCCAGGAGAATCTCTCTTTTTAAGGCTTCAATATTGGCCTCATTGATGAGCTCTTTGCTTTTTTGGGAAGGCTTTAGATGCTTCGTGCTATCCATGAGATCGGGATGAAGCCGACGTAAATCAATGGAAGAAATGGTTCCCATGCCCCCACACTGGGCGACTGCGCCCGCTAACTTATGCGCAGATACGCCAACTCCCATGCCACCCTGCACAATTGGGAGTATTGATTTTCCCTTGATAACTAAAGGAGATAATCCACTTCTTTCGAGAGCCAATTCAAAGCTAAGCGAAATCCGAACTTTCCGTATTTCCATTAGTGAACCCCTCATACCTCGGCTTAAATACTGCCTTCACCCGTTAAAAAGAACGGCGACATGGGCTTCATAATGCAGTGAGTTGATTGGCGCCCTTTTGATGCACATCAAGAAAGGAATTGGTATTTTGTAAGACCCCTAAAAAGCCCTATATACCTACTCTCTGGGGCAATTTAAGGGGTGTCGCACTTATAAAAAGGGGACTGTTTTTGCTTGGTTGCCAGAACAACGGAATCGCGAATATTAAATACCCCATCCATACTCTGGTCCAAAATAGTCTGGGTTTTGAAATCTTCAGAAAACTGTAATAAAGAAAAGGTGGTGTAACTTGTCTTAGATTGAAGATTCTCAGAAAGCACGACAGTTTTTATGACTAAACTGCTTTGATCAAATATATCAATGGTCTTATAAGCCCCGCGTCTGACCACCTTTACCTGACCACCTTCCGGTAAGCGCAATTCTTGAATCAGTTTTCCAGCTTTATCATAGAAGTTATAGATACCAGCCCCAGTAAATTTTGCGCTCTTGCACATGGCGGGGTTATCAACTACCCACCTACCCACTAAATGCGATTCAAACTGATTGGCTACTTGTGCAGATAACCCAGAATTCAAGCCCATTACCAAAACACTAAAGGCTACAACACATCTCAAGTGGGCAAATGTCATGATCAAGGCCTAACTTGATCCACCACCATCTTGAGCTTGTCCGCTCCCACCTTAACTGTTTGAGTACTGGAAAATAGATCCCCTGACTCTGCTTTTGCTTGACCAGACTTGGATACCCGAACCTCAACAGTAGCTTCACTCATATTGGAGATGAGAGCATCCGGCGTCATAGCCAAGGAATCATTTAATACGAAACGCATCGGCAAATCCGCTGCTCGGCCTCGCATAATGGCAACCGGCATACGAGCACCCGGCGCACGAGCAATCACCATAACGATATCTTCAGGCTTGACTCTTGATGTTAAATTGGGATCTAAGCTGACTACACCGCTAATACTTTTTCCGCCGGCAGCAGGAGCTGCAACTGCTGGCTTACTGAAATCTTCAGGAGGTAAGTTTGCTTTTCCGCGCGCCTCTAGGATTGAGCCTTGAATCATCTTGGCATCATCAGAATCTGGCGGAAGTAACTTAGCCAAACGACCCCAAACCTGAACCGCACCTTTGTAATTCCCTTGGTTGTAATCGGCTGTACCCTCTAACCAAAGCGCCATCATATTATTCGGATCTGCTTTCAGAGCGCGTTTTAGAATGGCTCGAGGCTTACCTTCAAAATTTCCATTCGCGTTGCTTGCAGACACATCGGCATAATCTGCTAACAACTGTGCATCGCCATCCAAGTAAGCTCCAGCGCGGTCATATGCTTTTTCAGCCTCGACCGGACGACCCATCACCTTATAAGAACGGGCGAGCATAGCCCAACCCTTTAAATTGCTTGGATCTTGCTCCATTTTGGCTGCTAAACCTGCAACCATTTTCTCGACATCTTGTTGGGCTACACGCTTTTGAGTACCGCCATCTGCAATCTGCTGAGCACTGCCTAGCCAGAAGTAAATTAATACTGCAACGACTGGCACCAGCACTACCAGCGCAATCATCGTTTTTTTAGGTGACCCCAAGACTGCCACACCATCGTCTTCACTTGTATCTTGAAACAAGCGCTGACGCAATTCTGCATGAGACAACTCATAACTGGCGTTGTCAATCAAACCATCAGCATGCTCTTTTTCAAGTTTGGCTAATTCCTCTTTGTAGATTGCTGCATTCAATTGCTGACGAGAAGCTTGAACAGTAGAAGATTTCCAGAAAAATGGGCGAAACAACAGCGCCAAGACCAAAAGAAGCAATACAAAAGCGGCAATATAAAAAGTAATCATTTATCTTCTCGTAGTAAGGCATCAATGCGCTTGTTTTCATCGTCTGAAAGTGCAGTGGAATTCACCTGACTATTTCTGCGACGCAAATACATTAATAAAGCCGTAATCCCTGCAATCATTAGCACAAAAGGGCCGATCCAGAGCAACCAGGTCGTGGGTTTAACCGGTGGACGATACAAAATAAAATCACCATATCGATCGACCATAAAGGTTCTAATTTCAGAATCCGTTTTTCCTTGCCGAATAAGATCCCGAATTTCCCTCCGAAGATCCTGCGCCAATTCAGAGCGTGAACCAGAAAGTGATTCGTTCTGACACACCAAACAACGCATTTCTTCCGAAATCGAAATCAAGCGCTGTTCTAGCGCTGGATCAGTTGCCAACGGTGTCGCCTCATCCGCATAGACAATACTCACAAATAAAGTTAACAAAAGACTGGAAAGGATTTTTTTTAACATTGCTTAAGCTTTATTTAATTGAGCAATGAGGGGATAGATTGATTTATCCAAAACATCTTTGGTGATAGGGCCAATCTGTTTGAAACGAATGATGCCCGCTTTATCAATCACGTATGTTTCCGGTACACCATAGACACCATAATTAATACCTACCCGTCCATCATTGTCCATGGCAGAGAGATTGTAAGGATTGCCTTGTCTAGCCAGCATCTCCATGGCATCTGCACGCTTGTCTTTGTAATCAAGGCCAATCAAAGGGGCAACTTGTGATTTTCCGAGCTCCATCAACATGGGATGTTCTTCACGACAGGCTACGCACCAAGAAGCCCACACATTTAATACCCAAACTTGACCCTTTAAATCTTCTGGCGAAAATGACTTTTTTTCATCTGCTAGTTGAGGAACCTTAAAAGCGGGCGCAGGTTTATTAATTAATGGTGAAGGTACTTCACGTGGATCACGATTTAGACCGACCGCTAGAAATCCCACTAATACAATAAACAATAGCAAGGGAATAATAAATTTTGCTTTCATATTATTTCTTCACTCGCAAGCGGTAACGTTTATCCATCACAGCGAATAAACCACCGAGGGCCATTAATAAACATCCGCCCCAAATCCAATCTACGAAAGGCTTGTAATACACGCGAACAGCCCAAGCATTACCCTCTAATGGCTCACCAAGTGATACATAAATATCCCGCGTCAAACCCGCGTCAATTGCGGCTTCCGTCATTGGCATCGTAGAAGAATCATAATTGCGTTTTTCTGGATACATGAGCTCTTGTACTTTGCCATTACGCACTAATTCAAAGGTGCCACGCATCGCCTGATAGTTTGGACCTTGCGCCGGACCTACTCCCATCAAACGTATTTGGTAGCCACCTACAGTAACCGTATCGCCAGGAGCCATCCGTACGTCTTTTTCTTCTTGATAGGCGCCAACCATCGTTACGCCAATCACAAATACGGCAATCCCCATATGGCCTAACTGCATACCAATAAATGAACGGGTAGGCATTCCAACTTTACATTGGCGAATGATCTGCAAGACACCGGAAGCAATCACCCAAAATGCCAACAAAAAACCTAAAGCCGTCAAGATAGTAAATTCGCCCATCAAACTAGGAATGGCAATCGCTGCGATAAACGCCACTACTGCAGCAATCCACAGACGCTTTAATAAAGTCTTGAGATCCGTCGTTTTCCAACTTGCCCAGGGACCCACTGCCATCAAAAATAAAACGGGAACCATGATTGGAACAAATACTGCATTGAAGTAAGGGGGGCCTACAGAAATTTTTCCTAAGTTCAAAGCATCAATTAATAATGGATAAAGCGTGCCCAGCAGAACAGAGCCTGCAGCAACTACAAAGAAAACATTTCCCATCAAAATCAAGGTTTCACGCGAAAGCAATGAAAACTTGCCGCCTAAAGTACTCTTAGGAGCTCTTAAGGCATATAAGAATAATGAAGAGCCAACCACCAAAGAGAGTAGAAGCAAAATGAAGATGCCGCGACGTGGATCGGTTGCAAAGGCGTGAACTGAAGTTAATACACCGGAACGAACTAAAAAGGTTCCAAGCAAGGACATGGAAAAAGCCATGATGGCTAATAAGACTGTCCAGTTTTTAAAGCCACCACGCTTCTCAGTGACTACTAAAGAATGGATTAGCGCAGTGCCAATCAACCATGGCATGAAAGAAGCATTTTCTACTGGATCCCAGAACCACCAACCACCCCAACCCAGTTCGTAGTAAGCCCACCAAGAACCCAAAGCAATGCCAAGGGTTAGAAAGATCCAGGCAGTAGTTGTCCAAGGACGTGACCAGCGCGCCCAAGCAGCATCTAACTTGCCAGAAAGTAAGGAGGCAATCGCAAAGGCAAAGGCAACCGAGAAACCTACATAACCCATATAGAGCATTGGTGGATGAAAGACCAAGCCGGGATCCTGCAATAATGGATTGAGTGAACGCCCATCTTGCGCAGCAGGTAAGAGACGTTCAAATGGATTGGAGGTGCCCAACACGAATAATAAGAGTCCAGTTGCTACGAGCCCCAAGACACCCAGAACACGTGCGACCATAAACTCATCCAAGGTTTTGGAAAGTTGCGCAACCGCAAAAGCCCAACCGGTTAACAAGAAAATCCATAACAAGAGGGATCCTTCATGACCACCCCACACTGCGCCTAAACGATAAACTGTAGGTAATTGTGAATTAGAGTGCTCAGCCACATAGAGCACTGAAAAATCATTCACGTAAAAACACCAAGCTAGCACACCAAAAGAAATGGCTAATAACAAAAAGGAGATTTGCGTTGCTGGTCTAGCTAATACCAACCATTCACGTCTGCCTTGTTGCGCTCCGATTAATGGCAATACGCCCTGAATAATTGAAACGCACAGAGCCAAGATCAGGGCAAAGTGGCCAATTTCTGGAATCATGGAATATTCCATTATTTAGCCCCATTCTTTTGGGCTTGCTCTAAAGCATGTTTTGCTTCAGGAGGCATGTAGTTTTCATCATGCTTAGCCAAAACTTCACTAGCAATGAACTGTCCATTGGCATCTAACTTGCCTTGCACAACAGCGCCCTTACCTTCTTTAAATAAATCAGGAAGAATGCCTTTATAGGCAACAGCAATCTCTTTCACCATATCGGTGATGATGAAATGCACGACCAACTCATCGCGCCTTAATGACCCATCTTTAACCATGCCGCCAATGCGGAATGTTTGACCTTGAGGGGCCTTACCTGCAGCCACTTCACTCGGAGTGACATAAAGGGCAATATTGCTATTGAGGGCATTAAGAATGAATACTGCTGCAATCGCTAACGTTGCGAGAGCGCCAATAATGATTAGCGCCCGTTTGTGTCTTGGCTTCACTTCATTCCTTCTTTATCGAATTTCTCAGCACGAATCTCACGCTTTAATCTATTCACAATTGCTTTGCGACGGTTATTAATAGCAAGGGGCTCCAATATCAATATCAAAGCACATAGACCGAAGCTACACCAAACATATAGGGCATAACCACCCATTTCAAAAAATTCTGCTGGTGAATTCCACATAGTTACTTCACCTCTTCCAAGGTTCTTACCCAATCCGAATGCGACTCACGCTCTAAAATAATCGTTCGCACTCGCATCAATGCAATTGCAATTGAGTACATCCAGAAACACAGTGCCATCAATAGCATCCCCCACAACATGGTATGTGCCATAGCTGGTGATTTATTGATAGAAACAGATGCGCCTTGATGCAAGGTATTCCACCACTTCACTGAGAAGTAAATAATCGGAACATTCACTACGCCAACTAAAGCCAAGATTGCACCCGCTTTATCAGCGCGCCGTGGATCATCAATCGATGCTTGCAGTGCCATAAAACCAAGATACAAAAACAAAAGAATTAATTCTGAAGTTAAGCGAGCATCCCATACCCACCAAGCGCCCCACATCGGCTTACCCCAAAAGGCGCCCGTCCATAAGGATAAGAAAGCCATCAGGGCGCCGGTAGGTGCTAGAGCCTGAGCCATCATTGCTGAAAGGCGTGTATTAAACACTAGACCCAGACCAGCCCAGACAGCCATCACAATATAAATAAACATCGACATCCAAGATGCCGGTACGTGAACAAAAATAATACGGTAGCCCTGGCCTTGCACAGCATCTACTGGCGCGACAAAAAAACTGATCCATAGTCCGGCAATTCCAAAGAGCACTGTAAGCACCCAAAAGAATGGAATGAGTTTTCCAGCAAGCGGGTAAAAAGTGGCAGGGCTTGAAAACTTAAACCAATGAATCACACGATTGCTTGAAGTAGTACTCATTCGATCGCAATCCTTACAGCTGCTGTGGTTGCCCAGGGGGCAAAAAACAAAGAGAGCGCTAATAGCGCACCCAATACTGAGAAATGCCCAGTGGTATCGAGCCCGACACTTTGCGCATAAACAGCGCCAGCACCAAAAATCAAGACAGGAATATAAAGAGGGAGAACTAATAGACTCAGAAGAACGCCGCCACCTCGTACACCTAGAGTCAATGCAGCGCCTATTGCGCCTATCAAAGACAAAATCGGTGTGCCAATCAGTAAGGCCAAAATTAATACTCCTAAGGTGCTTGTATCCAAATCAAACTGGATACCAATGACTGGTGCCAATAAAACTAGAGGTAAACCACAAACCAGCCAATGTGCAGTAATTTTACCCCCCACGAGGAGGCCTAATGGAGTTGGAGAAAGCGCCATTTGCTCCAGGGTTCCATCGGCAAAATCACTGGCAAATAGGCGCTGTAGGCCTAGCATCGTTGATAACAATGCTGCTACCCAAATCACTCCAGGGGCAATCTTACGCAGGAGGGCTGTATCTGCGCCAATTCCTAGAGGAAAAAGACTTGTCACAATCATAAAAAAGAACAAAATCGTCAGAACTTCGCTCTTACGACGCATTACTAGAAGCAAATCGCGACGAATAACTGCAATTAACGCGTTCATAGCTGCACCACTCTACCATTTGGCATGAGGATTTCTTGATGGCTAGTCATAATCGCCATACCACCAGAGGCAATATGTTCAGAAATTAATTCAGAGAGCATTTCAACTGCGTGCACATCTAAGGCATTAAATGGTTCATCCAAGATCCAAAGCTTTGCTTTGCGCAAAAGCAATCTGGCCAGAAGTACCCTACGCTTTTGGCCAGCTGATAAACAATTCACCGGAAGATCTTCACGCCCTCGTAAACCAAAGCGATGTAATGCAAGCAGCGCGTCATCTGTGGAGATCTGAACTCCATCCAAAGCGGTAGCGATCTCCAGATTTTCTAAGGCAGTTAAATCCTCTTTCAGAGAATCTCGGTGGCCCAAAAACAGGAGATTGCGATGGTACTCCGAAGGGTCCGCTTCAATTGAGCAATTGTTCCAATCGATGCTACCAGCAGCAGGTTTAGACAGACCAGCCAAAATTCGCAATAAGCTAGTTTTACCAATGCCATTTTCACCGCGAATGTGAAGCCACTCACCTGAAACTACCTCAAAACTTAAGCCCGTAAATAAGGTACGCTCACCCCGAACGCAGGTTAGCGAATGAGCACGAAGAGTAGGTTGATTTGAAGGCAAATTCAGAAATTGGAAAATGGATTATCAATAATAAAAAATGGCTGGGAATGAACTAACCCAGCCATTGTCCAAGAGCCTTAACAGGCTGTCAAACGCTTAATCGTCATCTGACTCTTCATACTCTTTAGGGAGTTGATGCGCAATCCCTTTATGGCAGTCAATACAAGTTTTGCCAGCCTCTTTTGCCTTCATATGCTTCTTATAAGGCGTTTGCTTCTGCAATTCAGGGCTCATAGCATCAAAATCATGGCAATTGCGACACTCACGTGAGTTGGTGGCCTTCATACGTGCCCATTCGTGACTTGCCAACTCCATACGCTTAGCCTCGAATTTCTCAGGAGTGTCAATAGAACCTGTGATTTTGCCCCAAACTTCAAAGCTAGCCTGGGACTTGCGGATCATTTTATGCACCCAGTCTTTTGGTACATGGCAGTCAGAACAGATAGCCCGAACTCCGCTGCGATTACTGTAGTGAATCGTCTCTTTGTACTCTTGATACACAGTGTCCCGCATCTCATGACAGGTGGTGCAGAATGCCAAAGTATTGGTTGCCTCCATACCTGTATTAAAAGCACCCCAGAACAAGATGCCTGAAATAAATGCAACCGAGAAAATAGCAAGGATTGAATATTTAGCGCTAGGCTTCTTAACGAAAGCCCAAAACCGCTTCAATGTACTCGGTTGTTTAGTTTCCATATTTAATCCGTTCTTTTATTGTGTAACATTAAGAATGTATCAATCAAAGCTATAGGTATACGAAGCAGCGATGACATTCACGTTGTAGCTACCCGAAGTCTGATTGGTTGGCATAACAGCGTTAGGCGTTGTTCCCATCTGTAGACCGTTATAGTAAAAATCATTGCTAGTTAAATGCTGGTAGATATAACGTAAGCCGAGTTTGGAATGTTTATCAATCTCATAGCTACCTCCAAACTTCAAAGAAGCCATTGCATTACGAATCGTGCCTGGTGATCCGCAGGTTCCAACGGCTGGAGAAGAGCAACTTGTAGCCCCGCTAGTTGGGTAATTTAAACCAGTGTTGTAAGCAGTTTGTCCAAGTGAGTAAGTGGCGTCACCAGTAAGCGTCAACTTACCTGACAGCAGGCCCGCATGCTTCATACCAATACCAAATGTTGTGTCATTCTCCTGCAACTGATTATTCCAAGAACCGGTTGTTAGGCTATTGAAATTCGTCATATTGCGCTGGCCATTTTGCTGCACAACATACATCATCGCAGTCGCATTTTCTGCATAGTTATAGTTAGCATCAAAGTTTAAGGACAGCACTGTAGAATTTTTTACACCAAACGTAGAGTTTGGATAAAAAGAGTAGGCCCATTTTCCGCCAGCAACAAATGATAGCTCTTCTGCCGCTTGCCATGTTACATTCGCCTTAGCCGCTTGCTGGTTTCTAGAGGCTTCGAAGAATGGCTGATAGCCCAGCCAATCTCCACCATTTTGTCCAGGGAGAAAGCCAGGATTTTTATTAGCAGTGGAGAATGCAGCTATCGCATTTTGGTTCCAAGTGGTTTGACGTATATCCATAGCATAAGCAACTTTGACATCGACCCCTTCGGTCGCCCTAAGCTTATACGATGCATCTATATTATTTGTCCTGCTAAAGTTTGCTGTAACACAATCAGCGCCAGCAGGATATTGACTTTGTGGGCTTGTAGGGGCATTACTTATACCCGTCGCATATTGATTACAAAACCGGCTTAAGTATTGGTTTTGATAGGCCAGTCTTAATTTCTGATCAGTGCTCAAACGATAATCACCAGCGAGTTCAATCAAAGACTTTCTGGTGCTTAATGGAGTATTTGGGTAATAAGTTAAATTTCCACCATTGATTCCATATAAGCGCTGGATATTAGATTGACTTAAATTATCACGAGAGTCGAATTTGTAACCTGCTGCCAAACTTAGATTTTTCACACTTTGATCGGTTAGTTTGAAATCCACATGAGCGGTATTAACCAAGCCATTAAATGCTGGCGCCTGAAATCCGGCCAATAACATATAGGGGTCGTATGAGGACGAAGAATTTTGAGTATTCCGACCGTATGAAAGATTTCCAGCAAACTTCGTTTTGCTTGAAAAGTCATAGCCTCCGCCAAAATTTAATTGCTGCAACTGATTACTAGGCATCGTACTCATTGTTTGCATTTGATTGCCACCAGCAAACGTCTGGAATTGAACACCATTATTCCCATCCCTAAAGAACGAGCCAAAATAAGAGCCACTCAATCTAGCCTTCTCGCCCTGCCAATTCAATCCCGCCGTGACAGTATCTGTTTGATAGTTGGTTGGGGATGGCAGTATAGACACAGCTTCACCAAGAGCTGTTCCATTCTTCATAGAACCAAAGCCTTGTAATTTAGCGCCGCTCTGCTCCAGATGATTAAAATCAAGTGTAGTACTCAGTCCATTATCAAGAATTTTTCCCGCACTAATAGATGTATTTTGGCGCGTAGTAGAAATATCAGTTGTAGTAAATTGGCTTTTTTGCTTGGTATTCAATGCATTTGTATTTGCTGCGGTTCCAAATCCGCTTGGCAAAATAAAACTGTTCCCTCCCATACTTCCTTGATATGGGGTTTGATAGCCAGGCGCCATATTATGTTGCAAGGCATCATAACCAATCGTGCCATTCCAATTTCCCTGATCACTATAACCAACACTTGCTGAGCGATCACTTAACCCTAGATCAGTTCCTTGAATACTCCAACGGCTTGTGTCGCCCTGTTCATTCTTTCTATACCCATCACCGCCACGCACATTCACATTGCCATTGATATAGCCACCTTGCTTATTGAGCCCGTTGTACTCTCCAAATTTTTGTGAACCTTGGGAAACATAGATTT